>Ga0172373_10000253_pt1 | contig 85838 bp, 72 predicted proteins | sample Lak10m_2_FD_114546 | JGI IMG/M metagenome (GOLD analysis project Ga0172373, IMG submission 114546) | Freshwater microbial communities from Kabuno Bay, South-Kivu, Congo - kab_092012_10m | ecosystem: Environmental > Aquatic > Freshwater > Lake | place: Democratic Republic of the Congo...
AGTGGATTTCCCATGATCAATATGGGCAATAATAGAAAAATTTCGAATATGGTCTAAGTTTGTCATGGGTACTTTATACTTTCCTTTGTCATCCCCGCGAAAGCGGGGATCCAGAAGAATCTTTATCGTTCTGAAATTGTTTCAATATTTCTTTACTACGGCAATGGGTCCAAAAACAAGCTTTGGAATGATAACACAGTTATTTCTGGATCCCCGCTTTCGCGGGGATGACAAATTAAAGAAGCAGTTCGCAAGATATGTTACTCTCACCTCTACCGCAACACCCCACCCGTTGCTTGGGTCACAGAAGAGATAATCTTTTGAGAAACAGCCTGAATTTCTTCATCGGTCAAGGTATGATCCTTGGATTGTAGGTTTGCACGAATGCCTAAGGATTTTTTTCCTTCTCCCATCTCAAAAACATCAAATAAGGTAACTCCTGTCACAAGAGTGGGATCGGCTTTTGTCACGGCTACCAGAAGGGCATTCGCAGGAACGGCTTGATCAACCACAAAGGCAAAATCCCGCTCAACTACCTGATAAGGAGAGAGGACAAGCTTTGGCTTAGCTGTGGTTTTCTTTTTAGGAAGGGGCCACCGATCTAAGAAAAGTTCAAACCCAACAACTGGCCCTTTCAAATCAAAGGCCTTCAAAATACGCGGGTGAAGTTCCCCAAAATACCCCATAACTTGAGGTCCTAACTTCAAGGTAGCTGAGCGTCCCGGATGGTACCAGGAAGGGGCCGTTGGCTCCCACGTCCCCCCTAGCATAATTGTACAAGCATCCGCTTTCACATCATAAATGTCCACAGGGCGCTTTTTCTCACACCAATTTCCTGGGAAAATGGGAAAAGTCCCTGCCCTGACTCCTGTTGCCATCATCTGCTGGCCCTTGGGCGTGACATCCGAATATTGAGGTCCAACTTCAAAAAAACCTATAGAGTCCATCCCACGATTTTGATTAAAAAGCACCGCTTTTAAAAGATTTGGCAAAAGGCTTGGACGCATCACCTCTAAATCTTGACTAATGGGGTTCGCCAAAACAAGGCTTTCTGGTACTTCCCCAAAAAACTCTGCTTCTTTTTTCGCCATAAAAGACCACGTCACAGCCTCCATCAATCCGCGGCCCGCTAGCTGATCCCGTACCACAAAGCGTCTCTCTTGAAGGGAAGCTAAAGGCTTTTCTTCAGGCCGAGCCCCATAAGATACAGATTCAATCTTATCGTAACCTTCCACACGCAAGACTTCTTCCACAAGATCAGCTTCATGTTCTACATCAAACCGCCAGGAAGGAGGAACGACTTCTAATTTTTCTTCTGACCCTTTGACATCAAACCCTAAGGCCTTAAGAATTTGCGTAGCCCGAGCAGGAACAACCTTCATTCCTCCTAAACTTTCACATCGAGCAGGATAAAATGTAATCGGATTATTCGTCTCAGGAGCTCTTCCTTCACTTATAATTTCGCTTGCTTCTCCCCCGCAAAGATCAAGAATCATTTGGGTGGCAGCCTCAAGGCCTGGAAGGGTTGACTTGGGATCTACACCACGCTCAAATCGAAACCGTGCATCACTTAAAATTCCAAGACTTCTCCCCGTCATGGCTGTTCGAATGGGATCAAAAAATGCAGATTCTAAGAAAACTGTCTGCGTCGACTCATCGCATCCTGTACTTTGCCCCCCCATAATACCTGCCAAAGAAATAACACCTGAGTCATCTTCAATCACTGTCATGTCCTCAGAAAGCGTATAAATTTTGCCGTCTAAGGCGGTGAAGGTTTCTCCCAGACAAGAAAGACGAATATTTAAATCACCCTTCAATTTATCGGCATCAAAGACATGCAGTGGTCTTCCTCGATCATAGGCAAAATAGTTAGTCACATCCACAAGAGCAGAAATAGACTTCAATCCAATAGCTTGAAGTCTTTTCTGAAGCCATTCAGGACTAGGACCGTTTTTAACTCCTCGAATGACTCGCCCCGTAAAATAAGGACAGGCTTCAAAATCTAGGGTTAAGGACACAGGACAAAGAAAATCTCCCTTGAGAGCGTTTTGCTTTAAAGGTTTTAAAGTGCCTATATCGGTTGCGGCTAAATCCCGCGCAACACCATAAACACCCAAGCAGTCTCCCCGATTCGGAGTAATATCAATATCGATTAAAATTTCATCAAGACCCGCCCACTTTGCATAAGACTCTCCAAGAGGAGCGCTTGGATCAACCTCGATAATTCCCTCAGAGGCTTCTCCAAGAAGAAGTTCCTCCGCAGAGCACATCATCCCAAAGCTCTCTACATCCCGCACTTTTCCTATTTTGAGAACCTGCTGGGTGGAAGGGATAATCATACCAGGTTTCGCCAAAACCGCTTTCATCCCCTTGCGCGCATTGGGGGCTCCGCACACGACTTGAATGATCTCCTGTCCTGTATTCACACGACATACCTTAAGACGATCCGCGTTCGGGTGCTTTTCCGCCTCTACGATTTCACACATCGCAAAGGGCGCTAATGCTTCTGATTTATTTTCAACTTTGTCTACAACAAGACCAAGACTACTAAGCTTCTCCAGCACAGCCTCTAGAGAGGCTGTTGTTTCTAAATGATCTTTCAACCAAGAGAATGTAAATTTCATATCCTACTCCCGTGTCTCTGGATCAAAACCATAATAATTTAACCACCTTATATCTGAGTCAAAAAAGAGGCGTAAATCCTCAATCCCATACTTAAGCATAGCTATCCGCTCAACACCCATACCAAAGGCAAACCCTTGGTAAACATTGGGATCAATATCGCAATTACGTAAGACGTTGGGATGCACCATCCCACATCCTAAAATCTCAAGCCAGCTGCTATCTTTCCACCAGATATCCACTTCAGCAGATGGCTCTGTAAACGGGAAGTACCCAGGCCGAAAACGGAGTTTTAAGGCTGGGTCTTCAAAAAAAAGTCTACAAAATTCCTCGAGACAACCCTTTAAATGCCCCATATGAGTGTTGGTATCAATAACAAGGCCTTCAATCTGATGAAACATAGGCGTATGCGTTGCGTCATAGTCCGAGCGATAGGTTCTGCCTGGCGCAATAATACGAATGGGAGGTTTTGCTTCTAACATTGTTCGAATTTGCACAGGAGATGTGTGAGTCCTGAGAACACGTGGCTGTTTGTCCTCTCCAGGCGGGAGATAAAAAGTGTCATGCTCTTGCCGAGCAGGGTGCTCAGGAGGAAAGTTTAATGCTGTAAAATTATAAAAATCCTCTTCAATATCAGGTCCTTCGGCAACTTTAAATCCCATTTGTCCAAAGATATGAATGGCTTGATCCATCACAGAAGAAAGGGGGTGAATTTTACCCTTGAAAAAAGGCCGAGGAGGTAGAGAAACATCAAGTGTTTCCCGGGCAAGTCGCGCTTCGAGATCCGCTTCTTCAAGCTGACGTTTACGAAGGTCCAAGGCTTCCGTCACTGTCTCTTTCACTACATTGAGCTCAGCCCCCATAAGACGCCGCTCTTCAGGTGACTTAGTACTTAACTCTTTCATTAAAAGAGTAAGAGATCCTTTTTTTCCAAGGACAGCAACTCTCAGTTCTTCCCACTCTTGCAAAGTAGCAATCGTTTTAATTTCTTCTAGGGTTTTGTGTTTTAGGTCACTAATATTCATCGGATTCCCACTCTACTGCGCTAAAGCTACATCTAGGGCCTTTTTTGACTTTATTACCCCCTCATTTGAATCAAGCGCTATATTATATTGATCAATTACATTCGAAACAGAAGCTTCTATCAAGGTAAAAAGCGGAGACGGATAAATACCCAAAAGCAGCACCCCTCCCAAAAGAGGCACAAAAACAAGGTTTTCACGCCAATTAAGATCCTCAATTACTTTTAAATTTGGCTTCACAAGTGCCCCAAATACGACACGTCGATAAAGCCAAAGCGCATAAGCAGCTCCTATAACCATTCCTGTTGAAGCAACAACTGCTGCATAGGTATTAACTTGATACGTCCCTAACAAGACAAGAAATTCTCCCACGAATCCACTCGTCCCTGGCAATCCAATAGAAGCCAGAATGAAGACCATAAAAACAGTAGCATACCGTGGCATACGGTACACAAGCCCCCCATAGTCAGTGATCTCTCGGCTATGAACACGCTCATAAAGAACCCCCACACAGAGAAAAAGAGCGGCCGAGATCAAGCCGTGACTCACCATTTGCGTTATAGCACCTTGAACTCCTTGGGCATCAACTGTGAAAATACCCAAAGTGACAAAGCCCATATGGGCAACTGACGAATAAGCAATTAATTTTTTCATGTCTGTCTGTGCAAGAGCTACGAAAGAGGTATACACAATGGCGATACTGCTCAAGATAAAAATAAACGGTGTAAAATAAGCCGAAGCTTCAGGAAAAAGAGGTAAAGAAAACCTCACAAATCCATACCCTCCCATTTTCAAAAGAACCCCTGCTAAAATGACAGACCCTGCTGTAGGAGCTTCTACATGGGCATCCGGAAGCCAGGTATGGAAGGGCCACATGGGAACTTTCACAGCAAAGGATGCAAAAAAAGCTAGCCATAACCAACTTTGCACCTTTGGATCAAAGGATGTTGTTAAGGCAAGAGGAATATCACTCCCCCCTATTTCAAAATAAATATAAAGAATAGCAAGTAACATTAGAACAGACCCCAAAAGGGTATAGAGAAAAAATTTAAAGGCCGCGTAAATACGATCAGGCCCTCCCCAAATCCCAATGATAAGAAACATGGGAATTAAAACCCCCTCAAAAAACAAGTAGAAAAGGATAAAATCCAGAGCTGCGAAAAGACCGATGAGCATCGTCTCAAGCACAAGAAAAGCAATCATATATTCCGACACACGTGTTTGAATCGATGTCCAACTGGCGAGAATACAGATGGGGACCAGAAGGGTAGACAGTAAAATAAAAGGGAGAGAAATCCCATCAATTCCCACGTGATACCCTACATTCAAAAGTGGCATCCATTGGAATTTATCTTCAAGCTGGAAGGTAGAAAGAGCAGGGTTATATTTTTTCCATAAGATTAAAGCCATACCTAGCGTCACAAGCGATGTCCACAAGGCCACCCATCGCGCATTAGTCCCTTCATGACCCCAATTTAAAATAATTCCAAAAGCCCCTAAAAGCGGAAGGAAAATGGTAATACTGAGAAGAGGGAGCGCATCCATACCGTATCCTTATATCTACATCCAAAAGTACCATCCAATCATTAGAACAAGTCCAATGATCATGGCAAAAGCATAATGATAAACGTATCCTGTTTGGAAACGACATAAAAGACGTCCTCCTTCCACTGATAAGGCCGCAACCCCATTAGGACCTAATCCATCTATCATCTTTTTATCCCCTGCTTCCCATAAAATTTTAGCTAACTTAAGAGAAGGACGCACAAAAAGCCAATTATAGACCTCATCAAAATACCATTTGCGGAAAAGGAAGAGGTAAATTGGATTAAAAGTTTGAGAAAGACGTTCTGGCCAATTTTTTGCAAACACATAGAGCCAATAAGCAAGTCCAATACCTACAAACGTTGCGAGAGTCGGACTCCACTCCACCCACGTTTCCACATGATGAGCTGCTTCAATGACTTCATCTTCAGGGAGAACAAAAAGGGAGGCTCCCCAAAAAGACGTGCTTCCTCCAACAAAAAGATCATACAAAGCGTATCCTGAAAAAAGAGACCCTGCGCCTAAAACCACAAGAGGAATAAGCATAACTGGAGGAGACTCGTGAATATGACCCATCACTGCTTCATCAGCCCTAGGGACTCCATGAAAGACCAATAAAAGCAAACGCCAAGCGTAAAATGCTGTTAAAACAGCAGCACTTATTCCTAAAATAAAGGCCACTTTCCCTACAGGTAAGATTGAAACCCAATCTACTTCAAGAATCATGTCCTTAGAATAAAATCCTGAAAAGAACGGAATTCCTGCAAGGGCTAAGCTTCCAATCCACATCAACACATAAGTGATAGGAATATATTTCCAAATCCCCCCCATCTTTTGGATATTATACTCGTCAGACATGGCGTGAATAACCGAACCTGCACTTAGGAAAAGCAAGGCTTTAAAAAAGGCATGAGTTGTAAGGTGCAGCATCGACGCGCTATATCCGGAAAGACCTGCTGCCATAAACATATAGCCCAATTGGCTACAGGTCGAATACGCAATGATTCGTTTAATATCATTTTGCACGCACGCAATTGTTGCTGCCATCAAGGCTGTTACAGCTCCTATAAGCGTAATGAGCTCACGAGCAAGTGGTGCATATTCTAAGATGGGGGAGAGGCGAACTATTAAAAAGACACCTGCCGTAACCATGGTTGCTGCATGAATTAAAGCGGAAACCGGTGTAGGAGCTTCCATCGCATCTGGAAGCCACGTATGCAGTCCAATTTGAGCTGATTTTCCCATAGCTCCCACAAAGAACAAAAGGGAGATAAGAGTAAGAGCGTGATATCGTCCTCCAAGAAACATAAAGGTTTCATCTTTGTAATCTTTCACAAGTTCAAAAACCGATAAAAAATCAACAGTCCCGAAAAGAACGAACAGGGTCAACATGCCTAAAACAAATCCTATGTCTCCCACACGATTAACAAGAAAAGCCTTAATAGCAGCAGTATTGGCATTCTCGCGATCATACCAATACCCAATCAAAAGATAGGAACAAAGCCCCACACCTTCCCACCCAAAAAACATTTGCAGAATATTGGGAGCAGTCACCAAGGTCAGCATAAAAAAAGTGAAAAGGCTCAAATACGCCATAAAGCGGGGAATACCTCTGTCTCCCTTCATATATCCCACAGAATAAACATGAACTAAAAACGAAATGAGAGTTACAACGGCCATCATAACAAGGCTTAAGCTATCCACCAGCAGCCCCCAGCTTACTTCAAAGAATTCCACATGAATCCATTTAAAAAGAGGAATAAGAAGAGTTTTTTCCTGTAACCCCATCTTGACAAAAAGAATGCTTGCAAAAATCGTAGATAACCCCATGAATCCGCAAGTAATTGCTTGACTAAAACGGCGATCTAAAACGCTGCTTAAGAGAGCTCCAAGGAGAGGCAAGAAAACAACAAGGGTAACTAATGTCTCCATCTCTACCCTCTCATCACACTGATATCATCCACACCAATGTCCCCTCGGTTGCGAAAATAACCAACAAGGATTGCAAGACCTATAGCAGCCTCAGCAGCAGCAACTGTTAACACAAAAAGGGCAAAGACTTGCCCCACAATGTCTCCAAGATATTGAGAGAAGGCAACAAAGTTTATATTTATAGCCAACAGCATCAATTCAATAGACATTAAAATTACGATTATATTTTGCCGGTTCAGAAAAACCCCGACGCTCCCAATTGTAAAAAGAAGAGCTGCCACAATAAGATAATGATCTAAACTAAGGGACACGATTGACTCTTTCTTTCATTCTTGCAGCTTCACATTAAGAGGCTCTGAGTTTGGGAACGACGAAGCAGCTGATATATCCACCAGCTGCACACTGTCTTTTGCCTGTCGTGCCAACTGATCACCTATCTTCTGTTTAAGAACCCCTTCTCGTTGGCGCAAGGTCAGAACAATTGCCCCTATCATTGCGATGAGTAAAATAAGACCAGCCGCCTGAAAAATCAAAGCATAATGTGTATAGAGAAGAGACCCAAGAGCGCGCGTATTTGAAAAGCCATCCTGAGGAGCAAAGATTAATTCAAAAGCCTCCGGTGAAGTATTCCAACTCATAAAGACGATGACAAGCTCGGCTGTCAAGACAAACCCAACAAAGGTTCCCATAAGGAAATAATTACAATCAACAGGTTGAACTTGTCTTGCCTCCACATTTATCATCATGACAACAAAAAGAAAAAGAACCGCAATGGCTCCCACATAAACAATGAGTAATACCATCGCTAAAAATTCAGCATGTGCTAAGATGAAAAGGCCGGCTGCATTAAAAAAAGCTAAAATAAGAAACAAGACGCCATAAACTGTATTTTTAGTCGTTACCACCATGATGGCAGAACTTATTAAAACTCCTGAAAGAATGTAGAAAAGGAAACTTGTCATTAAAAACCCCCATAGACCCTAACGCGAGGGAGAATTTTAGTTTTTTTCATTTCACTCATCTATATCTCGCATCCTGCTCTAAGCGAGCCGCAATTGCAACTTCCCACCGATCTCCATTTGAAAGAAGCTTTTCTTTATTGTAATAAAGCTCTTCCCGGGTTTCTGTAGCGAATTCAAAATTTGGACCTTCCACAATTGCATCTACTGGGCAAGCCTCTTCACAAAGCCCACAATAAATGCACTTTATCATATCAATATCATAACGAGTCGTTCGTCTACTTCCATCCTCACGCTCTTCCGCCTCTATCGTAATGGCTTGCGCAGGACACACGGCCTCACATAGTTTACAAGCAATGCATCGCTCTTCACCATTTGGATAGCGTCTTAAAGCATGTTCACCCCGAAAACGTGGAGATAGGGCACCTTTTTCATAAGGATAGGCGAGCGTCACTTTCTTCTTTAAAAACATATACTTCAAGGTTAGAAAGAGGCCTGAATACAGCTCTGTTAAAGGGAACAATTTTAACTTCATAGGATGACTATAACTCCAGCTGTTAAAATAACCCATATTAAAGAAAAAGGAAGAAAGACCTTCCATCCCAATCGCATAAGCTGATCATAGCGATACCGAGGAAAGGTCGCCCGTACCCATAAAAAGATAAAGAGAAGAAAAGACATCTTTAAAGAAAACCACACAATTCCAGGTACCCATGTAAAGGGAAACACATGCAAGGGAGGCATCCACCCTCCAAGAAAAAGGATGGTTCCGATGGCGCTCATAAGAATCATGTTAGCATATTCCCCTAAGAAAAAGAGGGCAAAGATCATAGAGGAATATTCAACATTATATCCAGAAACAAGCTCTGCTTCCGCTTCTGGCAAATCAAAAGGGGCGCGATTGGTCTCCGCAAGAGCTGATACAGTAAAAACGACAGCCATGGGCAGGTGAGGGATAATGAACCAAAGATTTTTTTGAGCTTCCACAATCGCACTCAGATTTAAGGATCCTGCAGACAAAAGAATTGTAATAATGACAAGCCCAATAGAAACTTCATAAGACACCATTTGGGCCGCTGACCGCAAAGCTCCTAAAAAAGAATATTTCGAGTTGCTCGCCCAACCCGCCATAATAATGCCGTAAACTCCTAGAGAAGAAATCGCAAAAAGGTAAAGAATCCCTACGTCGATATTGCTAATCACTAAGCCCGGACCAAAAGGAATCACAGCCCACGCAGAAAGACTCAGTCCAAAAGTTAATAAAGGCGCTAAAAGAAAAAGAAAGGAATTGGCCTGTGTTGGAATAATGGTTTCCTTGTGGAGAAGCTTTAGACCATCGGCAAAGGGTTGTAAAAATCCAAACCATCCCACCACATTGGGTCCTATACGCCGCTGCATAGCAGCAATGACCTTTCTTTCCACATAAGTGAGATAGGCGATGGCCAAGAGCAAGGGAATAACAATCAAAAGTACATACCCTATCAGAGGGAGAAGAGCTTCAACACTAGCCATGACGATCACCTTGAGCGATCTCACGCACACATTTAGCCATCGAAATAGAATGACGCGAGATAGAATCAGTCATATAAAAATTCTCAATAGCTGCTTTAAAGGGCACAGACAAAATCGCACTTTCTTGTGCAAAAGGAAGCCACGGAGCTCGTTGGACCGTATCTAATTCTTCAAAGAGAGAATTAAGACCCACCAAGCGGGCGCGCACCTCGCCAAGAGTATTATAGGGTAATGTATGACCAAGTTTTTCAGAAAGAGCTCTGACAATTTTCCAATCTTCTTTAGCCTCACCTGGAGGAGACACTGCTTTTAAGCTTCTTTGGACACGTCCTTCTGTATTGACATAGGTTCCTGATTTTTCTGTGTACGCGGCTCCTGGTAAAACCACATCAGCCACACTAGCTCCTCGATCGCCATGATGCCCCTGATAAATAACAAAAGTGGATTTCAGGGGTTCTACATCTATTTCATCCGCTCCTAAAAGATAAACAATCTTTATTTTTTTAGCCGATGCTGCTCTAAGAATGCCACTTACATCATAACCTTTCCGCCCTGGCACAAATCCTAAATCAAGCCCTCCAACTCGACTTGCCGCCGTGTGCAAAACGTTAAAGCCATTCCAAGGATCAGGGATATTCGTCTTTCTTTGATGAACAAAGCCGTACTTATCAGCGACTTGTCTTGCCAAACAAAGAAGCGCGGCTCCATCTTTTCGTCTCAAAACTCCTGGACCTACAATCATCATAGGGCATTTTGCTGCCTTTAAAAGAACGGCTGTGGGATGGTGACCCTTTAAAATTTCTTCAAGGATCAAGGGATCATTACCCAAAGAGTTAACGGGATACCCAAGATCATGAGAGGATCCAATAAGAGCCACCGGAAGGCCTGAATAAAGATAATTTTTACGAATCCGTGCGTTAATGAGAGGAGCTTCCCACCGAGGATTTGTCCCAATTAAAAGGCAAAAATCTGCCCGTTCAATCCCTGCAATCGTCGTATTAAAAAGATAACTACAGCGAGGTTGACTCTCAACCTTAGCTCCATCTTGGCGACAATCGATATGAGGAGAGCCAAGAGCCACCATTAAATCTTTCAAAGCGACCATAGCTTCTGCATCAGACATATCCCCCGTAATGGCCGCGATTTGATTACCAGCAACACCCTGCACATGCTCGGCAATTACTTCAAAAGCCTTCTCCCAACTCACAGGAGAAAGACGACCATCTTCCTTACGTACATACGGTTTATCAAGGCGCTGGTATTTTAAACCGTCATAGGAGAAGCGCACTTTATCAGAAATCCAATCTTCATTAATGTCATCATTTTGACGTGGAAGAACGCGCATAATTTCTCGTCCACGCGTATCGAGACGAATGGCACTTCCTACTGCATCAAATACATCTATGGAGGGAGTATGAGAAAGCTCCCATGACCGGCCTTGATAATTATAAGGCTTAGACGTTAAGGCCCCTACAGGACAAATATCAATCATATTCCCGGAAAGCTCAGAGGTAATCGCCTTTTGCACATAGGTTCCAATTTCCATCTCTTCTCCCCGACCTGTGGCTCCAAGCTCTGGGACTCCTGCAACTTCAGTTGCGAAACGAACGCACCGAGTACATTGAATGCAACGATTCATAGCCGTTTCAATAAGAGGACCAAAATCTTTATCAGGAACGGCTCGCTTATTTAAGACATAACGACTCGAATCTCCTCCATAGGCAACACTGATGTCTTGGAGGTCGCATTCCCCTCCTTGGTCACAAATGGGGCAATCCAAGGGGTGGTTAATCAGAAGAAATTCTAAAACACCTTGGCGAGCTTTTTTCACCATAGGCGTTTGAGTTCGAATGACCATTCCCTCACTTGCAGGCATAGCACAGCTCGCAATTGGTTTAGGACTACGGTCCATTTCCACCAAACACATACGACAGTTACCGGCAATGGAAAGTTTCGGGTGATAACAAAAGACAGGAATTTCAATACCCAATAGCTCAGCAGCCTGAAGAACGGTCATCCCGTCAGGAACATCAATTTCTTTGTCATCAATGGTGAGTTTTGGCATGGGGCGTGAGCTTCTCTATAGGAACAAGATCTTTTTCAATGATTTTCTGAAATTCAGGAGTAATACGATTCCAGTCTAGCACATCTACTTTAAAAGGTAACTTTGACTCTTCAAAATCTTCGTCAAGATTCCCTTGAACATTAAGAGGAATTGGCTCTTTAAAGCATAAATCAAAATCAGAAAATGGCTTGTGCGTTCCTTTTACACGTGAGCCAAAGGCATAGAAAGTGTACGGATATTTATTCAAAATATCTTGAACGATTTTCCAATGCCGCTCTTCCATATAAATCACACCAAGTCCTTAAGCTTTAAGATTAATTCATTCATTTCTTTTGAGAAGATATCAAAAACCGCAACAATTGCCTCTAAATTTTCTTTATTATACGTATGAACAGTTAAATTTCGAGCGTCTTGAAAAGAAAACCAGATTTCTGGATCTTCAATTAACTGTTCATGCACAGCCTTTCGAAAAGTATCTTTAGGAGACCCCACAGTAAGGCCTCTCATTTCAAGCACGCGTTTCATCACCTTCCAGCATAATTCATAACAAAATTCAAAAGCTTGCGCAGCTCCTGTCTTGTCTCGATCTGTAACCATATCCGTACGAAATCGTTCAAAAACATCTCGCGCCTTTAGAAGATGAGTAAGATCTATTTTTTCAGGAGCTCGCATGTTTACTCCTTTCTCAATCGTCGTTCAAGCTCTGGACGAAAGTGACGGATTAATCCCTGGACGGGCCAAGCTGCTGCATCCCCAAGGGCACAAATAGTGTGCCCTTCAACTTGATGGGTGACTTCTTCTAACTGATCAATGTCTTCAGATGTTCCCTCTCCCTCCACAAGGCGCATAAGCATACGCCACATCCATCCTGTCCCTTCACGACAAGGGGTGCATTGACCACAACTTTCATGCATATAAAACTTAGAAAGGCGTGCAATCGCCCGAACAACGTCTGTGGACTTATCCATGACAATCACTCCTGCTGTCCCCAGTCCGCTTTTAACTTGAGCAAGAGATGTAAAATCCATTAAAACCGTCTCACAAATTTCTTTTGGAAGAAGTGGAACGGAAGATCCACCGGGAATAACCGCTAAAAGATTATCCCACCCTCCTCGCACACCTCCTCCATGTTTTTCAATAAGCTCTTTCATCGGAATACCCAACGATTCTTCTACGTTACAAGGTTTGTTGACATGCCCCGACAAACAAAAAATTTTTGTCCCCGTATTATCCGGCGTCCCAATATTTGCAAACCAGCTTCCCTTTCGACGTAAAATTGTTGGCACAACAGCAAGAGTTTCCACATTATTGATAATGGTGGGACATCCATAGAGGCCGACAACTGCAGGAAAAGGAGGTTTAAGACGGGGCATCCCCTTGCGGCCTTCTAAACTTTCAAGAAGTGCTGTTTCTTCTCCACAAATATAAGCTCCTGCTCCTCGATGAATATAAAGATCAAAATGCCAGCCAGAACCTACAGCGCTTTTTCCTAAAAACCCTGCCTTATAAGCTTCTGCCACCGCTGCAGTAAGATGCTCAGCTTCTTGATAAAACTCCCCTCGAATATAAATATATCCCACATGAGCCCCTATAGCAAAACCTGCAAGCAAAGCTCCCTCTATAAGCTTATGGGGTTCGTACCGAAGGATGTCTCGGTCTTTGCACGTTCCAGGTTCACTCTCATCCGCGTTGATAATAAGATATCGAGGAAGTGATTCGTCTTCTTTAGAGATAAATGACCACTTTTTACCTGTAGGAAATCCGGCCCCCCCTCGTCCTCTTAACCCTGACGTTATGACTTCTTGAGTAATCCATTCTGGACCTTTTGAGAGTAGCTCTTTCGTTTTATCCCAATCTCCTCGCCTCAAGGCCCCTTTAAGACGCCAATCATCTGTTCCATAAAGATTCGTAAAAATACGATCACTTTCTTTTAGCATGCCACCAAACCCTCGAGGAGTTTTATGAGACTTTCCTCTGTTAGGTCTTCATAGTACGTATCATTAATTTGAACAATCGGAGCATTCACACAAGCAGAAAGACATTCTACTTCATTCAAAGTAAACATACCGTTTTTCGTAGTCTCTCCACATTCAATCTTTAAATGGCGTTTACACGCAGCAAGCAACGCCTCACTTCCTCGCAACATACAAGGTGTTGTCCCACACACTTGGACATGATACGTCCCTACAGGTTTCAAATTAAAAAGCGTGTAAAAAGTAGCCACCTCATAGCCCCGAATAACTGGCATACCTAAAAGTTCCGTTACTTTCTCAATAGCGCTTGGAGGGAGCCACCCACCGCATTGACGCTGCGCCAAATAAAAGAGAGGAAGAATCGCGCTCGCTTGGCGATCATCAGGATAACGCTTAAGAATTTCCGGAATTTTGGCTTCGTTTTCAGGTGAAAAAGCGAAGGGTTCTGTGGGATCAATTTTTTGTTTTTCAAGCTCTTTTGTCATTAACGTCCCTATATTGCCAGCCCTGCTCACTTCTATTGATTAATTTTCCCCCACAAGATAACACAAGCTCCAAAAACCACCTATACTTTATTAGTTGCAAAAAATCACCTCCAATGGCACATTCAAACGCTTGCAATTTATCTTAAATAATAAGCTACAACAGGGAAGCTCAACCTCTTCCATCGTCGACGCCGATGAATGCTTAGGGGTATAATCTTTTATAATTATGGGGGGTCAATGGCAATTGCACGATCTGTTGTTCTAGTAATTCAAATGACTTTTGCTCTTATTTTGGGAGTCTCTGACATGCTTTATGCACAAAATTTATTTGAGACCATTAATACAACTTATACAAAAACTGCTCCCTATCAATCCCCTACTCAAAAAGATGTCGAAAAAGCGCAACAACTTTTCTATTCTCTTTTTACATCTTCTTCGCCCGAAACTAATCCAATAGCTTGGGAATCTTTAGGTTTTGAAGTTCAAAAAATAGGCACTTTTATCATCATTCTAGAACAAAAAACTGCACAAACAGGAAAGGGAGCTTATGTATTTAATACTTCAAAGCCATCTTCACTCGTACTTGAAGCTCCTCATCGACCATCAGATGAACGCACTGGACCCATCGCAGCCTATCTCATGGAAGAAGGTCTGTTTTTAGCGGGAGCCTGGAATTCAGTCCATCGCAAAAAAGCTGATTTAGGGAAGGAAGACTTAAGTTATTTCAATGCCTTTACTTCTGCCTTTGGGCAGGCGTTTCCTCAGGGGACGATTCTGCAACTTCATGGATTTGATGAAGAGACCCATGATGTTGACGCGGATATTATATTTAGTGCCACCATCTCTGATCCTCCTCCTCTTTTCCATATGTATGAAAAATGTTTAGAAAAATTGCCAGCAGTTGTTCTTTCTTATCCAAACAGCGTTGATGTCTTAGGAGGAACTAAAAATATTAATGCAAAAAAATTTAGAGCAGTTGCAAAAGACGGACTTTTTCTTCATATAGAAATGGGATTGCCTTTTAGGGAAAGGCTTTTAAATGACGAAGCCCTCCGACGTAAGTTTACGAGCTGCTTCCAAGAAAAAAAATAAGTAAAAACAATGGCTTTAAAATCTAGTTGTGACATTTTTTCAAGCTCTTCAGCTCAAAAGCACAATTCTTCCAGCGTTATTAAAAACTTAATTCTTGGCTTTTTATTCACTTCATCTCTCCTCCTTTCTGTTCAAACGTCTAACGCAACCTTAGATGACCTTGAAAACAAGCTTCGAGAAGTAGAAGCTGTTCAAATACGATGGGACGATGTAGACGGCTCTCCTTTTTGGGTTGCTGGGCCTCAGCCGAACTATAGTAGACAATTCGGATTTCATGTCATTAATCTTAATGCTCAAGAGCCAGTTACGATCCGTCTTACTCAAGAAGCCTATTTAAGACTTCGTGATCCTTCTCACACTTTAACTCCTGCTGATATTGAGGTGTTTGTCTCAAATGGATCTGGTCTTTATGTAGAACAATCTTTCATGACTTCTGGGAAAGACTTAATTCTTAATCCTGTAAATTTTGGAGATACCCTTGTTAAAATAAAGTTAAAATCTAACAAAAAAGGCTGTATCCCAGTAGGATTCTTTATTTCTCGATTAGAGCCCCCCGCTCCCATGGCTCCTTACCGTACTCACCTTGATACATCTGGAGACTGCAAAAAACTTTTAAGTCATACAACAGGGGTTCCGGAAAGTTCGTTATTAGAGTCATTTTATCCTTTATGTCCCCCTCAAACGGCAATGCTCGAAGTAGAGGGTCCAGTAAGACTTAATCTTTTAACACGCTACGTTTATGATCATCTTGATACAGGGCATACTTTTATGTATCGAGTCTCTGTATTGATGGATGGAAAACCTTATCATACTGCGGAATACATCGGACAACCAGATCAAAATCATTTGTACTACTCGGGAGTTGATCCCTTTATTTTAACGCTTCCAGACATAAGCCCTCTTGAAATACCAAGTGGCAAACACACGCTCACTCTTCAATCAAACGGCAACATTTTTTATAGACTTCAAGCGTTAGAAGACACAGGCTACCTCCTTTCTTCCGTAAATGCTCCCTGTCTCAAAAACCGTCCCTGCCCTCCAAATAATGCAGCCTTGGAGCTGAGAGCCGAAGCCATAAATTTATTAAAAACACCTTGTTCTCGCGATGCGATGGCTCCCTCTCATCTGGAACAATTGGCTATAAAACTTGGAAAAGACAATCTTTGGAGAGCGGATGGGTTACAAAGCGCATTTTTATTAGATGAGCGGTTAAAAAAACGTCTTGATGCCCCTGATCTCCTCTTAGCGCGAGAGCAAAACCAAGGGCTTCTTACGTTTTATAGAGACCTTTTTCCAACCAAAGGCGGGGGTCAAAAAACACAAAATTTTGCTTACGTCACAAGCTGGGATCTTCGGGATCCAAGGGATGAAGGTAAAGAAACATTTGTACTCGATTCTCACAAAGGGGATCTTCTGAATCATTTGGTAAAGGGGTATTTTTTCTCTGTAGGAAAATCTTCCAAAGAAGCTTTAATCTATGAAGTACCACATCTTCAATCTCCTTCTTTTCTACGTGTGATGGTCAACCAACAATCCCTCAAGAAGCCTCAAACCCTATGGCTACAATATAACGATAATCCTCCTTTTAAATTAAAGATCTTTCCTTGCGCTGATCTTTTATCTCCAGCCTATACGCCAACACGAGGCCTTATGGGCTTAGCACTTCTAAAGGACCCTGAAAGTACGTGGGGCGGGCTTTTCAATTTTTACGAGAACCCTGCGCCTCTTTTATCTGTGGGAAGCATTGAAGTGCCTTTGCCTGCAAACGTCAGACAGATAAAAGTATGGACTGCAAATACAACCTCCTCTCCTCTTGAAGTTGCTTTTCAGTATAATGTTTCTAAACCCTATCGTTTAGAACATCGTATGATGCTTAGAGAGATGGGACGTATAAAAGACGTAGAGAAGCTTTTTATTAAAGCATTAGAGTTTGTTTATAAACATCAGAAAGACAACAACTCTTCATATGATTGCACCGCATTTTGGGATCATCTTAAAGATTTCCCCGAAACTAACAAACAATCTGCGATGGAGCTTTATAATCATTGGTTAGAGCTGCTACGCCTTTTAATCAACCAGCATAAAAAGTTAATCACAAGTTTTGGTGAGGTAGACCCTATTTTTCTTAGGCCAAATGAAACTACATCTGATGTTTCGGAAAAAATAAAGGCAGCAGAAAGATTCTTTGAAGAAAAAAACTATCGAGAAGCTTTAGATGTATGGAGTGAAATTCTTTCCGTTTCTCCTCAAGAGGCCTGGCGCAAAGCTCATATGGGTCGCATTAAAGCCCTTCAAAACTTGGGAGAAAAGTTTCAACTGGAGCGTTACCTCAAAACAATCTTTCTTAAGACGGAAAATAAGGATTTAAAAAATCAAGTTTTTCCTGAACTTGTCGCACTTCTTCAACAAGAAAATGATAATTTTACCTTAGAAGGAGTTTTGGTAGAGAGGCTTCTTCAAACACAAGACCCTAAACTTTTAGGTCACTTAAGCACCGTTTTACTTGCTAACAAACACTCAGACATCGCCGTAGATCTGGGACATGTTGTCAACCAAACAAGGCAAAACCCTGAAGAAGCTGTTGTGTTTTCAGCTCTTGCAACTAATAAAGGCCGTAATGGCGAGCGCTTAGGAGAAGCGACAGAAACTAAAAGTGACTTTTATTTTTGGAACGCCCAACTCGCCCAAATCGAAGGAAATTATGAAATTGCTCTGGAGAACTTTTGCAAAGCAGGCTCTCAAGGAGAAGCTTGGAGAGATCATCTTACAAAAGGACTTACAATTCGAAGGCACCTTCATGCGTCTGATCTCCAGACACGTAAGAATGCGATTGAAGATTGGGTTGCATGGACCCGAGACCATCCCGGCCCTTACGAGTGGAAACCCGCTAACTTTCTTGTAAGAAAATTTTTTCAAGCGACTACGGTTTATAGCTCCTCTCTCGATAGGTATGCCTTCTCTTATGTTGCAGCGCCTAAAACCCCTATTCAACTTAAACTTATTGGCCCGGCTCGTTTGCAATTTCTCATAAGACCTCTTTTTACATCCGATACTCCTGTTCCGTATCAAGGCTGGATTAAGATTAAAGATAATAACACTAACCTAGACCTTCCCATCACTTATGTGACGCCCTCCGAGGAACTTGAATTAATTGGATATGACTCAACACAATTGGGGTTGAGTCAGCAATATGAAATTGTAGTAGGCCCAGGAGAACACACCATAGAGATCTCTCCTCTGGATGTTAATTTAGTGGTGGAGCCTTTTATCAAAAAGCCCATCGTCTCTCTGACGGTTCTTCCCCCTATTACTCATGAGGCTATCTCCCTTGTCTTAAATCAAGAGTGGAAAGAGCAGCAAGGGAGCAATTCTCTTGAATTTACGAGTTTACAAAATAATACTGGCCAAGGCGAATTAGTAAATGCTTCGGCAGCTCCTTGTTTATATCAAATCCCTCTTAAAGCTAATCCCGCTCTTTTTTCACAAATGATGACTGAGCTTTTACAAAGTAAGAAGATACAGCCTTATGAACTTCCTCCTCAAGAAGCCGCAATCCATCATCTTTCTGTTCTTTTAAAAGAATACGAAAACAATCCTCATGAGGATATTTTAATTGAAGCAAAGAACTTTTTTGAAAAAAATATCCAATATCCTTTACTCCCTCTGGTATGGAATCGTTTTACACAACTCTCGTCCTGGCGACTATTAGCCATTCCTCAAAGCAGTGCAGGAACACGTTCTCTCGCAAAATCAGAAAACTGGACTCCAGATACTCCTGACCTTCTTATACGTAAAGATTTATTAAATAAAGACGAAGAAGATTATATCCTCACAGGAACTTCTCCCCTCGTCGTCCAGTTTTATAATTCAGACTCAACACATCTAAAAATTCTTTCTTCTTTAGCTAAGTTATTAGCAGATGATTTACGGGATATTTCTTGGGGATATCAGATTGATAATGGAGAAACCCATTCAGTACGCTTTAGCTCTTCGAATCGCACCGATAGCCGTGAAATTGAACTCCCTCCAGGTGAGCATAGCTTACGGGTGTTTCTAGAAAATCCCACGTCAGACACCTTTATTAAAATTAAACTTTATGAAAAAAATTCTCAGAGCAAAACCTGGGACAAATTGGTCATAGAGGAAAAGAAAGATTATCTGGTCGCCACAAAAACAGATCCTCTTGTCTTTGATATTGAAGGACCTGCTTGGTTGCGCATAGATGAATGGGTCAATGGTAAAATAATTTCTAAAGATTATTTTGTAAAAGAAGGCGCTCAAAAAATTGAGATTAAGGCTAAAGAAGGAGAAGAACGGCTCTTTCGAGTATATCGTCGTGTTTCAAGAGAACCAAACATTGCAAAACCACCCATTCCTGTTTCACCACAATACACTCCTGTCGAAGCTGTTCCTCTTTCATTTATAGAATGGGATCGTCCTAGTCCTATTCAAGGTAAAGAAGTCCTACCTTTAGGCGGGCAAGAAAGCGGAACTTTAAGTCTGAGCGCGTCTCTAAATAGAAATTTAGCTTTTGATGTTATTACTCCCAATAAGAATACGGATACTGTAGATCAGTATGCAGAAGAGCGGGCTACCTATCGTTATTTTGATGAAATTAACAGGTTCTATTGGCGTGGAGATGCCTTAGCCCGTCAACGGCGCAAAGGAGACCCTAGCTTTGGCGCTGAAAGTATCCTGGAATACTCGCCTATTGAATGGCCAGTCACTCTTTGGGGCTTAGGGAAAGGGTATACGCAGCATATTAATAACACGTTTCTTTACTCTGGAACTATAGAGGGGGGACTACGACACAAGCTTGTGTTTAACAAGAAGGTAGACCAAGTCATAAACCTTTCCCTCCTAGGGCGTGCCCTTAAATTTAACCAAAATGCCGTAATGCAGACGACGCCAGATGTGGACGTTTATACAAAATATTTAGCCACCCACCCACGGGCTTTAAATTTTTCATATAAAATACAGTATTCACCTTTTATGGATACCCAACTTTGGGGACAGATACGGGGCACAACAACCCCCGCTCTCAACCCTGTACGGCTTGACTCCCTCACCTACAATTTGGGTGTTCATCAGTTGGCTGGCCCCCTTATCCTTAGTATTGATTATGGCATGCGACACTATTACAAAACAGGAAATCTCATAAGACCGATACCCGCCAACTTCGTTGATCCCAATAGAAATTTCAGTTTTAATCGTCATTTCATTGATTTTGGAGTTACATGGAACAAGTGGTTAAGAAACCATGACCGATTAGAATATCAATTAAAAGTAACGCGTGTGATTGATACAAATCTCCCAACATCAACAAACCTTAATCAACAACAAAGAGGGGTAAAAGCATGGATAGGAGCTGTGTCTTTTACGTGGCATTTTGGAAATGGACGCGACTTCCGAGATTTTGATCCTTTAGAAATTCTATTTAAAGATGTTAGAGAACGTGATCTTCCCCCTGTCCAAATTAAAGGAAAAAAATAAACTGTGAGTAAAGATCTCTCTTTATTTGAAAAGGGTCTCCCCCCTTTATTTGTTCAAGCTAATTCCAAAGTTATTAAAAAACTTCAGGAAAATTGGCTTACAAGTCCACTTGCTCTTCAGGATTTTCTTTGGGAGCATCTTCTTTTTCTCAAACAAACAAGAGAGAACTTAAAAGCTATCTTTGAAGAATTTGAAAGAAAACATAAAGATGCCTCGGCGGAGTCAGAAAAAAAAACCATTACTTTAGCATTTTCGAAAGCTCTTGGAGCTTCTCAACAAGACTTAAAAAGAGACCAAGAAGCCTTTTCACGATGGTTTGATTTTGATGCCGTGGCCGATCGATGCCGACATCACATTTCTTCCAATGAAAGAGAGTTTTGCTTTGTTATGGATCGACTGGGTCTTGTTTTAGCAGATCATCCCCCCCATTCTCGTGTCCAGTTCATTGATTTTCTTAAAGATTTATCTCAAAATTACTCTGGGAATCAGCGCGTTAAAGTCGCAGCGCTTGACACTATTTACAAACTTTTTTCGCCAGAACTGTCCCTTGATCATAAAGTCTTCCACGATCTGGCCGTCTCTACAAAGAGCGATGTTTGGATCCAATGCAAAGCTCTTACGATTCTTCAGCAAATAAATGTTCGTCTGTTTCAAGAGCTTGCCACCAAAAAGCTCGAGCTCTATGGCCCAGATCCAGATCTTTTTGTGCGTCAATATATTGTTAAGCTCTTGCAAGAAGAGGACTTTGCCACAATTCCAGATCTTTTTTTAAAAATCATCAAGGATCCCAGTGATTTTGTACGCCAAAGTCTTTGTGATAAAATGAGTTTTCTGCCTCATGATATTATCCTTAAATTATTAGAAGATGGAGCCCCTCAAGTACGAGGGATGGCGCTCCTGACAATCATGAAGACAAGGTCATTTAAAGAAAAGGGCTCGTACCTTGAAACAAAACTTAAGAACGAATCAGACTTCTTCGTGTTACGGGTCTGTTTGAAATGCATTGAAGAGGGAGTTCAGAACCTATCACCTTTAGAGAAAGCTTCTTGGGTAGGGTTGTTTGAGCCATTTTTAAATCAGCTCATTTCCTCCTCCCCTTTAATTCCTATCAGACGAAAGGCCGCTCAGACACGTGAGATCTTATGGTGTCAGAAAAATCCTTTAATCCTCCAAGCAACTCAAGAATTAAGTTCTTTCTTAAAAAATCTACCCCTAGAAAAAAAGGTAATGCTTCCCCCTTCTCTCTATACAGATCTATCAGAGGAGACGCTAGGAAGGATCCTTTCTTTAACCACGCAGTCGAATTTTGAACTTGAACTTACAAAAACCTCCCAAGGATATAAGGTATATCGAGGAATGCGTTTGCGATTTAGATGGTGGCGCTTTTTTTATGAGTTTTTCCATCCAGGAACCGACAAGCGCGGAGGGGTTCGTCATACGATAGGAAGGCATTTTAAAGGAGCGATACAAGTTCCTTCCACGATTTTGAGTGAGTTTTCAGAGACGCAAGTTCCTGGTGAACCTCTCTATATCCCGGAAGAAGGCGGATATCGGCCGTACTTACCCTTATTAGACCATGCGCTTTCGGCACTTCACTTGAAGCGCCCCATGCACTTTTATACAAGTGAAGGAATCACCACTCTTTTACCTCCTTCAAAATTTTGGCAAAGATTCAAAGCAAAGGTCAAACTTACTTTTCATTTTGCTTCTATAGCTAAGTTAAGAAATTGGGCACCGACTGTGTATTGGTCGCCTGCATCTTACCTTAAATCCCTCCAACACGTTGGCTTTGAAATTACGTTTCGTGAACACGAAGAAGATTTTCATAAAGATATGACCATAAGCCGTTTTTTTCCAGCTATGTTTTCCTTCCCAACTTGGGATGATGTTGTAACCCATATCCTCTCCCCCTACCACATAAACACGTTTCATTTACTCTTTTTTGTTCTTTTAATTTTTGCTTACTTTTTAGGACGGCATATGCATTCTTATCGGGCTTTAAAGTATGCAAGGAAACGTATTCCCTTAGTAACCGGAGGGTGGGGAACCCGAGGGAAGTCAAGTACTGAGCGTCTTAAAAGTGCCTTAATATGTAATATGGGGCTTGGGCTCTTTTCTAAAACGACTGGATGTGAGCCTATGATTATGATCGCAGGTCCATTTCAAAAGATGGGAGTGCTTCCTCTTTATCGACCTTACGATAAAGCTTCGATTTTGGAACAAGTGCAAGTCACTCTACTCGCAGATAAATTCTCCCCTGACGTTATGCTATGGGAATGCATGGGACTAAAAAGTCACTATGTTCGAATTATGCAGGAAGAATGGATGCAAGACACATTCTCTACAATAACAAATGCCTTTCCTGATCATGAAGATGTCCAAGGTCCTACTGGTTATGATGTCGCCAAAGCCATGACAAGTTTTATCCGACCTCATGGAAGACTCGTCACTACTGAAGAAGAGATGCTTCCTTATTTTCAAGACGACACTTCGAAAAAAAATGCCAAACTTGAACCAGTGGGATGGCTAGAAGTAGGATTGCTCACACAAGACATCATGAATCGATTTCCTTATATAGAACATCCTCAGAATGTAGCCCTTATTTTAAAAATAGCTGAAGATTTTGGCATCAACAAGGCGGTAGCCCTTAAGGAAATAGCCGATAACGTTATCCCAGATATCGGAGCTCTTAAAGTTTACACCCCGTCTACCCTTCACTCTAGGTCATTACAATTTGTTAACGGCATGTCATCAAATGAAAAATTTAGTTGCTTGCGTAGTTGGACCCTCGTTGGCTTTGACAAGCCGTCTCCGCCTGGCGTATGGATCACAACTTTTATTAACAATCGTGCAGATCGTGTTGCGCGCTCCCAAGCTTTTGCAGAGCTTATCGTAAATAATCTCTCAGCAGATAGACATTTTCTTTTTGGAACAAACCTTCAAGGTCTTATGAAATTTCTTATGGAAGAATGGAAGAAATTCATTGAAGGAATGTCTCCTGATGTCTTACCGGATCTTGCAAAAAAGATGCGCTTTTGTGTTACCAAAGACGATCTTAAAGTACGACTTGAGGCGATGGGAGTCAAAAACTATAAAGGAGATCTTTTCAATTTTGCAGACATAGAAAAATATTTAGAAACGGAAGCTCACCCTTATCCAGATGAGGTCCTCTCTTTTCATATCAGTCACGCAAAAACGGTACAAGAATTCGAATCTTTACAAGGGGAAAATAAGAACAATGATAAATTATTTAAAGAAACTATAACGAGTTGGTTTCTTTCTAAATTTATTCTTCCTGAGAAAGACGAGTTAACAGGTGATGAAATGGTAGCCTGGATCACCGAAAAAACACCTCCTTTTTATACAAATAAAATCATGGGGATACAAAATATTAAGGGGCCGGGGCTAGAATTTGTATATCGTTGGGAGGCTTGGGAGAATTGTTACCGAGCTGGAGAGTTGCTCGTGAATCCACTTCCCCATAAAGTGAAGCAGGGATTTAGAAATTTCTTCTCTATCGCGGAATTCGGACTTTTATCTAAAGAATATCTGGAAAAATTGTTTACTCAGAAAGAGCTTTTAAGGACTCACAAAAATGAAATGGAAGATTTAAAAAATCATATTCATTTCATGCAAGCTGAATACGAAAAAGAAAGAAAGGAAAACCATTCTCTTTCAAACATGGGTTCCAAATTTTTTGATGTGTTTTTTTCATTGAAACGCCTCAAAACAGCTAAACAAATCTATCAAGATCTGAGTGCTTACAGAATTAGCTTCTTTCGTGCGTCAAAAGAATTACAAGACTTAAAATCATCTGAAAATTTTAGCTAATTTTTAAGAATCTTTAAGATAGGATAAACATACCTGAAATTTATGTTTCACAAACAAAAACGAGTTAACTGCGGATGTTTTCCATTTTTCCAGAATCTTTAGCTGGGTCTCTTCTTATCACCGTCGCGATTGGTGTGTTTGTAGCCGCTTTTTACAATTTAAGATTGGGGTGGACTCTTTCAGGTTTTATTGTCCCTGGGTACTTAACTCCCTTATTTATTATTAAGCCATACTCTGCTTTTATCGATATTTTTCAAGGTATTGTAGCATATTTATGCGTCTATACCCTTTCTTGGATTGGGCCTCGCTTGAATTTATGGGGTTCTTTTTTTGGACGAGACTGCTTCCTTGCCTTACTCACAATGTCCGTCCTAACTAGGATTATATTAAGTTTTTTTATAATCCCAGCTATATCTGAATATGCAACAATTCATTACAATGCATTAACATTTGTTGATACCACATTTAATAGTTTTGGGATGGTTGTTGTCACACTCATCGCCAATCAGTTTTGGACAACTGGCTTAAAAAGAGGGGTTGTTCCTTTTTCTATCATTTTATTAACTACCTACCTTTTAGTCCGTTATGGATTAATGGAATGGACAAATTTTCGTATAAGTGAAGTCGGATACATTTATGAGCTTTTTTATAATTTCTATTCCACTCAAAAATCCTACATTATCCTTTTAACAACAGCTTTTATTGCATCCCATATGAACCTCACTTATGGGTGGACAAATGGAGGAATCTTAATCGCATCTCTTCTAGCTTTGGAATGCTACTTCCCATCGCGCTTTTTTATCACTTTATTAGATGCCTTTATTATTTACTCTGTCGCTAAAGTTCTCTTGCGAAGCCCTCTCCTCGAAACAGCCAATATCACACGATCTCGAGAAATTTCATTCTTTTTTAGCATTGGGTTATTTTATAAGTTATTGCTAGCTTGGGGAGTATTAGTTTTTTCATTAAGCATTCGAATCTTAGACTTTCTTGGTTTCGGCTATTTGCTTTCAAGCTTTATTGCTATAAAAATGTATAGTAGTCAAAGACCAATCCGAATTTTAAGCATTGTGACCCAACTCTCATGGCTGGGCGCTTTTTTTGGGACAATTTTTGCCCTCCTTCTAAGTTTCTCCTCAAAAATTCTGCCATCTAAGATATCAGTCAGGCCTTTCTCCATCCCATTGTTAGGGGAGGGAATGTCACTCTTCTCATTAAATATTCGTCTTTTTATTTTCCTTGTTGTTTCTTTAGCTTTCTTTGGGCTTGGATATTTGCTTTCAAAGCTTATTTCTAAAAAAACATATGGTCGTCGAAAATCGATTAGAATCTTAGATATGTTTACTCGTCTGTCTTGGCCTAATGCCCTTATAGGAATATTTTTGGCGCTTGTGATAAGCTTTTTTTCAGATCCCGCCTTCCTCTCTGAGATACTGCCGCTTAAAGTTTTAGTCAGACCTTCCTCTATTTCTCCTCATTTTAAAGAAGATAAAGTTACCCCTGAAAAAGTTGAAAAGAGAGTGGGATATCTTTCTGATTTTCTTTTTGAGCGCAAATCTCTTTTTGCAGAGAAAGGAACAAATCTTTACCGCGTTCCTTCAGTGAATGATCTGTATTACTTTGATGAAAAAGTTTTATCCCCTCTTGTCCATCTTTTAAACCAAGACATAAATCCTTCAGATTTAGAATCTCTTAATGGAACTGCAAAAACATTTGGCTATAAAATTATTCTTTTAGAAGAAGAAAATACCTCTTACCTTGTTCTTGCGGAAAATGAAAAAAATGTCCCAAGGCATTACGGAGCGACTTTCATTTTTCGCCTTCACAATTCATCTCCTTTCATTTTCCAAGTTCCAAACGGACTTTCAGAAACTAACACTTTGGAGGGTGGTCTCTATTTGTTTTCTAAACTAAAAGGAAAAGCCTTTATTTTTTCAGAAGCCCATCCAGATGCTAATTTGGACGGAAGTGCCTCCTTGGAAAGTCCTCTGAGTAAAGAGAGTTTTTTTGATCTTGGAGCTCAAATCTTATTAAGAAATGAGGGTGACTCCCCTTTCATGCTTGTCCTGATAAGAGGCTATTCTTATTCTTCCCCTTTTGTTCCCTTAAAAGGAACGACTTCTAATGCTGATATCTTTCTTACGTTTGACAATGGGGCCGTGCGCGAATCGCAACTTTCCCCCCTTCAAAAAACTCTTGTAGATGCTCTTCACAAAGAACATTTCCAGACCCTTTTGAGCCAAGACACAGGAGAAACAGCAGGATATGGTCAACTCCAATTTCAGGGCCTACTTTACTTAAATCAAACAAGAAACAAAGAATACACTCTTTTGTGGTTCTCTCCTTCCGAACGTTTCTTATTCCGTAGGTCTGAGCATACACTCCTTCGTCTTTCCCAGATGAACGCCCTTGACATCCCCGTAAATAAAATCTCTCTAAAAGAGTTCGTTCAAACCAAGGGAAAAGCCAGAGAACAGAATCTACCTCGAGAAGTTGAAGATTTACTGAAAAATTATCTAGAAAGCGACGACGTTCTTTTCCTCCAGAAACTTATCGAAACAATACGTCCCTATACGTTCACTTATATAATTGATCCTTTGTCTCAGGAAAATTTTTTGGTAATTTTAAATTCAGAGCAGCACGTTATAAAAGCTTTGCCAGTAGACCCTAAAGAGTTACAAGAACAAAAAAAATGAAAATATTCTTCTTAATTTTTTCTATTTTTATAGAGATCGCTATAGGAACAAATGGCCAAGCTTCTTCTCTCAATCCTCTCATAGAAAGAGCACATTCTTCTCCGGTCTACGCTCTATCTACTAACGATTGGCTCAGATTTCCTTTTTCAACCTTTACATCACAAGCAAAAGTACTAACTTACGCGGACTTACCAATCGATACTCCTTGGAATGCAGATCAGAAATGGACATATAAGATTCAAGTACAAGTGCTAAACAAAGACGGAGACGTTCTTGAAAGCAGAGACTTAGAATATAAATCTACGTTTTACCTCTATCGTTCTCAAAATTTAGGAACTTTCTCGCCCTCCTTTTATTTAGAAAAAGATGCTCAACCAACACATTCCCTTCCCACAATTCTGAATTGGAAAGACCTTGGAAAAGCAGCCTTGATTCGGGTTCGCCTTTTAAGCAAAGATAAAGACATACAAACTGTCTTTTGCCGAGTTTATGAACCCGCCAATATCACCTTCAATCTTCGAAGTTTTTGGGAATATTTAAGTCCTGATGATCAAGAGCGCCTAGCAGGAGGCAACCTCTTCGATCTACCCCATCTTTCGAGCCAAGAAAAAAAGAATCTTGTGCGTAACTTATGGAAACCCATAGGACCTGAAGGCATTCCTAATGAAACATTTCAAGAGCGTACTTTATATGAAGTAGAGCCAGAAGGTGAACCCATTATAAAACCCATTCCTCCCGTAGGAATGTATGTAGATGCCAACCATCAAGTCGCCATTCCTATCCCAGAAAGTGGAATGCAGCTTCACTTCCAACTAACCTCTTTTGAGAAAAAAGCTACACAATCTTCTTTTTCACTTGATTCCCAACTCTATAGCCGAAAGATTACAGATCCTCAGACCAACCATTTCTTAACGAATAAAGATGGAACATTTACCCATACATTTGAAAAAGGGATTTTGTTTGTATCAACTCAAACGCCTGCAATTTTAAGAGTTTTTAACAGCAATGGCGTAGAGATCGTTCTCGAGCCCGCATCAGTCAAAGGATACAAATTGGAGAAAGGGGAATCGCTGGAATATAAAGTGACTCACGATGACAAACATCCCACCCCTTTTCGTCTTGATATTCGTAAACTTCTTTCAACCCCTGCCAAAGATATAAACGTGCAAAGCATTTTTTATGAGATGTTAGATGAACACGACACAGTTATTAAATCAGGTTCTTATACCCCTACTATTACTCCCTCCCTTTATGATAGGGTTGCTAAAGACCCCACAATGGTCTTATCAGATTCAGATAAAATCTATTTCGTTTTATCTGAAAACGTAAAAAAGATCCGCTTTTCTTCCAAAGCTTCTTTCTTGCTTACAGCTTATAATCGTCCGCCAGAACTCCCACGCACCTATAACATTCCAGATGACTATTATACCTATCAATCTCCAGATGAGTCTTTACGAAGAAGTTGGTTTTATTTGCAGCCTTTGTCTGCTGATCTCTTGGATCAAAAGGGATATAATGTGCTTTTCTTGAGCCAGCCTAAACCTGCAGAGATTGATGAAATAATGCTTTCTGGTGTGTATGAGTGGGAAGAGCTGTTTCCAGATGGGCCATGGACGTCCCTCTATGCTTTCATTCCTAAAGATGAACACGCCCCCCGCCCTTCTCAAGCCCAGCAGGTCACCTATAGTCCTCTTCCCCATACCGGCACGAAAGATATTGAGTTCAAAGGATTAGCGGGAGTAAAAACCGTTCGCCCAAAATTAGTTTACTTTAAAACAAATGAAAGCCCAGAACTTCTCACTCTTCGAGTAGATGGCAAGACTCTTTTGGACGAAAATATTCTTGGCACTCAAGGAGAGATCGAGCTTTCTCCTCTTTCTATTGGGAATCATATTGTAAATATAAACAGTCCTTCTAATGTAAAATTTTTTATCAGCCACGCCGTAGAAAAATCTAACCTTTACCTAAAACGACAATTAATCTCAGTGAAAAAAGGGAAAACAAAATTTACATATGATAAAAAAGATAAGGCTGCAGTCATTCTAACTCTTTATGTTTTTGGAACTCCTCAACAGCAAGACAAGATAACTTTTAATATTAAAGGGCCTTCTTCTGCAGAAAATATTCCCTTTCCTGATTATTCTATCCGCACGAAAATTTATAATGTCCGCTTCCTAGGCGATTCTATTTCTTTTCTGAATCCTCAGAAGGAGACTTATATTCCCTCAGAGCCCCTCTTTATTAAGCTTGGAGAAGATCTCTCTCCGGGAACCTATTCTTTGACGCTTGAGACTTCCGAACCTGCTTATGTTCTCCTCAGTCAACTGACACCGGGACTTCATAATAAACGAGGGATTGTCTTAGAAATACAAGAGTAGTCTTCTTACAGTGCCACATATACTTTAGAGAAAGCAGACTTCTAAGATTTTACGTTTAATGTAATATACAACTATTAATATAAGTGAATATTATTTAGCGAATGGCTATTTGAAAAATTTGATTTCTGTAAATGTCTTTGATATAGTCAGCAATATAAAGGATCAGAACACTATTTTAGACTTACTCATAAAAACATAATGGCTTCTAAACATCTTCCTACGTCTCAAGAAATTCTTGAATTCATCAACACCTCTCCCACCAAAGTAGGGAAAAGAGAGATTGCGCGCGCCTTTAACTTAAAGGGCCTGGATCGCGTATGGCTCAAAACTCTTCTTAAAAACATGGCATACGATGGCCTTATTGAACGAGGTCATAAAAAGAAAGTTCATTCTCGTACTCATTTACCCCCTGTTCTCTTAGTAACCGTTTCTCCTGAACTCTCAGAAGAAGGAGAAATATTACTCACTCCTCTAGAGCATGAAACCACTCTTCCCCTCCTTTTAACAGATAAGGGAGCAGCGCGCGTTAATCCTGGGGACCGACTTTTAGTTCGTCTCAAACGTCATCCAGATGGATATTATACGGCACGGCTTCTCAAAAAAATGATCTCTAAGCCCCAAAAATGGGTGGGCATGGTCATTAAAACACGAGGAAAACTTTATCTTCAGCCCTGCGATCGGCGACGCCAAGATGAGTTGACCCTTCTCGATCCTCAAGTCCACGTTAAAGAAGGAGAGATTGTGCTTGCGGAGCTTTCTCAACAACGAGGACCCAAACAAGCCAATATTCTTAAGCATTTAGGAACCCTGGAGGACCCAAGCGTTATCAGCTTGCTTTCCATTTACGAACAAGGCATTCCCCATGAGTTTTCAGAAAGCGCTCTTAATGAAGCAGAAAAGGCTCGAACTCTTTCTCTTGAAGGGCGTGAGGATTTAAGATCCATCCCTTTCGTAACTATTGATGGGGAAGATGCGCGGGATTTTGATGATGCGGTCTGGGCCCATGAGGACCCAGAGAAAGGATGGCATCTCATGGTTGCTATCGCAGATGTTGCCTTTTACGTAAAACCTGGAGGTTCCCTTGATAAAGAAGCTTACCTGCGAGGAAATTCTGTCTACTTTCCCGATAGGGTTGTCCCCATGCTTCCTGAAGCCTTATCCAATGACCTATGTTCTTTAAGACCTCGCGAAGACAAAGCATGCTTTGCCGTGCACCTCTGGCTCGATAAGAAAGGCCGCCTAAAAAATTACCGATTTTTGAGGGGGGTCATGAGATCTGTAGAACGTCTCACCTATACGCAAGTCCAAAAGGCCATTGATGGGAACCTGGATGAACACACAACCCCTCTTCTTAATTCTATTATAAGACCCCTTTACGGAGCTTACGATCTGCTCAAGAAAGCCCGAGAATTTCGAGGGACCCTTGATCTTGAAATTCCAGAAAAGCAAGTCATTTTGGATGACAAAGGACATATTCAAGACATTTTTCCCCGCCCCCGTCTCGACAGCCACCGCCTCATTGAAGAATTTATGATTCTTGCCAATGTCGCTGCGGCACAACAATTGGAAGCTCTTAAAGCCCCATGCATCTACCGCATTCATGATGTCCCCAACCCAGAAAAAATATTTGTTTTTCGTGAACTCGTAGAAGGATTGGGTTTTTCTTTTCCTAAATCCCAAGCCGTTACTCCACGAGCTTTTCTTCATCTTTTAGAAGCCGCCCATGGGACTCCCCATCAAGAGCTTATTAATCAGCTCACACTCCGAACTCAAGCTCAAGCCCTTTATCATCCTGAAAATATTGGGCACTTCGGACTCAGTTTAAAAAAGTATAGCCACTTTACCTCTCCCATCCGACGATACGCAGATATCATTGTACACCGTAGTTTAATCTCTTCTTTAAAGCTCGGAGAAGATGGGCTCCCACCTGACGCAGATCTTGAAGCAATTGGAGAGCAGATCTCCTTTACAGAAAGACGAGCAGCAGCCGCTGAACGAGCCGCGACAGAACGCTATGTGACGCTCTATCTGAAAGACAAAGTAGGAGAAACATTCAAAGGAACCATCAGTGGTGTAACCTCTTTCGGTCTTTTCGTCACATTAGAGCATTCTGGTGCTGATGGCCTTATTCCCATGGCCACCTTGCGTGACGATTTTTATCTTTATGAGGAACGTAAGCATCGCCTCATCGGGCGTCGCACACGTAAAATGTATACCCTTGGTGATTCCATCATCGTCATTTTAAAGGAAGTTGATACTCTCACAAATTCTATTACACTAGCACCAGTTGAGGTATCACCTTTAGAACCGCGACAAAAAAGATTAAAATCAAGAAGATCTGGCTTTTAAGGCAGTTTCAGTGTATGGTTATAAAAATTAAATCAAACGAGGCCTCATGTTTACAACACTTTTTCGAAAAATTTTTGGATCAGCGAATGATCGCTATATAAAGGGCCTTGATAAGATCGTTGACAAAGTCAATGCCTTTGAAGAAGGCATAGAAAAACTTACCGACGCCGCACTGCGCGATAAAACAGAAGAATTCCGCACCCGCCTTCACCAGGGAGCTACTCTCGAAGACATTCTGCCTGAAGCCTTCGCTGTCGTCCGAGAGGCCGCCAAACGTACCCTTGGTATGCGTCATTTTGATGTACAGCTTAAAGGAGGAATCATTCTCCACCGGGGAATGATCACAGAAATGAAGACGGGTGAAGGTAAAACTCTTGTCGCGACTCTTCCTGTTTATCTCAATGCCCTAGAAGGAAAGGGCGTGCACGTTGTAACCGTCAATGATTACTTAGCCAAGCGTGACTCTGAGTGGATGGGGGCGATCTATAAATTTTTAGGCCTCACCGTTGAATGCATTGTCCATGAATTGGATGATTTAGAGCGCCAAATTGCGTACAAAGCTGATATCACTTACGCCACAAATAATGAACTTGGGTTTGATTATTTGCGTGACAATATGAAGTTTCGTCTTGAAGAAATGGTGCAAAGACCGTTTAACTATGGCATTGTCGACGAAGTAGACAGCATTCTCGTTGACGAAGCCCGGACTCCCCTCATCATTTCAGGACCCGCAGAAGACTCTTCCGAACTTTATGTTCAAATCAACAAAATCATCCCTCATCTTCTCCCAGAAGACTATGAAAAAGATGAAAAAGCGCGGGCCGTTACCCTTACTGAGCAAGGGATTGAGCATATTGAACAGCTCTTAACAAAAGCTGAGCTCTTAGGAGGCAAAACTCTCTATGATGTTCAAAATGTCGCCGTTGTTCACCACGTTAACCAAGCCCTTAAGGCCCACAAACTCTTTACGCGTGACGTTGATTATATGATCAAAGACGGCAAAGTCATGATCATTGATGAATTCACAGGCCGGGTTATGGAAGGACGACGCTATTCAGAAGGCCTTCACCAAGCTCTCGAAGCAAAAGAAGAAGTCGAAATTCAACAGGAAAACCAAACCCTCGCCTCAATTACTTATCAGAACTATTTCCGCCTCTATCCTAAGCTTGCCGGCATGACTGGAACAGCCATGACGGAAGCGGCCGAGTTTGCAGATATCTATAAACTCGAAGTTTTGGAGGTTCCAACCAACAAACCGGTTGTCCGAAAAGATATGGACGACGAAGTCTACCGAACAGCAAGAGAAAAATATGAAGCAATTGCCAAGCTGATCGAGGAGTGCCGCAACCGCAAACAGCCTATCCTTGTAGGAACGGTCAGCATCGAAAAATCGGAGCTTCTCTCTCGCATTCTCAAGGAAAAAAATATTCCTCACAATGTGCTCAATGCAAAATTTCACGAGCAAGAAGCTAAAATCATTGCTGAAGCCGGTGTTCCTGGAGCTGTTACGATCGCAACCAACATGGCCGGCCGTGGAACGGACATTAAGCTTGGTGGTAACTTGGAAATGCGCATTGCTGAAGAAACAAAACATATAGAAGATAAAGAAAAACAAGCTATACGTATTCAAGAAATTGAAGCCGAAGTCGTACGTGATGCAGCAATTGCCAAAGAGGCCGGCGGTCTTTTCGTCTTAGGAACAGAGCGTCATGAAAGTCGACGGATCGATAACCAGCTGCGGGGACGATCAGGACGCCAAGGAGATCCTGGCGCTTCAAAATTCTTTCTCTCTCTCGAAGACGATCTGATGCGCATTTTTGGGTCAGAGCGCCTTGATAGTTGGTTGCAAAAACTTGGTCTTGAAGAAGGAGAAGCAATCATCCATCCTTGGATCAATAAAGCCCTTGAAAAAGCTCAACAAAAAGTTGAAGCACGTAACTTTGACATCCGAAAGCAACTTCTTAAATACGATGATGTCATGAATGACCAACGGAAGGTTATTTATGAACAACGTCGTGAAATTATGGAAGTATCTGACGTACATGACTTCATTGTCTCTATGCGGGAAGAAGTCGTTGATGTCCTCGTGGCGCGTTTTATTCCTGAAAATGCCTATGCAGACCAATGGGAAACAACAGCTCTCCATGAAGAGTGCCTACGTATTTTCGGTCTTAATTTGCCTATCCAAGAGTGGGCAAATGAGGAAGGCATTGCAGACGCTGAGATTAAGAACCGCATTCAGCATGCTGTCCACAGCCTCATGACTCACAAAGAAAAGACTTATGGTCCTGAGATGATTCGTATTGCTGAAAAGTCCATGCTGTTGCGCCTTCTTGATCAACAATGGAAGGATCACCTCCTTTCCTTAGATCACTTACGTCAAGGAATTAACTTAAGAGCCTATGGTCAGCGCGATCCTCTCAATGAATATAAGGGCGAAGCTTTTGAAATGTTCCAAGAGATGCTCGTCCGCTTACGAGAAAGCGTTACAACTGTCTTAGCGCATCTTCAAGTGAGCGAGGCCACCCCTGAGCAAGTGGTGTCTGATATTTTTGCCCCTGAAGCAGAGCAACAAATGACCCTTAACTACCATGAAGATGCTTATGATCCTGGTGAAACGAAAGATAAAGAGATGGTTGGGCCAGAGGATTGGAGCAAAACACCGCGCAACGCTCCTTGCCCCTGTGGATCTGGAAAACGTTACAAGCAATGCCATGGGAAGTTAATCTGACAAACACCAGAGGTGAACTCTACACGACATATAAACTATTTTTTTAATGATATTAATAATGAATTTTAGAGTTATACCGCATTTTTTTCTCTTTTTTTTATTATCCTCAATAGGCATGCCGACATGGGCTATGGAGGACGACATTCAAAGCGCAACTTCTTCCTCAGTCCTCTCTCGTGGTGCGTCATCTTCTTCGTCGCATAAATTACTCGGGAGACGATCACGTTCACAAGATATGAACGAAAACCTAAGGGAAACTCCGAAACAGCGCGTCAAGCAAGATAATGGGTCAAAAATCAATGCTGCTGCTCCGCAACGCCAATGCCCTTTTCTTAATCTCTCTGAAGATGTCTTGTTGCATAGTTTTGAGTGGTTAGATTTTCAAGGGACGACAAGATTGGGAACCGTTAGCAAGCGACTCCTCGATCTTTCTAAAAACGCCCGTGTGTATCGGCATCTCTGCGAGCTAGGCGGAATAACATCAGTTCATTCCCTAACTTCATACCGAGAAACGTTTCTGAGAAACTACCGTATAAGCCCAGCCCTTGTTCTTGCCGTAAATGAATATAAGCTATATGCCTTTCCAACTACGCGAGAAAGAAAACGAGCTAAAGTTGATGTGGAATGCATCCTTCCAAGGATTACAGACCTTAGAATGAAAGTGCGGGTGTATGTACATATAAGCACCCATGGCATTAACATCCTCATTAACAGGGATAATACTTTAAGAGAATATAATCAGCTCTTAACGATCTCTTTAAGTGGTCCTGCTTCAACAAGGTGTGAGGCTGATTTTTATAGAGCTGAGATGAGCTATTACAGGTTAGTTCCACCAGAAACTTTGAGTAATCTTGATACTTACAATCTTTTCCTCTCTTCTCGTTCCCATCTTTCTCCACGGCATCAGGCTATGGCTGATTGTTACAGAGCCACAATGAGAGCTAACGGCCTAGTCCCCCCAGAAACTTTGAGTAATAATGATGCTTACAAACTTTTCCTCTCTTCTCGTCCTCATCTTTCTCCACGGCATCAGGCTATGGCTGATTGTTACAGAGCCACAATGAGAGCTAACGGCCTAGTCCCACCAGAAACTTTGAGTATTCTTGATGCTTACAACCTTCTCCTCTCTTCTCGCCCTCATCTTTCTCTACAGGATCAGGCTAAGAGTGATTTTTACAGAGCCGCAATGAGAGCTGACACACTAGTCCCCCCAGAAACTTTGAGTAATAATGATGCTTACAACCTTCTCCTTTCTTCTCGTTCTCATCTTTCTCCACAGGATCAGGCTACGACTGATTGTTACAGAGCCACAATGAGAGCTAACGACCTAGTCCCACCAGAAACTTTGAGTAATCTTGACGCTTACAACCTTCTCCTCTCTTCCCGTCCTCATTTGTCTCCAGTGAGCCAACGTACCGTTGATCATCTGGTGACTAGAATGCAATCCTCACAAAGAGAAGCTCTCCGCTCTTTTGATAGCTCTAGGACAACCCCCTAGCCAATCTCACTTATTCCTTGTACCATACTCCTGTCCATTTCACAGAAGAGGGAAACCTATGACGCACAAACCGCATATCATTGTTCTTGGGAATGAAAAAGGAGGAACGGGAAAGTCAACGGTCAGCATGCACGTGATCGTAAGTCTTCTTCGGATGGGTTTTACTGTGGGAAGCATCGATGTGGATGCGCGTCAAGGCACCCTCACCCGTTACATGGAAAACCGCAAACTCACTGCTGAAAAAACTCCCTTACCTCTTTCGGAGCATATCCCCATTTTTCTCAGCCAAAATCCATCGAGAGAAGCTGGTGTTCTAGAAGACAAACAAAATCTTGAAGATGCCCTCACCCAGCTGTCCTCTAAGCAATTTATCCTTATTGACACCCCTGGAAGCGATTCTTCCCTTTCTCGGGCTGCTCACGCAGTTGCTGATACGCTTATCACTCCTTTAAATGATAGCTTTGTTGACTTGGATATGCTTGTCCGCCTCAAAAGTGACACACTCGATATTTTAAGGCCTAGCACGTACGCTGAAATGGTATGGGAGCAAAAAAAGCAACGTGCTATTCGAGATAAAGGCTCCATCGAATGGATCGTCTTGCGTAATCGTCTCAGCAGCATCAATGCGCGCAACAAAGAACAAATGGAAGACGTTATGCAGCTCCTCGCAAAACGTATTGGCTTCCGGTACATTCCCGGCTTTGGAGAACGTGTTATTTTCCGCGAACTCTTCCTCACAGGCATCACCGTTCTCGATTTAGAAGACTGCAAAATGCCTATGAGTCTTTCTCACGTTTCCGCGAAACAAGAATTGCGTAATCTTATTCAGAGGATGAACCTTCCCCATGTGGAAAAATTGGCCGCATAAGTTAAGGGTAACCCGCGAGATACAGTATGCCTGAACTTTTTCTTGGCGCTTTCGGGGTTGTTCTCCTGCTCCTTCTCTTGCAAAAGCTTGAATACGCAGAAACCAAACTTCTCATCAAAACTCTTAAATGGACCTTCGTAGGAGTACTAGTATTTGCGGGGATCTATTTGACTCTCGTTGGTCGCTTGTTGCACGTAACAGCTATCATTGTGCTTCTGGTTATCCTTTTAAAACAAGATGTACATAAGTGGGTTAAAAAAAAGCGTTCTCCCCTTCCCCTCTCACCTCCCATGAGCAAAAAGGAAGCGGCCGCACTCCTTAAAGTCAAATTAAAAGCCACACCTGAAGAAATTCAAAAAGCTTTTGAGGCGATTAAGGCGAAAGACTCCACCCATCAGGATCTTCTCCTACGAGCACGGGATGTATTGTTGAAAAAAACCCGCAAATAGACGCAGCCCCCTACCCTCCATCAACTTTCTCTTTCTTGTCATCCCCGCGTTACCAATGCCTTGTTTTTCAAAGAAAAACATTAGCATTGGTTTAGCGGGGATCTTGTTGAAACACCTTATTGCTTCTAGAAGATCCCCGATCAAGAAGTTCTAGGATTTGCCTTGCAAATCAAGAACTTCTTGATCGGGGATGACAAGGGAAGACAAAGCAATCCATCGTTCTATAGTTGACGACAAGAACGCCAGAAATTGATGGGTGTTAAGGACACCGCCCTTACTTCATATTAAAAATAATCGTCTTCTTATGAGTAAAGTGTTCAAGCATGGCCTCAAGGGAGGCTTCTTTTCCAATACCTGAGGATTTAACACCTCCATAGGAAAGACCAGGTTGGACAACGACGTTTTGATTCACCTGGACAAATCCTGCTTCCAGTTGATAAACACCTTTTAAGGCACGCTGGAGATTCTTTGTCCACAAAGTTGCCGCAAGGCCATAATCTGAATCATTGGCTTGATCCAATACGTCATCAAAATCTGTCCAAGGAATAAGAGCCGTTACAGGTCCAAAAATTTCTTCCTGACACACTTGATGGGAGTTAGGGAGACCTGTAAAGAGGACAGGCTGTACAAATAGCCCTTTAGAAAGCTTCGGATCTTGAGGAAGAGCTGAACACTCATGCGCCACGCTCCCGGGTTCGGCTTTCCCAATTTCTATGTATTTCAAAACCTTTTCGTGCTGACCAGGAGAGATAATCGCCCCTATATCTGTTTCAGAATCCATGGGGTCACCCATTTTGAGACTATTTAGTTTTTCTTTAAGCTGCGCCAAAAAGGGCTCAAAGATCGTTTCATGAACAAAAATACGACTTGCTGCCGTACAACTTTGTCCTTGGCGTGTAAATCGCATGCTTGCTAAAGCTCCTGAAACAGCTTGGTCAAGGTCAACATCTTCACAGACAATCATAGGACTTTTTCCTCCAAGCTCAAGCGTCACTGGAACAAGCTTGTCGCCAGAGTTCTTATAGATTTCCTTGCCCGTTTCAACAGACCCCGTAAAGGTCAGCTTTGCAACCTTTGGATGACGCACAAGGAGTGCCCCTGTCGTTGGTCCATCTCCTGAAATCATGTTCAGCACGCCAGGAGGAAGAATCGTATTCATAATCTCTGCAGCTCTTAAAACAGCAAAAGGCGCTTCTTCTGCTGATTTAATCACAACCGTATTTCCCGCAACAAGAGCCGGAGCTACTTTTAAAGACATCAACAACAAAGGAACATTCCAAGCAATGATAGCCCCGATTACTCCTAAGGGTTCGCGAATTGTCAAAGCAAGCATTGAGTCACTCAAAGGTATCGTTTCCCCTTTTATTTCAAGACCCAATCCTCCATAAAAACGAAAAGTATTTGCGAAAATTTTTGCTTCAACCTGACTTTCTGTCCGCAAGGCTTTCCCTGTCTCCAGAGTCATAAGCCGCGCAAGCTCATCTGCATGCTCTTCTAAAAGATCTGCACATTGAGAAACAAGGTGCCCACGCCTAGCCGCATCCATATGTCGCCATTTTTTTTGAGCTTTATGAGCAGATTCTACGGCTTCATTAACATCGATTTCATGAGCTTCCGCTGCTTGTCCAATCACTTCCATAGTGGCTGGGTTATGAACAGAAAAGGTTTTTTTGCTCTTAGGAGCGACAAGCTTTCCATCAATCAAAATCTTATTTTCAAGATGCTTTACAAGGGCAAGAGGGGTTAAGTTTGTTCCTACAACTGATCCAGACGAAGAGGATGACATAAAACCTCCATTTTCTATTTTTAAAGTTATGGTGTATGATCCCTACAAAGAAGAAAAAAGTAAAGGGGGGAAGCTTTGTGTGCTGCGACTACTTTGGCAGAGAAACCATCTCAGCATTTCTACTGGGGTCTTAGCCCTCAAGGCTTTCACAAGCTTGCTTATGTAGAATGGGGCGACAGAGAAAATCCCAACGTTTTAATATGTACACATGCTCTCACCCGTAACTCTCGAGACTTTGATTATCTGGCACGAGACCTTCAAACAAACTATCGTATTATTTGTCCTGATCTTATTGGGCGTGGGAAAAGTGACTATCCCGGCAATGCTCTCGTCTATAATTTTCCTCAGTATATGAGCGATATGGTAGCTCTTTTAGCCCGCACTGAAGTTGAAAATATCCATTGGTTGGGAACGTCTCTTGGCGGAATTATTGGAATGATGCTTGCAGCTCAACCCTTTAGCCCTATCAAAAGTCTCATCCTCAATGATATTGGAATGATTGTCCCAAGCCTTGCTCTTCAGCGCATTGGGACTTACGCGCGTAACGACCATGGTTTTTCTAGCTTTGAAGACGCAAAAAGTTATTTTCAAACAATTCTGGCTCCTATGGGTGTTGTAGATTCTGAAAAATGGGATCACATTACAAAGTATAGCACGCTCGCAAGTACTCCAGAGGCTTTACATCTCGCCTATGATCCTGCCATTGGAGAAAGTTTTCTGAATCAGCCCACCCCCACTCTTCACCTTGAAACCTATTGGCAATCTATCCAATGTCCCATTTTAGTCCTTCACGGAGAACATTCAGATTTTCTTCCGCCCGACATCCTCACAAAAATGCTTTATTTTCAACCCAAAGCGAAGGTTATTACCCTTCCAGGATGTGGACATGCCCCTTCTCTTATGGAACCTTATCAAATTCAAGCGATAGGGGAATGGTTAGGAAGTATAAAAAAGGACGGAGAAACAAAATGATGGGTTGAGCATCAAAATACTATCTCCGTCCTAATTTTTAATCTAACACATAAATAAAATAAAAGCAAGTATTTTGTAATAATTTTCTTGAAATCATAATTAGGCTTCCGGTTTCCCAACGCTTGCCTTCTTTTTTCTTTTCCCTTTATGAAATATAGAATGTTTTTCCATATACTTAATAATCTTACCCGCAATATCCACGCCCGTGGCTTTTTCAATCCCCTCAAGACCAGGAGAAGAATTTATCTCCATGACAACTGGCCCACGATTTGTACGAAGCAAATCTACACCACAAACATTAAGTCCCATAATCATAGCGCTTCGCACAGCAATGGAATTTTCATTCTCTGTAATGTCTTCAGGAACGGCTGTTCCTCCACGATGAAGATTTGAGCGAAAATCTCCAGCAGGACCTGTCCTCTTCATAGATGCGACGACTTTCCCTCCTACCACAAGGCATCGTACATCCATCGCTTGAGCTTCTTTTATATATTCTTGTACAAGGATATTTGCATTCAGCTCTCGAAAAGCCTCGATCACACTGCGCGCAGAAGCATAGGTCTCTCCAAGAACCACCCCGATGCCTTGAGTTCCCTCTAAGAGTTTAATAATAGCTGGAGCTCCTCCCACCATGCTAATCATGTCTTCGGTGTATTTTGTAGAATGCGCAAAAGCTGTTATAGGCAAGTCGATCCCATTCTGGGCTAAAAGCTGCATCGCACGGAGTTTATCTCGCGAACGCCCAATAGCTACCGAGTCATTTAAGGACCACACCCCCATCATCTCTAGCTGCCGCAAAACAGCAAGCCCGTACATCGTAATGGATGCCCCTATGCGTGGAATAACCGCGTCATAATCTTCAAGAGGTTGTCCCTTATATTTAATCTGAGAATGATGAGTCTCAATATTCATATACACTTGAAGCGTATCAATAACATCTATCGTATGGCCACGTGCAAGCGCCGCCTCCGCTAATCGTCGATGAGAGTAAAGACTAGGATTTCTAGCCATCATGAGTATTTTCATTGTATTATTATGCCTAAATACTTTTACTTTTTTATTAATGACATTTTATGACTTAAGAGAAAAGAGTGGTTGGGGTCTACCAATAGATCACCTTTCAGAGCATTCCGGCCAATTAACATCCGAAAACCCATTTCGTCACGGTTAGCCAAAGAAATTTCAATACGAGAGGAAAAGCCCCCTATTCGTAAACTTGTTTGAATCACAAAGCGCCTTTGCCGATGACCCGTTGAGCTTGTAATCCACCGATAATCAACAAGAGGACAGGCACACGTATGAATAATAAGATCATTATCTTGGATGGGATGAATATCAAATTGAACCCAGTCGTTCCCCATATATGTAAAAGGAGAAATATCGAAGGCGTGAATAGCTGATGTCTTTGCACCAGTATCAATTTTGACTTTAATCAGCTCAACCCCAAATTCTGGCAACTGAGCCCATTCACGCCATCCAACAATTAGCCTTTGGTCATTTGTTTTTTTAATCATTCTTGCGGCAACATTCGCCCTAAAGGCCTTCCTCCAAAGATATGCACGTGGTAATGCGGCACTTCTTGTCCCCCATGTGCTCCGTCATTAGAGAGAAGTCGAAAACCCATCTCTTGTAAATTAAAGGTGCGAATAACGTGATGAATTGCTTTTTCAAAACCAACCATAAGCGCAGATGAAGCTTTCTCCGCAAAATCATAAAAGGAAATGAACTCCCCCTTAGGAATCACCAGAATATGCACGGGTGCTTTTGGATTGATGTCATGGAAAGCCAAAGCATAATCATCCTCATAAACCACCTGAGCCGGGATTTCTTTTCGCAGGATACGAGCAAATATATTATTTTTATCATATTCCATTAGAGGGTCTCTTCTCTTATAACTCACTCTTAGAAATCACCAATCTAAGGAGAGGGATGACAAACGTCTTCGGAGATCTTATCTTTCAAAGGTTAACATATTTTTTGAAAAGGACCAAGAATGGAAAGTGAAAAGAGCGCCTGGCACGGGACAACTATTATCTCTGTCCGTAAGGGAAAAGAAGTTGTTATCGCAGGAGATGGTCAAGTTTCTATGGGAAATTTAATTCTCAAAGCCAACGCCCAGAAAGTGCGCCGTTTAGGAAAGGGCAGTGTCATTGCTGGCTTTGCAGGATCAACGGCTGATGCCTTTGCTTTATTCGAACGCCTTGAGGCAAAACTTGAGCAAAACCCACACCAACTTGTACGCGCTTGCGTAGAGATGGCTAAGGATTGGCGCACGGATCGGTATCTCCGTCGCCTTGAAGCCATGATGGCTGTTGCAGATGCAAAGAACTCTCTTATTTTGACAGGCTCAGGAGATGTTCTAGAACCAGAAGACAGCCTTATTGGCATCGGCTCAGGAGGTCCCTATGCTCTCTCAGCCGCCCGCGCTTTAATTGACATAGAAACTCTTTCAGCCCAAGAAATTGCAGAAAAAGCTCTCAATATTGCAGCAGGCATTTGTGTTTACACGAACAAAAATTTTACCATTGAAAGTATTAAAGGATAAAACATGCGGTTGTCTCATTTTACACCTCGGGAAATTGTCTCTGAACTTGATCGCTACATCGTAGGACAAGAGGAAGCGAAAAGAGCAGTTGCCATTGCTTTGCGCAACAGATGGAGACGTCTCCAGCTAGATGGCGCCCTCCGGGATGAGGTGCTACCCAAAAATATTCTTATGATTGGCCCAACAGGGGTCGGAAAAACAGAAATCGCTCGCCGCCTGGCTCGCCTCGCAGAAGCCCCTTTTATTAAAGTGGAAGCCACTAAGTTCACAGAAGTGGGGTATGTAGGACGTGATGTGGAACAAATGATCCGCGATCTTGTAGAGCTTTCCCTTAATATGACCCGTACGCGCCTCAGACGAGAAGTGCAGGCGAAAGCCGAAGTTCTTGCAGAAGAGCGCATCTTGGATGCGCTCGTGGGACAAAATGCGAGCGAAGAAACGCGGCAAAAATTCCGAAAAAATCTAAGAGAGCATGCTCTTGATGACAAGGAAGTCGAAATTGAAATTCAGGACAATAACAACCCCCAAATGCCAACCATAGATGTTCCCGGCATGCCAGGAGCCCAGATGGGAATGATTAATTTAGGCGATATCTTTGGTCGCATAGGCACTGCACGCACCGTTGAGCGAAAAATGCTTGTTCCTGAAGCTCTCGAAGCATTGATTGCGGAAGAAAGCGACAAACTTTTAGACCAAGACAAGGTTGTCAGTGAAGCCCTTCGCACCGTTGAAGAAAATGGCATTGTTTTCATTGATGAAATTGACAAAATTTGTGCACGTTCAGAACGCGGAGGCGCGGATGTCAGTCGAGAAGGTGTTCAGCGTGACTTATTGCCTCTTCTTGAAGGAACAATTGTCTCCACAAAATATGGGACGGTGAAAACAGATCACATTCTCTTTATCGCTTCAGGGGCTTTCCATATGGCAAAACCTGCTGACTTGCTTCCAGAACTTCAAGGACGTCTCCCAAACCGTGTGGAACTTAAAGCACTCAGTGTGGAAGATTTTGTGCGCATTTTAACAGAGCCTGAAGCTAACCTTATCAAGCAATATCAAGCTCTTTTAAAAACAGAAGAGTTTTCTCTAAGCTTTGAGGAAGAAGCCATTCGTGAAATTGCGTCACTCGCTGCTGAGGTCAACCAAAACGTGGAAAACATTGGAGCGCGACGCCTTCACACTGTGATTGAAAAGCTTTTAGAAGATATCAGCTTTGAAGCTTCTGATAAAAGTGGAGAGTCCATTGTCATTACAGCTGACCATGTCAGGAAAACCGTCGGTGATTTGGCGAAAAACTCAGATTTGTCGAAGTTTATTCTTTAGGAAGAAGGGTTATTCCCCCGTCTCCAAATGCGACTGTATCCTTTCCACCATCTCCTCCGGAGGGGTCTGATGATTAAAATGGGCTACATATTTCCCATTTTTATCCATAAGATAAATAATAGAGGAATGATCCATGAGATAATCCTGCTCACCTCGCTCTTCAGAGGCGCGCGCGCCATGCACACGATAAGCTTGCATGGCTTTTTCTACTTTCTCTTTTGAGCCTGTCAGCATTACAAAATCTTTGTGAAAATTTTGAGCATAAGTTTGCAAGTGAGGAATGGTATCCCGCTCTTGATCGATTGTAATAAAAATAGGCTGAACGGAATGTTCATGCCCCAACTTTTCCATTGTTTGCGTCATATTATAAAGAGCCGTTGGGCAAATATCTGGGCAATAACTATACCCAAAATAAACAAGCATGGGCTTGCCTTTAAAATCCGTGTCTTTCCGGGTTTTTCCATCAATATCAACGAGTTCGAAAGACCCTCCAATCGTGGGAAGTTGATCTCGAGGACTAGGAATATCATGAGAGAGCGCCACCGTATGGGACGCTTTTTGAGTCTGAACAACGCCTAAGATCGCAAAAAGACCCACTGCAAGGCTAATAGCACTTAATGTTAATAAATTGCGCTTTTTTCGTCGCATAGGCGTTAAAAAGCCTCTTTCTCTGCTTGTCTTATTAATTTATTCCCTTTAATAACTGCCGCGTCAAGTTCTTCTTTGGGGGTGTTTTTTTACTCCTTAAGTTTTTTCTACACTTAGAAGGAGTTTCAATCTATTTTATACAATGAATTAAGTAAGATTGAAGGAAAAGCGTCCTATGAAGAACACTCACTTTAAAAGGTTTGTATTTTTAAGCCTGTTTCATTGTCTCTTTTTCTCTGGAACATACGCTTCCTCTCTAAAAAGTGAAAACACTTCTGTCCAAAAAGAAACCAAAGCGCCTCTCGGTTCACAAGAGTGGGTCATTGAAAAGATAAAACTATATCCTGAACTCCAATGGCTTCTTGATAAAACCGCACAACATACGCAAGAAGGAAAGTCCGAAAATGTGGATCATAGCTGGTCACAGAAACTTACTGGCCACCATTATCCCGAGTTTGAGAGAACACTCCTCAGCATACTGAACCTTCATCTTATAGCTGATGGAAGTAACTATGCTTATGCATATTTCGTAACGCTTCAGCCCCCTAAGGAAAAGATCTCACCAGCCCATTTTAAACGCCTTCATGACTTTGCTTCTGATGTCCTCAAGAATGATCCCGAACAGCTTAAGGTCATAGAAACTAACCTTCTTTTAGGCGACATGGGAAAAACTCCCTTAGCCCATAAAAAAGCAGAACAATATGGCATTAAAGAAGCAGACCATGACCTCTTTTTGGATGCTTGCTTACATAAGTGTCCTCAAATTTTTCCTACATTCCTTAAAGCCCCAAGTAAAGTTCAATTAAGGATCATAAAAACCGTAGGACTTATTCACTTTGGGCACGTTGTTCACGTGGAAGGAGGACCAGAAATCCTTACTAACCTTAAAAAATCAGAAATATTTAAGAAGAACCCAAAAGACTTCGATTTTGATATTTTAACCTATATATGTGACCTCAGCGCTGCTCGAGGTCATGAGGACAACAGAGGCTCAAAAGTCCTAACAGAGAATACTTTCAAAGTTATAGAAGCTGTCAAAGACACCATCCATTTTCTTGCAAAACATAACGAACAAGAGGCCTTAAAATTTTACCTTAACAAACGCGCAGAATGGTTAGGCCTGAACGAAAATGAGGAAGGAAAATATATTTTAGCTCGTTTTGGAGCTATGATGAGACTCTTTTCAAAAGACGAGGGAAAAGCTTTACAACAAGCTTACGCGTCCCTATCCAAAGACCAAAAGAAAATTATCAATCAGGCTTTTGATCCCTTAGTTTACAGAGACGAAAGGACTCCTACATACGTCCCCGCCTTGCTCGTTAACGTATTGGACTCTTATACAAAACAAGGGCTAACTAGAGAGGATGCAATTAAGGAATGTGTTCATAAAGGAGCCCTGTTTGTCGGGACTGTTTTAAATCAATATCGCGCAGGTATGTCCAATCAGCCCTACACTCCCAGCCTGACTCTTAACTTCAATAAGGTTGCTGGAAAAGCAAGGGATAATCTTGCGCTCCTGGCAACCTCCTCTTTTCTTATTACTCCTGATGGGCTTGTTGACTTCCAGGAGGTTCAAGGCCCTGGAAGAAAGTAAAAATTAAAAGCTCCATTAGTTTTCTAATTTCTGCTTCAACAATGTATTCACAAGCTCTGGGTTCGCTTTTCCTGCCATGGCTTTCATCACTTGTCCTACAAAAAAGCCGAAGAGCTTTTCTTTGCCGCTTTTGTATTCTTCCACCATCGGTCCATTTTCCGCCAGTATTTTATCAATAACAGCGACAATCGCACTATCATCAGAAACCTGTTGAAGGCCATGCTCTTTTATCAGAGCGGCCGCCTCTGTTCCTGTCTCCCACATCATGGAAAAGACTTCCTTAGCAATTTTTCCAGAAATAACTCCCTTATGAATTTCTGTTATAAGTCCGGCGAGATGTTTAGGGGACACGGGGCATACTTCAAGAAGTTTATTCTCTCTATTTAAAGCTCCGAACACCTCTCCAATCAGCCAATTAGCTAAAAGCTTTGCTGTTTTAGGAGTCAGCGGATCAAGAGATTTGAGCGCTTCTTCAAAATAAGCCGCCGTTTCCATTTCTGACACCAGGACAGACGCATCATAGGTGGAAAGCTCATAGTCCTTTATAAACCTAGCTTTTTTTGCGTCAGGAAGCTCCGGTAAGGTTTTTTTGATTTTCTCAACCCATTCTGCTTCTAAGACAAGTGGTGGCAAATCAGGATCAGGGAAATATCGATAATCATGGGCGTGTTCTTTAGTACGCATCGGTCGCGTCGTACCACGAGAAGAATCAAAGAGGCGCGTTTCTTGCACCACCTCTTGCCCTTCTTCAAGAAGAGCCACTTGTCGCTCTGCCTCATAATGAATGGCTTGCATCAAAAACTTAATGGAATTTACATTTTTAATCTCAGCACGTATGCCAAAGGGAGCTCCCGCTTTTCGCACAGACACATTCACATCCACACGCATGCTTCCCTGATCCATATTGCCATCGCACGTCCCTAAACATCTTACGATAGCGCGCAGTTTTCGGACATAAGCTGCCGCTTCCTCCGCACTTCTAATCTCCGGCTCCGAAACAATTTCCATCAAGGCCACACCTGCCCGGTTTAGATCTATATAAGACTTATCGGGATGCTGATCATGAATACTTTTTCCGGCATCTTGCTCAAGATGGAGACGCGTAATTCCAATCCGCCGTACTGTGCCATCTTCAAGTTCAATATCCAAATAGCCTTTTCCTACAATGGGACGCGTAAATTGAGATATCTGATAGCCAGATGGAAGATCTGCATAAAAATAGTTTTTTCGATCAAAGACAGAGACAAGATTAATTTCTGCATTAAGGCCAAGCCCTGTTTTTACTGCTTGTTTTACGCATTCTTCATTAATCACGGGAAGCATTCCCGGCATCCCTGCATCTACGAAAGAAACTTGCGTGTTCGGCTCCCCTCCAAACGTCGTTGCGGCTCCTGAAAAAAGCTTTGAGTGTGAAATAATTTGCGCATGAACTTCAAGACCAATCACAAGCTCCCACGGCCCTGAAGCCCCTTCATAAAAATATTTATTATCCATGAAATTTTGACCTTTCTAAAAAGGGCGTAAACCCAGCCGCTTCTTCCAACACCCGTCCTGCACGGAAAAGAACACTCTCCTCAAAGGCTGGTCCAATAAGCTGAAGCCCTAAAGGAAGCCCTTCTTTGGAAAATCCTGCGGGAACTGACATTCCTGGAAGACCTGCAAGATTTACAGGCACCGTCAAGACATCATTCAAATACATCACAACAGGATCAGACGGTGTTTCATCAAGAGCAAATGCAGCTGTCGGCGTTGCGGGCGTTAAAATGACATCAACCTTTTGAAAAGCAAGCTGAAAATCTTGTGCTATCAGCGTACGCACTTTTTGGGCTTTCAAATAATAAGCATCATAATATCCTGCCGACAACACATAGGTGCCAATAAGCACCCGCCGTTGAACTTCCCTTCCGAAACCTTCGCTCCGCGTGTTTTCATACAACTCATCCAACGTACGCCCTGGAACCCGAAGACCATATCGAACTCCATCATAGCGTGCAAGATTTGACGAGGCCTCTGCCGGTGCTAGAACATAGTAGGTGGGAAGACTATATTTTGTATGGGGCAAGCTAATATCAACGATTTCAGCTCCAGCTTGCTTCAACCACGCCGCTCCCTTTTCCCAAATATTGACAATGTCAGCACCCATTCCCTCAAGGCGATATTCCTTCGGAATGCCTACACGAAGACCTTTAACACCTTGGTTCAGGACCTTTTCAAAAGAGGGCACCTCATACATCGAGGAAGTAGAATCCTTAGGGTCATATCCTGCCATCTCTTCTAAGAGAAGAGCTGCATCACGCACATCACGTGTGATGGGACCTGCCTGATCAAGGGAGGAGGCAAACGCAATAATTCCCCACCGCGAACAGCGTCCATAAGTTGGTTTAATCCCAACAGTCCCTGTAAAAGCTGCAGGTTGGCGAATGGATCCCCCCGTATCTGTTCCCGTAGCCGCTATAGCAAGTCCTGCCGCCACAGCAGCTGCAGATCCACCCGACGAGCCTCCAGGAGTTAGGTCTTTCCCATCCTCCCTTTTCCAAGGACTAATAACATTTCCATAATAACTCGTGATATTGGCGGACCCCATAGCGCTGTCATCCATGTTGGCTTTTCCAATGAAAACAGCTCCTGCATCCTTTAACTTTTGGGTCACTGTAGACTCGTACGGAGGCTTAAATCCTTCTAAAATATGAGATGCCGCCGTCGTTTGAACACCTTCTGTACAAAAGATATCTTTAATGGCAAGCGGAAGCCCTTCCAAAGCTCTTCCCTCTCCTTTTGCCAAACGCTTATCACTTTCTTTGGCCATTTCAAGAGCAAGCTCGGGAAGCTCTAAAATATAGGCGTTCATCCCACGATGATGAGCCATAGCCTCAAGATAAGCTTGCGTTAACTCAACCGATGAAAATTTCTTTTGACGCAAGCCTTCTCTCGCTTCTGCAAGAGTAAGACGAATAAGATCATTTTTTGAATTCATTTTTTATTCCACTACTTTCGGGACAACGAACATGTTACACGCAACCTCAGGCGCATTTTCGAGAACTTTTTCCACACAATTTCCATCCGTAACCACATCTTTCCGCATAGGCATAAAAAGAGTACTTCCACCTGCCATAGGGGTGACTTGAGAGGTGTCCACTTCGCTGAGTTGATCAATAAAGTGTAAGATACGATTCAAATCTTGCTGCATGGGCTCTATGCGATCATCGCTGAGTTTAAGGCGTGCCAGGGTCGCAATGCGTTTAATGGTTTTTTGATCTAATGACATCGTCATTTCTCCATGCTATTCACTTATAAGTTGAACATCCTTAAACACAAGATGCCGAAACAAGTTTGGCATGACAATGGTGTTTTTAGAAGTCTACTGTTTTACTTTCTTTTTTCATCGGAGTTAAGAGGAAAAACAAACGTGATTAAAGATCCTATCCTTTTATGGATGATTATAGGTAGCGCCTCTGGCACGATTCTTGGGCTAGCGGGAACAGGGGGAGGCATTGTGTCCATTCCTCTCCTAATGATATTAGGAGGCTATGATGTTAAAGAGGCTTCGGCTTATGGTCTTCTTACCTTAGCTGTAGGGGCTTCTTTAAGTTGGTTTATACGACGAAAGAACACTCTCTACCCCGTCGCAGCCGTCCTCATTATATGCGCCGGTACCGTTGCCTATCTCTCTGTTCCTTTAAAGGTCATCTCCCCTCATTGGGTTATTATCGTCCTGTTGAACATAACATGTCTTTTTAGCCTCTATAGCTTATGGGTTCTTCGCAAACCAGAAGACCCAGGAGAAGACCGCCCTCTTGCTTACCAACTTAAAACGGCTACCATAGGTGGTTTAATCACAGGCTTTTTAAGTACCATGACGGGCCTTGGGGGTGGCGTTGTGATCATTCCTTGGCTTACGGGCATCACCCGCCTTCAACTTAAACAAGCTATGGCCTGCAGCCTTTTAACCATTGCAGCCACGGCTCCCTTTTCTGCGTGGAGACAAGGAGGGGTTGATTTAACACCCGGAGAATGGCTTGCCCTGGGAGGAAGTATTCTTATAACCTCTCTCATTGTTAGACAGCTCACCTCTTACATTCCTCCTCTTCACCTTATTTTAGTTCACAAGCTTGCTCTGACAGGTGTCATTTTTCTTTCCATGTTCCGAACTTTAGCAGTCTTATTTTAGGAGATACAAAATGACTACACACTTTGACCTAACTGTCCATGAAGTTAAGAAAAACCAAGACCAGTATGTTTTAGTAGATGTTCGTGAAGCGGATGAGCTGAAAGGTGCGTCCGGCTCTATTCAAGGGGCAATTTTAGCGACCCTCGGACCAAATTTAAGTCAATTTTTACAAGCAGCTGATCCTCAAAAAAAATACGTCTTTATTTGCCAAGGGGGATATCGATCAGCAAAAGCCTGTCAGCTTGCCCGCACTTGCGGACTTACGGCTTATAACATGGTTGGCGGCATGCGTGCCTGGCAGGAGATGGAGGTAGATCAAAGTTCCCCTTCTCCTGCCTCACCAAAAAATCCTTAGTGTGTTCCTCTGTACCCTACACATGAGTTCGGGAAAAGCTGTGGATCGCAGCAATGGGGAGTACGAAGGACAACGTACGATCCATCTCTTGTCTTCACCGGCATTCCATGAATGAGATTATGTTGGCGCACATCTAAGGGAATGAGATTCCACCATTTGTTAGGCCCCTTATGACTTTGGGGAATAATGTGGTGCGCATCATACCTATAGCCAGTTTGTTTTGTCACGCATGTGCCATTCGTAACACATTCTGTTTTTGCCGTATATTTAGGCCAAGAACGTCCCATTGCTTTTTCCCACTGTTTAATCAGCGTATTCTTACGACTACTAAAATCTTTGTGACTTGCTTTTAAAGCCGCTGCACTTACCTCTTCGGCTCCATAAACTTTATCTTTATGAACCTTGACCAAGTGGTTTCTTACCGTGGGATGAATCTGTGAACCAGAGACATTCTCTAATTGATCCAAATAGCTGTCAAACGTCTGCAGTCTTCCTGCGTACGCCTCAGGCAAAAATAGAACAACGATGATCACATATATTAAGGGTGAAAATTTTTTCCAGTTCATAAAGACCTCTCTGTTTTTTTATGACCTCAATTTTTATTTTGAGGAAGGATTCAGTATGTAAAACAAAAAAGAGAACTTCAAGACTCTAAAAACGGGAAAAAGAATTCCTTTTTCTACTGTGCGCGTTTAGTTTTATGGCAGCGACTTAATAAAGTCTTTGAGTTGCTTTTTCCTCATTCTTTTATCCCCTTGTTGATAAAAGGTCTGGCTTTGTCCCTGAAGCGTTACATCTATCTTGAGGAGCTTCTTTTTCTTTCTTGTCGTATCCACTACACGCCCTCCCATCTTTTCGATTAAACTTTTAATATCAAAAAGAGTGTGGTGCGTCGCAGAGAGAGCGTCTACTTCTGAAAGAGGCATAGCAACATGCGTTGGAATCTTTTTCTTCCGCTCGCGTCGTGGTGGCTGCGAAGGGCGATAGATAACTTGTTCCAGGTCTCCCCTTGCATTACATACCTTATAAAGTTCCACTTTATTTCCAAAACGCTTAAAAAGAGGGCTTTCTTCATGGAACATCCTGGCAATCATTGCATCATAGGCCTGCCAGTAGCTAGGGCAATAAATTGGCTCATCTCTTTCTTGTCTTGTAAGAAACTTTTCTCTTAACTCTAGTGTAAAGGGAAGTTGTCCCCTAAAATGAGTCAAAAGATCCTTTAAATGCGCTTCACACGGCACTCCCACAATTCTAAACCGTCTGAGGTTTTGATTCTGTCCCAAGGCGTTAATAAACTCTCTTAGCCATAATCCACATCCTCCTGATATCATTCCATCTTGCTCTGGTCTCAATCCACGCGCATGATCGTAATGAAAATGGCCTCCTCCCCAAGGTTTTACCTCATCAATAATCTCAAGTGTATGCAAATTGGTAACTTTTCCAAGAACTACTGCGAGAATGTGGTGTCTATTTGCAAAATCAATAAAGTCTCTAGGAATAACAAGGGATCCTATTCCACTTCTTTTGGCAGCTTCTCCAAACAAATGGATAAATGCGTTGTAACCATCCGAATCATGCTCACTATGCTTGAAAAAGTCGGTTAATTTAATTTGCCCGTGTCTTAGAAGAGTTCGTTTTATTCCCTCAATTTTTGCCTCAGCCTGGGGAATGAGTGCATAAGGCGCCCTTTGCCCGACCTGCCTCTTTCTATCACCAGGATCCCATTTCTTCTCTTCCATTGCGAAAGCCAGGGAGGACACAAAAAGTTGTAGGACTAAGGAAAAAGCAGCAAAAGAACGTATGGACAAGGTCATCATCATCTCCAACAAAACAAACCTAGATGAATAATCTATCCTCGATACTTTTTTACAAGTCAAGATCCTTTGGAGCGCCTTGCTTATCCTTGCTTTTTTTACCTATCCGACGTTGAGGAAAACATTAATAACTTCTTAATCGTCCTTTTGTATACTTAAGATAGGGGTAGAATTTAGTTTACTTTTTAAAAATTAAAGTGATAGCTCCCCTAAAAAGAGGAGGATATAATTATGTTAGGATTAGCTTTATTATTCTTCATCGTTGCGATCATTGCTGGTGTCTTAGGTTTTACAAACATCATGGTGGTATCGGCGGGAATCGCCCAAATCGTCTTTGTCATTTTTTTAATTTTATTCTTTATCGCTCTTGTTTTGACTTTATTGGACAGCATGGCAGCCACAATTAACACTCAATTAAAAGGTGGAACAAACATGTTAGGATGGGTTTTTGCATTTCTTCTGATCGCTCTTCTTGCTGGCGTCCTCGGCTTTTCAGGAATTATGGCAGCAGCCGCAGGAATTGCTCAAATTATCTTTATCGTTTTTTTGGTATTCTTTGTTATTTCACTGATTATTCACTTGGTTAAAAGGTCAAACATGAAATAAGAGGTGGTATGGCAAACACAAAGACACTCGGCCTTACTCTACAATAATGCTCTTCCCCGCAAGGCGGGGATGTGGCATGTCTAAAGAATGAATAAAATTCCTCTTGCTGAGCGGTTACGCCCTCAGGCCCTTGATGACGTTATAGGACAGCACCACCTTATTGGCCCCGGAAAACCCCTCTCACGCATGGCTGAAAACAAGCGCCTGCATTCCATGATTTTTTGGGGACCTCCTGGGACGGGGAAAACCACCCTGGCCCATATTTTAGCCACCGCCTGTGACATGCCTTTTGTCTCCCTATCTGCTATTTTTTCAGGCGTGGCGGATTTGCGGAAAGTATTTGAAGAAGCTAAGAAAACCTTCGAGAAGGGCACCTCCACTCTTCTGTTTGTGGATGAAATTCACCGCTTTAATCGTGCTCAGCAAGATAGTTTCTTACCCTACGTGGAGAAGGGCATTATTACTCTGGTGGGAGCTACCACAGAAAACCCTTCTTTTGAACTCAATGGCGCTCTTTTATCAAGGTGTCAGGTCTTTGCCCTCCATCGACTTTCAGCAGAAGATCTAAGGGAAATTTACAAACGCGCTGAAACTTATCTGGACAAACCCCTCCCTCTTACGCCCGCAGCACAGGATCTTCTTATTGAGATGGCAGATGGGGATGCACGTGCCTTTTTAAATCTTGTGGACATCATTGCAGAGGAGCCCCTCACAACACCCCTTGCACCTTCTGAACTCGCTGACTTTGTAACGAAGCGGGCTCCTCTTTATGATAAAGCTCAGGAAGGGCATTATAACCTTATCAGTGCCCTTCATAAATCCTTACGAGGGTCCGATCCAGATGCCGCCCTTTATTGGTTTGCCCGTATGTTGGAGGGGGGAGAAGACCCTCTCTATATCGGCCGCCGGATGATTCGCTTTGCCTCTGAAGACGTAGGCCTTGCAGATCCTCAAGCCCTTGTGCAAACCCTCGCGGGCGTAGAAGCCTATGAGCGATTGGGGTCGCCGGAAGGAGAGCTCGCTCTCGCTCAAGCTTTAGTTTATTTGGCCACCGCTCCTAAATCGAATGCTCTTTATGTTGCTTATCCCCAAGCTCTTAAGGAAGCCCGTACTTCTGGATCCTTAATGCCCCCCAAACATATCCTCAATGCTCCCACGAAACTCATGAAGAAAGAAGGCTATGGGACAGGCTATATCTATGATCACGATACGCCTGAAGGATTTTCAGGACAAAACTACTTTCCCGAGGAAATGGGACGCAAAATATTTTACAAACCTGTTGAGCGAGGATTCGAACGCGACATCCAAAAGCGTCTTATATATTGGCAGAAGTTAAGAGAAAAACGGAAGTAATGGCGCAATTTTCTTGAAAAAAGAAAGGGAATTGCATTATATAAATAACTTATTATTTTTTAAATGATAGCAATATGTTTAATAAAATCGTTTCAAGTTTCTTGTTTATCCTTGTTTTTTGTTGTCTCGAGCCCGTTCTCTCTTTTTCCGAACCAGAGAAAAAGGAGACAAAAGAAGAGAGAAAAGAAGAGACAAAGGAAGCAGCAAAAACTGCTCCCGGTCTCTACGCTGTTTACCAACAAGAAGGGCCTACGTGTCCTTATATTTCTTGGGTTAACTTAGAGAAAATACGGGCGATGCGTCAAAGAGGCAAAGGTCGCATCCAATTTCAAGACCAAGACTTTACAACAAAAATTCAAAGCTATGCGTTGGTTTTACCCCAAATTAGAGCCCTTGATAGGATGTACGATGGTCTTCGAGCGAACTGCGATTCAGCTTATTATGGGTACGAACAACTTCTGAGAGCTGAAGGAATAAAAGATACAGAACGTTTTGCTGAAGATGGAACCCCCATTGATAAGATGGATGAGTCCCCCTTGGATCGAGCTCAACGAGTTCATAACTCTCCTTATAATTTTAAAAAGGAAAGCATCGATAGCGGACCAAGGCGTCGGTTGCCTATTCTCACCAAGAAAAACGACAATACGCTATATTACTATAGCTATAAAACACGTAAAGCGACTCCCCTGCCTATGATTCCTCCTGAGAGCGCCAGGAATGAAAAAACAGATCACTTTTTGAGCGTTTTGGGTGACGAAGAAACCTCTTTAGTTCTGACATTTCGCTTTTCCGACGAAATATTGGCTGAAATGGGAATCAGAAGGGAAGAACTGAACCGAGTCATTCATACAACAGATTACCCAGGAGCAAAGAATACTTACTTCGTAAGCGCTGCTTCTAACCAAAATTTTAATAAGGAATATTTTTACGAGATGGGGACTTTCCAACACATGCTGTTTGCCTGCGGTTTAAAAGAGGATAACTCTTCTTATGGAGCAGAGGACGATTCTCTTGCAGCTCAAGCCTGTCGCGACTTACAGCGTGCCTTACGCTCTGATCCTTTGAACCCTTGGAGCAAGCTGAACAAAGAAGATTTGTTTGAGTACCACCTTGCAGAAATATTTAGGGCAAATCCTGACTTAAAAAAAATGGCCCAGGCAACAGTTAATTTTTTTAACAAACCCTACGGTTTCTACAAAGAAAGCTTAGAGCTTTTTGATAGCCAAAAAAAGACTAGGAAAAAGCTTTCTGAAAAACAAAGGTTTATGCCAGGAGAAGATCAATTACTGGCTTATTATTTCTCCAGCCAACTCCGTTTTCTTGCAGCCGCAAGCATAGGGATAGAGGCAATAATTGCTATCAGCGAGTTAGAAGACGAACTTGATGCTGAAATAATTCAAGCTTTAAAAGCGGGGGATAACTCTAGCGGTTTACCCACCCTCAAGGATATTATAGCAGCCTCACAAAAACCTTATACACACAACGAGGAAGAAGTCTCCTTTCTTGATACCTGGGCCAGAATTAAAGCTATTTTCGACAAGGCTGTTCTGTATACTCTTCAAAAAGTAGACTTTGTCAGCTTTTCTGGGCATGGATACGTCATGAGCTTTGATGAGGACTTGTTAAAACAACAGACGCACACTCACAAACAGTTAGCAACGGCTCTTGGCTTCGTTATGTGGGATTCTACTTATGGGAAAGGGCTAAAGCCTTTTTACCGCCGTCTTGGCAAAAGTTCCGATAAAGTTCAATTAGGAGAGGAATGATTCGCTCCTCCTTGACAAAAGAGAGCTCAGTCTTTAGGGTACACTTAAATTTATGACGTCAGTCCACGCGTTGCGTGCACTGGCGTATTTTTGCTAGGAAAAACTAATGTTTGATACGCTCACAGGCCGACTGAGCACGATCATCGATAAGTTAAAAGGACGCGGGGCTTTAACAGAAGCCGACGTAAAAACAGCTTTGCGCGAGGTGCGGGTTGCACTTTTAGAAGCAGACGTGGCCTTGCCCGTTGTCAAAGACTTCATTGCTCAAGTGCAAGAGAAAGCTATTGGTCAAGAGGTTCTTCATAGTATTAGTGCGGGTCAGCTAGTCGTCAAAATTGTCCATGACGCTCTTGTCGAGTTTTTAGGTCAAGAAGTGGTGGATATTGAGCTCAAAGCCTCCCCTCCTGTTGTGATTATGATGGTAGGATTACAGGGGTCGGGTAAAACCTCTATGACCGCCAAGTTGGGAAATTATCTCGCAAAAAAACAAAAGCAAAAGGTCTTGATGGCGTCCCTTGACGTGTATCGTCCTGCAGCGAGGGAGCAGCTCCGTACCTTAGGGCAACACTGTCATATTGAAACCCTCCCAATTATTGCGAATGAAAAACCCTTGGCTATTACAGAGCGAGCCCTTCAAATGGCGCGCCTAGAAGGGTACGATGCCTTAATTCTGGATACAGCTGGCCGTCTTCATATTGATCAAGACTTGATGAACGAAGTGGTGGCTGTTCGCGATCTTGCAAAGCCTACGGAAACCATCCTGGTCGCCGATGCCATGACAGGGCAAGATGCGGTTATTATTGCCAAAGAATTTAATGAAAAGGTGGGTGTCACTTCAATCGCCCTTTCCCGTATTGATGGCGACGCACGCGGGGGTGCCGCCCTTTCCATGCGCGCCGTGACCGGCAAGCCTCTCAAGCTTTTGGGAACAGGCGAAAAACCAGACCAACTCGAACTCTTTCACCCTGATCGCATTGCAACTCGTATCTTAGGCATGGGAGACGTGGTCAGCCTTGTTGAAAGGGCCATGGAGTCTGTAGACAAGGAAGAAGCTGAAAAACTCGCGCGCCAAATGCAAAAAGGCGCTTTTGATTTTGAGGCTATGGAATCCCAACTCCTACAAATGAATAAAATGGGTGGGATCTCAAGCCTTATGGGAATGATTCCTGGGATCAACAAGTTTCAAGATAAAATTGCGCAAGCTGGTGTTAATGATAAGTTCATTCAACGCCAAATCGCGATCATTCGGTCGATGACAAAAAAAGAACGAAAAGATGCACGCCTTATCAATGGGTCACGCAAAAAACGCATTGCCATGGGAAGTGGCACATCTGTGCAAGATGTGAACAAACTTCTCAAGCAATTTCGTGACATGAGTGATATGATGAAGCGTATGCAAAAACTTGGCAAAAAAGGCTTTTTGCGCCAAGGATTACAAGGGATGATGTCCCCCCGTTAACTTTAAAGGAGAAACGAAAAAACGATGGCATTAAAAATTAGATTAGCTCGGGCTGGTGCAAAGAAACGGCCTTTTTATCATATTGTTGTTGCAGACGCTCGGAGTCCTCGTGATGGGCGTTTTGTGGAAAAGGTGGGAAGTTATAACCCCATGCTTCTTCAAGACAATCAAGATCGTGTGCGTTTGAATCTTGATCGCATCAAATATTGGCTTTCTGTTGGTGCTCAACCTACGGACCGCGTTGCTTTATTCCTCGGTAAAGCAAGCATCATAAATATGCCTATTACGCGACCCACACCGCAAAAATCAGCTCCTAAAGCAAAAGCACAAGAAAGAATGAAGGTAGAAGAGGAAGCCCGTAAGGCTGCAGCTGAGGCTGCTGCGGCACCAAAGGTAAAAGAAGAAGCTCCTGAGGAAGTCGTTGTAGAAGCCGCTGCAGAAGAAGCTGCTCCAGAAGAAGTCGTTGTCGAAGTCACCGCAGAGGAAGCCCCTGCAGAGTCATCAGAGGAAGCAAGCGCTTAAAAACTAATGATGCACGCTCTCAATCGTCATTGTGAAGAAGCTTTGCTTCCGAAGCACCCCAAGAAAGTGAAAGCACCCGCTGACGCTTCTGGGTTGCTTCGTTGCGCTCGCAATGACGACAGAGAGATGTCTTCTCTTTTCTGCGCCGCTGTCATTACATCTCCTCATGGCATCCATGGTCATGTGAAGATCAAATGTTTTTTGGAAGACCCAGCAGATTTTAAAAGCTATTCCCCTTATCATAATGAAGAAGGTGAAGAAGCTTATAGGGTCGCCAGGGTACTCTCCCAGAACAAAGATATGCTGATTGTTGCTTTAGAAGACATAAAAGATCGCAACCAAGCAGAACGTCTTAAAGGAGCCAAGCTTATGCTGCGCCGAGAGCATTTGCCAGGCCTTGAGCAAGATACCTTTTATCATGCGGATCTGATGGGCCTGGCGATCTTGTCTTCCGTTGATGAGGCTTTTGGAAAAGTTCACGCTCTTTATAACTTTGGAGCTGGGGATATCCTGGAGGTTGAAACAACACAAGGCAAACTTGTGATGATTCCTTTCACTCATGATATCGTACCAGATGTGGACATTGAGAAAGGCTTTCTACGCTTGAGCGAAGTAGGAGATACATTAATAAAGGGAGAGTCTGATGGCGCGTAAAGTCACAATTCTTACTCTCTTTCCAGAAATGTTTCCCGGTCCTCTCGGTCATTCTCTTCTGGGAAAAGCACTTCACAAACATATGTGGAAACTTGAGGTCGTAGACATTCGGAAATTCGCGGAAGACAAGCATCAAACTGTGGATGATACCTGTTTTGGAGGAGGCCCCGGGATGGTGTTACGCCCCGACGTTATAGACAAAGCCCTTGATTCTGTGATGGAGAAGGAAAAAGCACGTCTTATTCACTTAACACCCAGAGGACGTGTCTTTCAGCAGCCTCTTGCCCAGGAAATGGCAGATTCCCCTCTTCCTTTTGTGTTCTTATGCGGGCGCTATGAAGGGATTGATCAACGGGTCTTAGACGCCTGGCAAGCAGAAGATGTAAGCCTGGGGGATTTTGTTCTTACGGGCGGCGAATTGGCAGCCATGACAATTCTAGACGCCGTTTTACGTCTTATTCCAGGAGTAGTGGGTGATGAGGCATCCTTAGAAGAGGAAAGCTTTTCAAAGGGCCTGTTGGAATATCCTCAATACACCCGTCCGCGGGAATGGCAAGGGAGAGAAGTGCCCCCTGTCCTCCTGTCAGGGCATCATAAAGAAATTGCGGCGTGGCGCCTTCAGCAAGCAGAAGCCATTACGCGCGAAAGACGGCCCGATTTATGGGAAAAATATAGGGGGGGCTTATAGTCCTCCATTGTCCTCCCGAACTTGTTTCAGGATGACATTGTTACAAACACATTTAACCTTAAGGAGAAGAAGATGAACCTTTTACAAACATTTGAGCAAGAACAGCTCACAAAACTAACAAAAGACAAGACCATTCCGGATTTTCAAGCAGGGGATACCCTCAAAGTGATGGTGAAGGTTGTTGAAGGAACTCGTGAGCGTGTTCAAGCCTTTGAAGGAATTTGTATTGGCCGCAAGAACGCAGGCATTAACTCGTCTTTCACCGTACGAAAAATCTCTTATGGAGAAGGAGTAGAACGTGTGTTCCCTCTCTACTCACCCAATATTGAAATTCAACTTGTACGTCGTGGTGTTGTGCGCCGTGCAAAACTTTACTACCTCCGCGGTTTGACAGGTAAGAAAGCACGTATTGCTGAAAAAATTGTCCGTAAAACAGGAGCAAATATGGTTCTTCCCCAAAAACAAGAACCTATTGTCCCGGCTGAGCCTGAAGTTGAGACGACGTCCACAGAAGAATAAGACTAAAAGCAGGATTGAAGCAGTCATTACGGACTTCTTTTTCTCTAGAGTCAGAAGCTCTTGATTTTCAAAGAAAATCATAGAGCTTCTTGACCTCCGCCTAGGCGCGGAGGATTCTTTTAAATGGAAAAAAATCTTCGGTTCAAGAAGAGCTAAGATTTGTTGGGCAAATCAAGCATCTTTAGTCGAAGGATGACAAGGAATGTGAGGTACAAAAAACGTCAAAATTCATAGGATCACTCAAAAATTGGGCTTCTTGAATAAAATATGCAATAGTATCAATATAAAATTTTCTTTTTATGTCTATTTAACGCCGCCCTCTTAAAACATCCCCCCTCCCTTAAGAATATCTTTATCCTGTTGATGGCTTGCAAGCTTTCTAAAAATTAGTTAAAATTTTATAGAATAGATCATTCAGAAAAAGGATAAATAGGATGAGCGATAATAAGACGAAGCCCGCAGCTGGTGAGTTTTGCTGGAATGAACTCATGACCTCAGATACAAAAAAAGCTCAAGATTTCTATACAAAACTATTAGGTTGGACAACACACGAACATGACATGGGCTCTATGACCTATACTATGTTTATGAGAGGAGATAAAGGCATCGGCGGCATGATGCAAATTCCTCAAGAACATCGTGACCAAGTCCCTCCTCATTGGATGAGCTACATCTGTGTCGAAGATGTGGAGAAAACTCTTGAAAAGGCAAAAAGCTTAGGGGCGGAAGTCAAAGTTCCCGTCACAGTTGTCCCAGATATGGGACGCTTTATCATTCTTAAAGATCCGACAGGCGCTCACATTGCCTTTTGGCAATCGACTCAACCATGCAGCTAAGTGACTAAAATAGTTACTTAAAACGATACTAAAAGATTTTAGCTCTAAACGAGTTATCCGATATTTTCTGGTAAGAGTGGGGTGCCGGCACTATTTCTGAAAGTGAAGACCCCTTCTCTGAGCCTACCAACACTTTGGCTACCCTTTTGTCTTATACTCCACGTATTGTGCGCGTTAGCCGCGCTTCTCCTCGTTCAATTTTTTCAAATTCTTCAGCTGTTAAGGAGGGACCTTTGACCAAACAATCATACCCTTCAAGGGTGTTTTTGTAGAGATCAACCTGAGGCCCGCGTAAAGATAGGATCCCACAAGAGAAGCCATGAGAGCCACCAAACGGTTGATTGAGCGCTGCAATATAAGGCCATAATCCCGTCTTTATCGTATTCAGATACTGCTTTTTTTCCATAATCAGGTATAAGAACCCTATGTTGTTCTCTTCTCCAAATTTGAGAAGCATCGCATAAAGCTTCCTATAAAAAGAGTGCGCCATATCATAGTATTCCCGTGTCATAAGATGTTCATTTTCTTCAGGAGCTAAACACACAATACATGTCCATACTTCTTTTGCATCAACAGCAGAACGAGGAAATATATTTCCAACCTTAGCTTGTAGATGCTCGATTTTGCTTGATTGAAGAAAAGCTCCCCCACAAATAGATCCTTCTTTATTTTGAGCAATAATAAAGGTATCCGTTTGGGGATTGTCAGATAGGAACTCCGTGCCTTGATGAGCCTGAATTAAGTGCATCAAAATATCGGTAAAGGGTTTTTTAGACGGTTCATTTTTATATTTACTGAATCTCAGCATACATGCCTTCTTTCCTTATTAAGTTGGCGTTAAATAATTTTTTTGTTCTTATTGTGGATCTTACATATAAAAACGTTTTAGATACAAAATGGGATGAATATGATCTACATGATAAAAAGGTTTCATTGCAGCGTGGTCTGCTCCTAAAATTAAACAATTTTTATACTTCTCTTTAAGAACTGCTCCCATAGCCGCATATTCAGCTCCTTGTCGTAATAACATAGGAAGATAATCTTCTAAGTGAGATCTTATACCGTACCATCGATCATAAAGAGGTTTTCGTGCTTTTATGATACTTAAAAGTTTTTCTGAAGTAAGATTGGAATATCCATATTTTTTCTTTGTAAACATACGTTCAAATTTTTTAAGGTAGGCATTCCATCCCTGAAAACCACCACATAAGTCCGTAAAGAGTACTGTTTGTATGGGAGCTTTGCTCGATATCTGAATAGCAGCCCTACTTTTTTGAAGACGAGACACAAATTCTTCAAATGTTAGATTTACTTTTCTTACATTAGACAAATTAGCCGCTTCAAAATCACCGACGCCAACAATTATCGTAACTTTAAGAGAATGTTTTTTAAAAGTTTTGCTTAAGGCTGGTAAAATCTTCAAAAGGTGTTTTGCTACAAGACCAACTCCTGATCCAAGTTCATTGAAGGTATATTGGTAAAGGATCGGACCTTCTTTCAACTGTTCTACAGAATAATCCGGGCAAACAGGAGAGAAAAGTGTGAGGGGTTCCCCCTGAAGACCTTTCTCTAGCCATCCTACAATCTTTTCCATGTCTAAGGCGTCAGGCGAAATCGCCTGAATATCTTCTAGGAGTTGAGCTAGACTAGAAACTAAGGGTGCAGGAAGACGAGAGACGACAGGATACCGCCTATGCAAAGATGTATCTGTATCACAGCGAATATCGTTAATCAGTAAAGAACACAATGAAGGACGACGATTGTCAACACGGGGAGCATCAATGTTTACATTAGTGGCAGTGTTACTGTTGGTTTCTGTCCCTAATATCTTCCAAGAGAATGTAGGATATTTTTCTTCAAGAATAAGGTAAAAAGGAAGGTTTGATGGGTATGCTTTTCCCTTATATGATTTTTCTAATTCTTTTTTTTTCTTTTGATAAAGAAGCTTTATTTTCTCAAGTTGTTCAACATTAATATTTTCAGGAAGAAAAATATTATCAAACGAGGCATCTTTTTGAATTGCTCTTAAAATTTCGTGACTCTTCTTGCTAGTAACGAGGTTGTATTCATTTGCAACTTTTTTTGCATCTTCTCTGTTCATTAGTAGACCTGTTAGTAATTTTTTATATTTCAGTTGGTTTTTAAATATATAAATTTATCACTTATGGTTGGAGTGGGGGGAGTCGAACCGCCGACCTCACGCTTGTATAACGCACGCTCTAACCTCTGAGCTACACTCCAGTATAACCCTACACTGAAACTTATGGCCAATCCCTCCATAAGCTAAGCAAGAGTAAATCTATTCGAAGATGAAGTGCAACGGAAAAATGCAATTTAGGTAATTTTTTTTGTTAACCTTCTGGAAAGAGTAGAGAATTCTCTCAGATTATCTCAGACTCTCCTGGAGATATTTTTTTATCTCAATTATTTCTTCATCTTTTTTAAGATAATTCGGATAAATAAAATATCCATCTTTTTCAGTGAGTTTAATGGAAGGCAATATATTTTTAAGATTAGCCTTTCTGAGAATTGTCATTTTTTGGGAACTCGCAATGATTCCTAAACCCTTTTTAGCGGCTTCAATTAAGCATTCTAGCGAATTTGACGTAAACACGGGTTCATGGAGCTTCCCTTCTGGCATCCCCAATCGTAAAATCCAATTCACATCCGCATATGGGTGAAGGTCTGGGTGCGAAAAAGCAATAAGACGATGGTGTTGAAGATCTTCTACTGTTTGAGGCTCACCGTATTTTTCTAGATATCTTGTACTCGCATACAACTTTTTTTCTAAAGTAAATAAAAGTTCTTGTTGAACTCCTCGCGCTGTTGGATCATAGGGGCGGATCGCAATATCGACATCATTTAGAGTAATGTCAATGAGTTGATCATTTGCTATAATTTCAAAAATATATTCGGGATATTTTATATTATACTCAAGAATATATTCATTGAGGATGTACGCAGTATCAGCATGAGTTGCTGCAATACGGATTTTTCTTTTTTTTCCTTTAGATAGTGTTGCGTGTGTGCTTTGAGTAAACTCCTTAAGTCCCATAAAAGTTGTTTCAACAATTGCAAAAAGTTCTTTGCCTTTTCGTGTTAATGCAACCCCCCCGCTATGACGAGAGAACAAAGGAGAACCCAGATGTGCTTCAAGATAAAGAACTTGGCGACTTAACGCGGGTTGAGAGGTATTTAAGAACCGTGCGGCGCTTGCGAAGCTTCCACATTTTGCGACATAGTAAAAACTTTTGGCTTTTTCCCAATCGAAATTTCGAAACTTAGGAGTAAAGTCTCCCTCTATGGTTTTTGATCCTGAGCTCACGGAACGTTCTTATACACTCCCTTTTACTTATTTGTCGCATATTCTTATGATTTGATAAAGTCTGTTTTTCTTTCACATACAAAAGAAATGATTAAACATAAGTTCCTCTGATTAAGCTTAGGTTATTCGTAATAAGTATACCCTTTATGTCAAAACGGCATTTTAAAAATCCCTCAGGAAATAATAAATTAAGGTGTTATAAGTCCTATTAAATTACTATTTTTTCTTTTGTTGTTTTTCTAATAATTATTTCTAAAAAGCCTGTTTTTTATTTTGCTTAACAACCATAAGAATGTCCTTAAGGTATTCAAAACGATGGTTCTTTATTAAAAATTCATCTTTGAGGGGAGGGTGAGAAGAGGAATAACATGACAAAGAGTATAAAGAATAAATTATTAAGGCCACCTCCAGAACCCTTCTTTACTATATTAATGTTTTTATAAGACATTAGATATTTTGCAAAACCAAGAAATCTATTCTTTTACAGAAAAAGAATTTCAAAAATACAAACTCAGCTCAAACTCAAAGCAGGTATTTCCCCTTTCTGTTTTAAAAACACTGCTATTTCGAGTGAGTAAAGAATTAGTTAAGGAATTTTGCGTAAAGTTAACGATGAAAACCCATCTTCTTAAGATTAAAAGAAAAAATCATTATCATGAAAAAATATACACATCTGACTCACGACGAAAGAACTCTAATATCTAATTATTATATTAAAGGCATCTCAATTGGCGAAATTGGACGACGATTACAGCGACACAAATCAACAATTTTACGCGAGCTTCGCCGAAATTCAGAGGAAGATAAATATAAACCACTTACGGCTGAACAACGTTATCTCTCTCGTCGTCAGAAAAAACCGAAAACTAGCTAAACATATCTTGGGGTTTAGCTTAAGTTTTTACACATACCTTGAATAAACTCTGCTAACTCTATTCCCGCTGGTGTGTTTGTTTTACATAATCCTTGAAGCATCCCTTCTTGATCTTCAGTCGAGCGATTCTGTCCTAATTTGAACTTTCCTTCAATACGAGAAATTTCCATTCGAAACCCTACAATATGATCAAGCTGTGCGCTTTTATAAGACTCAAAAATTACTGATGTTTCCGGAGTTGATTTCTCAAAAACGCTCATCATTTTCGATAAATCGGCTGACAGGCACTCATGACTCACCTTTGTAGGCTCTCCATAAGCGTGCACAACAGCATAGTTCCACGTGGGAACACTAAGAGCTGTTTTATACCATGTGTGTGAGATGTAGGCATGGGGACCTTGAAAAATCAGCAACGCAGATTTAAGCTCGTCAAAAGCCGTTGCATGTGGATTAGCTTTTGCCACATGCCATGAGAGAGTCCCCTTTTCTCCTTGATTGCGGTCAAGCAGAACGGGAACATGGGTTACATCAAAGTCTTGGTTTTTTTGACTAATAAGGGTAGCAAAAGGATAATTTTCTACAAAGTCATGCAGACGACTAATATCCGTAATGTTAAAAGGCTTTGGAATGTACACGCGACAACCTCTTGAGATTAGTTTTTTTCTGCTGACTAATTAGCTGGAATTTTCGATTTTCTCCGAGAGATTTTTTTAGAACTTTTTGGTCTCTTTTTTGGGGAAGACTTTTGGTGATCGAAAGTATTCAAAAGCTGGTTGAGATCTCTATACTTTGCGGTTGCTTTCACTATCTTTGTTTTAGATTGCGATCGGTGAACAGCGGTAAGCGCTTTTCTTTTTGTTTTCTGACGAGCAGACGTCTTTGTTTTTGAAGGCGCTAAGGCATGGAGCAAAGCTGGAGTCGATTTCTGCTGATTTCCTTTAGAAGCCCCCTTCCCTCCTCCAAGGTTTGAGTAAGTTGTATCCAACAACTTCACCATTTCCTTATCCCGTGACTTAGCCGAGTCTCCTCCCATCACAACAGCTATAACGCGTCGGTTGTTCCGAACAACCGACGCGGCTAAATTAAAGCCTGACGCATTGATAAATCCGGTTTTAATACCATCTAACCCTGGGATTTTGCCTAAAAGACGGTTATGATTTTGATGAACGTGGCCTTTATAGGCAAATTTTGGCTCTTTAAACAATTTAAAGTATTCAGGGAAATCTTTGTAAAGCCGGTGGGATAAGATCGCCATATCACGTGCAGTAGTGGTGCTTTGTTGCTTCTCTGGCAACCCATGGGAGTTTCTAAAAACAGTTTTGGACATTCCCAAAAGACGCGCTTGCTCTGTCATAATATGTGTAAATTTGTCTTCTGATCCGTTGCCCAGCTCTTCTGCCACAGCAATCGATGCATCATTGGCTGATTTGGTTACCATACCCAGGATTGCATCCCGAACGGTTATGTTAGTACCTGGTTTTAACCACAACTTGCAAGGCGCAGCAAGAGAGGCACGTTTTGAGACGGGAAGCTTTTGGTCAAACGTGAGCCTTTTTTCTCGTAGAGCTTTAAAAGTTAGATAAAGGGTCATCATTTTTGTAAGAGAAGCAGGAGGGGTTACCGCATCTGCATTCTTCTCATGGAGAACCTTTCCTGTTTCAGCGCAAATAACGATTGAAGCCTTTTTGACCGCGCAGAGAGAAGATGGGCTTATTGCACAACAAATGATTAATAAAAAACAAAACAGTCCTGATCTCACCCTCAAGGCTCCCATGAATTCGCCCTTTCAAATTTTATGCTAACGGTATGTATAACATACCATTTTGTAACATTTGTCTAGAGAAGAGAACAAATTTAAAAGCCTATCTGAAAGCTCTAGCACAAAAAAACTGTACCACTTAAGGTGAGGTAATTTCAGAAGATTCGGTCTATCATTTGTAAAGGATATATAAAATGTCTCACTCCCGCTTGTTTTTTCTAGCTTTTTTTATCTCCTTTATTGTTTTTTTTGAGGGAGTTTGTAAAGTAGAAGCCTGGGGAAAGTCTGAGAAAATCAAAGACAAAAATATTACCTTTTCAGGTCTCACCCTTCCACCGGTCTCAGGCAAAAAACCTGAGTCGATTGTTGTGCTTTTTCACGGTTATGGCGATATCGGTGAAAATTTTTTATTTCTAGGAGCTCTTTTAGGACAGTTTCTTCCCGATACTCTTTTCGTTGCACCGGATGGACCCATAGCCTGTAAAAATATCCCTTCGGGAAAACAATGGCTGAGGGCACAAAAAAACAATCAGACACAACTGTTGAAAGAAATTAAAACACTTACATCATCCTTGAATCGATATTTAGATGATTTATTAAAAGTATATAATCTTCCGCCGGAGAAGATGGCTTTTCTGGGATTTTCGCAAGGAGCTAGAGTTGCGCTGCATGTTGGCCTCCGACGCCCTCTCTGTGCAGGAATTGTTGCTATGTCAGGATCTTACTTGGATGACCCGTCAGCCGTGAACCTTTCTCACCCGCCTATCCTCATTACCCATGGCGTTGAAGATCAAAAGGCACCTGTTGCCCTTGCACGAGAATCTCATACACGACTTGAGGCATTAAAAATGCCCGTTACACTCATTCTTTTGCCTGGAGTGGCTCATGATATTGATCCTCAAGGATTGACACTAGCCGGTGAGTTTTTACAAGAGTGTTTGTCTGGAAAGATAGCCGAACAGCCCTAAGGGCGTCAGATGCTAAGGATCAGGCTTTCTTAGTCTTTTTCCGAAGAAGAGTTTGCCCCGCCCCTAGCTGCTCTTTCAACACCTTAGAGGGAACGGCTTTCACCTCACCAGGTTCAAGAGGCCCCAACTGAAAGGGTCCATAGCTCAAGCGAATGAGGCGGCTCACAGGCCATCCAAGGAATTCAAAAACACGCCGCAGCTCTCGATTCTTTCCTTCTTGAAGGCTAACCGTAAGCCAGGCATTATCTCCCTGCTGACGATCAAGAGTAGCCATTATAGGACCATAGTGAATGCCCTCAATGGTGATGCCTTTCTCAAGCTCCTTAAGCTTACTAATCTCTACTTTTCCATGAAGCCGCACCCTATACCGCCGCACCCATCCTGTGGAAGGCAATTCCAAGTGCCGCGCAAGTTCCCCATCATTGGTGAGAAGGAGTAGCCCTTCACTGTTAAGATCCAGACGTCCCACAGAAATAACGCGTGGAAGCTCGGATGGGAGAGAGTCAAAAATCGTGGGACGACCTTTTTCATCTTTATGCGTGGTCACAAGTCCTCTTGGCTTATAATAGCACCACAAACGAGAGGGGTCTGCTTGAGGTAAAGGCTTGCCATCCACAACAATATGCATCTCAGGCAATACGCAAAAAGCAGGACTTTTTAAAATATCTCCATTAACTTTGACGCGGCCTTCAATAATCCAAGCTTCTGCTTCTCTTCGAGAACAAAGGCCTGCCCGCGCCATAACTTTAGCAATTCTTTCACCCTTGTCCACGTGTTGCCTCGAGAAAGGCTACAAAGAGAGTCTTATCCTGACTAGTAATGGAAAATTCAGGATGCCATTGAAGCCCCAAGCAAAATCGATAGGCCGGCGCTTCAATCCCTTCAATAACGCCATCTGCCGCAAAAGCATTCACAACAACTCCTTGACCAGGCGTTTTAACCGCTTGGTGATGGACGCTATTCACCGAAAATTCTTCTGTCTTAACAATCTTATGAAGAAGAGTTCCTGGTTTAACGGTGATCGTATGTATGGGCTCATTTCGACGTTGAGGTTGCAGATGATCTAAAGAATTGGGAATTTCATCAGGAATATGTTGTATCAGGGAGCCGCCTAAAGCAACATTAAGGACTTGCTCCCCTCCACAAATCCCCAGGAGAGGAATGTTTTTCTCAAGTACAGCTTTCGCCATAGCAAGCTCAAAGGCTGTTCGTTGGGGTTTAAGAGCAACGGTGGGATGAATTTTTTCAATCCCATAATAGGTGGGACTAATGTCATGACCTCCGCCCGTGATCAATAATCCATCAAGTAAAGATGTATAAGCCTGAACAAGACTCAGATCATGAATGAGAGGAAAAGGAATCCCCCCCATTTCTGCCACGCACTCACAATAATTTTTCCTGACTCCATACCATGGAAAAGTTGCATACTTTTCCGTCTCTAGAGAATCAAGCGTAACACCAATTAACGGTTTCTTAGACATGTTCTTACTTTCTAAAATCCAAACATATGATCCAAACTAAAATTTCCCGCTTTGTCACGAAGCCCATGATACCCAAAAAGGCGACAGGTTTTATCTTGAATGACGACATATCCTCCCCGTGCTTTTTCTCGATCAGCTGCTGAAAATGTCTCTTGATAGACCCACAGACGGGATCCACTTTGAGGAATTTCAAGAGACGCTTCTGTAAGAGGGACTCCCTCTTTTGAATAAAGGATAAGGCGTGTATCAGAGATTTTATGCCACGACGTTGAAGTGGGGTATATGAGATGGCAAAAGGTGTCTAAATCATCATCTGTCCGTAGAAAAAGCCCCGTGGTAAGGCCGGGAGGGGGGCCTTTGTAAGACTGAGGTTCATTCTTATAGGTAATGGCTGTGTTAAAAATATGACTCCCAAAGCTTGTCTCTGCTTGCGAAGGCAGGATTTTATGCTCATACCGAAAGAGAGCGTGAAGCCATCCGTCGGCTTCATCCCCCACATCAAAATCATAAATCAGTTCCACATGGCCGTAGTCTTGCCCAAGTTGGGCGATATCATTAACCAAAAGCACGTCTTGATGATGACGCGGCAGATTGCCAAAAGCATGTCGACCTTTTAAGACTCCCTCCTTGTCATACACAAGCGCTTGGAGAGGCATAAAGGCCAACTCACGGCTCATAGGTGTTGGAAGAAGAGAAGTGAGATAGGATTCTGTTGGCAAAAGCGGCGCTGGTAAAATAAAACCTTTCCCCAAAACTTTCTTCAAGTCCTTAAGCTTAAAATCAGGCTTAAGGTCATTTCTTTCAACATTCACGTGAGCCATGCACCGATAGCCTTTCGTGTTGATGACTTCATAGCGGGGACGCACGAAATAATGTCCCGCTTGGAGTTCGATCTGTTGAGGCCAGCGAGCTTTAGGGAAAAACTCTTTGACATCAAGCGCATAGGTTCCAAAAGGAGGTATATCCTGATCAAGCGCCACGGACTGAGCATCACCCATCAGATTTAATGTAATTTCTCCTGCAGGAATTGGAACAGGGTGGCTATTTTGTAGCCATAAAATGACCGCCTCTCCCTCTCGAGGTGCAGGAAGTCCCGCAAAATAATGGGAAGGCCACGCATTGGCGTCATGGGTGCCAGAGAGCGTTCCATCATCATGGAAAATATCAAGGGCATATTTCACAATACTATGCCCTTTTGTTCCTGTTAGATGAACAAAGAGCTGACCTGTAAAATCGGAAAGGTTAAAGCGCTTTTTCACCTCTCGGCTATCAATCACAAGGGAATGAACACTTGGAGGTACCCTCTCCTCCCATTGGGCAATTTGGCGACCTTGATCGTCAAAAAGAGTGGCCCAAAGCCTTACATCCTTAGAACCATATTTTGCCCAACAATTGGCTGTTTTTAAACGCGTATGCCATCCCCCTTCTTCTCGAAAGAAAGCAAAGTTTGTAGAAAAATTCAGGTCTGATAAATAGGTATTGGGCTCTGTAAGCATTTCCTCAGGCAAACGCAATTCTGCAAGGCTGTGAATTTCACAAGAAGACGGAAGGAGGTGCCCTATTTGAGCAAGATGCTTTTCTGGTTCAAAAGAAAGAATCAGAAGTTTCTGTGGTTTGTCTTGTGCAACATCAGTAATTAAGGCTGTCGAGGAAGACAAGGCATCAATAGCTTGAACATACACCTTAGAAGGACGCGACATGTTGGTCATAGCCAAAAAATCTTCAAGATGATACTCAGGATCATAAATAACATCGCAAGAAGTCTTCTTAAAAACTTCTACTTTCGCTGCAATCATCGGGTGTCCTAAAGCTTTAAAAAAGGAACAAGGCTTTTGATTGGCAAATGTCTTAATTTTTAGGGCCATCGATGTTTCCTTTCAAAGGCTGAGTTTCTCTCTCACAATAAACGCCGCTTTTTCTGTATCATTAAAAGGCGTATAAGTCCACGACTCAACAGATTCCTCAAAAATCCGAACCACTCCTTCTTGAATCAGGTCTTGAATAAACTTTTTTGGTTTTGAATTTTTATGGCCGACAAGAGGAAGACTATAAACGGGTTTACCTGTGAAACAAGCCTCACACACCATATTAACAGAATCGTCTGTCACAAAGATAGTATCTGCCACTCCAAGCATAGCGAAATAAGGATTCTGTTTTTCAATCTCCGCCAAAAAAATGTTGGGTTCATTGGCTAAGGCTTGAGTCAGTTCAACTCGAAAAGATGTTCGAAAAGAAGGTGTTACAAGAACGCTCCCCTGAGTTGTCTCTCGAATCAAACGAATCTTACGAATAAGATCCTCTAATGCTGCCAAAGGCATCTTATAGCGATTTGTGGATCCCCCTAGTAAAACAGTGCTATAAGGCCGAGGGAGCCCTTTAAAAAGGGAGCCATAGGTTTCCATTCCCTCATGGATTTTTGCGTGCGTTACCTTATGAAGCGCCCCTTTTGTTGAAATGACATTTGGCCCTGTAAGTTTGTCATGTTCAGGGGCCACGATAAGATCAAAGGCGTTCCGATTCGCAAGAGGATCTTGAATATGGACACAGATTGTTTGCCCATTATTTTGCTCTTTAATTGCTAAAGCAAGAGGCGCAGATCTGCGCCCACAACTAATCACGAGATCAGGCCAAGGCGGAGAGAGGGTATCACTTTTAGATGTTAATTGAGTCAGAGGATTTCCCCAAGGAAGACCTAACCACCCCCAAGGCCAACGCCTTTTACATGTTTTATGGACAGTAGGCAGCCCTACAGCTTCTGCAAGCCCAATAACCTGACTTTTCATTCCAGGAAATTCGTCCGTAATCGTCCAACATGTTTTCACCGTCATGCCGCGTACTCAATATAAAAATAATTCCAGACACTCTTTAAGGCATCAATCAAGTCATCGATCATGGCATCTGTATGAACTGGAGAAGGCGTAATCCGCAACCGCTCTGTCCCTCGTGGAACTGTTGGATAATTAATGGGCTGTACATAGATATTATGCTCTTTTAAAAGCCGGTCAGAGGCCATCTTACATTGATGGGCATTCCCAACCATAATCGGAATAATATGAGATGGTGCGGGCATAAAAGGAATTCCTGCCTGGGTCAGCCTTTTCTTAACTTTCAAGACCGTTTCTTGATGGCGAGCTCGCTCTCCCTGGCTCGTTTTTAAGTGACGAATGCTAGCTAACGCTCCCGCTGCCACAGCCGGGGGCATAGAAGTCGTAAAAATAAAGCCTGGTGCGAAGCTTCTGACAAAATCAACAAGGTAGGCTGATGAGGCAATATACCCGCCCACAACACCGAAAGCTTTTCCTAAGGTTCCTTCTATAATACTGAGGCGATGGCTTTGATTCTCTCGTTGAGCAATGCCTCCTCCCTTATGGCCATACATGCCAACCGCATGAACCTCATCAATAAAGGTAAGAGCATTATATTCTTCTGCCAAATCGCAGAAAGCTTCGATAGGGGCGATATCTCCATCCATTGAATAGACGGATTCAAAAATAACAAGCTTGGCTCTTTCTTTAGGATAGCGAGACAACAGGTCCTTCAAATGACGCACATCATTATGACGAAAGATTTCCTTGTGAACGCGACTATTGCGAATGCCTTGAATAATCGAAGCATGATTATGTGCATCTGAGAAAACAACGCAGTCCGGGAGATGGGTCGCAAGAGCACTGATAGACGCCTCATTTGACACATACCCTGAGGAAAACACCAATCCTGCTTCCTTATCATGCAGATCAGCAATCTCTTTTTCTAATAAGACATGGTAATGGTTTGTCCCGGAAATGTTTCGTGTGCCCCCTGCCCCGGCGCCCACGCGCGTGATGGCAGAGCTCATGGCATCGAGCACTTTTTCATTCTGCCCCATGGCCAAATAATCATTGGCACACCAAACGACCACCCGCCGAGGGTTGCCTTCATTATAATAAAAAGCATAGGGGAAATCCTTGGCGCAGCGCTCTAAATCCGCAAAAATGCGATAGCGACCTTCTGCTTTGATGTCTTCTAGTTTTTGCCTAAAAAAGGCTTCATAGTTCATGGATGAATCTAGGGTCTTAGGGGTAATTTATAGACAACCTAAAGGGGATCGGAACAGGATGCAAGCATTGATATAATTCCCAATCCTGATACACTTAAAAATTAAGGTGGGGAACAAAGCATGCACATAGCATTCGTCTCTGTTAACCCTATTTATATAGTACAAATATGGAGTTTTCATGAAGCCTAATACAGGGTATATCATGATGTTAAAAGAAAGCTTCGCCCAAATTATCCGAGGATAAAGGGCTTTCTAGATTCTGCGGATCGTGGGGCTGTATCCTCTCTCCCACAGGAAAAAAAGGAAGAGAAAAAGGAAGAGAAAAAGGAAGAGAAAAAGGAAGAGGCAAAAGCTTCTCTTACGAGCGCTTCTTCTGCATCTTAGAAGGGTTACATCTTAACCGGACAAATTTTCTATCGTGTCTACCCCCTTGTCATCCCCGAGCTAGAAATGCTTTGTTTTCTGCAAGAAAACATTAGCATTTCTTCATCGGGGATCTTGCTTCAACACCTGACTGGTTGAGAATAGATCCTTGATCAACAAGCGCTAGAATTTACTTCGTAAATCAATCGCTTGTAAGTCAAGGATGACAAGGTGGTGTCCTATCCAAAACTCAGATTACATAAAAAACGGGCCGTAACCCACTGGTACGGCCCGTTATTTGTTCGACTTCCTCAGTTTTAAAAGCCGTCTCCTCCCCTATTTTTGGGTCGTGAAGGGAGGCGCGTATCCGTTTTACGCCGGCGTCTGCATGCCTTAACAGGGGATTGAGACCCCTTGTAAGATTTATCTTTAGTAAAGGCACTTGACTGGACGGGGAGTACCACACGAAACTTACGATAAAAATCTAGATCAATAATCTCTGCCATGTCGTCCCTTTCTTCATCTTGTCCTTAAACATAGTATAAAGAAAGAGGGTTAAGATTCTTCTAGGGAAAGGTTGACAAAGTCTTTAGTCTAAAATTTTAGGAAAAGATCCTCATGATATCTAAGGAAAAATTTCTTTCTCTTCAAGGAAAATGGGCCTTAAAAAGATCTACACACGGATTTGGTGAGATGCAAGGAATCGCTGTATTTTCACCTTTCATTGACCAGAATCCCGCTCTTTTATACCGAGAAGAAGGCGTATTTCTAACCCCTCAAGAAGATCGCTTTGATTTTTATAGAGAGTATATTTATTTTTTTGTTGATGGAAAAATTGATGTTTATTTTGCATCAGAAAAGAAAAAACAAGACCTTTTTGTGTCCCTCAACCCCGCTTCTACACATTGTTCAGCCACTGGATCTCACCTGTGTAAAGAGGATCTCTACTTAGCGACCTACCGGTTTTTAGATGATAATACCTTTACCCTTCACTATGATATCAAAGGCCCGAAAAAAGACTTAATCATTGAGACCGTGTTTAAGCGAATTCAATAGGAATCCAATGTTTGTCACCCCCGATGAAGAAGCTCTAAGATTTTCTTTGAAAATCAAGAGCTTCTAACTCGGGGATGACAAGATAGGAAGAATTAATTTAAGAAACGTCAGGTGGTGAGGCCTCAACATAGCGACGTCGAGTCAAGTATGTGTACACAACTGGAATCACAAAAAGAGTGAAGAGCGTTCCCACACTCATTCCTCCCACAATCACAAGACCGATCTGCTCACGCGTTTCAGAACCAGCACCCGAGGAAAAAGCAAGTGGAATAGCACCAAAAACCATTGCAAAGGTCGTCATAAGAATGGGCCTTAAACGTAACCGGGAAGCCTCAATCACAGCCTCATAAGGAGATTTTCCTTTTTCTTGAAGCTTATTAGCAAAGTCTACAATAAGGATACCATGTTTCGTGATGAGACCAATTAAGGTAACAAGCCCAATCTGGCTATAGATATTAAGGCTTCCACTCGGCGCCAACCAAAGGGTAAAGATAGCCCCTGCAAGAGAAAGAGGAACGCTCAGAATAATGATGAAAGGATCAACAAAACTCTCAAATTGAGCCGCCATAACAAGGAAAATAAAGGCAAGCGCAAGACCAAATATTAAGTAAATGGTGTAGGTTTCCTTCAGATAATCACGCGTTTCTCCTGATACGGTTGTCTGATATCCATCAGGCAAAATACGGCTAGCGGCCTGCTTAATGTCATTAAGAACTTGCCCTAATCCATATCCTTCTCTTAGCACCGCATCCAATGTAACAGACCGCATTCCATCAAAGTGGCGAATGTCAGGGGTTGTTGTCACAGGGAGAATTTTTACAAGATCTGATAAAGGCACGAGGGTATCTTTTTGATCACGCTGTCCTTTCACCGTTAAGGCGAGCACATCTTGAGGAGACTTTCGGAATTGTTCACCTATCCAGACACGAATCGGATATTGTTTATTTTCTCTTTCAAAGTAGGTCGATCTCCGTCCTCCAATTAAGGTATCCAAAGATTGAGCAATCGCGTCAGGTTCAACCCCTAAGGTTACAGCCTTTTCTACATTTGTTTCGACCTTATAATCTTGTCCGGGGGCCCCCATATCAGGAATCACGTTACTAATACCAGGATGCTGTAACATGGCCGCCCATACTTTTTGCATTTGCACTTCGAGGTCTTCATAGGAGCGTGTGGTCTGAATAACAAAGGAAAGGTCAAAACCCGTTCCTCCTCCAATAACCGACCGATTTTTACACCGTGCTCTCACCTGAAGACCGATGATTTTATCAAGCGCTGGCGTGATGGCTTCTTTAATATCATTACAGCTTCGTGTCCGTTGATCCCAAGGAAGCATCGTGTTTTGGGAATAGGAATAATCACCCACCTGAATAATCGTCATCCGCTTTTCAAGTTCGGGAACAGAGGCAAGAATTTGATCCATTTGAAGAGCATATTTTTCAATATACTTCAACGTCGCTCCATAAGGAGCCTCAGCATTTGTTAAAAGAGTTCCTTGATCTTCTGCAGGCGTCAGATCTTTTTTCAATTTATACGCTCCAAGATAAACACCCAGAACAGCTGCTAATAACCCAACAGAGACCACCCACAGGCGCTTTTCTAAAACACGCGATAAAACAGCTCCGTATCCTTGATCCAATTGGTCTAACCACAGCCCCACCTTATTTGAGAAAGTATGGTAGACACGTATAAGCTGAGTTTCTTTAAAACTTGGATGGATTTCATGATGACCTCTCAGAAGACGAGAACACATCATGGGTGTTAAGGTTAAGGCGACAAATCCTGAAATAATAACAGCCCCTGCAAGAGTTAGCGCAAATTCTGTAAAGAGCCGTCCCGTAATTCCTCCTGACAGCGCAATTGGCGCATATACGGCTGCCAACGTCAATGTCATCGCAATGACAGCAAAGCTAATTTCTTGAGCGCCTAGAATGGCAGCCTTCATAGGCTTCTCGCCTGCTTCAATGTGACGATAAATATTCTCAAGGACAACGATAGCATCATCGACCACAAGTCCAATGGCCAAAACCAAAGCAAGAAGAGTTAAGATGTTAATCGTAAACCCGAAAATGAACATCAAGAAAAACGCGCCAACCAACGAAACGGGAATGGTTACAAGAGGAATTAAAGAGGCTTGGAATGACCGTAAGAAGAGGAAAACAACAACGATCACAAGTAAAGTTGCTTCCCAAATTGTCCGATACACATGATCAATGGATTTTTCGATAAACACCGTGTTGTCTGAAGAAATCTCTATTTGTGTTCCTGCAGGAAGACGCTCACGAATTTGAACGAGTTTTTCCTCAACCCCCTTTTTAACTTCTAAAGGATTCGCAACGGATTTTTTGACAATTCCAATGCTCACAGCATTCTTATCATTAAAGCGAGAAGCAAAGCGTGTATCTTCCGAATTGAGCTCTGCATATCCAACATCTCTCAAACGAACAATCCGACCCTGGCTCTCTGAAATAATCATATTATTGAACTGGGCGGGTGTTGAGAGGGAAGAAATCGTCGTAACTGTAAACTCTCTTTCGTCTCCGCTCAGACGTCCTGCTGGCTTCTTAACATTCTGCCGCTTTAAAGCTGCAGCAATATCAAGCGCAGTAACTTTAAAGGCATTCAAGCGCACAGGATCAAGGACAAGATGCATTTCCAGGTTACCACCACCCCAAATTTCAACGCTCGCAACACCTTTAATTGTTTGCAATTCGTTTTCTAAATTTCGGTGAGCGTAATCCGCTAATTCATTCACAGTCTTTTTATCACTAAAGAGAGAAAGATAAATAAGAGGTTGCGAATCAATATCCGCTTTTTTAATTAAAGGCTCTTCCGCATCATCAGGAAGCTTATTGGCTACTTTTTGAAGACGATCGCGCACATCCGCAGCAGCATAGTCTATGTTACGATCTACCTTAAAATTCAGTTTAATCGTACTATTCCCGGCTTCACTTCGGGATGTCACATAGTCGAGTCCTTCGACTCCCGAAAGAGCATCCTCCAACGGCCGAGTTATTTGCATTTCAATAATTTGGGGGCTGGCTCCTTCAAGAGCCGTTGTGACACTGATGACAGGCTTATCAACTTCAGGAAACTGACGCAAAGAAAGACGTGTATACGAAACAGCTCCTATAATAACAATTATTATAGTCATAACAATAGAAAGGACGGGACGTCGAATCAGAAATTCCGTAAAATTCATTTCTATTGTTCTCCCTGGGGCTGATCACCTTGCGCTTGATTAGCGATCGTAACCTCATCCCCATCGTGAACCTTAAATTGTCCCGCGCTAATCACAACATCACCTTCTTTAACACCATGAGTAATTTCCACTTCACTTCCATCTCGCATTCCTGTGCTAACCGTTGTTTTAACGGCGACATTATCCACAACAAGCCAGACATGTTCTTCTTCTCCTTCACGCTCAATAGCCGTTTGTGGAATAAGGATAGCGTCTTTTATTTCACCCGCAACTACCAAAACATGAGCAAATTCGCCAGGACGATAGGCGCGCTCCTTATTGGACATTTGAGCCCGGAGGGTTACCGTTCGCGTAGTTTCCTCAATTTCAGGACTAATCGCTATTATTTTGGCCTCAACAGGTAAAATATCAAAGTCCTCAATGGTTACGTCTACCGTGTCTCCCACATGCACAAAAGGCAAGTAAGACTCAGGCACGTGAAAATCTACATTAATGGGATCTAAATCAACGATCGTTACAAGCGCTGTTTCACCAGAAACAAGAGCTCCCATACTTACTTCCGTAAGCCCTAAAACTCCTTCAAAAGGCGCTGTAATCAATGTATGATCAAGAGAAATTTTTGCTTCTTCTAAGTTTGCTTCAGCAATCTGCATGTCAGCCAACGTTTTGTCACGCTGCTGCAAAGTACCAAACTTCTTTTCTAGCAGTTTAATAGCTCTCTCATGTTCTCCACGCGCTTGAGCCAGCCGTGCTTCTGCTTCCTTAACTTTTGCTTTATACATTGCATCATCAATCTTAAAGATGGGATCTCCAGCTTTAACCTCCTGGCCTTCTGTAAAATAGATTTTTGCAATCTTACCTGTTACCTCAGGATGAAGAACAACCGATTGAATAGCGGTGAGGGTCCCTACAGTACGGACACGCCTTAAAATTGTTCCACTTTTAGCCGTTACAACTTCAACAGGAGTGGGTTCTTTCCCAGCGGGAAGGCCAACGTCTCTTCCTTTCCTAAACCACTGAAAAGCCGCTAAGCCTACCGCACAAACAACAACGGCTATTATAACCTTTTGATATGTCTTCATTTTAACTATTTCTCTTGTTTAAAAAATCTATTTTCTATCTTTAGCTTACCTGAATGAGATAATGTAAAAAATTTTAATAAAACTGTTTCATCTTTTTACCATATCAGACAAAATGTTAACAATATGTTAAACGTTTAGGAGACAAAAAATTGACTTCCACTCATTCGCTCCGTCTTGCTGAGATTTTAATATCTCGCCTTTGTCATGACCTCATCACTCCTATTGGGGCTATTAATACGGGTCTCGAGCTTTTCTCTGAAACACCGCAAACCCATCTTACAGAATTTAAAGAAATTTTAAACTTAATTTTACATAGCTCCCAAACAGCTTCAGCACGCGTCAGCTTTTTTCGAGCAGCTTTCGGACGAAATGGTGATACATTGACCCTTGGAGATGCCAGGGACCTTTTAGAAAACTACCTTATGCGCAGTAAATTAACAACGGATTGGCCCTCTCCTTTCCAAAGCGATCTGGCACTCAATGAATGGGGTCGTCTTCTTCTTAATGCAGCTTTGTGGCTGAATGAATGTGCCCCACGTGGTGGAACTCTCCATATTTCCTTCTCAGATAAAACCCCATTTCTTCTATCTCTCCTCCTTAAGTCAGATCCTCTTCTTCTGCATCAAGGAACTCTCGAGACTCTCAAAGGCGAAACGTCCATACATGACATTACTCCTCGCACAATCCCTTGCTACTTGATCCATCTTCTTTTAGAAGAGAAAAAAGGAGAATTGACCATTCAGCAAAATACGCCTTCAGAACTGCTTCTGGAGATGAGAAAAACTAGCCCTTCTTGCTAAATCTTTTAAAGACTAGAAAAAATTACTTGCAAAAAACGCAAAAATCGTTAAGCATAGCTAAGGAAGAAAAAGTCTTTCACTCCAAACTCTAAGAAACCCCTGAAAGATGGGGTGAGAGTATTACACACCATATATTAGAAGATAGTGCATGAAACAAGCTGGTTATTCTAAGCGACCACGTGGTCGTTCTTTTGAGCGTCATAGACAACCTCAAAAAAATTTAAGTGGAGAGGCTCCTCAGCCAAAAACACGCAACAACCCACAACAATATGTTGAAAAATATCTCACCTTAGCGCGAGATGCCGCCTCCTCAGGCGATCCAATATCTGCCGAAAATTATTATCAATATGCCGATCATTACTACCGTCTAGCGGCTGCGAATCGATTATCTCGGATTTCTGAAAGACACAGAGAACCTAAAGAAAAAGAGATCGAATCTCTTGTCGAAACCGCTGACGAATTGCTTCCCCCTCAATAACTTTAAGGAACTTCCCCATGGGCATCATTGTCGATATTTTAGGGCGGGAAATTTTAGATTCTCGTGGAAACCCAACCATTGAAGTGGAGGTCAAACTCGATAGTGGGGCACGTGGTCGAGCGGCCGTTCCTTCTGGAGCTTCAACAGGGACACATGAAGCCATTGAAAAGCGAGACGGAGATCAAACTCGTTACAATGGTAAAGGTGTTTTAGCGGCCGTACAGGCCATCAATGATGAAATTTATGAAGCTCTCTGCGGAACAACCGCTCAGAATCAATTACTCGTCGATCAAACCCTTATTAATCTTGATGGGACAGAAAATAAAAGTCGACTTGGAGCAAATGCTCTTTTAGGAGTGAGCTTAGCGACCGCAAAAGCAGCCGCCCAAGAAGAAAAACTTCCTCTTTATCGTTATATCGGTGGGGTTTATGCCCATGTACTCCCCCTTCCCTTAATGAATATTATTAATGGAGGATCGCACGCAGACAACCCTATCGACTTTCAAGAATTTATGATTGTTCCTATAGGAGCTCCCACCTTCAAAGAAGCAATTCGCTATGGGGCAGAGGTTTTTCATGCTCTGAAAAAAAAACTATCAGACGCTGGGTATAGTACAAACGTAGGTGATGAGGGTGGGTTTGCTCCCTCTCTTCCTTCCACCCAATCAGCCCTTGATTTTATTATGAAATCCATTGAATCTGCCGGTTATCGTCCCGGGGAAGACATTGCCCTTGCTCTAGATGTTGCAGCAAGTGAATTTTATCAAGACGGACGCTATCACATGGCAGGTGAAAAAAAGATTTTTGACTCTGACCAACTAACCTCTTTCTATCAAACTCTTGTGAAATCCTATCCTATTCTTTCTATTGAAGATGGAATGGCTGAAGATGACTGGGAGGGCTGGAAAATTCTTACAAATACTCTGGGACAGAGCATTCAATTAGTAGGAGATGATGTTTTTGTAACTAATCCCGTACGTCTAGCAGAAGGCATTGAGAAAGGGATTGCAAATAGTATCTTAATCAAGGTCAACCAAATCGGAACCTTAACAGAAACGATCCAAACCGTGGATCTAGCTCATCGAGTGGGATATACCACCATTATCTCTCATCGATCAGGAGAAACAGAAGATACAACGATTGCGGATTTAGCCGTAGCCCTTAATTGCGGACAAATTAAGACGGGATCTCTGTCTCGCTCTGATCGACTCGCCAAGTACAATCAGCTTTTACGTATTGAAGAAGACCTTGGCGCCCAGGCTACCCTTGGAGTTTAGGCTGTTTTATAAAATATTAATGACTCTCTGATAAACTTATAAATAGTCACGGACTCGAAAAAATAATAAAGGGGATCAGCTATGCTTTCATGGGTTTTTATCTTCTTAATTGTTGCGATCATCGCAGGATTACTTGGATTTACAGGAATTATGGTTGCAGCTGCTGAAATTGCAAAAGTCCTCTTTTTTATTTTTCTTATTCTCTTTGTTGTCACACTTCTTATTCATTTAATTAACCGATCAAATAGGTTATGAATAACAAATGAACAATTAGAAAATTTGACTTCATACAAATACAAGCTATAATAAATACAAAATTAAAGACGTGGGCCTAAATCTAACCAGAAGGAGCGCGACTTATGCCTTATAAAACAACCTCTGACCTCCCAGACTCCGTCAAAAACGTTCTTCCTTCCCATGCTCAAGATATTTATCTCGCAGCCTTTAATCATGCGTGGGATGAATATCAATCGCCTCAAAAGCGCTCGACACCAGAATCTAGGGAAGAAGTTGCTCACAAAGTCGCCTGGGCAGCTGTTAAAAAGAAATATGCGAAAGTCGGAGATACCTGGAAAGCAAAATAAGCTTACATAAAGTAAAACTCTAGGGAAAATTTTAACGTATCATTAATGTTTTCATGATACTTTTTAATATTAAAACGTATATTACAAAAAAATAAATATTTCAATATTAAGGAGCTCCTTATATGAATTATTCTTTCTATGCATTTATTATATCTGCTTTCATAGTATCTGCTCAAATTGCCGAAGCCCACGTTGTGGCCGTTTGTTCCTATGCAGCATTCAATTCCAGTGAGGGTGCAGGCGCCTACTGTCCTTCTGTATGTGAAACCTATGGCATAGAAAACGGGGGCTCTTATAGCTCTTATAGTTGGTACAAAGGTCAATATTCTTGTACTCCTCAATCAGATTGGCCAGCTAATTGTACTTGTCAGTGTTCTTGTGAAGATTAAAATTTTTACAATAATCTGCAGTTCATCCAAGCTGTGAGTAAGGTTTAATTGCTTCCGAACTGCTTCTATAGATCCTTCAATGTCAATGAGAAAGGTCAGTGATTGTTAAAGATCTTTGAATGATAAGAAAAATAAAGAAAAAACAGCTTTCCTCTGGTTATTTACCTCAAATTCCTGTAAGCTTCCTTTCATGAATTTTGATAGACGTAATTTTCACCGACTCAGCCAAAAGGCCCTTGCTCCTTTTTTGACCTTTGCTGTTATTGGATATTTTATCTACCACTCCATTCAAGGAGACCGGGGAATCCTTGCGTGGGTACAGTTGCAAAACCGTCTTCTTCAAGCTCAAAGTGACTTGAATCACATCATTAAGGTCCGTCAAGACCTGGAAGAACGGGTCCGTAGCTTACGCCCTGAAAGCATTAACCGCGATCTTCTCGATCAACAAGTCCGCTTACAACTCGGCTATACCCACCCCGACGAAGTAGTCATTTTAAGGTTGGACAATCCCTCTTAAGAGACAAACCCATTCTCATTATTGCACGCAAAGCGCAGAAACCCAGAACGCAGACCTTCTTCGAGGCTAAAAAGCTTACGAACCCGATCTACTTGAGGAAGAGCTATCCTTATTATTAGTTCAAATAACTTTTCCTGGCCGTTTGGAATCCTCCCTCAGGCTTCGCTTTATCAGTATTTTTTTACGCGTCCTTATGAAAAATTTTTTCAAAAAAACGAATATTAGTAGGAGTCGTTCTTCGTTGAACAAGTTGCCAAGCTCTAGGAAACTGATAGTCTTTTTCTCTTATTACTATTTTATCAAATGGATTTTTATATCTTTTGTATTGCTTTATGTATATAAACTCTTTTGTTATACTAGACATGTATTCACATATTTCTTCTCTTTGCTCAATTGTCATTTCGTGAAGAGAGCTGATATTAATGGAGAAATCACAAAAGTTCTCAGGAAAAAACTTGATCTGGTTAATGGTAAAAAACGCAATATCACTTTGTGCAAGCTCTTCTTTAATTTCCTCAAAACTGTTAATGGAACGAAAATGAAATATTTTTTTATCAGGAAATAAAGCAGTCATATACTTCTGAGAAATATAGAGGGCTGGAGCAATATCAAAAACAATATACTTACACTTTAACGCATTTAAAAGAACATAGCCCAAACGTCCATATCCCGCTCCAATTTCAACAATGCGAAGAGGCCTTTCTTTAAGATATGGTCGCATAAAATAATATTCTTGCACAGAACTCGCCAAATCCTGCGAGATAAGTTTCTGGTCTTTTCTGATTTCTATAGGATTGCCCAGACGAGGCTCCTCTAACTTCTCTAAAAGCCCTTCAACATCTCGGCCTTTGACATACTCCCACAAATTACTGATCGTATATTTATATAACAATAAGCTGAGAAAACGGTGTTTCTGAAAAATGCGACGGTACCTTTCTTTAAGTTCTCCTTTATTATTAATAATGTCAGGATCAACCAAGGTATAGACGCCAGAAGATTTTATTCCTCTCGATAATTTCAACAATAAAATTGATAAGAAGAAAATGTCATTCAAGTTTGGTATAAAGTTAAAGTAATTTTGGTTTACATTTTTTTTGAAATTTCTAAACCCATATTCTTTTAGATGAATTAAATTAACCTCATTAAAGAAAGACCAAAAACTAGAAGGATGAAACACATTTTTGTCATTAAGAACTTCTGTTTCCATCTCATGAATAATCCGGAGATCTCCTTTTAATTCATTAAGACATCTTCTATCAGATAGTAATTTTCTAACGGGTCCATCAACGAACCCAGCCGTATCGACTTTTAAAAAGATATTGAGAGATGCTCCCTTGGAGCTAAGTAGGTACTCGACAATATCTAACCTGTCGTTTTTTGCGGCAAAGTACAACAACCGTTGTTTTATGATAATACCCAAGCTTTCGTAATATTTTATAAATGCCTCAAATGTTGGCAGAGTGCAAAACTGTGTTACTTGTTCTGCCAATTTTCTTATAAACTTCTTTTTTTTAAAAAATGGGCTATCATTTTTCATAAAAAAAGAAAAAATGAGTGGCTGATTATTAACTAACGAAATCTCAAAAGCTTTCTCGATAATCTCTTGATGGGAGATGAGAAAGAAAAACATCTTTCTTAAACGATGAAAAGTATAAATATATCCGTTTTTTATTGTAAAGAAATAACATTCCTTTATATTGCTTTGACTCTGAAAAAGAAAAACGTTTTCAAAATCGCTTACACATTGATGTTTCTTTTTAGACACTTGAAAGTTTTGCTTAAGCCTAGCACGGCTGGCAGGCCACTTTAATACCGCTTGATGGGGGAAAGAGTGTGTGAGCCTGTCCAAAAGTTTCAAACATTCTTTTTGTTCATGTTTAATAATATTTCGATCAAAGTATACTCTCCCTTGGAGCCAAAAAGCTTGTCGTAATCCTATAAGAGAAGAAAGATTTTTATCGAAAGAAAAAAAAGTTAAAACATGATTAAGTATCTTTATTGTATTTTTTTTACTTACCATCTCAAGAACGTCTTGAGACGGTTCATCATGATATTTTACATGTTCTTTGTATAAATAAATTAATATATTTGAGTTATTATTGCGCACCGCTTCTACAGCAAGAGATTCTACAATGTGAGCATCTTGGAATATACGAAGCTCCATTTGATGCAGACATTTTAGACACTCCAAGCTTCCATAAGTGGCACATAGCATTGCCATGTCTACCACAATTTCATCCGTAAAAGAGAATCCTTTATCCTTCGCGTATTTAATGAAAGTCACATGGTCAGCTATAATCGTACTACGCAAAAAGTCTGTACTAAACCCCATCTTCTCATAAAAATATGAGAAAATATTGAAATTCTCGTGGCGGGCTGCCTCCATAAGAGGTCCCCACGCTTGGCCCTCTTCTAAAACAAACAAGCCATTTTGGCACAGATACTCAAGGCTCTTTACACTTCCATGCTTGCCACACAATAACGCAAGCTTCTCCACAAGCTCCTTCGAAAAAACAGCTCCATTTTGATGGAAGTACTTAAG
>Ga0172373_10000254_pt1 | contig 85804 bp, 108 predicted proteins | sample Lak10m_2_FD_114546 | JGI IMG/M metagenome (GOLD analysis project Ga0172373, IMG submission 114546) | Freshwater microbial communities from Kabuno Bay, South-Kivu, Congo - kab_092012_10m | ecosystem: Environmental > Aquatic > Freshwater > Lake | place: Democratic Republic of the Congo...
AAAAATGTAACGCAGTAATAGACTCTATTAACAAGCCTCAACGTTTGAAACTTAGTAATAAGCCTTGGATAATAAGGTTCCACCCATCTGTAAGTACAAATAATAAAATTTTAAAAGGCAATGAAATCATCGCAGGCGACAACATAAACATCCCCAACGACAATAAAATATTCGATACCACCAAATCAATAACGACAAACGGGATAAACAACAAAAACCCAATTTGAAACGCAGTTTTTAATTCAGAAATCATAAAAGCTGGAATCAGCACATAAATGGGCAAAGAATCAGGATTTTGAGGCGAGTATTGTACTTGAGAAAATTCTAAAAACAAGGCTATATCTTTTTCGCGAGCAAACTTTAACATAAATTGTTTAAAGGGTTTGATACCCACAGCAATCGCTTCTTTTTGAGAAATACGACCTTCTTGATAAGGCTGAATGGCCGTTACATTTACTTGATTAAAGGTAGGGGTCATTACAAAAATACTTAAAAACATCGCCAACGACACAATCACCATATTCGGTGGGGCTTGCTGAGTTCCGATCGCTTGTCGAATCATACTCAAAACAATCACTATTCTTAAAAAACACGTGGTCGACATCAGTAAAAAAGGCACCAATGTCACCATCGACATTGACAGCAACAAGCTTACCGAATTACTAACAGCCCCTGGCTTCACCAAATTATCAAAATTAACAGCCAACGGAGCTTGAGCCATCACAAAACTTGGAATGGTTACAATCAAAAAGCCCAACAAAACTTTAAGTTTATGTTTCATAAACCACCTTCTTTGGGTTCAACAGCCTTAGGTTTAGAGTCTAATTTGGCCAGCATACTAAGCCCTTTGTTACCTAAGCCCAACAAAAAAACCTCTTGTCTTACCTCTGCTACTACCAAAGACACGTTAGAATCTAGTGGCACCTTATCCACAATTTTAATATCTCCCGAATACTTTTTATCGTAGGCTCTTTTGCCCCATTTAAGTACAACAAATAAAACCCCAATGAGTAAGGCAAGGGTTACAATTAGTTGAACGTAATATGAAACAGGCATGAAGGGAGTTAATGAAGCCCAGACACAATATGAGTGATTCTCAACCCATAATTGTTGTCAATTGCAACCACTTCACCTTGGGCAATCACTTGGCCATTAACCACCAAATCCAAAGGCTCCCCCACTAAGCGTTCCAGCTCAATAATGGACCCCTCAGACAGTTCAAACACCTCTTTTAAGGAAATCTGAGACCGGCCTAATTCTACCGATAAGTTAACAGGAATATTACTAAAAACATCTAATTCTACTTTTTTACCAGGGGCATCATAGGCCAAATTAGGAAATTGAACAGAAGCTACTTCATCGTAATCAGAATCTTCTTCAACCAAGGGAAGCGACTGAGCCTTCTCCGTAGCTTTTTTAGTTTTTTGACGGGGTTCAGACTTAACTACTTCTTCATGAGAAGCATCGGCTTCTGAATCGCCTAAGCCAACATAATCTACTTTCTCCCAATCGCTGCTATCTTCTTCTAAAACCTTTGTTTCAGAAAAAGCCTGCTCCATGATGGGATCAATTCCCTCTAACGGATCTTCAAATTGTTTTTTCTTCGCCATGGATGAGTACCTCGTTTATTAGCTTTGTGTAATCTTCTGCCCCTTTTGATAAGGGGTCAAATTCAAATATTGTCTTTCTGTGGCCTGTCGATTCCGACATAGCTACACTCACCCTAATGGGGGACGATAAAAACCCAGGGAACACTCTTTCAAGGCTCTCTAGAATATCTTTTGACTTCTTATTGCGTTTATCGAAAAAAGTTGGAATTACTTTAGTAATCGCAAGTTGCTTATTGAATATTCTATTGATGATTTTGATATTGTTCAATAGCTGTTTAACACCAACTAAAGAAAGATATTCCATCGACACGGGAATAAGCAGCTCGTCTGCAAACACCAACGCATTTTGATTTAACAAGTTAAGCGATGGCGCACAATCTAAAATAACAAAATCATACCCTTCTAACGCCATTAACATTTTCGAAAAAACTTTTTCTTTTTGAGGCATCTTAGCCATCAATAGTTCAGCAGGATACAAATGTTCATTAGCACAAATAATATCTAAATTGGGTCTTGCACTTAAAATACACTCAGAAACTGGAGTACCGTTAATCACAATATCGTATAATGACTTCGCTGATTGAACTCCCAACTGATACCCTGCCGATCCTTGGGGGTCCGTATCAATAACAAGCACTTTATGCCCTTTTAAAGCTAAACCATGAGCTACAGTGACGACTGTACTGGTTTTTCCGGTTCCACCTTTGTAATTAATAACAGCTACACGTCTCATAAACTAAAATTTATCATCCAAATCATCCCATGAAAATTGGTCTTCAGCATTAGAAACTTGCTCTGTAGATTCCTCTGTAGACGTACTAAAATCAGGAATCTGCCAAGCATCTTCGTGGTAACTCTCTGACTCTTCATTCGGCTCCTGATCTTCCTCAGACTCTTCAGTAGGTTCAGAACTATCCTCAGTCTCAATCGACTCTGTATCCCAATTACTTTCCTCTGTTTCAGCTTCTTGCTCTAATTCTGGCTCTTGCTCAACGTCTTGAACTGGCTCAACATCTTCAGTCTGACCCCAAGATGAAAATGAATCCATACCGTCTTCAGGTTCAGGCTCTGCAACTGGCTCAGGCTCGTTAGGAATTACCGATGACATCGCAGCAGCAGCAAACGCAGCCGAAGCAGCCGTTGAAGCATAAGATTCAGCAGAAGTAGCAGGCGCCTGCACGGCAATAGGCTGAGTAGGCAAATCAGTAGAAATAAGTTGCACACACAAACGATTATGAGACACTCCAGGTTGAGCCAAGAACTTGGTTTTTTCTCCCATAGAAACTTCTACTGGCGTTTCTACGCTAGCCTCAAGAGGGATTATATCGCCTTCTTGTAAATGCTTCAGCTCTTTCATGGTTAAAACAGCTTTACCTAAAACCGCTTTTACAGGAACTTTCACACCCATTAAGGTTTTTGACTCAAGTCCTACCCTGATTTTAATAGAATCGAGTTGCTGTTGCTTTTGTTGAAGAATTTTTCTGATGACATCAGATGGATATGCGATAGTAATTTTTTTCAAATCACTTTTCCCAAAATAAACATACATCACAAACACCACATAACCATCTCGCATTGAATTTCGTTTATCTTGAACATAGGGCCCAAAAACATACTCAAGCTTAATACTTTGAGGCTGTATTAAAGGCTTCCAAGCTTTTGAAAGCAAAGCGGGTAATTGTTCTATTTGAGGTTGAATAATGCCAATTTCCAAAGGAGAAAATTGCTTTAGCTGGGTTTCAACACCTTTACCACCCATTAAACGATTGACCATACAATCTGCCAAACCCCAGTCTAAAATAACATTCATTTTCCCGTATTCTTCCAAATACATGTTCACCTGAACCACTTTAGTATCTTGAGAACGAACAAAATCATCATAGCTCATCTGGGTTGCAGCAATGCTATGCACGGCCACATTAATATCCATATCTTGAGAAAATGTTTTGGCCATAGATTCGGCTAAACGATAGTGCAAATAATGCACATACTTCAATTTATCTTTCGACAAACTATCAAATGAAATACTGTAAACAGGGGAAATATGGACTTCGTCTAAGTCGGGATCCCTGTACTGAATGGTGGTCCAATCTCCAATAGCAGGAGCCAGCTTTATAAGCCTAGAATAAGCAAATTTTTGTCGCGTTTCCATCAATTGAGCTCCTCAAACAAAATTAAAAGCGGAGTTCCTTCTTGTTTCAAGTAAGGCTTCCCTTTGATTATAACAACATTTCCAGATTTTACTTGCCCATCTGATGGATCATAATAATCAGCCTCTTCTCCGCCATCTACCTCTTTTGATTCAAGTGTAGGTGATGTAGGTAAATTAGCCGAAGAACCTTCGGTACCCACATGATCCATAAGGGGTCCAATAGATGAATTTAAACGCTGTTCAGAGTCAAGTGCATACTGTTTAGTAATAGGTTCAGGTGCAGAATACCCCTTATAATTCATGCCTAATGGATTTTTTGAAAAAAGTATTTTGGACTGAAATTGGTATCCATTTGAATCCAACATATTAGCCACCCAAAACGAACCTTCTGTGCTTCTTTCAATATTTCTAAGTTGCCCCACACGGCTCATAGTGGTGTGATCTTCTTTTACAATTGGAACGGCTTTGTAAAAAAATTTGGCTTTTAAAAAATTAATCACCGACAACGACGGCTTCAAGGTTGAAGTAGCAGCCATTTGAGTACTGGTTTGAGCGGTTTGTTGCTGCTGAATTTTAGCCAATTCGGTATCCAACATCGAAGGAAAAGACGATGAAGTATCTCCTGTAGAAGGCGTTGAAACCGGTGAAGAAGAAATAGTATTTAAGGCATTTTGAAGCGGAGTTACACCATTACTCATTACTTAACAATTTGTCTCCTTGGCTCAAAAAATGGGTCAAAGCCTCTTCTACTTGAATTTCCACTGACAATGGAAAAAAAAGAGCACTCAGTTTTTGGTATAACATACCCCTATGGGTTTGTATAGCTTTTTTTAACAAAATGGGTACAAAAAAAAGTACTATCACCTTGTTTCTCTGCATTGTTAATTGCACAACTATTGGAGGCGACTCACTTTCAAACCAAACCACTGAGTCATTCTTTGAGGTTTGTCTCTGATTCCAAAACTTACTCATTACGTCTATCAACTGAGTGATCAAAACAGTAAAACTGTGTACATCGTTTTGAACCAAATAATTTTGGGGCAAAGTCAACTCAAAATGAGGTTGCTTTTGTTTTTGTCCAAACGCACCCATCCATTTTTGAAAAGAATCTGAAGAACCAGGCGTTTCTTGAGAAAAACGAGCTCCTTCATACTTAGGGGTAAGTTCAGCTCGAAACGAAGAAATCTCCATTAAGCTCTAACTTCTTTAACTTTTTCTACCCCTTCTTTTTTAATTTTATAACGATACGAATCAAATACTTGACCCAACTTTTTAGAATAAAAGCCATTTTTAATAAAATTTTTCTTTAAAGCAAAGCGTTGTTGCAATTTAAAACCCAGCTTTTCAGCCACTTCATAAACGGTATCCATGTGGATAGGAGTTTGAGGTTCAGGATACGAAGGATTTGGACGAGTATACAAACGGCCCAAATCACGTACCCCTGCACGAATAAAATCTTCGATATTGGGATTTAACTCTAAGGGCACTGTAACAGAAATATCTGATGGCAAAATAGATAAAGCCTGTTCAACAGCTTCAAGCATTTTACTTTTATCGGGGGCATTTTTATTTTTCCAAGCAGTTCTAGGAGAAGGCACAAAGTTTTGAATTAAAACTTCATGAATAGTGCCATGCTCTTTATGAATAGCCCCAATCGCTTCAAACATTTTTCCACGGTGCGATTTAGACTCTCCAGTACCTACCATAACCCCAGTAATGGTTGGAATTTTAAGTTTTCCAGCCCAATCCAATAGTTTTAGGCGGGTATCAATTTTTTTACCTGGCGATTTGGCATAAACCGTAGCCTGATCACCAGCATCTACTGAATCTAACATAATTTTAAACGCTGCACACACTTCAGAAAGACGCTTCATTTCTAGGGGACTTAAAAAACCAGCCTCCAAAACCGGTATTAACCCTTCTAAAAAACCAAGTTCACACACTGTATAAACATAATCCAGATAGGTTGAAAAACCCCACAAATCCAACAAAGACCGTATATGAGCCGATTGATCAGGTCTATCTCCCACTACATAAAGGGCCTCACGAACGCCTTCTGTTCTAGCCGCTTTAGCCATACGAATAGTTGAGTAAGGAACCGTCAAATTGTCTTTTTTAGCAAAACCGCAATAAGGACACTGATTTCTACAGGTACGACTTAAAACAATAGGCAAAGTTCCAGAAAAAGTAATGACATTAGGATCATCTTCCCCGATGACCTGAATATCTTCCTCTAAATCATTTCTATTACCTAACGAGTAGCCTATTACCATGTGTCCCTCCGCTTAAAAAATGAACCCAAAATTGTAGCACATCATCCATTTTTTTGGATAGTAGAACTTGAGCTTATCAGTGGAATCTGATTTTGCTGTGCTAGGGTTAAAATACAAAGGAGCAAAGTTTGTTTTGTTTGAAATTCACTTTGCATATCCCCATTTTTATACAAACCCTGAAACACTACTGTAAATCCCGAGCTATTAATGTCTGTGACACCACCTAATACAGTTTTCGATTCATTTCCCAAATAATTTTTTAAAGACTCAATACTTTTGTTCACCCATAAGTCCAATACCTCTGCTTTGCACGTTACATCCACTGTCCACTGAAATTTAAACCGCTTAAACCTACGCAGCGTCATGTTTTCAACCGTTGCGGTTAATAAATTCGCATTGGGTACAATCACCAAGCTATCATTAAAAGTACGAATTCGAGTACTTCGAAATCCTAATTGCTCTATGGTTCCTTCAATATCACCTATTTTTACACCATCACCTTGAGTAAAGGGTCTATCAATTAAAACCGTTGCAGAACCAAATACGTTCCCAATAGTTTCTTTAGCAGCCATAGCTACGGCTACTCCACCAATACCTAAACCCGTTAATAAACTGGTAATTGGAAAATGAAGTAATTCTGCAAGCGACAAAAAACCAAATAAAACAGCAATCACTTTTATAAATCGTCCTACAAAAGGTGCTATTAACAAGCCAAAACGATCCGAATTTTGCCCTACATAGGTTTCTATTAAGCGTTGCAACCCATGAGCTACTCGCCAAAGCATCCATACAAACCCTGCATAGGTTAAGCATTTGGCCCATAAAATGGCCACCCCGATCCACCCATGAAAACCCAAAACAAACAGAACTAAGCTCACAAACCAGCCCACTAACATCACTGAAAGAGGGGTGTTCAAGCGTTTAATATCCGCCTGAATGGGCAAATTTTTAAACAACAAGGGCAAGGCATACCGTTTAAACAAAGAAACAAGCACAGTACTTAACACTTTACTAACTAAAACTGAGCCTACAATTGTACCTAAAAGCCATACCCAAACCAACGAATGAATATCAAAAAGTTGCAACATAAGGACTACATAATATACTCTACTCGCAGACCATGAAAGATATCCTTTTAAAGTTTATTGAAAAAACAGGAAGCAAAGCCGAAATAGAAATGTTTTGGAAAGAGTTTTTAAGTCTTCCCAAACTACAATTTGCAGTAATCAATGTTAGCTATGAAGTACTCAAAGAAGAATTAGACATGTTATCTGAAAACATTGCTCTGATGAACCAGCTTGAAATCTTTCCTTTGCTAATTTTTAACACACAAACAGCCGAGTACAACCCTAATATTCCCGACTCAGGATTTGATGAAGCCACTCAAAAGCGTTTGTTTACTTTGTATAGCCATCGATTTATCAAAGAAATGAGAAACCGAAAAGCCAAAGCTAAAATTGTAGATGCTTTTGCAGAAAATCCAGGTAAAAAAACGCCCGCATTATTGGTGTCAAAATTAGCTACTTGCATACAAAAAACAGCCACCCCCATTGTAAACAACAGCATACTTCAAAGTCGAAAGCGCCATCTGCTAGATCCCACTCTTATTGCCACACAACTCATAAAGACCATTTCGCCAAAGAAATATATTCTTTTAAATGAAGAAGGCGGCCTATTAGACGATAACGACGTTGCTATCCCATTTTTAAATGTATCCCACCCCAGCGAATGGACACATTCTGTAAACAAAGCCATGCATGGCAAAGTACGCGATATCCGCAAAGTGCTCACCTCGGCACCCGACACCGCGATTGTTATTACTTCAGCCGACCACTTATTAAAAGAAATTTTTACGGTTAAAGGCAAAGGTACTTTTATCAAGGTTCATCATATCGTGTCCGCAAATCAATTAGCCGAACTGGATCAAACCAAACTAAAAATTTTATTAGAAAATGCATTCGAAAAAAAATTGGTAGACACGTATTTCAAAGAAAAAGTAAACCAAGTATTTTACCAAAAAGATTACGAAGGCGTGGCTATCGTTCAAGACATTAATGGAATTCCTTATTTAGACAAATTTGCCGTAGCCAAAATATGTGAAGGGACAGGCCTAGGGAAAAGCTTGTGGCTCAAGGTCTCAGAAAAGTTTCCTCAACTGATTTGGAGATCTACCCCATCCAATCCGTTAAACAATTTTTATATGCGCGAATGCGACGGTTGTATGAAATTTGAAGACTGGCACGTATTTTGGCGAGACGTTCCACAAAAAAACTTACTCGATCTAATTCGAAAAGTCCGCAAAAAACCGCTTACCTTGGTAAAGGGGTAAGCCCTACGCCAACGTACTAAAATCAGACCCATCCCTCAGGCTAGACAAACGCGGATATTTCACTTGATCATATTTAATGTCTTGAATCAACCGACTTAAACGCTGAGCCTCTGAATCGGGATCTCGAGCCAATTCTGGCTTAATAAGTGTCTGTGTTTTTAAGTCAGATTTTCCAGTACCCTGTAAATCAAGGGCCTGAAACCCTTTGTTATCAATAACCGTTAATGGAACCCGAACTGGATGTAATCCAAAAATTTCATACACCGCTAACTCGGGCTGTTTGTCGTTCGCATAACTAATAATAAAATGATATTTTTGCCCCGTGCTAATGTCTTGCGGCGACGGGTAAGCAATGCCCTTAGGATGGGTGTGATACACCCCGTAATACTCTAAATTATGTTTTGCAAAAAAAACATGAGACCGACTCATGTCATCCGAGGTTAAACCAAAAGTCTCCGTTCGGTTATACAAATGCTGATTCGCAGTAGGCAACACAGCCTGAATTAAAAAGTCTTTCCCACCCAAAAAACCACCCGATTCTTGAGGCAAATTGTCGTAACCTTGGCGAATAATAAGGTTGTAATGCCTTTGGGTAATTCTAAAACCAGGATGTGTCACTAGCCGTTAATCTGGGCTTTAAGGCTTCCAATCAATTGAAAAATGCCCTGTTTTGCCACCGCAAGCATTTGCAACAATTCGTCTTGTGTAAATGGGTTTTCCTCAGCAGTTCCCTGAACCTCCACAATTTTACCCGACTCAGTCATCACTACATTCATGTCCACCTGAGCGGTAGAATCTTCTTCGTAGTCTAAATCACAAACAATTTGTCCATCACAAATACCCACACTCACCGCGGCTAAAAGCTCTTGTATAGGGTTTTCAGCCAATTTTCCTGCACTCACCAACGATTGAACGGCATCCCACAAAGCTAACATAGATCCCGTAATAGCCGCTGTTCGAGTGCCCCCATCAGCCTGAATCACATCGGCATCAATATAAAATGTACGCTCTCCTACCTTATCTAAATCCACAATCGATCTTAAACTGCGCCCAATTAAACGCTGAATTTCGTGGGTTCGACCCGACAACTTACCTTTTGCACTTTCTCGGCTAGACCGAGTATGAGTAGACGCTGGAAGTAAAGCATATTCTGCTGTCAGCCAGCCTTTGCCGCTATCCCTCATAAAAGGGGGAACTTTTTCTTCAATAGTCACTGAACACAGCACCTTGGTATGCCCAAATGAAACCAAAACCGAACCTGGGGCGTAGCGAGTAAAATTGCGTTGAAAACTAACCTGTCGTGTTGAATTTGCCGTTCTGCCATCAAGCCTCATCTGTCATGTCATCCTTTACTTCTGTTTTTTGAATTTTTTTATCTAATAGATCTCGGCCCGATTCAATATTTTTCTCGACCCGCATCAAATCTTTTTGCATCTTGGTCACCATTAACTGCAAATTAGACATCACTTCTTGAGCATACTCGTTTACACCCCGTTCAACTACCTCAGCATTGCGATATGCCTTATTAAGCACATTTTGAGCCTGAACATACTCCGTCTGATCCACCGATTCATTTAATGTAACCGGTTCTTCCCTTGAAGTAACTGAAGCCGATTTTTTTTGTGATTCTTTTTGAATCAAATATCGGCACTTATCCAACAGTTTATAAATATATTTTTCATCTACGATAATTTTTGAACTGAGCGGTATACGCTGGCCTGCTGCCACTACAGCCTCTAAAGTGTCTAACAACCCTAAAAGTGAATTCATGTTAACTTCCTTTGCATAGCCTTAATCACCTGATCTGGAACAAACGATTGAACATCCCCATTAAAACTTGCCACTTGTTTTACTAAACTTGAACTCAAATATGAATATTTTTCATCGGTCATAAAAAAAACCGTTTCAAAATCAGAACACAAATGTCTATTGGTTAATGCCATCTGAAACTCATAATCAAAATCAGACACAGCCCTTAACCCTCTCACAACTGTAAAAATATTCTTTTTTTTAGCAAAGTCTATCAACAATCCTTTAAACCCTTCTACCACTACTCCGGGTTTGTCATGAAAAACCTGTTGTATCAGTTCAATGCGTTCCTCAATTGAAAACAATGATTTTTTAGACGGATTTTCAATGACACTAATATGAAGTTCATCAAAAACCCGCATCGCGCGTGACACAACATCCATATGTCCATAAGTAATGGGATCAAAACTTCCAGGGTAAATGGCTTTACGCATGAAAGGCATTATACCTTAGGGCTTAATAGAGTTAAAACAGTATCCCCATAAACGGCTTGCTTCATCACAGAAAACAACTCTGGGAAAGCCACTTTCATATCGATATGATGTTCACAAACAAGCAGTGTTTTAACCCAGTTTTGAGTCGCTAAGTTTTGCAAAATCGACTCATACAATTGAATATTAAAAACAGTTTTTTTGCGAGAGGGTCGAATTTCCAAATCATAATCAGGATTTTTGATTCGCTTTTCGCCCCAATTTTGTTCTGTTTTCAATACCCAAGGCGGATCCAAAAAAACCAAATCAAAGACGTGAGCTTTTCTTTTTAAAAAACTCAAAGCAGACTGCTCGTAACACTCTGCTTCCGATTGAATGCCACAATGGTTTAGATTTTTTTTCACCCAAGACGTATCGGTATCTACAAACACCACTTGGCTTGCGCCTCTCGATAACGCCTCTATACCTAATCCACCGGTCCCACAGCACAAATCAAGTACCCTAGCCTCTTCAACATACCCCTGAAGAATGTTAAACAAAGCCTGTTTAACTTTATCTTGGGTAGGCCTTAAAACTGATTTTTGAGGATAAAAAAGCTGTCTACCTTTAAACTGACCTGAAATAACTCTAATCACAGAATCAGTGTATAGGGTTTAAACAAAAAGTTTAAGGTTTAATGAATCTTCTGTACGTCGAATTGTTTTCATAAACAAATCGGTAGTCATAACCATAATCGGTTCAGAGTGTGATGTTTCAATTTTAATAGCGCCTTCTTCTTTTTGAAATCCGTTTACCGTATCAAACCATTGTCCACCGGTTTGAACCGAAATTTCTAAACCAAGGGTTTTAAGAATATTTAAAAGGGCTTCTGGAGTCATTTTTTTGTTCATTATTTTTCCTATTTCTACGATAATAGTCCCACTCTATATTTAGATTATCGAAATAAATAAAAAAAAATTTCACACTTCTTGAAAAAAATCTTGAATTCAGACTACACTACTCAAATGACATTAAAAACTGTTTCAAATAAAAAAGCCTTTGTGTTCATCGGACTACTTAGTTTAGCCGCCTTCATTTTTTTAGTTTGGCTTATTTATATCAAAGAAAAACCAGCCCAATATTCTGAACAATTTACTTACTTACCTTTGGTTAATTCTTGCCTCAATGCCATCAGCGCCTCATGTTTATGTTTTGGTTTATTTTTTATTAAAAAAGGTGATAAAACCAAACATGCCGTCAGTATGATTTCTGCCTTTGTGGTATCCAGCTTATTTTTAATTACCTACATCGTGTACCATAGTGTTCACGGAGATACCCATTTTTTAAAACAAGGCCTTATTCGCCCCATTTATTTTTTCACTTTAATTTCACATATCAGCCTTACTTTAGTGGGTTTACCTTTTATTTTAACCACGTTTTGGCTCGCTTTTAAGCAAAACTTCAACACCCACAAAAAACTAGCTCGATACACCTTCCCCATTTGGCTATATATTTCAGTCACTGGGGTGTTAATTTATTTACTGCAACTATAAGCCAAACCACGCGAAGAAAAATGTTCAAACACAAGGCATTCTGAGGATGGCGCACGGAGCGTAGTCAAACTACGTGAGTACGACACCCGGAAGAATAACGCAGTAGCTGGGCATTTTTCGCAGCGCCTAAATTAAAGTAAGCGGGTCTACCCGCTTACTTTAATTGCTTTCTTAATCTTCTCTATCGATTTTTTATAGATGCGCGAGATTTGTGATTCAGAGATATTAAAACGATCTCCAATTTCTTTAAAAGTCAAATCTTCTTTGGTATGTGCAATTACAATTTTTTTCTCGCGGTAGGTTAACGACTTCATAGCTTGAGTTAGCTGTACACTGGTTTCCACCGTATGCTCAAAATCAGCTCTGTCATGAATGGCCATAAACACGTAGGCCGCGTCAGTAACCCACTCATAAAAACGTGACGGATCTGACTTTGTGATATAGCGAATATGATCCCGCATAGCACCCACAATACGAGCCTGAGCCAAAGGCCAAATGTCTTGGGATCGAGAAGGATCCCACACCTTAACCGTTTCCAACAACTCAAGTTTTGCAATAGTTCTTAGATCATCTAATTCATTTTCAGCCACATACTGAGGTAAAATACGAGCATATCGCTTCACAACATATTCAATTTTTGTATGATAAAACTCCAAAACATCATCTACATGTTTTTGCAAAACATACACTTTAATTTGGTTTAAAACCTGCTCACGAATCGAATCCCAAGTAGCGTTTAAATCAAACATTTAAATTCCCAATGCCTTAAAAATAGGGTTTAGCAAGGCTTCTCTATCCAACCCATCAATGGTTTCATCTGACAATAAAGCATGAAAAACACTGTCTACTTCGGTCAATATTTTTTGTTTTATTTGCTCTTTTTCGTTTTTTTTAAGATGAGTTAATGCGCTCACATCAAGTTTTAACAACTGTCTCTCACTAACCCTACGTTTAGAGTTAATGCGGCGATATTCACTTTGAGGAATAGATTCTAAATAAAAATTATCGTTGGTTTCTGGCATTAATCTTCCGATAGCACTCCAATCGATTGCACCTTAATTTGTGGCACAATTTCGTTATACGACAATACCGCCAACTGAGGATAACTGCGTTCGGTAAATTTCTTTAAGTGGACCCTTAATCGAGGCGAACAAAGGGCAACGGGCAACCGTTCCATTCGGCTAAAACTGGCAATATGTTCACCAATTTGCTGCAACAATTTTTCCCCCATATCTGGATCCACAGCCAAAAACGAACCATACTCAGACTGATGTACAGAATTGATCAAGGTTTCTTCCAATCGTGGATCAATAGTGAACACCGTTAATGCATCGTCTTTATCTACATAACGACTGCAAATTTGCCTTGCCAACGACTGCCGCACATATTCAGCCAATAAATTAGTGTCTCGAGATACATGTGCATAATCAGCCAAACGTTCTAAAATGGTGGATAAATCCCGTATAGACACTCTCTCGCGAACCAATACCTGCAACACTTTATGCACCTGCCCTAACGACAACATATCAGGTATCAATTCTCTCACAATAGCGGCATTGGTATTTTTAACCAACTCAATCAAGGACTGTACATTTTGTCGGGTCATAATTTCATCAGAGAATTGTTTTATAGTTTCAGAAAAATGGTTTGAAATAAAATCGGTAATATTCATAGACGACACATTAATTTCTTGCAGTCTATCGATCTCTTCTTCTGGTACCCAAGCAGCTTGTAAACCTGTTACGGGATCCATGGCATCAATGGCCGAAATGCCCCTACGTTTCAACTCATCAGCGGGTTTTGCAACAAACAAATGGCCCGACATAGCCTCGCCAACAGCAACACGGGTGCCCCTAATTTCAACCTCATAATTATTTGGTGCTAAGGTTAAGTCATCCATAACCCGAACCCCAGGAATTACAAACCCCAATTCTTGGCCTATGTGATACCTCACAAGAGTAATACGCTCAAGCAAAGGTCCATTTTGACTCGGGTCAATCAACGGCACCAAATTACGACCTGTTTTAAGCGCAATAGGGTCTAAACTTAAGGTACCCAACAAATTTTCAGGTTTTTTCAACGAATCTTTAGCCGACTCTTGGCCCGATTCCATAGACAATTCTTCTTGTAACTTTTTTGCCTTCAAAATGCCTATAGCCATTACGCCTGTAAAACCAGCCATTAATAAAAAGGGCAAAGTAGGTAGGCCTGGAACCGAGGCAAACAACGTTAACATTACCGAAGTAACGGCAAAAGCCTTGGGTTGCGAAAAAATTTGAGCCGCCACGTCTTTACCCAAACTTTCATCTGAAGCCGATTTAGTAACTACCAAACCTGTGGCAATCGACACCAATAAAGCAGGAACTTGGGCCACCAATCCGTCACCGATAGATAACTTTGTAAACACTTCAACCGCCTCACCCAACTCTAGCCCTTGTTGAAAACGACCAATAAGTAAGCCTCCTACAACGTTTACGATTACAATAATAATCCCTGCAATAGCGTCCCCTTTTACAAATTTATTAGCACCATCCATGGATCCAAAAAAGGTTGATTCACGCTCAAGTTTTTTACGCCTATCCTTAGCTTGCTCAGCATCAATCAAACCTGCATTTAAATCAGCATCTATACTCATTTGCTTACCTGGCAAAGCATCTAGGGTAAACCTAGCAGCAACTTCAGCCACGCGTTCAGACCCTTTGGTAACCACCAAAAACTGCACCAAGGTAATAATACAAAATGCCACAACACCCACCACAAAATTTCCCTTGGTTACAAACTCGGCAAAGGCATGCACCATGTGCCCGTCAAAATCAGGACCTAAGGCCAAAATAAGCTTGGTAGAAGATACGTTTAAAGCCAACCGGAACATTGTAATAACTAACAAAAGAGAGGGAAAAGCAGCAAAATCAAGGGGTTGAGACAAATACATAGCTACAAGTAAAACCATTACTGAAAGACCAATATTCAAGGCCATCAAAATATCTAGAAGAAGGGTTGGGATAGGAACTATCATCAAACCGACGATAACCAGCAAAACCACCGCTAAAATAACGTCGGCTAAACCAAACAGCTCTCTGACTTGTTTAAAGCTAAATCCAAACATAAATTATCTTCTTAACCGATCCCAACGTGAACGAGTTTTTCTTTTAAGATTATACACAAAGGCCAACACCTCAGCTATGGCCTTAAAAAATTCGGGTGGAACTTCTTTATCTACTTCAACCTTCGGATACAAGGCTCGAGCTAAAACCGGGTTTTCGATGATAGGTATAAAATGAACAGCCGCAATACGCTTAATTTCTTGAGCCATCAAGCGTTTTCCCTTTGCTATTATTTTAGGGGCCTTCATCGATTTTGGATCGTATTTAAAAGCAATAGCTAAGTGAATCGGATTCGTAACCACCACATCAGCCCCTGGAACGGCCCCCATTTGCCTTCCAGACGCCATTTGACGTTGAGTGTCACGTTGACGCTGCTTAATCAAAGGATCTCCTTCTAAGCGCTTATATTCGTCTTTAATCTCTTTTTTAGACATTTTCATAGACTTCATAAATTCCCAACGCTGGTACATGTAATCAAAAGCTGCAATCAAAATATAAAAAATCCCTACTCTGACAATAACCTTCATTACCAACTGCCCGGTAAACACCATCACTTGCCACAACGACATTTGGCTCGCAATAATCACAAAAATAAATTCTTCTTTGATCACCCCATAAATTAAATAAATAACCACGGCCATTTTTGCCATCGACTTTACAAGTTCAATATATTGCTTCATGGTGAAAAACTTTTTAAAACCATCTAAAGGGTTCAGTTTTTCAAGCTTTGGCATAATACTTTCGCCTGAAACTAAAAAACCGGTTTGAATAAGCTCTACTACCAAAGCCGTTAAAAACGTAGCCCCAAACATGGGCCCTAAGGTCATAAAAAATATCTTTAATACTTCCAGCAATAAATGCCCCACTACACTGGCCGAAAACTCACCCGGAATAAGGTCATAAGTCATATACGACACTTTTACCATTTGCTCCCACATATGGGCGGCAGTAGCCTTTAAAGTAAAAAAAGAAACAATCAGCATCAAAGCCGTTGTAACGTCTTTGCTTTTGGCTATTTGTCCTTTTTTTCTGGCTTCTTGAAGTTTATGAGGAGTGGGCTCCTCGGTCTTATCGCCTGAATCGTCTTCACCCATGAGTTGACACCTTTTGTAACTGTTTTATAAGTTCTGAAACTCTGCTTGCTGAAAGTTTAAATCGATAATAGTTATAACATTTAAAACTTTGCTCAAAAATGGGCAAGCCTGCCTCCGTCAAATGCATTAAACCAAGCCATGCTACACAAAATACAGCCTCATTTAAATCATTTTTAGCCAATTCATAAACAAAGTCTTTTTCTAAAAAGGGCCGTCCCGGCTCACAATAATCAGCCACAAAAATAATTTTTTCCAAAAAACCCATTCTAGCTTTGCCTGATGTATGCGACTTTATCGATCGCAAAACAACTTCATCTGTTATTCCCCATTTATAGGTTACCCAAACTGGGCCAAAAACAGCGTGCCAGACGGATGGAAACTGCGCATAAAACGAAGTAAACCGTTGCAACTCTGAAAAATGAGAAAGTAACTCATGAGCAGGTGAAAGCGACTTTGCTGAGTCATGAACCAGTCCCGCTAAAAACGCTTTACCCTCTGAAACACGCCAACGGGTAGCCAACTGCTTTGCAGTGTCGGCTACCCGTAAACTATGGTCATATCGCGATTTTGAAACAAGCTGCTGAAGGTCTTTTTGAATGGCTTCAACAGCTTTATTACTTAACAACTAAAATAAAATAGAGAGTTCCGCATAATGCGCTGGATACGGATCATCTCCAATTTGATTACCCTTTTCTTCAACTGAATAGGCATAGTTAAACTTCAACAAAATTAAGTCCAACGAAGTTCCGACGGTTGGATACCCTTGGCTTAACCCCATTTGCACTTTCAAAAAATCTCCAATGATTTTCTTCTCTACACCCATGTACAAATTTTTAAAAATAGCGCCTGAAGCAAATCGATAATCAATAGCTGAATCCAATTTACCTACAATGCCACCCACAAATGGAACCGCTCTAAAATCTAGCGGAGTCGCATACCCAACTCGTAAATCTAGAGGTAGTTTTTCTGAATAATCTTTTTTAACATTTCCAGTTACTTTGTAATCCCCTTTTAAATCGCCACCAATGTTTCGTAAGGCAACACCCCACATGCCTTCACCATTAGGAATTTGCAAACCGGTATCAAAAGCTATACCCGAAGCAGTTGCATAAGTAACATCAATCTTAGGATCATTCCCAGAAAAATCACTCACATTTTTCTTAAAAGTAGTTTCGCCAGTTGAACTATTAATAACTCGGCTTCGAGACAAATAACGAACTCCCAATCCCCAATTTACATCTTTTCCAAACCATTGGGCTTTGTTACCAATGCCTAACACAGGAGTAAAATCGATACCCCCTTTTAAATTCAATTCAGGACCATTGACACCGTTATAAAACTCACCCAAAACTTGTCCACCCGTAAATACACCCACACCAAACCCGGTATTTACAAACGACAAAAGCGGCGATGAATTAAACTCTAAGCCAAACTTTGAAGGCGACAACGCCAAAGCCTTATCAAATTTATCTGATCCTTTTGCATCTTTAAAATCGGTTAACTTAGAAAATTGAGAAATACCTTCATCTCCCAAACCTACCCCAATTTTAAGAAACTTAATATCAAAACGGCTATTAGCCAATCCGGCAGGGTTTCTATTTAACGAATGAGGGCCGGTTACGCTAGCAACGCCAGCGCCTCCCATTGCTTTTTCACGAATATTGTAAATAAACAAATCATCATCCGCATGTACAAAACCTGTACAAGCTACCAAAATTACACCCGCTAATAATACTTTAAACTTCACAGCAATCTCCTTTTCGGTAAGTAATGACATAATTAGTTCACTAAAGATTTGGTAATGATTTCATCTAACGCTTCTTGAATATCGGCATCAGAAGAAGTATTTCGCTTTACAACTTTATTAGACTGAGTTGTGTATCCTGAACTGGTATTCATTTTCTCAACATCATCCGAAAAACGAGTAATTTTTTTAAGTAAGTCCTGAACATCAGTTCCCATACCTGAAGCACTTAAAGCCGATGATCCGTTTGAAGAAAAAACGAAAATGCTGTTATTCGAGGTTGTACCCTTGCCATCCAAGTCAAACCAACGGTTTAAAATTTGACCCGCTCCTAAACTACCCTTAGGAGTAGCCTTATACGTAGAAGAATTAATTTTATCGATACTGTAATAATTCAATATGTTAGACAAAACAACAACCAAGTTAGAAACCGCTCTATCAAATTGCGCACCTTGTGAAATATTCGAAGTACTTGCAGTAGAAATTCCTGAAGCCGAATTATAGGCCACAGCAGCCAAACGAATGTTGGCAGATACTGAACCACTGATTGATTTTCTCATAATTTCAAAAATATTTGCGGTTGAATTACCATCTCTAACATTAAGCACTGAACTCATTAAGTACAGCGAATCCACTTTATTTAATACCAGCAACGATTTTCCTTTGGTTAAATAAGCAATTTGCTTTTGAGCAGGAGTAGAATTGTTATCAGCCAAAACTGCATTCGCCAAATTCAACGCTTCTTGATAATTTCCATTTTTCAACTTTGAAGTCATACTTTGAGTTTGAGTTTCTGCATCCCCAGGCGATGAAATCCCCTTAAACAAACTATTCTTTCCACATCCTGTTAAAACTAAACAGGCCAAAACTGCACCACACAATACATTTACTGTGTTTTTACTAGTCATAAACTCACCCTTTCCCAGAAAATATGACCACCATTATACCCTTTTTTACCTCATTCACAAATTTAACGAATAATTTTCCAAAACCCTATCGAAGGATATGCATCATTTTGATGCTGAAATGTAGGATAAATCAACCATGCATTATCAAAATTTTCATTTTTTCGTCGTTCCCATACCAAGTTACCTATCCACTTCCCCAAACCATATCCCACCCACATATCCGACATCCAATGCCAATGATCTTCGCGCATCACAAAAAAATTCAAAGCCCCAAATATATCCCCTAAAAATTCGTTTTTAATTGATTTACCCAAAATGGTACTTACTGCAAAATAGGTTGTGGCATGAGTAGAAGGAAACGAGGTATAAGGACCTTGTAAATCGGTATTGGAATGCCCCCAACTATAAGCCCCTTGGCCTGCTGTGGGACGAGCTCGACCAACCACTTGTTTAAGGCTTTGAGAAATAATATTAGCCTCAATAAAAGCATCCGATGCCAAATACACAAACCGCTGAAGCGGCTTATTTTTTGCCCCTTCTTGTACTACAAAAAGGAACTTTAAGGTTTGAAACATAGCGTAGTCGCGATTAATCGCCAAAAGGCCACCCGAGTGATACTTCAGCTGGGGCACCCACTGGGTTTCATAGGCTTTGGTTAAAGGTTCATCATAAGCATAAAGCACCAAGGCGGGTAAAGCCCAAACCAACAAAGCATCGTAGGACACATTAGATGACGGCGTAGCTGAGCCAATATTTGAACTTGGAAAACGTGGAGAACTTGCAAATAAAGAAGTAAAGATAAACAGAGTTAAAATAAAAATTATTACAAGATTCGAACAAGAATTTAACGCAGCAGACCGCATTTTGCGATAGCTATTAACGGTATAAATGCGGATATAACTGGCGTTCTACAGCCTCGATGATGATATGCAACACCATCATGTGAAGTTCTTGAATACGATCAGACGTTTCGCCCAAAAAAACATATTCACATGTGGCCAATCCCTTGGCTTTTCCACCCGATTTACCCAAAAAAGCTACTGTTTTAAGCCGTTTTTCAGAAGCCGCTTGTAAGGCTTGCAGAATATTTGAAGAATTTCCGCTGGTTGAAAGTACAATCAACACATCTCCCGCTTGACCAAAAGCCTCAACCCCACGCTTAAATACCGCATCAAAGCCAAAATCATTGCCCACACAACTCATATGGGCTGCATCTGAAAGCGATAAAACAGGTAAAGCTGGCCGTTCATTGCGGTATTTACCTGTAAACTCTTCTGCAAAATGTTGGGCATCACATAAACTGCCCCCATTACCGCAAATCAAGACCTTTTTGTCATCTTTAAATGCCACAGTCAAAACGTCAGTAACCTGATCAATAAACTCAAGAAGCCGAGTATTACTTGAGGCCTCTTGGGCCAAACGGGCTGCTTCTTGCAAAGCAGCCGTTATAGCAGGTTTAGCCGTTTTCATTTTAAGAAATACTTGCCCCCATAAATTGGCGATTCATACGAGCAATATTGGCTACGCTAATGCCTTTAGGACAAGCGGCTTCACATAGGTATTCATTGGAACAGTTTCCAAATCCTTCTTTGTCCATTTGATGCACCATATTTTTAACGCGGCGCTTGGCTTCTACCTGACCCTGAGGCAACAAAGCCAAATGGCTTACCTTAGCCGATACAAACAACATAGCGGCCGCATTTGGACAGGCCGCCACACAAGCTGCACACCCAATACATTGGGCGGCATCCATCGCTAAATCAGAATTTTCTTTTGAAATCGGAATCGCATTGGCATCAGGTGTTCCACCTGTTTTAACCGATACAAACCCACCAGACGAAATAATGCGGTCAAAGGCAGTACGATTGACCACCAAGTCTTTAATAACCGGTAAGGCTTTGGCTCGATAAGGTTCAATCACGATAGTGTCATTGTCTTTAAAAAAACGCATATGCAATTGGCATAAAGTGGTTCGACTCAAAGGGCCATGGGCCTTACCATTAATAACAGCTCCACAGGCTCCGCAAATACCTTCACGACAATCGTGATCAAAAGCAATGGGCTCAATGCCTTTTTGGGTTAAATCGTCATTTACAACGTCTAACATTTCTAAAAACGAAGCATGAGTGTCAACGTTTTTAGCTTCGTACACTTCAAATTTACCCGGGGTATATTGGTTTTTTTGACGCCATACCTTTAAGGTTAGGTTAATTGTTTCTTTCATTATTTATAGCTCCTTTGACTCAAGGATACAGTTTCAAATTCTAAAGCTTCTTTGTGTAATTCAGGTGCTTGGCCTACGCCTTTATGTTCCCAGGCAGCTACATACGAAAACTCATCATCTTTACGCTGAGCTTCACCTTCAGGAGTTTGGCTTTCTTCACGGAAATGCCCACCGCAGGATTCTTCACGATGTAAAGCATCGGTTACCAATAATTCAGCAAATTCTAAAAAGTCAGCGACACGGCCTGCCTTTTCAAGGGTTTGATTAAAATCACCCTCTGTACCAGTTACACTTACATTTTCATAAAATTCTTGGCGAATTTCAGGAATACGTTTCAAAGCCTCTTTAAGTCCTTGCTCATTTCTAGCCATTCCGCATTTATCCCACATCAACAAACCCAACTCTTTGTGGAAATCATCCACAGTCCGTTTACCGTTAATCGACAATAATTTACGAATACGTTGATTCACTTGATCTTCGGCTTCTTTGAAAGCAGGATGTGAGGTATCTACTTTTGGAATCACATTTGAGGCTAAGTAATGTCCAATGGTGTAAGGAATTACAAAATATCCGTCTGCAAGCCCTTGCATTAAAGCACTAGCCCCTAAACGATTGGCTCCGTGGTCAGAGAAGTTGGCTTCTCCTAAAACGTGAAGCCCAGGGATAGTACTCATCAAGTTGTAATCTACCCACAAACCACCCATGGTGTAATGCACTGCTGGGTACATCATCATCGGATCTTTATAGGGGTCGTCGCCTGTAATTCGTTCGTACATTTCAAACAAATTTCCATAGCGTTCTTCAATTTTTTTGGCACCCAAACGTTTGATCGAATCGGCAAAATCAAGATACACAGCTAAACCGGTGTTTCCTACACCTCTACCTTCATCACACACAATTTTTGCATTACGAGACGCTAAGTCACGAGGCACCAAGTTTCCAAAACTAGGGTATTTACGTTCTAAGTAATAATCACGTTCATCTTCAGGGATGGCCGCAGGAGGACGTTTGTCACCTTTATTTTTAGGAACCCACACCCGTCCATCGTTACGCAAACTTTCACTCATTAAGGTTAGTTTTGATTGATAGCTTCCATGTACAGGAATACAGGTTGGGTGAATTTGAGTAAAACAAGGGTTCGCAAAAAACGCGCCCTTTTTATGGGCTCTCCAGGTTGCTGTTACGTTACAACCCATGGCGTTAGTTGATAAAAAATAAACGTTTGAATACCCACCCGTAGCTAAAATAACCGCATCGGCAGCAAACGATTCAATTTTTCCAGTTAACATGTTTCGAGTCACAATACCTCGAGCTTGGCCGTCTACAAGCACCAATTCAAGCATTTCATGCCGGGTATACAAGGTTACTCCGCCTCGGCCTACTTCTTTCATTAAGGCACTGTAAGCACCTAATAAAAGTTGTTGTCCAGTTTGTCCACGAGCATAAAACGTACGCGATACTTGGGCCCCTCCAAACGAACGGTTATCTAAAAGACCGCCATATTCACGGGCAAAAGGAACACCCTGTGCCACACATTGATCAATAATATTGGTACTTACCTCAGCCAAACGATACACGTTGGCTTCACGGGCTCTAAAATCGCCCCCTTTAACGGTGTCATAAAACAAACGATACACACTATCGCCGTCATTTGGATAATTTTTAGCCGAGTTAATACCGCCTTGAGCAGCAATACTGTGTGCTCGACGAGGAGAGTCTTGAAAACAAAAAGCACTGACTTGATACCCAAGCTCACTTAATGAGGCAGCAGCCGAAGCCCCTGCTAAACCTGTACCTACAACAATCACATGAAACTTGCGCTTGTTAGCTGGATTTACTAACTTTAAATTAAATTTATGCTGGGTCCATTTTTCAGCAATAGGACCCGATGGAATATTAGACTGTAAGCGTTTTGAATCGGCCATTGAGAGTTCCTTTCTTACTTAGTACAACACGATAAACACCACACATACACAGGTAAAATACTGTACGCAATAGCAATTACGGTTCCAAAAACTACACTTATCTTTTTCACAATAGGCGTATAGTACTCATGATTTAAACCAAAGGTTTGCAACACACTTTGTACCGCATGCACCAAATGAAGCCCTAAAGAAATCATGGCAGCCACATACCAAGCCACACGCACAGGGCTTAAAAAAGCGTTATATACCAACCCATATAACCCCATATGCTGACCATTTACAAAAGAGCTAGGTCCAAACTCGTTAGCAAAGGTAAAATCAAGCAAATGCAACACCAAATAAACAAGAATGATCGTTCCTGTTAAGGGCATTAACTTGGTTGCTATTGAACGTTCTTTATAGGCTTGCGACCCTTTGTATCCAACGGGCCTTGCTTTACGATTATCTTTAACTACAAAAATAGTAAAAATAATGTGAACCAAAAACACCAAAGTCAGTCCATATTCCAAAATTTTTAAAATAGGCCCAAACGAATGTAATTTAGCCGAATAAGCATTCAACAATTCTGGCCCACCAAAAATAGTCAAATTTCCTGCCAAATGGGCAATTAAAAACAAAACCAACATCAGTCCTGAAACCGCTACAACCTGTTTTCTTCCTATTGAAGACGATAGATACTGTTTAATCATTTAAGCTCCCTTTATGCCAAAACCGATAGCTTTTCAACCAACTCTTTTACATCATGAGCTGATTTTTGAAGCGCGGCTAAATCAGGGGCTGACAATTCAATTTGATGTACTTTCTGAACTCCATTTTTACCCAAAGAAACAGGCACCCCACAATACAAATCTTTAATTCCATATTCGCCTGTTAAATAAGCACAAACAGGCAACACACGGTTTGAGTTTAATAAAACAGCTTCAACCATGGCTACAGTCGATGAAGAAGGAGCGTAGTATGCACTGCCTGTTTTAAGCAAAGCCACAATTTCAGCACCCCCGTTTCGGGTACGGGTGTTAATGGCTTCAATGCGTTCTTGTGAAATAAGTTGGGTAATTGGAATACCGTTTACTGTAGAGTAATGAGGCACCGGCACCATCGAGTCACCGTGTCCCCCCAAAACCATAGCCCGTACGTCTTTGATAGAACATTTAAGTTCATCAGCAATAAACCAAGCGTAACGTGAAGAATCAAGTACGCCAGCCATTCCGAATACTCGGTTTGCAGGAATACCAGCTTTCTTGAAGGCATGCCAAGTCATAACGTCTAGTGGGTTAGACACAATAATCACGATGGCATTAGGCGACAATGGCATCGCTTGATCGATAACACTGCCTACGATTTTTGCGTTAGTAGCCAACAAATCATCGCGCGACATACCAGGCTTTCTAGCAATTCCGGCTGTAATCACAATAACGTCTGAGTTTGCAGTGTCTTTGTAGTCGTTGGTCCCTACAATTAAGGTGTCAAATTCTTCCACAGCCGAAGACTGCATCATATCAAGAGCTTTACCTTGAGGAAGACCTTCTACCACATCAATTAAAACCACATCTGCCAATTGTTTTTCAACAATGCGCTGCGCCGCTGTGGCCCCTACAAAACCTGCTCCTACAACCGTTACTTTCTTACGCGCCATACTAGACTCCTTTGTTTATTAAGAATTTTTTTAAATGAAATGAAAAATGGCATAAACCCGTGAACAATGTAGCATAAACCTAAATCACTATTCAATTCTAGGCTAAAAAAATGCTACATTAAAGCCATGATTCCAGAAATCAGTTGCTCTCAATTAGACGACCCCAACGTGACCCCTGAAGGTTTTAAGTGGTTAGACGTTCGTGAACCCCATGAACACGATTGGAAACACATTCCTGATTCCACCTTTATTCCTCTTAATGAATTGCCCACCCGATATACCGAGCTTGATCCCACAACTCCTTGGATAGTGTATTGCCGATCTGGCCAACGCAGTGCTTACGCCACCGCCTTTTTACAAAGCAAAGGATTTTTACAAGTTTTCAATCTAAAAGAAGGTATTTTAGGGTGGTTAGCCAAGGAAACAACCTAACCCAGCCTACCTCTAAAGTTGACTCAGCCACCCCTTTAATATTTGTTGATTGGCCTTTGCGTTCAAGCGTGAAGCCGCACGATGAGCATTGTGTTTCATCGCATCAATATCGCCACTGGTTAATGCATTTAACCGAGCCGCCAATGAATCGAAGGTGAACCGTTGGCTATACACCCCAAATGAATAGGTATCTATAAACGGAACCAGCTCTTCTGAAGGCCACGTAGCTATTGCCAAACGTGCCTGTATCCCCTCAAAAAATTTATTGGGCAAAATATGTTTATAGTTAAACGATTTAGGCGAAAACATCAGCAACGCCATATCGTAATTAGCATTTAAATGAGTGACCAAGGCCTGTAAAGTTTGGGCTGGTTTTATGCTTACGCGCGGATAATCCTGTACCCATTTTCTAAATTTAGCTTCATAGTTTTTTTGCGAGGGCATCAAGTAAAAATCAAGTTCAAAACGAGAGTCTAACGCTTGCACCAACTCTACGTACTGCTCCAATTCTCGCTCAACCTTAAACAATCCCGAATGCACCAAGCGAATACTATTTTCAAGGGTAACTCGTGGACTGGCTTCAATCGCCTCAGGAGCATTGGTAATCACCCCACACGCCACCTTAAATTCACGGCTATACTCTGCGGCTATACCCTCACACACGGTGTACATGAGGTGTACTTTAGGCAAATACTGCCTAGCTAGTTGGGTCCAATACGGCTGCCAAAACCATTGAAACAACATTTCGCTGTCAAATTGTCGAGGCGTGTATTCGTGGGCATCCAAAATAATTTTTGCCGAAGTTCCCTCTGTCAACGCCACAGCCAACGGCAGGGTTTCTAAATCGTTAGCCACCACCCAATCAAAACGTTGCCCTTTTAAAGCAGTTAAAGCCTCCTGAACCCTCGAATCAGAAAAATACACCGACTCAGCTGAACGACATTTAAGTGAACCTGCCATCCGTATTTTTTCAAAAATACTTCGATGAAAAGGATTAATAGGCACAAATGCATGCACGGACTGCCCCGGAGGAGTATACCCAGTAACCGTAATCTTTCCAAAAGGTTCAAGCCACGTTAATTGCCGATGGATACGTCCATCACGATGCAAGGGACTAAATGCCAATACTAAAATAGATCTGGATTCCATGAACCAGCATTATGAGGGGGATTGAGATGTGATGCAAACACAAAAATACGGTACAATAAAAAGATCATGATCAGTGTAAACGGAAAAACCACGCTTTTTGCAGTATTGGGTGACCCCATTGAACACAGCGCATCCCCTTTAATGCATAACACTGGCTTCAAAGCCCTAAACTTAAACCACATTTACGTTCCATTTCATGTTAAATCAAATCAACTTGAAACCGCAGTAAAAGGACTTAAAGCCTTAAACGTTGGAGGTTTCAATGTAACGGTTCCTCACAAAGAAAACATACTGCCTTTACTGGATGAGGTGGACCCTTACGCACAAGCCATAGGGGCTGTAAACACCGTTGTAAACCTAAATGGAACATTAAAGGGCTACAACACCGATGGGGAAGGCCTTTTACTTTCTCTTCATCACGAAATTAAGCAAAATCCCTCGCAAAAAAACATCGTTATTTTAGGGGCTGGAGGCTCGGCCAAAGCCATTGCCCACGCCTTAGCTAAACATTCGGTAAAAACCCTTACTGTTGTTAATCGCACACTTGAAAAAGCCTCTGAACTGGTTAAACAGCTGCCCTGTCCATCAAAAATGGCACTAACCTATACTTCCTCTGAGCTTCACAGTACCCTTAAAAATGCCCACTGGGTAATACATACCACCTCGGTGGGTCTGTGGCCTAAAAGTGACGCCTGTGTTTTAAACAATTTTGAGTGGATTAGCCCCCAGCATTTTTGCTATGATACCGTGTACAAACCTCAAGAAAGTTTGTTTTTAAAGCAGTGCGCAGCCAAAGGGGCTCAAACACTGAATGGGTTGGGCATGTTAGCCGGCCAAGGCGTATTGGCTTTTGAGCTTTTTACCCAACAAAAAATAAATTATTCCCTTTTTAAGGACGTTTTATGTTAACAAAATTTAGTACTTATCAACGAGTGGGTGTTTTTGTCGACGTACAAAACATGTTTTACTCGGCCAAACACATTAAAAATGCCAAACTTAATTTTTCAAAATTAATGGAAAAAGCGGTTCGAGGGCGTCAGCTTATTCGAGCCATTTGTTATGTGGTTGAAAACCCCGATATCGATCAAAGCAATTTTACCGACATGCTGGCAAATAACGGCTATGAAATTAAGCGAAAATCGCTACGTACCCGATCTGACGGATCCTCAAAAGGCGATTGGGACATGGGTATTGCCATTGATGCCATCCGCATGGCCGACAAATTAGACATTGTAGTGTTGGTATCTGGCGATGGTGACTTTACCGACTTGGTATACCACTTAAAAAGCCGAGGTGTATTTGTAGAAGTTATCTCGTTTGTAGCCAGCAGCAACGAAGATCTTTTAAGTTCAGTTGATTTTCATATCCCTATTGAAGACGATATGCTAATTTACCCTAATGCAAACCGAAATCCATCCCCCCGAAACAAAAGGCGCTACGATGACGACTACCGGCATACTCCTCGTTAATTTAGGATCTCCCGACTCTCCATCAGTATCCGATGTTCGGCGATATTTAGCCGAATTTTTAATGGATGGACGCGTGTTAAATACACCCTGGTTGTTGCGATTACTGGTGGTTTACGCAGCCATTTTACCCACAAGGCCTGCTAAAAGTGCCAAAGCGTATGCCTCGGTATGGACCCCAGAAGGGTCACCGCTTATTGTAATTAGCAAAGCCTTGCAACACCTCGTTCAAGAACAAGTTCCTTTTCCGGTAGAGTTAGGCATGCGCTACGGCAACCCTTCGATTGCATATGGACTTAACCAGCTGCTTCATAAAGCAAAGTCATCGGGCACGCCTCTTTCTCACATCCTACTTGTTCCGCTATATCCTCATTACGCCATGTCAAGTTTTGAAACTGTGGTTGAAAAAACCAAAGATGAACTTCGTAAACAAAGTCCCCAAACCGAACTGGTCGTTCTGCCTCCTTTTTTTAATCATCCCGACTACATTAGCGCGTTATGCAATAGCATCAAGCCCCACTTAGAGGCTCCATTTGACAAACTATTATTCAGCTACCATGGCTTGCCCGAAGATCATTTAATTCAAAGCGACCCTACTCATTCGCATTGTTTAAGTCGTCCCGACTGTTGTTCAACGCCCTCTTCAGCTCATGCCACCTGTTACCGGCATCAGTGTTTTGAAACCACCCGATTAGTCACCGAAAAGCTGGGCTTAAAACCAGATCAATACACAGTTTCCTTTCAATCACGATTGGGCCGTAAACCTTGGTTAAAACCCTATACCGACTTTGTCCTTAACGAGCTTCCCCAACAGGGCGTAAAACGCTTACTGGTGGTCTGTCCGGCCTTTGTGTCCGACTGTTTAGAAACCCTTGAAGAAATAGCTCAAGAAGGTAAACATCAATTTTTAAGTGCAGGTGGCGAATCGTATACGTACATTCCTTGTTTGAACACCCAACCGCAATGGGTAAATACGCTTTCGTCGTGGTTGGTTCAACAGGCCCAAACCTGCGTGCCGTTTGAGAGTGTGTTAAAGGGAAGCTAACCCACCCACTCCCCATATCTGTATCCTACAGAATACAAAAATGGCATAGAAATGTATTGTAAGAAATACAAAATTTGAATTTTAATAGCCTTTTTAAAACGAAATATTGGTATAGAGTTGCCAAGTTTTTTTTAAAGCCTATACTATAAAAGATATTTTCTTTACAGAAACGTTTAGAAAATTATTTTTAAAAAAAAAGGGACCGTCGTATGGATAAAGGGATTTTTAGATACTGGGGGAAGTATGACAAAAATTCCCAAAAACACCATTTACTTGTGTATCATCTTTTGGATGTGGCCTCAGTAGGGCTTACTGCCCTTGAACAGTTTCCAAAATGGCATCACTTCTTCGCAAACCAGTTTGGATTAACGCTTGAACAAACTAGAAACTTTATTTGCTGGTTACTTGCACTACACGATATCGGAAAGTTTAGCTCTATATTCCAACAAAAAGTAGACTCTTTAAGTCATTTATTACCTGAAACCCAATTTGCCAATGTAGCTACTCATTCTCATTCTGATTTAGGATGGATTGCTTGGAACAACATCCTATCGCCCCTTGACGAAAACATTGAAGATTTCACAGACCTAGCGTTTACTTTTTTGAATATAAAACTAGAGCATGACCAGAAAGAAATTTTAGATAGCTTTTTACGAGCCAGCACCGGCCATCACGGGAAACCCCCACGTGAAAGTTCCCATGGAACTTGGAACAACTACTTTTCATCCCAAAACAAAAAAGATCTGACAGAGTATATACAATGGGTAAACCACTTTTTTAAAATCGAACAATTACCTTTTTTTAACAGCCCCCAAGCGATCACAAACAAGACTCTTCTCATTTCAACCTCATGGTGGTTAGCCGGATTTATCGTATTTTGTGATTGGATCGGCTCAGATGAAACCCAATTTAAATACTTTTCCGAACCTATCGATCTGGAAAGTTATTGGCACAAAATAGCACTACCCTCAGCAAAATCGGCTATCCTGAATACGGGAATGCAGGTTTGCGATTCATCTTCCAGCTTAGATATCTCAGAACTTTTTACATACATTAAACTCCCCACCCCTCTCCAGAAGCAAATAAATGAACATCAAATTTCAAAAAAACCTTCACTGTATATTTTAGAAGATGTGATGGGAGCGGGAAAAACCGAAGCGGCATTAACACTGGCCCAACACATTATTTCATCTGGACTATCAAATGGCTTGTATTTTGGACTGCCTACCATGGCTACAGCAGATGCCATGTTTGATCGAGTAGAGGTCGTTTATAAGCATCTTTTTGATAAATCAAGCAACCCCAATATAGTTTTGGCTCACTCTGCTAGGGCATTAAATTCAAAATTTCTTGCTTCTATCTCTGAAAACCCAAACTCTTCCCAATATGGAAATTCGTCCAAAGAAGAGTTTACAGCTACGGCTGAATGTAGCAAGTGGCTATCCGACAGCCGTAAAAAATCACTTCTTGCCGACGTAGGAGTAGGGACAATTGATCAAGTACTACTCTCGATTTTACCCTCTAAACATCAATCTTTGAGACTGCTGGGTTTATACAACAAAGTTTTACTTTTAGATGAGGTTCATGCAAGCGATGCCTACCAACACGGACTTACAAAGAGACTACTTGAATTTCATGCCTCAACGGGTGGCTCTGTTATCTTAGTATCGGCCACACTACCCAATTCAACCCGACATGAGTTGATTGCAGCTTTTAAAAAGGGATTGGGCACAACTTGGAATCAGGAAAAAGATTTATCTTCAGAATATCCACTACTTACCTGTGTCAACGACAGCACCCTTAGCGAATTTAAAATTGATCCTAACCCAAACTCAGTAAGAAAAGTTACTGTACACCTTATTGATACTGAATCCGACATTTTAGAATATGTACTTGAAAAATCTCAAAGCCATTGCGTGGTTTGGATACGAAACACAGTTAACGACGCCATTACAACGTATCACGAACTAACCGAAAAAATAGGAACCGAAAATGTAATTTTATTTCATGCCCGATTTGCTTTGGGGGATCGATGGAAAATTCAAAAAGATACTGTAGACCGGTTTGGAAAAACCAGTGGTGCAACAAAACGACGAGGAAAAATTGTTATAGCTACTCAGGTTATAGAAAATTCTTTGGATGTAGATTTTGACTTTATGGTAACTGATTTAGCCCCAATCGATCTGGTGATTCAAAGAATGGGAAGGCTGCAGCGCCATAGTCGAGATAAAGACGGTAATCACTCTACATCAGAAAAAAGACAAGCCCCTGAGCTTATTCTTTTTTCACCTAGTCCCATTTGGGAATGTACGGCTGATTGGGTAAAAAAACTACTACCTGGAACAGCTCGTGTTTATGAAGATCATGGGAAATTATGGAAAACGGCCCATTGGTTTTATAAACACACCATTTTTCACATTCCAAGCCAACTGCGAGATGCGGTGGAATACGTTTACAGCGAATCAGACGATGAAATTCCGGAGTCTTTGAAAAAAAATCTTAATACGGCTATTGCCAAAGAAATGACCAAAGAATACGAAGCGCTACAAGCTTCCATTCGCCTAAAAAATGGCTACTCGATCTCAGAGACATTTTGGGAAAACGATGTTATTGCCGTAACTCGACTGGGGGAACCTATGATTAAAATTCGATTAGCAAAATGGGATGATGAAAAACTATCCCCCTGGATTTTAAACCACGACGAAAAACTAGCCTGGCAAATGAGTGAAGTTCAGGTGCATCAATCAAAAATTTGTGCTGAATGGAACTACAAAGATAAAAAACTGATGCAAGCTATTGCTAACTTAAAAAGCAAATGGCCTCAAAAAGGAGAGTATGAAACAGTGATCCCACTTCAACTAAAAGAAGGTATGTGGAGTGGATTCGCAAAAAACAAGACCCATGAACCTATAAAAGTTCGATATTCAGAAATAACAGGGTTGGAATATGAGAAGTAACCATACTCCCACCGAACACAGTGGGAGTGGATCATCCCCACAAGAGTGGGGAACGGAATACTTCTCCCCAAATGATCAATGAGGTTCATCTCTGTTACACAGAGAACTTAAAGATTAAATATTTATACGGAGGCCATGTCAAATAAATATTCAATAAATGACCAATGCTTTCATCAACAAATGATCAATGCTTCTTGACATGTAACGTTGGAGCTATATATTCTAACAAAATTAAATCAGTTGAGGAGGTGAAAAATGCCAAATAAAAACCACGGTGAAGCTAGAACCACATCTACGGCGGCTAGCAAAGCAGCTAAAGTGCTTAAAGACCCAAAGTCCACTAAAGTCGAGCGTTCAGTTGCCGCAAGTGCTTTGCGTCAGCGAAGAGGTAAATAACAGAGGGGCTGATACCGAGGCTAAACTCGATATCAGCCCTACCCTAGCAACAATGTTTCACCGGTTTAAAGAGGAACAAAAAATTGCTGGCAAAAATCATACTAGAAACTAACATTTTTTAAAAATATACAAATAAAGGAGGCAAAATGAACTTAATTAATGACCCTTGGATCCCAGTTAAAACACAATCTGGGAAACAAAAAATAATCCGTCCTGCAGATATAACCGATTGTTTTCAAACAGATCCAGTTATATCTTTTGACCTGCCAAGAGCAGATTTTCAAGCCGCACAAGTTCAGTTTATGCTGGGGCTTTTATACACCTGCTGTATGCCCAAAACAGATACAGACTGGGCCACTTGGATGCGAGACTCAGGGGTTCCATCACCCGAAGTTTTGCACTCGGAATTTAAAAAAGTGGATTTTGCTTTCAACCTAGACGGTGACGGCCCACGATTTATGCAAGATTTTGATTTGGATACTACAAAATTAGAGCCTAAATCCATTGGGTCTTTGCTTATTGATGAACCCGGAGAGCAGACACTAAAATTTAATAAAGACTTATTTATTAAAAGAAACCAATTTACTCAGCTCAGTTTACCCATGGCAGCTATGGCCTTATTTTCGCTTCAGCTCAATGCGCCTGCAGGAGGAGCCGGCCATAGAACTAGCTTAAGGGGCGGTGGACCACTTACAACTCTCGTTATACCTAAAGCTCAAAAAAATCGTCCGCAAACACTGTGGGAACTACTGTGGGCCAATGTGTTATCAGAAGAGCATTTTGAAGATGGCATTTCAAACTGGAAGAAGCAACCTGAAATAGTTTTTCCTTGGCTAACAAAAACCATCTCCAGCGCAACAGAAAAAATAGTGAGCCCGAAAGGAAATAATCCATTGTTAATGTTTTGGGCTACACCACGGCGCATTCGACTTGGTTTTAAGACGATGGAAAAAGGCGTTTGCGGCATTTCAGGAGAAAAAGAAGAGTGTATAAAGTCATACTTTACTCAAAACTATGGGGCCAATTACACAGGCTGGCAGCATGTTTTAAGTCCTCATTACAAAAAAGGCTCTGACACCCTACCTTTACATCCCAATGCTGGAGGAATGAGTTATAAACATTGGTTAGGCTGGATCTTTGGAGATAAAGAAGGAAAGACTCAGACTATTCAATCTAAAAACATTCGAGTAAGTCAAGAAAGCTTGCACCGGAAACCATTAAGTAAAAAAGGGATCCTTTGGGCCTTTGGTTTTGACATGGACAACATGAAAGCACGTGGTTGGCAGGAATCTAAAATTCCTCTCATCGTTTTTGAGCACTCTGAATTCGAAAAAGACAATCAAGAAAACTTAGCGTTTCAGATCAAAAAAGGAGTTAGTGCTGCAGAAGAATGCATCTTTACACTTAGAAAACAAATACGATTGGCCCAAAGTACAGAAAGCACACCAGAAGGAATTGACAAAGAATTTTGGAACTCCACTGAAGCAAGTTTCAGGAAATTCTTAATAACTCTTCAAGGTGTTTTCGACAAGCCTGAACGTGTAAATCCAGAAATTCCTATTACTGAACTAATCGAAGCTCAAGAGGAATGGTCAAAAATACTATTAAATTCTGTTTTAGCACTCTATGACAAATGGACATCAAGTGGGCAAATGGAATTTGAAAATATTGAAAAAATAATAAAATCAAGAAAGGGGCTTCATTCAAAAAAATTTAAATCTAAAGTCCGATCTTTAATCGGGTTAGTGGAGGTACCAAATGAGTGAATCGTTTAATATCGAATTAAAATTTGAAATTATTTTAAAATGGTGGGCAGAAGTTGATTACGCTCGTCAAAAACTTAAAAAACGAAGAGACTTCACAACTGCTGATAGTGCACTCTTAAGAAGAGCCAAAACTGTCGATGAAGTGATGTTGAATTGCCCTGCTTTTTATAAGTTATTAAATCGATTAGATCATCCCTTCTCACTAAAAGAAAGAATTCGACTTGCTATCATTGCAGGAGCACTCTCTCATGTAAAAAAAAATAGCAAAGAACCACTACCAAAACAACTGAAAAAACTTTCTCAAAAAAGTGATTCAATCGATGTTAGGTTTAGACGTCTATTACAAGAATCTGACCCAAATGATTTATTTCGATCGACAATTAGAGCTATCAAACTAGCCGGGGAAGAAGCGAACATACCCCATTTGGCTAAATCGCTGTATTTTTGGAATGAACCCCAAACCAAAAAACAATGGGCTTACGATTTTTATTAATTCAAATTCTATAAACGACCTAAAATTGACCCAAAATTGAAAGGACAATTACAATGAAAAACCGATTTTTACAACTTCACATTTTAACGCCCTATGGGCCATCTAATTTAAACAGAGATGATTTAGGACGACCTAAAACTGCAGTCATTGGAGGAGCCAATCGATTACGAATTTCATCTCAGTGTTTAAAACGAACATGGCGCACCTCCGATATTTTTAAGTCAAAACTTGAAAACGCCATCGGAAAACGAACCAAGTTTTTAGGCAATGATGTGTTTGAAGACCTTGTAAAAAATAATATTTCAGAAAAAGAAGCCGTAAAGTGGGCCGAAGCAATAGCTAAGATGTTTGGCAAAGTGGGTGAAGAAAAGACCGAAACAGACGAAGAAGAAACAAAGAAAAAACCTGACAAAAAAGCTGTTTTAAAGCAACTTGTTCATTTTAGCCCCCAAGAAGAAACCGCTGTCTGGGAACTTGTAGCAAAACTTAAAAACGAAAAAAGAGAACCCACAAAAGAAGAATTAGATCGTTTGCCTCAACACAAAATTAAAGCTGCCGACATTGCTTTATTTGGAAGAATGTTAGCCGACACCCCCGATTTTAACATGGAAGCTACGGCTCAAGTTGCCCATGCTATTACCACTCATAGGGTAGCTATTGAGGACGATTTTTTTTCGGCAGTTGACGACCTAAACAAAAGTGATGAGCGTGGATCAGGACATTTGGGGGTTCATGAATTTGGAGCTGGATTATTTTATACCTATGTATGTATCAATCGAACTGAACTCATTAATAACCTTCAAGGAGATGAAGACCTAGCTAAAAAAACCATCGAAGCGCTTATTGAAGCAGCAATTACAGTATCCCCTTCTGGCAAACAAAATAGCTTTGCAGCACATAGCCGAGCTAGTTTCGCGTTGGCAGAATTAGGAAATCAACAACCTCGTTCACTTTCAACAGCTTTTTTCAAACCCATTCCCATAGACTCTACAGACATTCAAACTGACTCCATACAGGAGCTAAAACAAGTTCGATCCAAAATAGATTCTGTGTACGGAAAAAGCACCGAAAGTGAGTATGAACTAAACACACTTGCCGGAACTGGAACTTTAAAAGAGCTCACCGAATTTGCAACAGGAAATTAAAATGGCTAAGTATTTAATTTTTCAACTTCGAGGAGATTTAGCTTCATGGGGAGATATTGCCGTTGGTGAACAACGTCCTACACTCCCTTTTCCAACAAAGTCAGCTATTTTAGGACTCATTGCAGCTGCTTTAGGAATTAAACGAAATGAGGAAGAAAAGCATAGAGACCTTGCAAAAGCGGTACACTACGGAGTTAAAGTATTTTTACCTGAAAAAGAAATCGCCAGATACAATAACGAATTTTTCAACAATAAAAAAACGTATTCCGGAGGCTACATGCGTGATTACCACACCATCCAATCTCCATCCGACATAGACATTCGATTGTTTATGAAAAAAAATGGCATAGTTCCAGAAAGTCGATACGATGAAATCCAAGCTCTAAAACTGGGAAACTCTGAAGGTACAATTTTATCTTTTCGAGAATACCGTTTAGACGCTTATTACATTGTTGGATTTACCCTTCTTCAACCCATTTTTGTATCTATTGAGCAAATTCAAACTGCACTTCTACATCCAAAATTTCATTTATACTTAGGTCGAAAAGCCTGTCCACTAGGCTGGCCTCTTTTACCTCAACTTATTGACGCTGAAGATATTCAATCTGCCATTGAACAATCTGATTTTAAATTAGATGAAGTAACCCACTATGAAAATTTTGGTCTTGTTCAACAAAGTAATCCTGGACACTTTTACATTGAACATTTAGGGGTATCCAACTTAGAAAATGGTCGATTTGAAGAATATAGGACCCTTCCTCGCTCACGAACACGTTGGCAGTTTGATACTCAGTACATGAGAATTATAGGAGCCTGATATGTATATTTCTCAAGCAACTTTTCTACATAATCGTTGTGAAAATATGGACATCTTAAGAATGGCCATCGGAGACAACCTCTACAACCATCATCAGCTTTTATGGACTTTATTTCCAAACACTCAAAAAGGAGAGGTTTCTTTTCTTTTTCATCGTGCTGAAGCTCCCATTTCTTCTAGTAAAAATAAGTTGCAATTTATAATTGTTTCCCAAAAAGAACCGGTTAAACCTACTCATTTTTGGGACATACAAAGCAAAACTTATACGCCAATTGTTGAGCTCAAAGATTGCTTCGAATTCCGAATCAAAATCAACCCAACCATTGCAAAAAAAATTGAAGGTAAAAAGAACTCAAAACGGCATGACGTAGTGATGAATCGTAAGTGTGAAAATAAAAAAATAAATGTTAAAGAGCCTATGAACGATATCGTGTATCAAGAAGGTCTCAAATGGATGGACGGAAGAAGTGAAAAAAATGGATTTAAGCTAGTTAGCCCTAATCAAACATTAATTCATAGCTATGCCCAACATGTCTTACAAACAAACAATAAATTAATCCGTTTAAGCACTCTTCAAGTTGAAGGATTGCTTGAAGTAACAAACAAGGAGAGCTTCAAAAAAATGTTATTTACGGGCCTCGGCCCCGCCAAAGGCTTCGGCTGTGGATTGATGCTTATCAAAAGGACTTCTAGATGACGCAAGAACTGATACACAATCAAGCTACCTTTGAATCCATCAAAAAAACCAATGAATTGGGTCAAGAATATTGGTCTGCAAGAGAATTGTCTGACATTCTTGAATATGCCGAATATAGAAATTTTTTACCCGTTATTGAGCGTGCAAAAACAGCTTGCTCTAACAGTGAACATTCCGTTAAAGACCATTTCGTGAATTCCCACGAAATGGTCGATATCGGTTCTGGCGCAAAGAGACGAATTGAAGACTCGATTCAGAAAATTGGCAAAAAGAAACCTCACAAGAATTTAAAGGACAAATAATGCTCCCCCATCTCAAACCCCTACCCATCAAAGATCGAGTTTCGATTTTATTTATAGAATACGGGCAAATTGATGTTCTGGATGGAGCCTTTGTTGTCATTGATAAAACTGGCATTCGCACTCAAATACCTGTAGGAAGTATTGCTTGCTTAATGTTGGAACCTGGGACGCGTGTTTCACATGCAGCCGCTGCATTAGCAGCTAAAGTAGGTACCCTGCTTATTTGGGTAGGCGAAGGTGGAGTTCGACTTTATGCCTCAGGACAGCCAGGGGGTGCACGATCAGACCGATTGCTTTATCAGGCCAAACTAGCCTTAGATGAAACAGCTCGCTTAAATGTAGTGCGAAAAATGTATCAACTTCGGTTTTCAGAAGAAGCACCCGCCAAACGCAGCGTGGATCAACTTCGGGGGATTGAAGGAGCAAGGGTTCGAGAAATGTATAAACTTATTGCCAAACGATACGGCATTACTTGGAAAGGCCGAAACTACAATGTAAAGGACTGGGACGCTGGAGATATTGCAAACAAATGTGTAAGTGCCGCCACAGCCTGTTTATACGGCATTACAGAGGCCGCAGTACTTGCGGCAGGATATTCCCCCGCTATTGGCTTTGTACACACGGGTAAGCCCTTATCGTTTGTATATGACATTGCAGATTTATTTAAATTTGAAACAGTAGTTCCTCTTGCTTTTAAAGTCGCTTCTCAACACCCTTCAGAACCTGAGCGAGTAGTAAGAAAAGAATGTCGACGCATTTTTGTTGAAAAGAAAATTCTAGAAAAGTTAATCCCAACTATTCAGGAAGTGTTGGATGCTGGAGGGTTTGACATTCCAAAACCACCCGAAGATGCTTTGCCCATTGCAATCCAAGAGCGGGAAGGGGTAGGCGATGTTGGTCATCGTAACTGAGAATATCCCCCCTAGATTACGAGGAAGACTAGCCGTTTGGTTGGTTGAAGTAAGAGCAGGTGTGTATATCGGCGATGTTACGGTTCGTATTCGAGATATGATCTGGGAAAACATTACTGAAGGTGCTGAAGAAGGGAACGTAGTTATGGCTTGGAATACAAACAACGATTCTGGCTACGATTTTATGACACTAGGTCCTAACCGTAGGATTCCTGTTGATTTCGACGACTTAAAACTTGTCTCTTTTGCACCTCTTGAAACACCTCCAGCCAACTCTGAGACACTTCACACAGATGATCCGCTTTCTTGGTTTTAAAAGTAGCTTTAAAATAGTCTACCGACGCACTTTGATAAATTTGCTATAATTTTTTGAGGCTAAAAAGAAGTCTGTTCCCTACACACGTAGGGATGAACCGTGGTTATGTCCCTGGTGGTGGGGTTGCATTTTCTGTTCCCTACACACGTAGGGATGAACCGTTTCAGACTCAATTTTTGTAATACGCTTATCTCTGTTCCCTACACACGTAGGGATGAACCGAGTGGATAAAACTAAAAGTGCTGCTGATAAATCTGTTCCCTACACACGTAGGGATGAACCGGCCAACCGCAGATTACGCAACCACAAAAACAACTGTTCCCTACACACGTAGGGATGAACCGTGGCTACAGATAACGTAGTTGCTATTAACCCACTGTTCCCTACACACGTAGGGATGAACCGTGTTATTTTTATTCATCGAATGATTTCCGAAACTGTTCCCTACACACGTAGGGATGAACCGCAGATACAGTATTAATAAGCCATGTTATTCCTCTGTTCCCTACACACGTAGGGATGAACCGCAGTTACAGGAGGCCGGGGACGGCACAACGCTCTGTTCCCTACACACGTAGGGATGAACCGTATTGGTGGCTCATGATGATGAATAACGAAAACTGTTCCCTACACACGTAGGGATGAACCGAGTTCCTGTATAGATCGTGGGAACTCTGGAAAACTGTTCCCTACACACGTAGGGATGAACCGAGGAGATTAGGAATCATTTTGGGTTAAATGGCCTGTTCCCTACACACGTAGGGATGAACCGTTTGGCGTCTATGTGTCCGACGTTGAGATTAACTGTTCCCTACACACGTAGGGATGAACCGTATCCACGAAAACATCATTTGGACGACACATTCTGTTCCCTACACACGTAGGGATGAACCGGGATATGGGCACTCCCAAATTCAACAGAATTACTGTTCCCTACACACGTAGGGATGAACCCATTAACCAATATTCCAACCGCTGTATTAGCCCCTGTTCCCTACACACGTAGGGATGAACCGGGGTTTCGTATGCAGATAATGCAGCTGATTCTCTGTTCCCTACACACGTAGGGATGAACCGTTAATGCAACTTATAGATATGTCCTTGGAATTCTGTTCCCTACACACGTAGGGATGAACCGTTAATGCAACTTATAGATATGTCCTTGGAATTCTGTTCCCTACACACGTAGGGATGAACCGTAGTCCCCAACGTTTTTGTGGGGCTGTGAATTCTGTTCCCTACACACGTAGGGATGAACCGTGCGTATACAATATTTATTTGGTGCAATAGATCTGTTCCCTACACACGTAGGGATGAACCGAAGTTTTAAAAAGTGAACCGGCCCCAGTTCAACTGTTCCCTACACACGTAGGGATGAACCGTATTAGCTTTGGTTGGGTCTAGTTTAGATGAGCTGTTCCCTACACACGTAGGGATGAACCGTATTTCTGCTAGATTGTGTACACGTTTTTCCACTGTTCCCTACACACGTAGGGATGAACCGAGAGCGGTTTGAGGCTAGTCGACGTTGAGCTACTGTTCCCTACACACGTAGGGATGAACCGTGATTGTCTCCTATGAGAACATTATGACAGTTCTGTTCCCTACACACGTAGGGATGAACCGCGATCATGACTGTGACAATTTGTTTAATTCTGCTGTTCCCTACACACGTAGGGATGAACCGACTTTATATGATGGCAAATATGTTTAACCCAACTGTTCCCTACACACGTAGGGATGAACCGAATCAATGAAAATTTTGCAATTTATCAAAAACCTGTTCCCTACACACGTAGGGATGAACCGTGATTGGGTGCACAGAGTTTGAGCCGAGCTTTCTGTTCCCTACACACGTAGGGATGAACCGCAGCTTTTACAATGGGCATATATCAGAAATTTCTGTTCCCTACACACGTAGGGATGAACCGAGAAAGCCAAAACTCTACGTTTTCGATGATCTCTGTTCCCTACACACGTAGGGATGAACCGTTCGAGGGATTGAGCCATCCAAAGCATGTCTACTGTTCCCTACACACGTAGGGATGAACCGGTGTTGATCTGCGACAAGGCGTTGTTTTGAGACTGTTCCCTACACACGTAGGGATGAACCGTGGATGCTGAACATGGGAAACGTCTCAACGGACTGTTCCCTACACACGTAGGGATGAACCGATAGGTGTCTCTTCTCCTTCCAGTGTGCTGCGCTGTTCCCTACACACGTAGGGATGAACCGATGTCACGCGTGACATGGGTATTACCATGGCGCTGTTCCCTACACACGTAGGGATGAACCGTCCCAGCATGGAACGCATGAATGTAGACCAATCTGTTCCCTACACACGTAGGGATGAACCGGCGTAAAGGTAAGTGATTCAGGGTCAGCAGGTCTGTTCCCTACACACGTAGGGATGAACCGACGTTAGGTTTAATGTTGGGAAGGCGTTCTTGCTGTTCCCTACACACGTAGGGATGAACCGAATTCAAGCCCCATTGTGTAGACGCCTACCTACTGTTCCCTACACACGTAGGGATGAACCGTGAGACTTGGAAAAACCGCAACGGGTATTTTACTGTTCCCTACACACGTAGGGATGAACCGAACGAAGAGGAAAAATATAAACGGATGTCAGACTGTTCCCTACACACGTGGGGATGAACCGCCGTCCGTTAAATTAGAAACGTTTCCGTTCAACTGTTCCCTACACACGTAGGGATGAACCGCCGTCCGTTAAATTAGAAACGTTTCCGTTCAACTGTTCCCTACACACGTAGGGATGAACCGGAAAATGTTTAAAAAAGTTTTATTGGCCTCATCTGTTCCCTACACACGTAGGGATGAACCGCGTGCCAAGAGAGTTTTTGAAACAGGCTCATTCTGTTCCCTACACACGTAGGGATGAACCGTTACCTGACGGGTATAAGTTTATGGACGATGTCTGTTCCCTACACACGTAGGGATGAACCGCACCTCTGCGCACACTTTAAAAACCTCAGGGTCTGTTCCCTACACACGTAGGGATGAACCGACACGTTATTTACCGTAGTAGCGCGTTTGAAACTGTTCCCTACACACGTAGGGATGAACCGACGGTGGGAACTTTGGTATTGGCAATACAGATCTGTTCCCTACACACGTAGGGATGAACCGCCACAGTAGATGCTAAATATCCAGAACATAGGGCTGTTCCCTACACACGTAGGGATGAACCGTTGGATGAAAGATTCACCTACATCCCCTGCCTGAACACCCAAGAAAAATGGGTCAACACCCTAGCCTCTTGGATACAGCAACACAGTGAAACCTGTGTGCCGTTTGAAAATGTGTTGAAATTTTTTTAGTTATTTTGCGATACTAATACTAGTATGCCGCATAAAAAAGTAGTTGCCTTTACAACACCCCCTGCTCAACGTAACAGATCCAAAGACAGCATGATTTATGCTGGCGTTGGTGTTTTGTGCGTTTGTGTTCTTCTTATAAAAGAACTGACTAGCCAGTCCAACGATCCTGAAAGATCTCTTTTTTCAAAACAAACGCTTTCCTCAGGAAATATTATAACTCTGATTTTTGCCCTTCTGTGCGGCTTAAGGGCTTACCAAGCCTCACATTCCGATAATACCCCCCGCTCCGCAAGCCTAAAAAAACAAAAAAACCAATGGTATGATGCTACGTCTCACTACCTAAACCTAAAAAATAAAACCCCTCAAGAAAATAGAAACCTGGAAAAACGACTACGCGAGTTCACCCAGAAATTGTACTCCTTTAATGTAAAGTCAATGAACGATCGTGGTGAAGAACTTGTAGTGGGAGTTACACGTCAGCTTCCCGACAGTCTCGATTTAAATTGTTTTACTCTTGTTAGAGAGAAATATAGAACGCTTATACGTCTTGGCGACACCATATTTCAAACACCAACTGGCTCAAACACCCTTATGCGTTTAGACTTTGTTAGTGGTACAGAAGCACTTCTGCGTGAAGAAGGCGCAAAGGCCAAAACCCTCATACAGGGTACCCACACACTTACTATTGGGCCACTGGAAGATCCGTTCACTATACCCGTTCAAGACAACGCCATGCTACTAAGCCGCTTTGCTTTGGCTGAGATAGGTTCTTTAGAATTAAATAAACATTTAAAAGCCTCCTTTTTTGAAAGGTTAAACCACTTATTCAGCCGTTTTAACGTTGTTCACATAACGGAGGCTCATAATCAGCCTGGCTGTATTTATTTAAAATCGTTCCTTCATGCACTAACCATATCTCCAGATATAAAAAACCAGGTTCTCCCCAACATCGAGGTATTTTGGGAAAATTTTAATCAGAATGAAAAAAATGGATTCAATGCCAAAGGACTTGAAATCGAATCTCTACTTCAGTTAAATCGTTGTCTAATTGGCCGATTTTCACCCGATAAGCTCGAACCCTCTAAACTCCAAGATTTACGCGCTAAGCTAGAAACTGCCAAAAAAGAGTTCCCCAAACAGAACTTTGATACGGTGTATGCTTACGTAAAAACCCCCAGTGAAGAAACCTACACTGCAGCCCGTTCTGCTTTGGCTAAGATGCGTTCCGAGGTGTGGAGCGACTACCTTCATGCCTATATGAAGGCCAATCCAGGTAAAAAAATACTAATTCACTATGGCGATGGCCACCGATTAGACATGATGGAACTGATGGCAGATGTTACCCACACACCAGGCGCAGATGAGTTTAAGGCAGCAGCTGCTGCAAAGGTCAGGGCTACAAAAGGCCCTCATAAGCGAAAAAATGCCTAGCCCAAACCCTCATATCTGTATCGTACAAGATACAGAAATTGGTTGAAAGTGTATTGTAAGAAATACAAAATAATATATAATTTGTATTATTAGAAATACACTTTTTACTAGCACAGGTGGATTGAGCCATGAAAACACAAAAAAATGTTCGTGATATTGTTACCCAGTGGTGGGAATTACCTCGCCCGGCGCTTATCGATCGTCCGTTTGACACCTCGTTGTTAAACACTCACCGGCTTATTACCATTGTCGGCCCCAGACGGGCAGGCAAAACCTTTACCTGCTTTCAGCTGCTTGATTACTTAAAAAACAAAGTACCAAAACAAAACAGTGTTTATATTAACTTAGAGGATGAACGGCTTTATCCGCTTGAAGGAGATGAATTGTCTCAACTGTGGGAGGCTTACCTAGAAGTTATTGCCCCAAACCCCGATTACCCCATTTATTTGGTCTTGGATGAAATTCAAAGTCTGCCCAATTGGTCACGCTGGGTACGGCGCATGCATGACACCCACCCACATTTACATCTCATACTCACAGGGTCTTCTTCAAAGTTACTCAGCCGTGAAATGTCTACCGAACTTCGTGGCCGAGCCACATCAGTGGAAATATTCCCCTTTAGCTTTAAAGAGTTTGTAACGGCATCCAAGCTGTCTTACGATCTTAAAAAATTGCTTCATTCCACTCAAAAAACAGCCATAAAACAGTGTTTTGACTCGTATTTTAAGCGAGGCGGATTTCCGGGTATTTTATCACTCCCCAACCCCGAATCAACCCTTCAAGACTATTACAAAGCCATGTTTTTTCGCGATTTAATTGAACGGTTCCGCATTAAACATGTGGGGTTATTTGAAGATTATTTGCGCTTGCAAATTCAGCATTTTTCAGCGTTAACTTCCCTATCGTCCATGGAAAAAACGCTAAGCTCTATTGGTTATTCCATCAGCAAAAACACGCTGTCAACTTATTTGGGCTATGCCAAAGAATCATACTTGCTTTTTCAAACGTTGAACTACTCAGCCAAGCTCAAAAATCAACTTAAAAATCCTAAAAAATTGTATGTGATTGATCATGGGCTTTTGCAATCAATCCGCTTTTCTACCTCCGAAGATTATGGCCGTTTATTGGAAAACATCGTTTTTCTAGAACTTCGACGACGGTATTCAGATATCTTCCACCATCGCGATGCTTCTGGAGAATGTGACTTTTTAATTCAAGAAAAAAACAAGGTTACACAGATCATCCAAGTAACCCAAGGGCTGAATACAGACGCTATCAAAAAAAGAGAGCTAAAAGGTCTTTTTAACGTGTTAAAAGACCATCCAAATGCCACCCCGCTTATTTTAACCGACAATGAAGCCGACACACTCACCATCGACGGATACACCATCCCCATCTTACCCATTTGGTATTGGTTGTTGGGGGGAGGTCAAGCGCAACCTCCTTTAGGATAGATTTTTAGACTGTAGTGAGCTCAGTCCAATTGTCATCACAAAATTTTGCGAGTCTGTACAAATGATTTAAAGCCATAAAAGCTTCGTTGGAATCTATTTCTGAATAGGTTCCGTGGGCTGACTCGTCTCGCCAATAAGAAAGTAATCCCATCAAACTTTCAAACTCTTTTATAGCCCAATCCTTAAGACCAGAACTAACACGCTTTTTTAATTCCCTTCGGCCTGATTTTCCCATATAAATTTTTAGAGCTTCCTCTTCGCCAAGTTTTTTGGCTGCTATGGACAATAAAATACTTTCAGCAGCGGCTCCACACATCGAACAACTTGCAAGAAAATTGGCCGATTGAAAACAATTTGCAGCTTCGACAGCTCTTTGGCTAAAACTTTTTCCGAATTTTTTTTGAAATGGAACAAGTAACTCTGAGAAACGACTATAACTGGGCAAGAGCCAATCTTCATTCTGATATCTTTTTAACCATTCAACACCGTAATTTGTGATAGAGTACCCTAATCCATTTGCATCATCTTGTCCGCCTACATATTGAGATCCTGGCCTCAATATACCAAGTCTAGCGAGCTCCCAAGCAGCAGAAAGAAAAAGACTACCATACTTTACTTGAACATCGTGTGAAACCTGTATTGATTCATGGGATGAGGGTTTTATATAGTGTTGAACATAGGTTCGAATTGCTGTAGGAACATGCAGATCCAGTTTATACTGTGAAAGGCCTCCATCTTGAGTAAGAAGACGCGAAATGTAGAAAGACATACAGTCATCTACTTTTAATAAAAAGTCACTCATGTTTTTCTCCCTGAACTACTATGTCCACTTATTTGAAAGAAATCCAAAAAAACGAAACTCATTCCTCAATCTCCCACTGACTCACAAAACTTATGAATCAAAAATCACACTACAACTTCGACTTCAATTTCATCCCTTGAGACGCCTTTGTACCACAACGAATAGTTCCCTTCTCAGATGACCCTGGCAGTAAATAAAGCCTGGGATATACACCTCCCCAAAAGCTTGTCCTGCCATTTCCGGAAATGAACGATTATAGTCACTATTAGGCGGATCATTATTTGGATCATAATCAACGTGAGAATACCCTTCTGCGTGAAGCATCTCATGCAAAACTACAGCTCCGGTCAAAATAGCAAGTTCAAACACTCCCGTATTATTTCTTGGAAAACGAATTGGGTTTCTATTTGCAAAGTCAACAAGCTGATAAAAATTAATTTCTATAATGTGCAAACCTCTCTCATCTTTTCCTCTGTAAACTCCCCAATCAGTGGAAGGTAAGGTTGGCCCTTGAAATTCGATCATGGGCTCCGATTTACCCCATTTAAAATTAAATTTACCCTCATTTATTCGTCGTGGAGCTTCAGATTTATCAAACCCCCAAGTCCCAAGGGTATCCATAAGTGGCTTAAATTTCCCCCATAATAGTGATTCTCCAGAGCCAGAAGGCCTTCTAAAGCTGTCTTGAAGATGATGCATTGCAGTATAAAAAATATTGGTAAATGAAACATTATTAAAAGATGTTCGATCCATATGATACTTACAGCCATCTGATCGATTCCAATCATTCCAATCAATCCCAGTTCTCCTACAAATAGGACCCGTAACTGAATTTTCCATCACAGATTGAGCTATTATTTTTTTCATTTTGGCCCCTTTTTAAATTTGAAATAAAAATAAGTTCTAAGAAATTAAAATTTAATTATAATCTATCTCAAAGTTTATCCAAAAACCAACCTCCCTCGCTCCAACCACCCCACCAACTCCTCTTGACTCGTTGCTATAAAATCAAACGGTACCTTTACCATAGGATTCAGTTTCGATCTTAAAAATGCCGCACGCTGATCGGTATGAAGGCCTACCAACATCTTTTGGGTCTTATTTAAATATTTCTGTGCATAAGCAATGCCAAGCTCTACACAAGCCCCTTCATCAGGCACTCTCCCATCCAACACCATCAAAAAAATATCCGCACTTAAAATTTCGTCTCTGTCTTTAGTAAACAAAGCCACACGCCGTTCATCATCCGTAAGGCCTTCAAACTGGCTTTTTCCTCGCTCAACCCCATCTCGTTGAGGCAAAAAAACCGTAAAGCCACAGGCTTCTAAACGAGTGGTTAAGCCCGCATTAAAAGCCCGCTCTGCCTCACTAAACAAGGGTCCTGCAAAATAAATTTTCATTCCATTGCTATCTTAAAAGTTATAGTTCCTAAACACAATATTCCAATAAAATGCTAAACTAAACCCATCATGCCACCCGAAACCCACCCTCAGCCCAACAACTTGCTGCAAGGCATCACCCTTGAAATGATGCTTACCGAACTAGTGGCCCATTACCACTGGGAAGGCCTAGCTACAAAAATCCGGGTCCGTTGTTTTACTCACGAACCCAGCCTAAAATCTAGCTTAACCTTTCTTCGCAAGACGCCCTGGGCTAGAACCAAAATAGAACGACTCTATCTTTGGTATAAATTCAAAAAAAAGAGCTACTAAGCCGCAGGAGCCGCTGCTTCTGTAAATTTTGAAGCCGAATTTAAAAAGAAAGTCTGCCCTGTGACACTGTCAAACAGCTCTTTAAACGCAGCTCCGGTTTTCACCAAATCTGCTGAAGGAGTCCCTTCTTTGGCTTGTTTTTTCACAACATCTTGAGTTTTATCATCAAGCGATGCAATTAAAGTACCGTAGCGCATGCCACGTTGAACAGGTTGAATGGCCAAGTTTGCCATAGTAGATGCTTGCTGCTTTGGAAACTTGTTAAATAGTGGGACAAGCTCGGTATAGGACACCGCAAAATGCGCCAGTGCTTTTAAATTGTCAGAACTCAGCAACTGGTTTTGTAAGGCGTCTAAAATAGCTTGTCCTTTTGGCACTTCGGCTTTCGTTTGAATATCAATTTGAGCTAAAAATAGCTGGCTAAACTTAAGAACAACCTCTAGCTGATTCAGCGTTGTTTGAATAACTGTATACTCGTGACTACTAGACTTAAATGATTTTTGCATCGTTTCCAAATGGGTTTTCAATTGAGGCAATCCTTTTTGAAAACTTATTTCAGAACTTTGTATTTCATCTAAGATTTTTTGAGACACCTCTGGCAATTGCTGCCATTGTTGGGTTGTTAGTTGCGGAACATAACTTGCCTTAGCACTAGCCTTAGCATCTTCAGCCAAAAATAACTCTCTTTGCTGGGCTGATTTTTCTACTTGCTCATGGGCTAAAGTTAATACGGTTGGCAAAGCCAAAGGTGAGTTATTAATAACAACTTCATCCAAGAAGCTTTGGGTAGACTTTGAACTTGATTGTGCAACATTTACCCCTATGCTAGTCAACTGATCCGTAAACACCCTACACTCGGCAATATTTTTTTGAAGCGCCTGTATGGTCGCTGCTGGAAGTGCTTTTCTATACACTTGTAAAACCTGATTACCAAAATTTGCACAGGCCTCTTGAAACGCGACAATTTTTTTTGCATATTCTTCTCTACGCTCAAAAACAAAAGGAGTACCCTTCGCGTCTTTAAGCGCTTTTTGCATAGCTTCAAATAAATCTTTCACCTGTTTCACATCGTTTTTAGACGCTTCTTTTGGAGGCGTTTCTTTTAAAGAAACCGCAGCAAAACTGGGCACTTTTAGGCTCGCCACCAAGGCTTTTTGAAGTTTCAAATCAGCCGCATCCAGTTGCTTCTGGTAGGTTTCAAGCACCTTTAACCCAGCCTTAACATCAGCCACATCTGTTGTTTTTTTAGAATTGGCCAAAATGTCCGACTGAGTCTTGTGTAAATTTAAGGCTACCTCTACGTTCAATGCACTCAAAGCACTTCTATTAAACAAAGAAACCGTGTCGCTATTTTTATTAAAAAACGAAGCAATTGAAGTCAACGCTTTTCGAATAGTTTCAGAATTTTTGACAACATCCTCCACACTTACATTTTGCAAGGCTTTAATTTGTTTATTAATGGCTTTTTCATTTTCAGTTTTTGGAACTGGAAACAACTTTAATGAAGTAATAACGCCATGAAGCTCCTCTCCCACTATCTGTGGCCCAACCATATTTGAAACAGCATCCAATTTAAGAGCTTTTAAATCATCCATGGACCTAATTAATGGCTGAATTTGAATATCAGTTTGGGTTAAGACTCGTGGCGATACCACATTGTCAGCCAACAGTACCAAGGTGTTATACAAAGGCATATTCGAAGCCCCAGAGTAAGGGTTTTCGCTAATGTTAGAGCAGCGATTCATAACACTTAACAAAACAGCAGTATTCTGAAGGCCTTTTTTAAAGTCTTGAATTTCAGCTTTTGTAAGCGCAGTAGGATCCATCAAACGTTGCAACATCGACGTAGACATAGCCATTAAAGCTTTTTCAGCCTTTGTTCTTAGAGCTACTGCGGTATCTTTACTAACCGTTTTCATGTCTTTTGCGATGGCACTTAAATCAACGGCTCTGGATGTAAACACAGACATGCGTTCAAATTGGGTTTCCTTACCCAATTGTTTAACAGGAAAATGAGCACGTGACGATGAAGCAGTACGTGAATGGCCAGACACTTGGGTAGAATCTACCCATTTGCTGGTAGTTATTAAACTTCCAAAAGCGTCTTTTAACTGGCTAAGTACGGTAACTGCATGATTGCTTTGATTGTCTTGAAGAGGTTGTCCTTGACCCACTTTGGTGGAAGTAGCTTGCTTTACTGGTAATTGCTGAGAGGATTGAGAGATTAAGGCCATTTAAATTCCTTCTTTCTTTAGAACAAAATGATGCTCGGCTTCTTTGTTTTCAATATCAGCGATAACAATCGCCAACTCACGCTGAAGCACAGGCAATAAATCAAATCCCTTTTCTGTTCCATTAAGTTTAAATTGCGCCAAGTCAAAATCACACTCAAACACACGTTTACTTAAGGCTTCTCGTTTATCAATTTTAAGCCGTTTTTGAGTCAATGAAAGTGTATAGCTAAGTTCCGACTCAGCTGACTCTGGCTTTTTTACAACAAGCTCAAGCACCGACTCAGACAACAATCCTCGTACCGTGTTTAAAAACTTTTTATAAGCAACAGACTGAATAGGCTCTTTAGCTAACATTAGCTTTTATTATACCCCTAAAGTGAACTCTCTCAAACGTAAATAATCTATAGTACAATCAAGCCATGATTCAAAATATTTTGCTAGTTGGATTAGGCGGATGCTTAGGCAGTATTGCCCGATTTTTAACAGCTCATATGTCACAAAACTTAACCCATGCAGGTTTCCCTTGGGGTACTTTTATTGCCAATGTAGCGGGCTGTTTTATTTTTGGCATTATTTACGGACTATCAGAACGATTTGGGGTGATTACTCCGCAGTGGCGATTGTTTTTATTAACCGGCATTTGCGGCGGTTACACTACGTTTTCTGCCTTTACCCATGAAAATGCCTTGTTCTTATTAAACGCCAATTATCTTAAATTTTTCACCTATACTGGGCTTAGTTTAAGCCTGGGTTTGGCGGCTCTTGTTTTGGGTATTTTTTTAGCGAAGCTTTAAACCCCTACAGGGATTTTCGATTTTCTTTCTTTTTAGACTGATGCTTTTTATTATCTAGCATCTTTTCTTTAGCACGTTTGCTGCGTTTTCGTTTTTGCCGCCTTATTTTCTCAATACGCTGGGTTTCTTGGCTCTCTTTACCCAACACAAGCTGCTCCATTTTTTCTGCCAAAAGCACCCTCGCCAAATACCGATTTAACAATTGGTGCCTCGAACGCTGGCATTTCACTTCAAGACCACTAGGGCGGTGCTTAAGCCGAACACAGGTCGATACTTTATTTACGTTTTGACCACCTTTACCCCCAGCTCGAATAAAGCTTTCCTCAAAATCGTCTTCAAAAAGGGCCAATTTTTGCATTTTGTCATAAAGGGCCTGTGTTTTTTGAGGGCTAACTCCGAAATCTAACATCAATGCATCCCTAAAATAGAGGCTCTAAAGTAATTACTTTTTCCATCTCGGTGCAAAGCGAATCATAAAGGTAAACAACTTTGCCACAAACAAATTCATGCCTTGTTTACGCATGCCTTCGTAAGCTCTTTTTTGAAATTCTTTTAAATCGTTGCCTTCATAACACAACTTCCCTTCTTTAAAACAAAAACTACAATACTTATCACTGCCCGATTGACCGGGATCCTTCGCAAGCGGCATCAAACACGATTCACAACTTTTTGCCCTGGCACTCATACTAAACTCCTTTTAAATGTTTATTTTAATTTTCAGTATACACCCAATTATTTTAATACTCCCACAATGAAGACCTATTAAAAAATACACAAAAAGACAGCATCAAAAAAAATCAAATAAACTCAAAAATAAACCTCATTGACAACAATTATGCCCTTCATTATATTTAACTAAACAGTTAATTAACTAATTAGTTAAATAAAGGAGGAAAAAACCCATTAATGCAAGATAAATTAAGCCAAACTTTTTCAGCGCTTGCAGACCCTACAAGACGGGCACTATTAGCCAAACTTTCAAAAGGAGAAGCTAATATTTCGGAACTTGCCGAACCCTTTTTAAAAAAAATGAGCCTACCTGCAATCACTAAACACTTAAAAGTATTAGAAAAAGCCGGGCTAATAAGCAAAACCCGCAATGCTCAATGGCGAAGCTGCAAACTAGATAGCAAAGCTTTAAAAAAAGCCGCTGACTGGATGGAACCTTATCGCATGTTATGGGAAGAACATTTAGACAGACTAGATGACTATTTAAAAACTATTGTCAAAAAAGAACCCCAAGGAGAGAAAAATGAGTAATACATTAAGCGAAAATCAATTTAAACTAACCCGCATTTATGATGCCCCTGTAAAAGCCGTTTGGGACGCCTGGACCGACCCAAAGCAAGTAGCCCAATGGTGGGGACCCCGAGGTTTTACCATTACTACTCATAGCAAAGATTTGCGTAAAGACGGTCACTGGACTTACACCATGCATGGACCAGATGGTACCGATTATCCCAATTCAACAAAGTATTTTGAAGTCATCGAACACTCTTTACTTGTGTATGACCATGGCGCCAATGACACCCAACCCCCTTTGTTTCGTGTACGGGCTGAATTTAAAGACCTTAATGGTAAAACTCAGCTCGATATGACCATGACCTGCCCCACACCAGAAGCAGCCTCAGACATTAAAAAATTCATCAAACAAGCCGGTGGTGAATCAACCTGGGATAGACTTGGAGAATATTTAGAAAAAGAAGTACATAGCAAAGACAAATTTATCATCAACCGAAGCTTTAACGCCCCGATTGAAACATTGTTTGATGTCTGGACAAACCCTGATCGCCTCTCCCGTTGGCTGGCTCCAGCAGGCACAGAGGTGGAATTTATCAAGGCGGATATACGCCCTGGCGGTAGCTCGTTTTACAGAATGTTTAACGCCGACATAAACATGTACGGAACCATTCACTACAAAGAAATCATGCACCCAAACACTCTTGTGTATACCCAACAATTCAGCGATAAAGACGGCAACATTTCACGTCACCCTATGGCTCCTACTTGGCCAGAAACCATGTTAACCACCATTTTATTCACCTCTGAAGGACCGAATCAAACTCGGGTAACCGTCATTTGGGAAACCTTTGGCCCCACCACCCCTGAAGAGCTTCAAACCTTCCTCGGTGCTCGCGCCGGCATGACTACAGGCTGGACCGGCTCATTTGATAAGCTTGAATCTTACCTAGAAAAAAACGGATAAATAAAGTAGTACTAAAATTTAAAAAATGAATGGCGCTGCATTGTGCAGAATTTCGAACTTTTAGTATAACGGCTAACCCGCAATATCGCTATATATACCGTATGATTACGCATGATTTTTAGAGGTTTAAGCGGTATGGGGTTAGCCTCAACGGTCTGTGGTTCTTATATACTTTTCGGTATGGGGTTTGTAGACTTTTTAACACAAGACCAAGCTAGCCAACTGATGCAAGGGGTATCGGATGACAGAGACCGTGCCTTGCTGTTGGTGGGACTTACCGTTGGAACGACGGTATCGGAGTTGATGCAGTTAACGGTAGACGCTATTAATTGGGACGCTCGGCAGATCACGATTCCAGGCAAACGCCAACGGACTTTGCCCTTAATCGATTTTAGATGTCACCGTAGCCAAGCCTACCCAACCGGCTAAAAACAAAAGTCCTCCTAAAGGGGTAATTGCCCCTAACCATTGTATTCCGGTAATAGCCAAGGCATATAAACTGCCTGAAAACAAAATAATTCCAATAGAAAAACACACACCTGGCCACATTTTTTGTATAGTTTGAGCACGAACCAAAAAACCGTATCCCAAAAGACTCAAGGTGTGCACCAAATGATACAAAACCGCCGTTTGATAAATAGGTAACCGATCCGGAGACAACACGTCTTTCAAGCCATGGGCTCCAAAAGCCCCTAAAGCCACGCCAAAAAATCCAAAAATCCCTGCTACTCTAATCCAATTCATACGGGGTCTCCTTCTTCGTTTTTTTAATTACCACTCTAAATAGAGTCTATCGAGTTCTTGATAAGATAGGGTTCCTTCTTTAAACTGGGCCGCCAACACATGGCCCCCTATCTGACCATTGTTTGAAATAAAATGGAAATGATAGCCCGGAATCGAAATGCCACTTGCACTATCAGGACACCAAAACCCCACAAGAATTCCTGAAACATTTTCTAGCGGCCAAGTTTTCTGTTGCTCGAGAACTGTTTTCAAAACCGGATAAGGTTGTTTTTGTTTGGGAACACTGCGTAAAGTAAGCCGAGAAAACGTACCTGTAATACGAATAGCCATTGGCTTTGGCTTTTGATCTTGCTTTCTAAGCGTTGTCAAAATCAAACCTAGCTGAGTCAAATCAAGAGATTGGTTGGCCATTGTAAACTGCACCGCTGGGTTAAACGAAGCGACCATGGCAAAACAAACGGTATCTTCAGCTTGGGCTTTAACCACTTGTCCCGTTACATACACACGGTACACAACTCCGTTATCAAAAACCATTTCTCCATCAATATCACTAAAAGCCCCTAAGCCAAAATTTCCCGCTTTCTGAAGGTTTTTAACCGCTTTAACACCTGCAAATCCCCCCTCATTTAAACAAGAAAACGTTGAAACCTGATGAAGCACCCCTACACCCAAAATAGGGCTTACACTCAACACCAAAAAAGCAATTAGCCACGTCGATTTAAAGAAAAATTTCATAGCAAATTACCCAATTGCCTCTTCCTCCTCCGAGAAAAACAAATCATAAAGGCAAGTGGCATCAACCACGATTCACAGTTTTTGCTCTGATACTCATACATAAACTCCTTTATTTAATCTTACAGTCTGCATAACATGCAAAATAGCATTTACTACATCTTGGGGGCGTTTTCTCCAATCTAAAGTAGCGAGTTGCTGAAAAGCTACAGCTACATCTTCAGCTATTTTTGGATAAAACAAGCTCAAATTATTATTTACGTGTTCCCACAAACTTTTCACGGCTAATTGCCCATCAGGTAACGCAGTACAGCCTACAGGAATAACACACAACCCCTTATTCACCGCAATTCTAAATTCTTCCACCATACCTTCTTCAGCAACATTCCCAAATACAAACACGGCAAACCCGTTATCGGGCATCAAGTTTTCTCGAAATTGACGCTTAACCTGGGCATTTTCAGTGATAGGAACTTGCTGTCTTACCAGTTGTTTTCTTTGAGACTCCGGCAAATCGGACAAGGCATTATCCATACCCAATCCGCCACCAGATACAATCGTATAGCCCCTCCCAGTAACGGCCCGTGAAAAACAGTTCAGAAAAGCATTAACTTCGTTTTGATCTTGCGAACGATACGTGTAATCTGCACATCCCGAAATAAATACTCGATTTTGATCAAATTGTTTTTTAACCAAGCCAAGCAATTTAGGAACCTCTTTGTACGTTTCCATTCCTACAGTTACAAGTCCATATCGACGCTCTAAATCAATAGTTTGAAAGAGAAATTTACGATTCTTGTACTCCAATGCAGCTTTGTCTGGTTTACCATCTGGAGCATTAAACTCATCTTGAGTAGGGTGCTTTGTAAGCCAAAAATGACGATTTGTAGGTGAATTTATCAAACCTCTGATGGTACCGAGTACATGAACCACGTTAGGATCATTGAAGCTATATCCCAAAAACAAAAACCTATTGAGGCTCAACTGTGACTGTAAGTGAATTTTGAAAATGCCACGGTTCTTTTCAAAAGCCTCAAAATCATCTTTTGAAATAACCGTTGTATCAGGTTTTTTAGCATCCCCATGTAGCTTATACACCACAGTATCTCGACTTTGTTGAAGTCCAAAATCTGTTTTGTCCGCCATAACCTGTACAGTTTTACTGGCTTGCGACAACCCTACTTCAATTTGACTATCAAAGTTCGTAGTCCAATAGCTTGCAATAGGTAAACTAGCTAATAGCTGATGACTTTGAGACGGATGTTTTTGCTGGCTAAATTCACGGTTAATAGCTTGAGCAAGAGTCGCTCTACCGTGTGAAAATTGATTACAATAATACTGAGCTAATGAAATTAAATCCGTTTCTTTAGAAATATCCAATTTTAATTCACTCGCCATGGGGGCAAGTAAACCCGCCCAATTCACAAATCCACTGGGTACAGACAATCCGGCTCCTGCAAATACGCTGGCCTTCCCCTTACTTAAAGCGTCCGAATAGTCTTTAACAAACCCTTTCGTCTTATCCGGCAAAGCTGCCAATTGAGCCGGAAATGGTTTAAGTGAAGAATTGGGTAATGGAAGCGGCGCTGTAACAGCAGAAGACTTTGACGGCCTCAGCTTATTTTCAGGCTTGGATGAAAAAGAAGTAGAAAAGGATCGTGCAAAGTGTGTTGCCAAAGGTCTCAACAAAGGCCTAACCTTACTAAATCGAGGCATAAATCAATCTCCTATTTCATTCTTTTTAGATTTCTGTACTGAAAAAGTTTCCCTTGGGTTTAAATTTTCAATTAATCGCAAAAAAGAAGCCACGTAACATTCTTCTTGTTTTTCCTTGTCAGAACCTTCAAAGACAGCCTTAAAATCTACATAAGGCAACGACTGAAACCTAGGCAAGATGACATCCTTTGCGTCCCCTTCCATCAAAAGCAATGCCGGCACTTGCTTAGTTGAATCTCTCATTCGTCCATTTACTACCATGCTGATTTCTTCCTGCAATACAGGAACAGGATACTTACGATACATCGCACAAATACCCTGCTTTTCGTCTAGAAAATAGGCTAAAATTTTATCTCTGCTCTCTACTAAGCAGGGATAGTTTTCTTGCAAAGCCTCTACTGTAAGTGCCGACTCCACTTTTTTTTCAAAATCCAACTTCCACAGCAATTTGCCAGAAAAATCAATCAGCTTGGCTTTCATTAAGTAAGAGACTAGAGTATGGGCTACCACCTCACTAAGATAAGGAAATGAACTCATTTGCACAAAACCTTTCTCATATTTTTCACGCATAAGCTTTGTCACTACAAAAATAACTCTGTCAGCTTTAGCTACAAGTTCAGTAAATTTAGAAATATCATTAGCTCTACTGTTACGCTCGTCAACAAAAGTATTTTCTTCACCCAACAATAAACAAAGGTGTTTATCTAGGCAATCGCGTACCCAGCCCTCAAAGACCGGATTACCCCAAGCATAGCTAATGACACAGGTAGGAATAGTCGATTTACCTGATCCAGCATTTTTTTGAAGCTCAGCATGTAGGTTGGTTAGATATTTTTCAAGATTGGAAATGGTTTTAATGTCTGAAGGAAGTTTACTTTCTGTGACCTGGCAAGTAGATACGGCAATAACTTTATGTGCAATATGATTCATAAGATAGGCCCCTTATCTTTTTTTAATCAAACGTGACAATATGTCCAGTATACACCTAAGCTATTTAGAAAAAAGCCTTGATGAGTTCTTTTGGAATATAGAAAAACACACACCTGGCCACATTTTTTGTATAGTTTGAATTCATACAAAATCTCCTTCTTCGTTTTTCCAATGCCACCATTTTAACTTCTCTGGATCTCTTCCACCATTGGCAAAATACACGGCACAGCGAAAGGTATACAGTAAACACCGGTCTTGAATCACACCTACATACTCATTCGACAGTCTATACAGCGTTTCTGGGTTTTTGCCTTTGAGATCAGACACCTTAAAAATCCCAATATGTCGCAAGTCTTGGGCAATCGACTTTCCGATACCAGGTATAATCGTTAATGCGTTCGAGTCAGGTTGGGGCATAATAAATTATCTGTAAACAAGCTTAGAAAGCTTAAATTTTTTACTAAAAATTCGGCCAATTTGATCCTCAAAATGCACTTTAATAGGAGAAAACTTATCCCCAATCTTCTCTTGCAGCTCATCTAAATGAAAAGACATCCCTAAGTTTTTACCAGGCTCTAAGTCGAACGGAAACTTTGTGTCATCGCCTCTAAGTCGGAATTGCCAAAATGGCACAGAGTTTAAAGACATATCTGCTAACGTGATACGATAAATCCCTTTATTTAAGATACGAACATCGACACATTTCACAGAAACTCCGGAACTTAAATCCAATAAATGGCCTGAATCAACAATAATCTCCAATTTTGGATATTTTCTAGAGAACCAATTTATTAATTTCTCCGCAATACTCCAAAGACCTATCAACAAAGTTACTCCCATAGAGAGTACTCCAAGAAGCTTAATCATATGACCCGAGCCACCAAACTACTATCATCGAAAAACCGGCACCGTTTCTTTGACCACATAATGTATCATTCTCCGAGCAGCAATTTCAGCTAAAAATTGTGGGTAAAAAGCACCCTGATAGTAACCAAGGTCTATCAAAGCTGCTTCCCCCATCTGATATTTTCCCATAAATCGAATGCCATTGACTTTATGATAGTCTCCGCTAGATTCATGTTGTCCCAGATTTTCAAAAAAATCATCGTAAGATTTCATCTTTAAAAACCTCCAAATCCCTTTTGTTTAGTTTTCTGTATCCGATACCACCTTCATAGTGGCCATTTTTCCACTCATATTTTAGCAAAAAACAGTCACTAATAGGCTGTCCGTCTACTGGACCTACACGAACCAAGTCAAAATAGCCATTGTGCTTCCGACTGGAAATCCCCCAGAGAGGGTATGTGTTGAAATCGTATGCCTTATGCCAAAATCCACGTTTGTCGATAATATAAATCATAGTCCAACATCCTTGGCTTCCGCAAAAGGATCTTCCATTTAACATAACAAAAATGTCCTTTATACCGTCCTGATTAAGGTCATATTTGGCAATAGAAATGTCTATATCATCAAACCCAATGACTCGTTTTGATTCCGAAATATCTTCGGCAAACATCTGTCGTACAACGGCTCTTTCTTTTTCATAAAGCGTGTCTGAAAATCTGACCTTCTGGTAAGGGTACTCAAGGTATTTTTTTAGAGAGAAACCCAATACCAAAACCCCTACAAACAGAAAACATAAAATGGCTATGTTCCAGGTTTTCATATCACTCCAAAATCAGGTTCAAAATCAGCGATATGGGCCAACTTATCTGAATTTGATTCCATTCGGATAAAGATCCTTGTAGCAATCATTTTTGCTTTTTCAAACGCGGGGCAAAACAGAGCTTTCCGTTTTGGAAACAATAGCTGCAATAACGGTCATGCTCCCGCTTTCCGGGGTCTTTTGAAAATGGCATCAGGCAAGAGTCGCAGTTTTTAGTGCAGGGGGTCATAGGAGGCTCCTTTATTCATTTTTAAGAAGGTCTCTGAATTCAAATAACCCTTTGCTTCCAAGGACATGGATTATGTCTTTAGCTTTCTTTTTTTCAGATGTTTTGAGTAGTTTTTTTAGCAATATTTCGATTTCACCTTTCCAATAGCTGAGTTGCCAAATTTCCTCGGTATTTCGAACAATAAGATCAAGACATTCCGAGACTTCTTTTGGAAACGATTCCGCTAGTTCAGAAAGATATTCTAAAGTATGTTTTGAATCTCTCTTTATTTTTTTTGAAATAGATAAAGATTCTTTGAGTGTATCCAATGCCCAGACTGTGTCAAATTTTCGAGATGAAAACCATACGCTAAAACAAGACATTTCGTTACGAAAATTTTGCTTTTCTTTTGCCACTTTCATTCTTGATTCCCACAATTTTTTAGCTCGAACAATCATAGCATCTGTCACGCTCGGCTGTTGTAAGCTAGTTCCAAAAAAGTTTAAGGCTCCCATACGTATGGGCTCATCAGCATTACTCCAAAAACCTTCCAAAAAATCAATTTCCAATTTCCCTCTATAATAAAAGACCATTAAATGTTTTGAGAGCCCTCCATCCGACTCTTTTTGTTTTATACGACTAGATGACTTTAATTTTTTAATGGCAAAGGCATATTTTTCTTTTAGCAGGTTCAAGATATTGTCATAAGGACTACAATAGACGATATACGCATACCAAGCAGCCTCCCAATATTCTTTTGCCGCCTCATCTTCTGGGAAAATAATATTGACTTTCTCTTTAGCCCAATCTTCATCCAATAAAGCAAGCCAAGGAAACCACTGCCCATAAACAGACCAAGTACTTAAAGATTTTTCGTTATTTGTATCCAAATGAAAATTCAGGGCATTCCTTACTTCGGGCATCAAACTAAAGCTAACTTGGGAATTTCCTTCCGGGAATGTCATTTTTTCGATATGGCGGTTTACCCACAATGCGTATTTTATTACCGAATGTAAGGATTCCCCACGGGTTGAGTTAATAGAGGTAAAAACAGGATCAAACGTATCATGAATTTCTTCCATTTGTGACGGCTCTATTACCCTAATCAAATCAAGAATTCCCCAAACAAGTTCTCGGAACTCAAAAGGAATTTCCGAATACTGTTTCTCTAAGCCCCTTGAAATGAGTTTGACAACAGACTTTTGGGACCAACTCCAATCAGGATCTTGAAAAAACTCTCTACTGACTGTCCTATTCGAGATATTTATGGGCTGATTTATAACCCATTTGCATAGCTCTAAAATCTTTCCCCATTCAACTTCTTTTTTATCTTTAACGGCTCCTTCAGCACCCTCAATCAGAGCTCGAACGTATGTTGGATCAAGTGACTTAAATTCTTCTATTAAATCAATAAAGGATGAAAGATTTGAAGAAATCACAAGATTAAGGACTCTTCCAAGTCCATTTGGAGATGCGGATTGAAATCCATCTTTTGGCTTCCATAGCCTTAGAAACTCTACAATTTCTTTGGAAGATACTGTTTTAAGCTCGTCCTCAGTTTTAGGACTTGTAGGCCCCACCCAACCCGAATAAGAATAATAAGAAAATTCAGGATGTTCAGGCTTTCCAAGTTTAGAAACAAGATTACTTTTTCTCTGTTTTAAGTCATCGGGAAGATTAGATTCTTCAAACCAACACAAAGCATCCAGTGCGATTTCGTCTTCGGAATTTCTAACAAAACCTAAGACCGTAGACTGTTGCTCAAGATCTAGCTTTGCAAAATGTTCAAATAGAAGAAGAGCGTACTCGTGCCGTACATGGACATCATCAAAATTATTTTTTTCTACCAACCGACTTGAAAGAAGGTCTACATTCGGTTTTGAAATTCTAAGAAAATGGAGCTCTAGTCTAAGGAAAATCTTCCAAGGATATTTTCTTAGAATTTCTAGCAGACTAGGAAACTCATCGGGCTTGTTGTTTAAAAACAACTCGCCAAAGTCTCGAATAGCTTCAACTAAGATATTGCTTAGGCCATGAGAGGCATCTCTGTTTTGGGAATGATCTTCAATTGCAGGTCTCCAACTAAAAGAATAATCTTCTTTATCTGAATCTATTTTCCATTGCTTCCGGTACAGCTTAATGTGACTGTCCAAAAACCGACAAAATAAAGCTATAGTTTCAAGATCATTTTTGACAAAAATGTCAGGTATATTTTTTTTAATAATTTGCTGGTATTCCCAAGAATTGAGACTTGTAAAAGAAGGTTCTCCATCTTCATCAACTTCATCTATCTCAGGGCAAATTTTTAAAATGGTTTTGGAAAGAGAAATAGCTTCTTTAACATACTCATTTTTAGCTAAATGACTGATCAAATCTCCAATTTTCATACCCAAAAGTGAATGTCCACCATATCGCATCTTTGATGCTAGCTTAAATTTTTCTAACAATTTGACTGACATGTCGGCAGGCATATCAAGGGCAGCCTCAACAAAATCTTGGTAGATCAAAATATTACTATGGTCGTCAGGAATATTGTTGATGACTTCCATTACAATTTCAGGGGCTAATTTTGCCATTCGTGTAAGATACTGAGATTCCGGCCAAACGGGGGTTATGATGTATCCGTTTTCTTCTCGTATTTTTGGGGGATTCGTAAAGAATCCTCCATACTTCTTTAAAGGCTCTATCCAATCGGCAGAGCTAAGCTTGCTGAAAAAATACTCATATTCAGCCTTTGTCTTGATTGCATCTTTTGCTTTTTTGATAGTTTCAGGACTAATCATTTGACCTGTTTTCACCTTCTTGGATAATTTGATCGAGGGTTGCGAAGTTTTCGAAGGTTCTCGGGTGTAAGTAATTTAAAAGAAAACTTTCTAATGAGCTTAGATTTTCAATAAACCTACTTTCATTAATATCCGGGTTACGATGATGAGTGACATCTTCAAAAAATTTGCGGATCTGCTTCCAAAGTTCGAGATCGATTTCTACTAGGTTACCTGAAACAGTTTTCCGAGAATCTAAATGATTAATAAAACGCTCAGCTTCTTTTTCCCTAGGTGGACGAAAAGTGTGAACCCATCCAAAAAACGACTCTATTTCAACCAAAAAAGAATGTAACGAGCTTTTGATTTCACCGGCCCAATTACTGGAATACTCCTCTTTTACCTTATTCCATGGCTCATTAAGCTTAGAATTTATGTAGCTCTTAAAGTCACCAGGCCCAAAATTTGGATTCCCTTTCTGAGGAAGCTCTCTTGCCATTTTTTCCATTAATTCTCGGAGGCTATTAGCAGCTTGCGACAATCGATCTGGGTTCTGATGGCTTTGGTGTCCGTAAAGGACAAATAAGGCCCCCTGATACATGTTTCCATACTTTACGCCTTGCTTATTTAAAGCCTTAAATAGGATCTCTTGTTGATCTGTCATTTGAAAAACAGATGTGTCGACATTAGAGATGCCGTCTTCGTTTAAATTGATATTGGATTCAAACATCTTTCCAATGCCAGGTATAATCGTTAATTCGTTAGGGTCAGGTTGGAGCATGATTAAGATATCGCAATGGAATTTTCATACGGTCTCCTTAAATTTCAGCCACAACTATTTCAGGATAATTGAAAAGCCTCAGAGGAAAAATACTGTTGCCTAAACCTCTGCTAACAATCATCTTAACTTTCTTGCCAATATACAATCCCGCTGAATATTTTGGCAAAAAGCCTTGATTCGGGGCTAATATTCCACCAATAAATGGAATTCGAAACTGTCCGCCATGAGCATGACCTGCAAATACTAAATTAAACCCAAATTGATCATAATTCTGAAAATACTCAGGCCGATGAGCAAGAAGAATTGTGAAGACATTGGGAGGCGGTTCTTGACAAAGCCAATTCAAAGTGTCCAAATAGATCTTGGAGTTCCCCGAGTAAGCTTCCGGGTCATCAATTCCGACAAGTCTAAATTGTCTGTTTTTAATCGAAAACTCAACAGCTTCATTTCGAAGTACATGCACACCATATTGGGTTAAAGTTTGCTCAACTTCCTTAAAATTTCCCTTCCACCATTCGTGATTCCCCGACACAAAATATACCGGAGCAATCATCGGCAATTGAAAAGCAAGGCTCCGCCAGTATTGCTCGTCATAGTGATAGGCATCCACTAAATCACCCGTAAATACAATTAAATCTGGGCGCAACGATTTTATGATGTTAATTAACAACCTCTGATTGTCGCCAAAATTTTTGCATTGAAGATCCGATAAATGGATAATTCTAATACAATGACCTGCCTGGGCACTTCCAAGGCTGATTCTAGTAACGACGATGTGATTATTTTGATAATAAACAAATACGCCTAAAGATAAGAGAATGAGTAAGAAAAAGACCCACTTTTTAAGCATTTTTTTCATAAGAGGTTCATTATACCCAATAAATCATAGTTTCTTGAATAAAAACCGTAGGTGGCGCACAGGGAGTGACCCTATAAGAACTTTTTTGAATTCAATTTCTTATTTTGAGGTATGTTTGTCAAAATTTGATGTATGTTCGATCTAACAAAATAGTGTAAAATTAGACATAAAATAATATGTATAATAATATGAATAAATGGGAACAATAAAATGAGTGGGGGAAGCTTTGAATGGGATGAGATTAAAAATCTTGAAAACCAGAAAAAGCACGGACTCTCTTTTGAAGACGCTCAATATGCTTTCTTGGATTCAAAGCGAGTGATTGCACCGGATATCGGCCACAGTCAAGATGAAGAACGTTTTTATTGTTTCGGTAAATTGGATGAAGCGATTGCAACAGTTAGATTTACCTACAGAAATGAAAAAATTCGAATTATTGGAGCCGGATTTTGGCGGAAAGGAAAAGAGCTTTATGAAAAAGAAAATAACTTATACTGACGAGCCCATGGAAGTAGGAGATGCCATAAAAGATTTTTTGCCTGCACCTGAAAATCTTGTACCTAAGGAAGAAATCGTAAAAGTGACCATTAGCTTGAGCAAATCAAGTATCGCTTTTTTTAAAACCCAGGCCAAGAAGCATCACACAAAATATCAGAAAATGATTCGGAGTGTGGTGGATGGGTATGCGCATCGGTATGAGAAGGGGTAATCTTTAGAAATGGGTATAAATTTTGATTTTTCTCCAGCCCTTTCAAGTTTCATTGGGGCTATTATTGGTGGTGTTTTTACCCTTGTCGGTGCTGTTCTTGGATGTTGGTTAACTGGAAAACAGGCTCGAGACAAACAAACTGAAGAAGACAAGAAAATTTTGAAGGGCTTATTACAGGCTATCCACGACGAACTGGAGAGCATTTTTGAGAGATATATGGAAACGGTAGGACCTGAGATTGAGAAATTAGCAGAGGGGAAACCATTTGGGTTTCGCTACTCCATAATCAACGATTATTTTACTGTTTTTAACGCTAATGCATCACTTATCGGCCATGTCCCGAACAAAGATCTTCGAAAGTCTATTATCCATACCTATGTACTTGCAAAAGGCATGGCAGATACCTTTCAAGCAAACAATGATACTTTATCGAAACTTGAATATTGGGTGCTATTGGCAGCAGAGAGTAAGAATCCATTACACCAACAAAGAGCAGATAACTATCTCAAAGTCCTTGTGGATTATGCTCAAAAAATGAAAAGCGGGCATGGTAAGTTAAAAGAATCCATTGAAGAAGTACTGGCGCGCCTGGAGAGATTCGAACTCCCTGCCCTCTGATCCGAAGTCAGATGCTCTATCCAGATGAGCTACAGGCGCACTAACAAAGAAGACTTGAATTTTACTATGCAGCCCCTTTAAGCCACAAGGGGCTGTCCGAATTATAACCGTGACAGCCCCTTCCCGCTTAAAGAAAAAATACTAGTTGTTAATCACCGTAAACATAATATGTTTCAGTAGCATAGAGCCCTAGCAAAACATATGTTGTTTCTTTGTCTATGTGCGTAATCTTCTTAATTCCGGCCTCTTTAGCTATTTTTTCAATAGACGCATCCCCAAATCCAAACCCAATAAGATGAGTTAACACCCCGACGGCCTTTTTCGAGCCTAAAACATCAGCATTTACAACCAATGGTTCCTTTGCAGAAGTATACAAAAGACCTATTGGAGTTGCTGATATCGAAGTCGCCAAAACCAAAGAAAAAATAACTCCAGCAAAACGTTTTTTCATTACACAAACTCCTTCCTAATTTAATTTATTCTCCAAATACGGTGTATGTATCTTGTCTGAACAACCCTAATATCGTACTGGTTGCCCTTTCTATTCTATGAATTTTCGAAATACCATTCATTCTTGCAAAAGTATCAAAACTTTTATTTTCGTTTGCCCACAAAAATAAAACTTGCAAATCAGAAAAAGTCGCAGACTTAGGGCTTTCAACTGGACAATTACCCACTACTGTACGAATGGGGGTAGGAACTGGCTCCTTAGTAGAATTATAGTAAATTCCGTAAGTCACGTCCCCTGCCAATACAGAAGTCGATACCACTAAAGATATCATCAATGCAACAAAAAAAGATTTTTGCATCATTTATTCACCTCCCTTTAAAAATCTAGGCATACAGAATACATAAAAAGAAACGCAAAGTAAACAAAACTTTATAGTTTTTTTCTCCTACCCTCTCAACATATTCAACGCGGCGCCCGCCTTAAACCACTCAATCTGCTGAGCATTGTAGGTGTGTTGTAGGGTCAATTTACTAACTGTTCCATCCGCATGATGAGCTACTAAAACAAGGGGTACTCCCGGGGTAAATTGTTCCAATCCCTCTATATCCAACAGGTCATCTTCTTGTACAAGATCATAGTCTGTTTTATTTTGAAATTTTAAGGCTAAAATACCTTGTTTTTTAAGGTTAGATTCGTGAATACGAGCAAACGAACGGGCAATCACCACCCGAACTCCCAAATGCCGAGGTTCCATGGCGGCATGCTCACGCGACGATCCTTCTCCATAGTTTTCATCGCCAATCACAACTGTCCCAATACCTTGAGCCTTGTAATTTCTGGCTGCATCAGGAATCGCCGTATAAGTACCCACCACATGATTTTTCACCAAATTCACTTTATCGGTAAAGGCATTCATGGCACCGGTTAACAGGTTATTGGATATATTATCCAAGTGTCCCCTAAATTTAAGCCAGGGCCCCGCTGGTGAAATATGGTCTGTGGTACACTTACCCTTTGCCTTAACAAGCAATCTAAGGCCTTTTAAAGGCTTCCCATCCCAAGCCTTGAAGGGCTCTAGCAATTGTAACCGTTCTGATTGTGGGTTTACCTTTACTTGTACACTCGCTCCATTTTCAGCCGGAGCCTGATACCCAAAATCACCCGATGCAAAACCCTGGGTAGGCAACTCTAAACCGGTGGGTGCCTGCAAAGCAAACGTTTCACCATTAGACCCCTTCAACTCATCTTTTAACGGATTAAACGCCAAATCACCTGCAATAGCAAATGCGGTTACAATTTCAGGGGAGGCAACAAACGAATGGGTATTAGGGTTTCCATCGTTTCGTTTTGAAAAATTACGGTTATACGACGTTAAAATCGAGTTTTTCTCTTGGGCTTCAGCTCCATGACGTTTCCATTGACCAATACAAGGGCCACAGGCATTCGCTAATACCATTCCGCCAATCGATTGAAACGTATCCATATGACCATCTCGAATCATAGTCAATCGAATTTGTTCAGAACCCGGAGTGATTGTAAATTCCGACTTAGCTTTTAACCCCTTTGCATGGGCTTGCTTAGCAATAGAAGCAGCCCGTTCAATGTCTTCATACGATGAATTGGTACAAGAACCAATCAAACCTACCGACAAGGTTTGAGGATATCCATTGTCTTTTACCGCTTGTGCAAACTGCGACAAAGGCCAAGCCTTATCGGGGGTAAAGGGTCCATTAATATGGGGCTCCAAAGTCGATAAATCGATATGAATCACTTTGTCAAAATAAGCTTCAGGATTGGCATATACCTCTGCATCCGATCGCAGATCAGCATGAACCTTTGAAGCTAAAACAGCCACCTCAGAACGGCCTGTAGCCTTCAAATAATCTGCCATTTTTTCATCAAAAGCAAATACCGAAGTCGTCGCACCAATTTCAGCCCCCATGTTACAAATTGTCGCTTTACCAGTACATGAAATCGACTCAGCCCCTTCTCCAAAATATTCCAAAATACAATCGGTTCCACCTTCAACGGTTAAAATACCTGCTACTTTTAAAATCACATCTTTGGCCGAAGTCCAACCCGATAATTTGCCCGTTAAATGAATTCCTATTAATTTGGGCATCTTTAATTCCCATTCAAATCCTGCCATTACATCTACCGCATCTGCTCCTCCCACTCCAATAGCCACCATACCCAATCCACCCGCATTCGGAGTATGCGAATCGGTACCTACCATCATGCCGCCTGGAAAAGCATAGTTTTCAAGTACTACTTGATGAATAATTCCCGCACCAGGCTTCCAAAAGCCTATGCCATATTTATTAGAAACAGACGATAAAAAATCATACACCTCTTGGTTATCCTGCTTAGCTCGATTTAAATCATCGTCTGCCCCAGTTTGTGCCTGAATCAAATGATCACAGTGTACGGTAGAAGGCACGGCCACTTTATCGCGTTTTGCTTGCATAAATTGCAACAAAGCCATTTGGGCCGTAGCGTCCTGCATCGCCACTCGATCCGGGTTAAAATTTACATAATCAGTCCCTCGAGCATAAGGTTTTTGAGGCAAGGCATCTGCAGCATGAGCGTACAAAATTTTTTCAACCAAAGTTAAAGGCCGTCCCAAGGCTACCTTTGCTGCTTTTACTTTTTGTTCTAAAGAACTATAAAACGTCTGAATCAAATTTAAATCAAACATAGCGACTCCTTTCAAAGCTCACTAACTACAATATCCATAGGAACATCCCAACTATCCGGATAAACAGTATCTACCCTCTGCCAAGAAAAACATACTCCTACTTTAGCACCTTTAGCTTCTTGCAAAAACCTATCGTAATATCCCTTACCCATTCCTAATCGGTAGTTTTTCTTATCAAAAGCTAAGCCTGGCACAATCCACAACACATCAAAACCCTTAAAATGTTCAACCGGAAGCCACCCATCCAAAGAACTAGGTTCTAAAACGCCATATTTTCCAGGCACAAACGGTTCTGAAATCGATTGTATTTCACAAAAACCATATTCATTTTTCTCCAAATGAAACTTGGGTAAAAAAACTTTTTTTTTCTCTTTAAGGGCTTGCTCTAAAAATTCAAAACAATCTACTTCCTTTTCAAAAGGAAAATACCCAATAACAATAGTGGCCTGAATGAAATAACTCAAAGTTGCTACTGTGGCAAAAATAGTTTTACTTGAATCCTTCACAACCGTTAAAGGAATTTGGGCCCGCTCCAGCCTGGCCCAAGCTCTTATATGCTGTTTTTCAGTCACGTTTATTTTAAAAGTCTTACAAGCCTTATGCCTTCAATTTGTTTCAATTTAGTAACCACGCTATCATCACAAGCCCCACTAATATCCACAATGTTATAGGCAAGATCCCCTCTACTCTTGTTAATCATCTCTAAAATATTCAATTTTTCAGAAGCCAAAATAGCTGTAATTTGGCCTACCATATTGGGCACATTATCGTTGGCAATAATCAATCTCGCATCGCCCGATCTATCAATAGAACAATTGGGAAAATTAACTGAATTTTGAATATTTCCATTCAATAAAAAGTCTTGAATTTGTTCAGCAACCATTATCGCACAATTATCTTCCGCTTCACGGGTAGAAGCTCCTAAATGAGGAATAGACACCACATTTTTTGTTGCCAACAAACGTTCAGTTGGAAAATCTGTAATATACATAGCAATTTGGTTATTTTCCAAAGCTTCAATAATGTCATCCTCATTTACAATTTCAGCTCTGGCAAAATTCAACAAAACACAGTTTTTCTTCATTTTTTGAAGAGATTCTTTATTAATTAAATTTTTTGTATCAGGGGTCAATGACATATGAAAAGTTAAAAAATCAGCTGTAGAGATTAATTTATTAAAGCTTATAGAGGGTTTAACCGCTCTAGACAATTCCCAGGCACGATTTACCGAAATAAACGGATCAAACCCCTCTACATCCATACCCAATGCTGCAGCTTCATTAGCCACCATCAACCCAATTGATCCCAAACCAACAACGCCCAAACGCTTACCTCTTAATTCATATCCTTTAAATTGAGATTTATTTTGCTCAACCAAATCAGGAATAGCCTCCCCATTCCCTTTTAAACTTTTTACATAATCAATACCATTCATTAAATTTCTTGAAGCTAAAAACATGCTTCCCAAAACCAACTCTTTAACCGCGTTGGCATTCGCTCCAGGAGTGTTGAATACAACTATATTTTGCTTAGTACATTTATCTATAGGAATATTATTAACCCCAGCTCCAGCTCTTCCTATTGCCTTAACTGAGTCAGAAAAAGTCATGTCATGCAAATTAGCACTTCTTACCAAAAGTGCATCTACTTTTTCCTGAGCTTCATCTGTAATGCGAAATAAGTCTTTTGAAAATAAATCCAAACCCACCTTAGAAATTTTATTTAATGTTTGAATCGTAAACATAGAGTTCCTTTCAAAATATAAAAACCGAACCCCAAGAAGGTCCGGTTTTTAAAAAAAGAATTAATACAAATCTTAACGTTTTCTGAACTGGAAGCCTTTACGTGCTCTCTTCTTACCATATTTTTTACGCTCTTTAACTCGAGGATCTCTGGTCAAAAACCCTTCTTCTTTTAAAGGTTTTCTGTAATCCGCACTCACAAGTAGCAGGGCTCTAGACACACCCAAACGAGAGGCATCCGCCTGAGCCACCAAACCTCCACCTACAGTAAAAATATTACAATCGTACTGAGATTCAAGACCTAGTTTTTTCAACGGAGCTTTTACTTTAGCAATTAACAGTTCACTCTTAATATAGTCAATACCTGGTTTTCTATTAAAATTTACTAAACCAGTTCCTTTTGAAATCCATACCCTAGCAATAGCCGATTTTCTTTTTCCAGTACCATAAAACGAACCATTGCTTACCGTAGCCTTTTTATCTTTTTTCTCAGCAGCTGTTTTTACTTTTGCTGGAGCTGAACTTACTGCTTTTTCAGCAGATGCTGGAGCCGGTTTTGGGGCTTTGGGAGTAATTGTAGCTTTTTTAGCTACAGGGGTCTCTGCTTTAGCTGCTGGCTTTGATACAGCTTTCTTTTTTTCTACAGCTTTTTCAGTTGTCACACTTTTTTTCTTTTCCATGATGTCTCCTAAATCTCCTTAGCTGGAATTGCAAGCAATTCAGGGGTTTGTGCAGCATGCTGATGCTCTGCACCCGAATATAACTTCACTCTTTTAAGTAAAAAACGTCCCATTTTTGTTTTTGGAAGCATACCTTTAATAGCGTCTTCCAAAACTTTTGTAGAATCTTTTTTCAATTGATCTTTTAATGAAATAGACTTTAAACCACCAGGATATCCAGTAAACCAATAATAAGTTTTATCTGTTAGTTTTTTTCCTGTCACTTTTATCTGACTGGTATTTAATACCACCACAAAATCTCCCATAGGGGCTGAGGGCGTAAACACAGCCTTAGTTTTACCCATTAAAATAGATGCCACATAAGAAGCTACTCTACCTAAAACCTGGTCTTTAGCGTCTACTACAACCCACTTTGGTTGTATATCTTTTTCTTTCGGATGAAATGATTTCTGCTTTCTCATAATACGTCTTCTCCTCTTAATTTCTCTAACTAAAATGATATTTTAACAAGGGCCAATCCCTTCGCTTCAGCCAAGCGATGGGGGCGACTATACCCTGCCTCAACCAACATTTTTTGCAACTCTTCTAAACTCATCTTTCCTGTTAATACCTCAAACAAAACGCCTACTATATGTCTCACCATTCGATACAAAAAACCATCTGCACATATTTTAAAATAAAAAAGAGTCACACACTCTTTATCGCTATACAACAATGGAAATTTTTTACAAAAAACTTCACATTCATAAACTGTTCTTATCGTATTTTTATAAAGTTTTGGATTCGTAAACGATCCAAAATCATGAGTTCCAATAATTTTTTTAACAAACTCCTTACAAAGTCCTAAATCAATATCAAAATTAACTTTCTGCACTCTGTCTCTCATATAAACTGGAACATCCTCATTCGTAAAAATAAACTGATATTCTCTACTCACTGCTGAAAATCGTGGATGAAAATCCTTACTGGCTCTCATTACCGATTTTATATAGATATCTTGAGGCAAACTTCTGTTAAGCAACTTTCTCAACTTCTCTGGCTGCAAATCCAGTTCAATCTGAATCAACATTACCTGATGAACAGCATGAACACCTCCATCGGTTCTTCCAGAATACACTATTTTATTTTCAAGGTTCGTAAATTTCTTTATACAGTTTTCAAATTCACCAACAACTGTTCTTACACTAGACTTGGTTTGAGTTTGAATACCACTGAAAAAAGTTCCATGGTACTCAAACTCTATAACATAACCACTCAAACTAACTCAAGTAATGAAACAGGTGCAGCATCACCTTGTCTAAAACCTAATTTCGTTATCCGTGTGTAACCACCTTTTTTGTCTTGGTATTTAGGAGCTACATTTTTAAAAACATGCTTTACTATCTCTTTATCTGGCACCATTTTTAAGGCCAAACGAATAGAATGCACCCCGCCTGTTTTAGCATGAGTAATAAGTTTTTCAGCTACTTTACTTGCCGCTTTTGCTCTTACATCCGTTGTTTTGATTTTATTGTGGGTGAACAATGCAATAACCAAACTACGCAACAAAGCCATTCTTTGATCTGTTGGTTTACCTAGCTTTGCAACGCCTTTTCTATGCCGCATATCTAATCTCCTTATTCTTGAGGAACGCCACTAAGCGCAAGTCCATACATTTTCAATTTCGCATTGATTTCATCTGCACTCTTTTTACCAAAGTTTTTAATTTTGATAAGTTCAGATGTATCCTTTTGAACCAATTCTCCTACCGTTTCAATCCCTGCTCTCTTCAAGCAATTAGAAGACCTTGCAGACAGCTCTAAATCATCGATAGTTAAAGCTAAAACAGAGTCCATAGATTTTTCAAAAGAGGCTGACTGACCTTTTTCAGAAGAAATTTCTTGAACCAAAGGCTTTTGATTCATACTTCCAAACAAACTCAATCTATCTACCAAGGTTTGAGAAGCTTGTCTAACAGCAGCTTCAGCACTAATACTGCCATTGGTCCAAACATCTAAAGACAAGCTATCATAGTCCAATTCTTTACCTACACGAATATTCTCTACTTGATGATTTACTCGAATAATAGGTGAAAAGGAAGCATCCAATGAAATTGTATCAATCGATTGATCTTCATCTTGATGGGCTTCAGAAGGCGCATATCCCTTTCCTCTTCTTAAGACCAACTCAACATTAAATTTGCCTGCTTCTGTAAGTTCAGCAATATATAAATCTTGATTCAATATTTCTACACCTTCAGGGCACACAATTTGAGAAGCAAGAATTTTCCCTTTTTTACTTACACTCAATGACAATTTTACAGGCTTGGTTTCTGACGATTTAAAAATAAGTTTTTTGATATTACAAATAAAATCAAACACGTCTTCCAAAACATGAGGAATAGTTGAAAACTCATGCTTAACACCCTCAATTTTAATTGAAGTAATAGCATAGCCTTCCAAAGAAGAAAGCAACACTCTTCTAAGTGAATTTCCTAACGTCGTTCCCATTCCTCTTTCTAAAGGAGAAACTATAAAACGACCTGCTCCATCTGACAACGTTTCAAACTTAACCCATGGTTGCGGATTTGAACTCACAGCATTTTCCTCCTCAAACAAACTTACATAGAATAAAATTCAACAATCAACTGTTCCTGAACTGGGACATCAATCTCTTCTCTCTCTGGCAAATGTACAACAGAAATATTTTGAGCTTGTTCATCAAAAGCCATCCAGGTTGGAACACCTTTTTCTTTAACAACTTTAAATCTTTCTTTATACAAATTATTTTCAGTTTTTAAAGAAATAATATCCCCTTGCTTTAATGAGTACGAAGGAATATTAACCTTTCTGCCGTTCACACTAAAATGGCCATGCCTAATTAACTGCCTCGCATCTTTTCTTGACATGGCAAATTTTGATCTAAATAAAGCATTATCAAATCGTGACTCTAACAATTTAAGTAGATTCGAACCAGTAACTCCTTTTTGATTCAAAGCACTGTCAAAATAATTTCTCATTTGAACTTCAGAAATACCAAACAAAAAGCGTAATTTTTGTTTTTCACGTAATCGCTTCCCATACTCAGACATTTTCTTCGGCATATTTGTTCTGATTCCAGGAGGAAAGTTACGCTTCTCAATAGCACATTTTGCCGTATGACATCTTGCACCTTTCAAAAACAACTTCTCTTTATTTCGTCTACATACCTTACAACTAGCTTCTAAATATCGCCCCATTAGGCATCTCCTTATACTCTTCTTCGTTTTCTTGGCCTACATCCATTATGAGGAATAGGCGTAACATCTGATATCGACTCTACTTCGAGTCCAGCCGCTTGGATTGCTCTAATAGCAGTTTCTCTGCCCGAGCCTGGTCCTTTAACAAAAACTTGAACCACTTGCATACCTACAGTTTCAATCGCTTTTTTAGCAACTAACTCTCCAGCTTGCTGAGCCGCAAACGGAGTACCTTTCTTAGTTCCTTTAAAACCAACCATTCCTGTCGATGCTGTGGCTACTACAGCACCTTCAGAGTCAGCTATTGTAACTATAGTGTTATTAAACGTGGACTTAATATGAACCACTCCTCTACTAACACTTTTCTTAACTTTCTTTTTCTTTTTTAAAGCCAAAACTTATTCCTCCTAAACTTTCAACCTACTTAGTTACTTTTTTCTTACCTGCTATTGCAATTCTCTTACCTTTTTTGGTACGAGCATTAGTATGAGTTCTTTGACCTCTTACAGGCAATTTCTTACGATGTCTCATACCTCTATAAGTTCCTGTATCGATCAATCGCTTTATGTTTTGATTCACTAAACGTCGCAAATCACCTTCAACAACATACTCTGCAATCAAACTTCTTAATTTAACAATCTCATCCTCTGATAAATCCTTAACCCGTGTATCAGGACTAATACTAGCTTTCGCTAAAATTGTTTGAGATGTTTTCAAGCCAATACCGTATAAATAAGTCAATCCTATTTCTACACGCTTACTTCTAGGTAAATCAACACCACTTAATCGAGCCATTTAATAATCTCCTTCTATCCTTGACGCTGTTTATGTTTTGGAATAATGCAAATTACCCTTAAAACACCATGTCGTCTAATTAACTTACAATTTTTACATATTTTTTTCACAGAAGCTCTAACCTTCATACAACTCTCACTTCTTTCTTTAGTAATCGTTACTTAACTCTAAAAATAATTCTTCCTCGTGTCATATCATAAGGGGACAACTCAATTTTTACTGTATCCCCAAGAAGAACCCTAATATAGTTTTTTCTTATCTTTCCAGATACATGTGCCAAAATTACCTGCCCTGTCTCTAATAAAACTCTAAACTGCGCATTTGGTAATGACTCTTTTACAACTCCTACAACTTCAATCACATCATCTTTTTTACTCATTCGGCTGCCTTCATCGGTTCAAAGTAAGTACTTCAGGACCGTTTTCAGAAATATAAATCGTATTCTCATAGTGAGCAGACAATTTTTGATCGGCGGTTATTATAGTCCATTTGTCTTCTAATGTTAAGACCTTAAATGTACCTACATTTACCATTGGCTCAATGGCAAAGGTCATACCTGCTTTTAAAACAGGACCCTGGTTGGCTTTCCCATAATTTGGAATAAGAGGGTCTTCATGAAGGTCTTTACCTATACCATGACTACACAAATCTCTAACTACTGAGAACCCTTTTTTCTCGACATAGGTCTGTAGCGCATTTGAAATATCACCCAATTTTTTTCCTGGAACAGCCTGCTTAATACATTCAAAAAATGAATCCTCAGTAACCTTTACTAAGTTTACGGCTTCTTCTGTTCCTTGCTCAACAATAAAAGTTCTTGCAGCATCTACATGAAATCCTTTGTAAAAAACTCCTACATCAATACTCACTACATCGCCAGGAAAAAAAACCTTACTTTCATAGGGAATACCATGAACTACTTCTTCATTCTTTGAAATACAAGATGAAAATTTATATCCTCTATACCCTAAAAAAGAAGGCTTCGCGTTACGCTCAAGAATTTTTTTATGAATTAACTGATCTAAGAAACCAGAATTAGAACCTACTTTTACAAAAGGTCGAATATATTCAAAAACTTCTGCAAGAATTTTTCCACCTTCACGCATAGCGTTTAAATCTGAATCTGTTTTTATAGTAATATTCAATTCAAAACACTCACTAACTCAGCATAAACTGATTCTGAATCTTTCTGAGCATCGATATGATGCACAGAGTTAGAATAAAACTCTAAAACTGCCTTTATTTGATTTTCAAAAACCTCAAACCGATTTTTAATTACTTCTCTTGTATCATCCGCGCGCTTGATAAGTTCAGCTCCACATTTATCACATTTATTTTCTATCTTCGGGGGACAAGTAGTCGTATGAAAAATAGCTTGGCAAGAAGAACAAGTAAGCCTCCCCAAAAGTCTATCAAACAAACTCTCAAGGCTAACATTTAAATAAAAAATAATTGGCTCTCCTAAAGCCATTTCTTTCGAGAGTTTTTTATAAGAGATCGCCTGATCAACAGTTCTTGGAAAACCATCTAAAACAAGTCCGTTTCTAGTATTTGAACTTATAATCGTTTGCTTAAACAACTCAATCATTATTTCATCAGGAACTAGAGCTCCACTTTCAACAATACTCTTCAAAGACCTACCCAAGGCACTATCTTTACCTAACTCTGCACGAATTAAATCACCAGTAGAAATTTTTAAAAAACCAAACTCTTCGCACAATCTTGACGCTTGAGTCCCCTTACCCGAACCAGGGGCGCCTAAAAAAATTATATTTTTCACTGAACAAAGCCTTCATATTTTTTAGACACAATATAGGCTTCTATTTGCCTTAAGAGGTCTAGAGCAACACCCACAATAATTAAAAGAGCCGTTCCACCGAGGCCCTTAAAACTTGTAACTTGAGTTATATTAGAAGCTATCACAGGTGCTAAGGCAACCATAGATAAAAAAATTGCCCCAACAAGGGTAAGTTTAGTAACAACGCCCTCTAAAAAATCTACAGTAGGTTTTCCAGGACGAATTCCTGTAATAAAACCACCATGTTTTTTTATATTATCTGACAACTCTTGGGGATTAAATGTCACAGCCGTGTAAAAATAAGAAAAGAAAAATATAAGTAAACAAAAAATAAAATTATAAAGAAAACCATCATAAGCATAATACTTAGTAAAGAAACTACTTAACCACGGAATATGCGAATAATGGGCAAACATAGCAGGAAATTGTAAAACAGCAGAAGTAAAGATGATAGGCATCACACCACCCTGTACTAATTTTAAAGGAATATAAGTATTTTGACCTGAATACATTTTCCTTCCAACAACTCGCTTAGCGTATTGCACAGGAATTTTTCTTTGTGCCTCTTGAACATAAATAATCGCCACAACCATAAATAAAATTATCAAAATCATAATGAGTACTCTAAAAATGCTAAGTCCTCCAACAACCAAAACATATGTATCCATAAAATACCTAGGCATTTGGGCAACTATACCCACAAAAATTAACAAAGAAGCTCCATTTCCAATACCGTACTCAGAAATTAGCTCCCCAAACCACATCACCAACATAGCGCCCGCAATCAAAAAAATCGACGAGTAAAAAAGAAAAGAGAGAAAAGACACATCTGGTAAAATCAAAGACTTAAAGCCGAATGACATCAAAATTGACTGTATAAGAGCAATAAAAACGGTTAAATAACGAGTATATTGAGCTAACTGTTTTCTTCCAGATTCTCCTTCTTCTGCAATTTCTTTTAAAGAAGGCCAAATAATCATCGAAAGCTGCATAATAATAGACGCATTAATATAGGGAAGTATACCAAGAGCAAACAAAGAAAACCGCGATAAACCACCACCCGAAAAAAGGTTGAAAAAACCTAAAACTCCTCCATTTTGAAAAAGTTTTTCAAGTTCTAAAACATTTATCCCAGAAATAGGAATATGTGTACCAATTTTATATACCAAAAGTATAAAAAAAGTAAAAAAAAGCTTCTTTCTTAAATCTTCATACTTAAATAATTTAGATAATAACTCCATAACTACCTAAATTATTTCAATTTTACAGCCAGCTTTTTCCAACTTTTCAGTCGCCGTTTTAGAAAAATATTCAGCTCGAATAGTTAGTTTTTTAGTGATTGTACCATTTCCCAAAATTTTTAATGGAGCCTTACCTCTTACCAAACCTAACTGAAACAACTCTAACTGACCCACTTCAGCTCCATCTTCAAAAAACGAACTTAGTATATCCAAATTTACGACTTCGTTACTAATATTTGCTGGATTATTAGAAGTTCCTCGTTTTTTAGGCAAACGTCTGTATAAAGGAAGCTGTCCTCCTTCAAAACCTGCTCTTCTAGAATAACCGGTTCTACTTTTTTGTCCTTTATGACCTCTCCCAGATTCTCCACCCAATCCGGAAGAATTCCCTCTACCTCTTCTTTTTGCTTTTTTTACTGAACCAGTTGCTGGTTTTAAAAGTGATATCATTTCAAAGCCTCTTAATTTTTATTTTCATTGATGAAAACAGGCAACTGTTTTCCTCTTAAACGAACTTCTTCTTCTAAGTTTTTGCTTAAACCTAAGGCATTTAAAGCAGCTCTTGCACAATTTATTGAATTACTTGAGCCCAATACTTTTGCTACAACATTTTTTAGTCCCAAAGCTTCTAAAACAATGCGCACAGATCCACCAGCAATAACTCCCGTCCCTGGACGTGCTGGCTTAATAATAACTCGTGATGCCCCAAACTTTCCTACAACTACATGAGGCAAAGTACCGTTTACAACGTTAAATGACCTTTTTACTTTTTTTGCTCTTTCTACAGCTTTTCTGATAGCCACAGGAACTTCTTTTGATTTACCCAAACCAATTCCTACACTGCCATTTTGATCTCCAGAAATGACAACTGCTCTGAAAGCCATACGCTTACCACCACTAACAACTTTGTTAACCCTATCAATTTGGATTACTTTTTCCAGAGTGGTATTTTGATTTTTATTATCTTGGTTTGAAGACTGATCCTGCATATTGATCTCCTAATAATTGATTCTTAAAAAACTAAGCCATTTTCTCTACATATATCAGCAATAGCCTTTACTCTACCTTTGTACGAATAACGACCTCTATCAAACACAACTTTAGATATATTTATAGCTTTAGCCTTATCAGATAATTCTTTTCCAACAACTTTTAAAACTTCACTTTTCCCAAGCTTTTTACCTAATGAAGAAGCCGCTGCCAAAGTAGTCATGCTTTCATCATCAATCAACTGCAAAAAAATATTTGCATTGCTTCTGAAAAGACTCAATCTTGGTCTTTCTTTTGTGCCTTTAATATTTGTTTTTTTCAAAGATTTTCTATTCAAATTACACCTCTTCTAAACTCTATTACTTCTTAACGCTCTTACCTTGTTTTTTAATAATAACTTCTTCAACGTATTTAATACCTTTACCCTTATAAACTTCAGGAGGTCTAATTTCTCTAATTTTAGAAGCAACATGCCCAACTAATTGCTTGCTATGTCCAGACACTTTAATTTTATTTTGACCTTCAACAGTAAAAGTAATCCCTTCAGGTGCTTTAAATACAACTGGATGAGAGTAGCCTATCGCAAATTGTAAATCCCTCCCAGACAACTGTACCCTATATCCGATACCCACTAATTCAAGGTCTTTTTCAAATCCTTTAGTTACACCTGTAATCATATTAAATATCAAAGCTCTATATAAACCATGTTTGGCCTTTTGATCTTCATTTAGAAGTTTGATCACTAAAGAATTTCCTTCTTGTTCAATCTGAAAATGGTTTTGGTTTATAGCTATAGAAGATTCACCTTTAGGCCCTTTAACCAAAAGTAGACCATCTTTAAAATCTACCTTTACTTTACTTTGATCAATTTCAATTACTTTTTTTCCTATTCGTGACATACAATTACCTCGCTAAGATACAATTCCTAATAATTCCCCACCAACATTTGCCAATCTAGCAGCTCTTCCTGATAAAACACCTTTCGGAGTCGTTAAAATACAAATTCCAAAACCATTCAATACTTTTGGAATTTCCGCTTTTTTAACATAAACTCGTCTACCTGGCCTACTCACAGTTGAGATTTCAGAAATAGCCGGAGCTCCATCCTGAGAATACTTCAAAGAAAGCTTTATACTTTGTTTCTTCAACTCATCATTTTGAAGCTCATAAAACTTAATAAATCCTTCTTCTTTTAAAATTTTAGCTACAACTAATTTTAATTTAGAATAAGGAATAACTACCTCTTCTTGTCCTACCAAGAAAGCATTTCTTATTCTAGTAAACATATCTGATATTGGATGCGTACCTGACATTTATAACTCCTCTAAAAAAATTACCATGAAGATTTTTTAACTCCAGGCAACATTCCACCTGAAGCCAAAGTTCTAAAACAAATTCTACACAAACCAAAAAATCTTATAAAACCTCTTGGCCTCTTACAAATACTACATCTGTTTCTATATTGAATTGTTGATTCTTTTCTAATATTTCTCCAAACAATAGACGTTTTTGCCATTATAAATCCTTTCCTTTACTTTCTAAATGGCATGCCTACTAATTTTAGAAGCTCAAAAGCTTCCTTATCAGTTTTTGCCGATGTCACAATAGTAATGTCATAACCCCTTACTCTATCTACATTATCAAGACGTACTTCTGGGAAAATGGTATCTTCTTTAATACCTAGAGTATAATTACCTCTTCCATCAAAACAATTGGTTGGAAGACCTCTAAAATCCCTAATTTTAGGTAAAGAAACATTTATAAATTTAGTTAGAAAATCATACATTTTATCTGCTCTTAAGGTAACCTTACAGCCTACAGGAACTCCTTGGCGAAGCTTAAAATTTGAAATAGACTTTTTAGCTTTTGTTACAACAGGTTTCTGTCCGCTAATCATCAACAATTGATCCACTGAATAATCTACTACTTTAGAATTTGTAACTGACTCTCCCATACCCCTATTAATAACAATTTTTTCTATTTTAGGGATTTCCATAACGTTTTCATATTTAAACGTTTCTTTTAACTTGGCTTTTATAGTTTTATTATATTTTTCTTTTAAATCAGACATAATTTATTCTCCGTACTTAGGCTTTCTTCTTTTTAGAAGAGTTCCTAGTTGTTCTTTCCTTTTTACCATTTACTACTTTAAAAGCTGCTTTTACCGGTTTATTTTTATCGTCAACCAAGCTTACTTTAGAAATACTAATAAATCCAGGAATTTTAACAATTCCTTCACTATTTTCATCTCTCTTTTTTAAGTGTTTTGTTACAATGTTAACTTCTTCAACAATTACCAAACCCTTTTCATTGTTAACTTTTAGCACTTTTCCTATCTTTCCTTTATCGTCTCCACTAATTACAACAACTTTGTCGTTTAATTTAATTCTTTTCATATCTTTTCCTTCTTAAACCACTTCTACAGCCAAAGAAATGATTTTCATAAAACCTTTCTCTCTTAACTCTCTTGGAATTGGACCAAAAATACGCGTTCCTTTAGGATTTTCGTCATTATTTATAATGACCGCAGCATTATCATCAAATGTCAAAACTGATCCATCTTCTCTTTTTACTCTATTTTTCGTTCTAACTACTACTGCCTTAACTACTTCACTCTTTTTAATTTGACCAGAAGTTATCGCTTTTTTCACTACTGCAACAATAATATCCCCTACTCGGGCATATCTTCGCTTACTGCCGCCTAATACTTGTATACACATTAACTCTTTAGCGCCTGAATTATCGGCAACCTCTAACCTTGTCTGAGCTTGAATCATTACTGCTCTCCTTTAGTTGCAGACACAACAAGCAACAACTTCCATTTCTTAAGTTTACTTATAGGTCTACTAGCTATTATCTTTACCTTGTCACCAACTTTACCTTGTTCAAGTTCATCATGAACAAGATACTTACTGGAAACTTTAACTACTTTTCCATAAACAGGATGTCTTTTCAGATTTTCCACTTTAACTTTAATCGTTTTTTTACCCGAAACACTTTCAACTAAACCTTCAATAACTTTTTGGTTTGGCACTATTTACTCCTTAATTTGTCCTGGCTAACCTGAGTTAACTTACGAGCTATCTCTTTTCGTTTCTCTCTGTACAGCTTTAGAGAATTAGATTTTCCAGACTTAAATTCTACTCTTAGTTGATTTTTTTCTTGAACTAATTTTTCGATATCTTTATTCATAAATTAAAATACCTCTCTGTTGATAAACGAAGTACTCACTGGAAATTTATGAGACGCCAAGCGTAACGCTTCTTTAGCAACTTCAAGATCTACTCCACCCAACTCCATTAAAATACGTCCTGGTTGAACTGGAGCAACCCATCTGTCAGGATCACCTTTACCTTTACCCATACGTGTCTCTGCTGGTAATTTAGTAACACTTTTATCTGGGAAAATTCTTATCCAAATTTTTCCGCCTCGCTTTATGTATCTAGAGACAGCTCTTCTTGCTGACTCAATTTGCTTATCGGAAATCAAACAACACTCTAGAGCTTGAAGCCCAAAATCACCAAAGGCTATAGTATTGCCTCTCTGAGCCTTACCTCTATTCCTTCCTCTTTGATACTTCCTATATTTTGTCTTTTTTGGCATTAACATAATAATTCCTCAATACTTCTTTTTAATTTAAGCTACCTCTGCCATTTCTGGCTGTTCAACTGGTAAAGATTTTTTTTCAAAAACTTCACCTTTATAAATCCAAACTTTAACCCCGATCTTTCCATAAGTGGTCAAAGCCTCAGAAAAGGCGTAATCAATATCAGCTCTAAATGTATGTAAAGGTACTTTACCTTCTCTATACCATTCAGTTCTTGCAATTTCTGAACCAGCCAAACGACCCGCGCAACAAATTTTTACTCCCTTAGCACCAGACTTAAGGGATTTCTGGACAGCCATTTTCATTGCTTTTCTAAATGCAACACGCTTTTCAAGCTGTTGAGCAACCCATTCAGAAATTATTCTTGATGACAGTTCTGAATCTTTTTCCTCATGAATATTTATTTTAATAACTTTAGAGAATTTTTTAGAAAGAGTCTCTTGTATAAGTGCAACCTCAACTCCACCTTTACCAAGAATAAGACCAGGCCTTGCAACATACACATTAATTTCAACTAAGTTAGCTTTTCTATTAATTTGGATCTTTGAAATACCTGCCTTTGAAAAATCTTCCTTTACAGCATTTCTTAAATTAAAATCTTCCAGAACATATTTTGCATAATTACCAGCATCAGAAAACCAAGTAGACTCCCAGTCTCTAATAATACCTATTCTTAAACTTATCGGATTAGCTTTTTGGCCCATTGTATTCTCCCACTAAATTTTTTTCAAAGAAACATGTACATGCGAAGTTCTCTTTAAAATTTGAAACGCTCTACCCCTAGATCTGGGCTTAATTCGCTTCAATTTCGGACCTTCGTTTATAATAATTGTTTCCAATTTTAAGGAACCGCTATCATATTTATTGTTATGCACAGCATTTGCAACTGCTGAATTTAAAACCTTAAGAATTATTCTTGCCCCACCTTGTGGAATATTTTTCAAAATATCAACTGCCTGTCCTGCCATTTTGCCTCTGATTAAATCGGCAACAATTCTTAGTTTGTAAGGAGAAATTCTATTATAATAACTACTTGCTTTTACTTCAGTTTGAGCTTTAGACATTATTATTTCTCCCTATTTCCTGAGTGAGTCTTGAAGGTTCTAGTAGGAGAAAACTCACCTAAATGATGCCCAATCATACTTTCTAGTACAAACACAGGAACATGTTTTCTTCCGTTGTATACTGCAATGGTATGACCAATCATATCAGGGGTAATCATTGAACGACGAGACCAAGTTTTAATTAGCTTTTTTTCATTGTTCTGGTTTTGTTTTTCAATTTTCTCTAACAAACTCTCATCTACAAATGGACCTTTTTTAATGGACCTTGCCACGCTAGTATCCTCCTACTTCTTTTTATTCAATATAAATCTATTTGAAATTTTCTTTTTGCTACGAGTCTTTAATCCCATAGCCTTTTTACCCCATGGAGTTCTAGGTGCAGAACGCCCAATTGGAGCTCTACCTTCACCACCACCGTGAGGGTGATCACATGGGTTCATAACAGAACCTCTAACCTGAGGTCGTCTTCTTACCCAACGAGTAGCCCCTGCTTTTCCTAACTTTCTATTTCTATGGTCAGAATTACTTACCTGTCCCACTGTTGCTTTACACTTAATATGAATCAATCGAACTTCACCAGAAGGCAATTTAACACTTGCATATTGTTCATTTTTAGCAACAAGAACTGCAGCAACTCCTGCAGATCTTACCAACTTTGCGCCACCACCAATGGTTAGCTCCACATTATGAATGGTTGTACCAACAGGTATTTCAGAAAGAGGCAATGAATTTCCTACTTTAATATCAGAATCTTTTCTTGAAGTTACTTTTGAACCTACTTTTAAACCTTCAGGAGCAAGTATATACGACTTTCCTCCATTTTCATGTTGAACCAAGGCTATATTTGCAGTTCTGTTCGGATCATACTCAAGAGAAAGAACTACGCCATCCGCTTCTTCTGAGTTTCTTTTAAAATCAATAAGACGATAGGCTTTTTTATTTCCTCCGCCTTTGTGTCTAACAGTAATTTTTCCTAAATTATTTCTTCCAGCCTTATTTTTTTGAGCAACCAAAAGAGTCTTTTCAGGAGCAACCTTAGATAGTCCTGAATAATCTAGTATTTGTCTTCCTCTTCCTGAATGCGTTATTGGTCTTAATTCTTTAGTTGGCATGTTTTCACCTTAAAATAATTTTTTAATATCTTGATTTTTCGCGCTTTTTTGCAAAGTTACAATGGCTTTTTTAATTCCTTTTTTCTCTCCAATAATACGTCCACGAACTCTCTTTTTTGAAGGCAAATTATTGATATTAATACCCTCTACTGTTACATCAAAGGTCTTCTCAATATATTTTTTAATTTCAATCTTATTAGCTTCACCTTTTACTACGAAAGTATACTTTTCTTGATTCATAGCATCTGAACTTTTTTCTGTGATTAGGGGCAATAATGAAAAATTAGGCATTGTTAAAAACCTTCTCTTTTAGATTCTTGAAAGCTTCATTTGAAAAAATTACTCTTTCAGTTCTTATTTTGTCTATTGGAATATATTCAAAAGGAAATATAGAAACATTTTTGATATTTCTAACACCTTTAATAAGGCTTTCTTCAGTTGAAGAAACTACAAATGTTGTCTTATTAGAACCAGTTAACTTAGAAAAATCTTTTGTTTTATAATCCCTGTTATCATTTTGAAAAATAAAAATATTATCACGATCCGCAGTCAATTTATCATTTAGTGAAGTTAAAAGAGCAAGTTTAATAGAAACATTATTGATTTTTATAGAAAAATCTCTAGGTTTTGGACCGAAAGAAACACCGCCCCCTCTACGAAGAGGAGTGCGATTAGACCCACGACGAGCATTTCCTGTGCCCTTTTGACGATAAGGTTTAGCTCCCCCGCCAGACACCTCTGCTCTGGTCTTTGAACTTGCAGTACCCTGTCTAACAACTGATTTTTGATACTTATCTACCAAATAAAGCAAATGTGGATTCACTTCAGAACTTGGACTTTCTAACGTCTCCTCACCCACTACTTTTCCATTTAAATCTTTAACTTCAATTTTCATTTATTTATCCTCTTAATCCTAATTAAAAATAGCTAGAACCCCAGCAAAAGGTTTACCTGGAACAGCACCCCTTACAAAAATATAGTTCTTTTCAGCATCTATTTTTAAAACTTTCAAATTTTTAATGGTCACATTTTGACTTCCCATATGACCAGCCATTCTTTTCCCTCTCAAAACTCTACCGGGAGTTGTACCTGCTCCAATAGAACCAGGAGCTCGGTAATTTTTAGAACCATGACTTCTAGGACCTCGTCTAAAATTGTGACGCTTAATGGTTCCAGCAAATCCTTTACCAGAAGAAACTCCTCTTACAGATATCAACTCATTACTTTCAAAAATATCTGAACTTACAAAATTACCTACTTGATAATTTTGAACAGCTTCAGCTTGCAACTGAAAGCTTTTTAAAAACTTATAGGGTTTAGAGTTTTCTTTTTTAAAGAAACCTACTTGTGGCCGATTACACTTCTTCTCTGCCATCTCTTTGAAACCCAAAACAACTCCTTCTTTTCCTGAAGCTGTAGTTGAATACGACTTAACAACATAACAAGGACCCACCTGTAAAACGGTAACGGGGCTTATTACCCCATTTTCATCCGCATACTGAGTCATACCAATTTTTTCTGCTAATAATACTTTTTTCATGAATTTTCCACCAAGGTTACTTTATGAATTTAATTTAATTTCAACATTTACCCCAGCAGGTAAATCAAGACGCATCAAAGCATCAACAGTTGAAGAAGGAGGATCTAAAATATCGATCATTCTCTTATGCATTCTCACTTCAAAATGCTCCCCACCTCTTTTATCGATATGAGGAGACTTTAACACACACCATACTTTTTTCTGAGTAGGCAGAGGAACAGGACCTACAACCTTAGCACCTGATCTTTCGGCGGTTGTAACAATCTTTTCTGCTGATTGATCAATGATACGATGATCAAACGCTTTTAGACGGATCCGTATTCTTTGCTGAGCTGATTTTTTATCTTTTTTCACTTGTTTATCCACCTAACTTATCATCACCCTATTGGATAATCTTGGTAACTACACCAGCACCAACAGTTCGACCACCTTCACGAATCGCAAATCTCATTCCTTCTTCACACGCTACAGGTACAATTAATTCAACCTCTAACGATATGTTATCT
>Ga0172373_10000256_pt1 | contig 85764 bp, 74 predicted proteins | sample Lak10m_2_FD_114546 | JGI IMG/M metagenome (GOLD analysis project Ga0172373, IMG submission 114546) | Freshwater microbial communities from Kabuno Bay, South-Kivu, Congo - kab_092012_10m | ecosystem: Environmental > Aquatic > Freshwater > Lake | place: Democratic Republic of the Congo...
ATTTTAATAGAATGGTTTTTTGCCATTAATCCTGAACTAAGTAAGCTTGCTACAAGAAGTCCTACAATAATTTTTTTCATTGTTTCCACCTTTTTTAGAATTTTTTTAAATTTAATTATTTTTTTATTTTAAATCAAATAGATTTTTAATTTGGTCTTTATCTGATAGCAACGGGGCTTTTCCATTTATTAAGGGCCATTGGATAGCTAAATTGGGGTCGTTCCAAATAAGATGTCCTTCATGCGCTTTTGAGTACACATTCGAACATTTGTATAACAAAGTGGCTGTTTCGCTAAGTACGTAAAATCCGTGGGCAAAGCCTTCAGGAATGTAGAGCATGTGGTGATTGTTTTCGTTTAATTCTTCCATTACCCATTGGCCATAAGAAGGTGAGTTTTTGCGAATGTCTACAGCTACGTCTACAACGGAACCTTGGGTAACTTGAACCAATTTAGCTTGTGCAAAAGGCGGAGTTTGAAAATGCAATCCACGCAAGGTGCCTTGAACGGATACACTTTGATTGTCTTGAACGAACACTGTGTGAATGCCTAGGGTTTTAAATTTATCGCTATGATACGACTCAAAAAAATGGCCACGGTTGTCTTTGAACACTTGAGGAATGACGCGTTTGACGTCGGGGATTGAGGTGGATTCTATATGCATTAAAATAGCCCTAACTGATTTGATTCAGGATACGATTTTGTATCATCCTCGGGCTTGATCCGGGGATCCAGCATTGATGTTTCTTGGATTCCCGCTTTTTCTTGCGCGTGTGAAAATTTTTCACCAGAGCTAAAAAACGAAAAGCCTTCAGATTCAAGGCCATTTAATAGGGTATTTGCACGGGTGACTATGCTTGCTGGCAAGCCCGCCATTTGGGCTACATGAACCCCATAACTGCGGTCAGCCGGGCCATATTTCATAGTATATGTAAACACCAAGGTGTCATTGGCCTCTACCACTTCCATGTTAACGTTTTTAACCGCTTCATAGCGGTCTTGTAAGTGAGTTAACTCGTGATAATGAGTAGCAAATAGGGTACGAGCTTGTAGTTCCTCAACCAAATATTCAGATACCGCGCAAGCAATGCTCATGCCGTCATAGGTCGAGGTACCTCTGCCAACCTCATCTAAAACAATAAGACTGTTGGGTGTAGCGTTGTGGGTGATGTTGGCTGTTTCAAGCATTTCTACCATAAAGGTACTTTGTCCAAAATAGAGGTTATCTAGGGCACCAATTCGGGTAAATAATTTATCAACTGGGCTTAAAGTGAATGACTCTGCGGCTACAAAACTGCCCATTTGGGCCATTACTACAGCCACGGCTATTAATCGCATTAAGGTTGATTTACCCGCCATGTTGGGTCCGGTAATGAGTAGAAAACGGTTTTCGTTTTTATCCATTTGAACGGTGTTAGGTATAAATGGGCTATGAGTAAGGGTTTCGATTACCGGATGCCGACCTTGAATGAGGTTTAAAGTGAGCTCAGAAGCTTCGGAAAATTTGGGCCTCACATAGCCTCGTTTAAAGGCGGCTGTGGCCAACGATTGAAATACATCCAGTTCGGCTAAATGAAAGGCAATCAGTTGCAGGGTAGGCAAATGGCTTTTAATAAGCGCTACAAGTTCTAAATAAATCTGGGTTTCAAGCTCAATTTGTTTTTCTTCGCCATGTAATAAAATGGTTTCTTTTTCTTTGAGTTCAGAGGTGATGTAACGCTCGGCATTAGCGAGGGTTTGTTTACGAATGTAGTGTACTGGAACGGAACTACTTTGGGATTGCGGCACTTCAATAAAATAGCCAAATACTTTGTTAAACCCTACTTTTAACGATTTGATGCCTGTGGCTTCTTTTTCTTGAGGTTCGAGTTGTGCTATCCAGTCGCGAATCGATTTAAACGACAGCATCAGCGCATCTAGTTCTTCAGAAAAATGGTCTTTAATGATGCCTCCGTCACGTAAAACCGATGGTGCGTCGTCTTTGATGGCTTTTTGCAAGGTGTCGATAAGCCCCCGAATGGGGCTATCGGGTTGTAGGGTGTCTTTAAAAAAGTGTGCTGAGTTTTGTAATAAATCAGAGCTTAAGGGTTCAAGTAGTACTGGCAAATCAGTAAGGCTTTCTAGTGATTCTTTAAGGGCCAAAACGTCTTTAGGATTGTGGTGGTTAGATACAATGCGGCCTAAAAGTCGTTCTAAGTCGTAAACGCGGCCTAGGAGGGCCCTGCATTCGCTTCGGGTGTTGGTAGCTTGAACTAGGTCCTGAACGGCATCCAAGCGTTGATTAATGGCCAATGGATCTAATAATGGCTGTCTGATGTTTTGTTTTAGTTTACGGGCTCCCATGGCAGTTAGGGTGTGGTTTAGTACCCAAAACAAAGTAGCTTCTTGAGGTTGTCCATCGCGTGCATGTATCAGTTCAAGATTACCTAACGTGGTGCTGTCCATGCTTAAAAAACGGCCTTTTTCTATGGGTTTAAGGGTATTGAGGTGTGGGAGTGCTTGTTTTTGGGTTTGTTGTACATAGGCTAAAAGAGCCCAAGCGCAGGAAAATCCAGGTTCAAGATCGGTTAAGCCAAAGCCTTTTAAGTGTTGTACCTTTAAATGATGGCATAAGTTTTCATTGGCACTGAAAGTATCTAGAAAATGGGTTTCGGTTTCTAAAAATGAACCGGAAATGGGAAGTATTTCTTGAAAGGGTTTGATGATTTCTTTGGGTTCAAGTTGAGTGATTTGTTGTTTAAGACTTTCGGTAGAATTAAATATTCCAAGTTTAAATTCTCCGGTGGAGATGTCGGCATAAGCCAAGGCCCAAGAAGCGTTTTCTAGAGGTTGAACGGAGACCAAGTAATTGTTTTGATCGGCTTGTAGAGTTTTGAATCCAATAATGCTGCCAGGTGTTACAATTTTGACGACTTCACGTTTAGTAAGTCCTTTACCTGCCGATGCTTCTTCTGTTTGCTCACAAATAGCTACCTTAAGCCCTTTTTGGACCAACTTTGAAATGTAGCCTTCGGCGGCATGGTAAGGCACTCCGCACATAGGAATTCTGTTTTCATCTTTTCCTCGGCCTGTAAGTGTTAAATCTAATAATTTTGAGGCTGTTTTAGCGTCATCTAAAAACATTTCATAAAAGTCACCGAGTCTGAAAAATAAAATGGCATCTTGGTGATCATGCTTGATTTCGAGATATTGCTTCAGCATAGGAGTATCCGCTGTAACAACGGATGATTGGCTATGAAGCTCTTCATTTTGCAGGTGCTTCATAGGGGTCGATATCTCCATTATCTTAGTTCTAGTTTAAGATCTAGGCATAAACGTTGGCAAAGTTGTGTGTGTGTGTGGTTGACTTCGTCGTCGGTTAAGGTAGCTTCGGGGTTGCTGTAGTATATCGATAACGCCATGCTTTTTTTATCGGGGCCTAAATGCTGCTCCGATTCGTACACATCAAACAAGCGGATGTCTTTAAGCCATTGTGGCCTTTGGTTTTCAATTTGCGTTTTAATGTCGGCGAACGATACTGTTTTGGGGCATAAAAGCGCCAGGTCACGGCGAATCACAGGATACTTTAAAAGTTCTGTTATGGGGCCTCGCTTTGATGAATAATGAAGTGCAATTATGTTTAGATTGAGCTCTAAAGCGGCTACCGCTTGAGTACACTCGTAGGCGTCTGATACCGCCGGGTGAATAAACCCGATATGACCTACGGGTTCAGTTTCATTGGGAATGTAAATGGCTGCAGATTGGCCTGGATGCCAGGGTATTTGGGTGTGGGTTTTGAAAATGGGGCTTGGAAAATTAAAGGTTTCAAACAATTGTTCAACAAGTCCTTTTAAATGAAAAAAATCGGTTTTTTCGGTGGCTTTGTCGGCGTTATTAAAGGCATTAATTTGCCAGTTTCCATACGCCATTAATCCAAGCTTAAGAGGCTCCTCTTCAGGTTTTGACTTTAAGTAAGTTTTTCCCCATTCAAAGCCCTTGAAATGGTCCACAAAGTGGCGTTGGTTATGGGCGGCAGATTTGAGTAAATTAGGAATAACACTGGGCTGCATCACCGATGCTTCCGGTGTAAGTGGGTTTTTAAGTACAAAGGCATCCGATCCGTCTAGGCCACATTTTTCCAAGTCTTGAGGGGAAATCATAGGAAACGAAATCATTTGATGAAACCCTGAATGAATTAAAAAGGCTGTAATTTTGGCTTGAATTTTGGGTTCAACTTCGTGGACTACGTTTACAAGATCCACTTTAGGGGGTGAGAATTTTAATTCTGTGGTGTTTACTTTTTGATTTTCAGATTCAAAAAGAGGGCTTCGCATGATTTCTTCAGTTAAGCAGGGGTACTCGCTAACATCGTGTTGACGGTAGCTCGGTACGCTTACATGGGCGTTGTTAAAGGTGAACCCGTAGTTTTTAAGGGTGTTTATTAGGTCTTCATGTGAAAACTCAGTGCCCAGTAGGGCGTTTATTTTTTCAGGTTCCCAAGCGATGTCTTTGTTTATAAACGCATCATTGTTTTGAACTTTTGTGATTGGGCTTACCCAGGCTTTGGCCAAGGTTTGTAACCAGTAAGCCGCTCGGTCGGAGGCGGTTAACACGGTGTTGGGGTCAACACCTCGCTCAAAGCGAATGGCGCTTTCGGTACGTTTTTGTGTTTGAGTACGGGTAATACGAATTAATGAGGGTAAAAAGTAGGCTGATTCTAAAAGAATCTCGGTGGTGGTGTCGCTTACGGCACTGTGTTTGCCACCCATAATGCCGGCTAAGGCAACGGGTTGCGTGCCCTCTGTAATTAACAATTGCCCCTGTTTCAAGGCTAAGTCTGTTTCATCTAAAAGGGCCAAACTTTCTGAGTTTTTAGCTTCACGTATAGTCAGCGTGTTATTTTTAAAATAGGCCGCATCAAAGGCATGTAGGGGTTGACCCAGCTCTACCATTACGTAGTTCGTTACATCTACCAAGAGATTTTTGGGTCTATAGCCCAAGCGTTCAAGCCGAATTTGCATCCAAAGTGGGGTTTCTAAAGTAGAAAATCCTCCTATTTTTCGGACACTGTAAAAAGGGCAGGCCCTGGTATTTTCAATTTTAACCGTAGGTAAGGTTTGGTTTTGGGTAGCGACTTGAGTTTCAAAAGGCTCTAAAGAGGTTTGCGTAAAGGCTGCAATTTCACGGGCGAGGCCTAGAAAACTTTGGCAGTCGCCTCGGTTAGGTAAAATGGAGATGTCGAGAAGAGTGTCTTTTAGTTTGGCGTGGTTAATAAAGTCGACACCTGCAGGAGTATCTGGAGGTAATATCCACACGCCGTCAGCACTTTCGCTTAAGCCCAGTTCTTGGGTCGAACACAACATACCAAACGAATCTACACCCCGTAGTTTGCTGGCTTTAATTTCGGTCCCGTCGGCTAATATCGAGCCTGGCACACTAAAGGGAACAATGTCGCCTTCTTGTACGTTTTGCGCACCGGTGACGATTTTGTGGTCTTGGGTTCCATCCGAAATAAAAATAATGCGAAGACGGTCGGCATTAGGGTGTTTTTCAATACGGTTGATTTTACCCGTGTAAATTTTCTCTAATTTTTCACAAAGTGGGGTTACTTCTTCTACTTCAAATCCACTTTCAATAAGCTTTTTAACGAGTCGTTCTGTACTTAAGTTAATTTCAATAAAATCTCTGAGTCCGTTTAATAAAAATTTCATTTATCTGCTCCAAACTGGCTTAAAAAGCGTGCATCGTTTTCGTATAGTAAACGAATGTCAGAAATGCCATATTTCAACATGGCTACGCGATCAATACCAATGCCAAAGGCAAAGCCCGTTACATCATCAGGGTTATAGCCAACCGCCCTAAATACGTTGCGATGCACCATGCCAGCACCCAAAATTTCTATCCAACCGGTGTGTTTACACAAATTACAGCCGGTGCCTTTGCATTTAAAACAGCTCATATCGGCTTCTACAGAGGGCTCGGTAAATGGAAAATAACTGGGTCTAAATCGAACGTTGGGAGACTCGCCATATTCAGCCCTAAACAGTTTGCTCAGTAGATAGGTTAGGGTGGCTTTGAGATCTTTTAGGGTGATGTTTTTATCGACGTATAACGCCTCAATTTGGTGAAACACCTGCGAATGCGTGGCATCCGAATCGCAACGAAACACCTTGCCTGGAGCTATTATTTTCAAAGGCAGAGCCTCTTGGAGGGTACTGTGCTGTTTTAAAATGGTTTCCATAGCTCGTACTTGAACGGGGGAGGTGTGGGTACGCAAAACCTGGCCGGTTTCAGTATAAAATGTATCGTGCATGTCACGAGCAGGGTGATCGGCTTTGATATTTAATTTTTCAAAGTTGTAATCATCACTTTCAACCTCAGGGCCCGAGTGAACTGCAAACCCTAAGGGGCTTAAGATCTCTACAATTGAATCAATCACACTTTGTAAGGGGTGTTTGCTGCCGGTTCCGTAGTGTCTACCTGGAAGGGTAACATCAATGGTTTCTTGACTTAATTTTTCATTGAGTTCAGATTCTTCTAGTGTTTTTTTTGCGGTATCAAGTTGGGCTTGAATACGATTTTTTATTTCGTTAGCAAGTTGTCCTATTAGCGGGCGTTCCTCTGCACTTAGCGTGCCTAAACCTTTTAAAATATCGGTTAAACTTCCCTTTTTCCCTAAAACTGATACTTTAAGATCTTCTAAATCTTTAACTGTTTTAATTGTATTTAAGTTGTTTTTTGTACTGAGTTCTAATTGAGTCAGTTGTTCTTGAAGGGTTAAAATTGTCATAGTAAAGAATATTTTATCGTAGTTTTTAAACTCACACAAAGGATCATATTTATGTTTTTAAAAATAGTGGCCACTACTAAAAAGAAATCTAAAAAAATAATTGTTAAAAGTTCCTCTTCAGACTCAGACTCTGAGTCGTGTTCAAGCAAAGATACTTCGAGCTCTGGTTCAGATAGTGAGCCTAAAAAGAAGCTTAAAAAGCCAACTTTGCCCCATATGGGAATTCATAGACTTATGGTTGGATTTGTACAAAAATCTGTTCCTAAAACAGAATCTAAATTAAGTACAGGCGAGTCAAGATTAACACACGACTTGGTTGGAAGTTATAATCAACAATTAAAAGATAAAGCTGTTAAGTTAGAGCAAGAGGCTCCTGTAGGGTACCGGTACTACCAGGCCACCAAAGCATTAATTGGGCCGTTTCAACTTCATACGTATCGTATGGAAACCCAAATAAACGGGGGAAAAATGCAGACAGCATTAGGACCCTATGTTGACTGTAATACTTGGCCTCAAAAGGTAATTTTGCATTATCTCATTTTTTTGAGACTAGTCGAAGATAAAAAAACGTCGGCCTTATTTGCTTTAACCACCGGGGATTCGTACCGGGTGGTAGCGCCTTATTCTGACTATTCATTTCCACGTCATGTAGCTAAATGTTTTTTAGATGCAAAAAATATTAAATGGGAAAAATCGAGGCATATTACAGGTGATTTAAACGCTACCACCACTTTTTATAAACACTCTCATGAAATGTGGCTCACCGAGTCTTATAACAATTTGGTTCAGTTTTTTTCAGCTGCTTTGCGTAAAGGTACAGACTTAACAAAAGAAGGTGCTTTGTTTGCATCGAAACAAACACAAATTGAAGTAAGTTTGCGACAGGTAAAGGTTCGATCGGGTTTAACATTGCCAGACATGGCTAGCGTTGTAACAGTTTTTAATGCGGCTTATGAAAGTAATGATTCAAAACTTGAAGACCCTGGCTTTAAGTTTTTAGATAACATTAAACCCGTTTCTCCCTCTAAAGTTGCAGATTTAAATGAGGCTTTTATAAAACATTTATTTGAAATTTTAAAGGATTCTAAAGAGGTTGATTTTGATTTTTACGGTCGCGAATTTACGGCTTTTTGGATGGCTGAAAAATTCAAGTTAGTTCAAAATAATATTACTCAGGAATGGGAAGGTTCTTTTACTTTAAGTAGTGTTTTAAGAGTGGTTATGAGCCAGTTTAAACCAGGTAAATGGGAGGATTTAAAAGATCTAAACTTTGGATACTGTAGTAATGGACGTTGGACGGTTGAGCCTTTTGTTAATTTTTTACAAGGAGAGTTTGTTTTTAAAGACAATAAATATTTTCGGATCGATGGAAAATGGTATGAAATTTCGGGCGATTTTTTAAAATCATTGGGCCAAGATTTTAGAACCAAATTAAGAGATACACAGTTTTTGCCTAAATTAGGGTCAGAATATGCCCTGCCTTTTAGGTGGGAATCGGGTGAAGAAGACGAGGCGTTGGTTCTCAAAAAAACTGACTCTGATTCAGAAGAAAGTGAGAAGAAAAATAAAACAAAAAATCTAAATCCTACGTATTTGAAACAAAAATTAGAAATTAAATCAGCAGAAGCTAAAAAGCTAATGGAAGCTTTAAAAACCGCTAAGATTGTTGAAGAAAAAAGTAAAAAAAATAAGGTTATTTCTTCAGATATAAAAGCAGATATTAATAAAAATAAAAGTGAGTTAGAAAAGTTATTTAAAGAGGCTATAGGTAAAGTGAAAAAAGGCGAAAAGATTGAAGATAAAATGGCTAAAAAACTACAAGACTTAGAAACTGTTTTACAGCATTTTTTAGATAAAAACATGAATAAAAAGCGAGTTATGAAAGAAGATGCTTACAATAAAAAATATTTAGATCAACCTTTTTACATAGTGGGGGATAAGCGTACGCCACAAAATTTAGAATTGTTTGATGTATTAAAAATTCACAATGGGCATTTGTATTTTTATCATAATAAAATTGGCATCGGGCAAAGTGTTAGAGATGTATGTTCTCAGGTAAGAAATGCAGCCAAAGCTATTGATGGGGCTTTAAAAAGCAATGCCTCAAAAAATAATCTATTAGGGCAGCTTTATGAGGTTTTAATAAAAGACGATGTGAATAAACATAAACTTGGCAATATTTCGAAAGAAGAGTTTGTTCGCTTGATGCGATCGGTTTCAAGAAAAAATGTGCATTTTGTGTTTGGGTTTATGAATAAATTTCAACGCGAAGCCCCCTTGGAAGCAGAGCGTGATCGTAAGGAAAAAGATAAATCACTCATTGAGTCAAATATTGCTAAATTAGAGCTATTATTAACCTGTTCGGTTGTATCTGAAATAGGGTTTACATTTTCGGTGGTTACTGTTGAAAAAGAGAATGTAAAAAAAGAAGATCAGGCTACAAAGACATCTTCACAAAATTTTCAATTTAGTTCGGCCGACTTTGGCGCTTCGAAGGAGTATGTTGCGTTTTGTGCAAAAGTAAAAGTGGGAATTGATCAATTAGAGAAAGTACTAGAAGACATAAAAAATAAACAAGCGACTGTAGAAATCCTAGAGAAAGCACTTGAAGCGGCTTCAAATGTGTTGAAAGACGAGAAAACTTTGTTTGACAATGCAGGTTTGGATTTATTTTTTCCAAAAAGAGATCAAGTTGAAAAAGAACTTTTGTTACAAAAAAATAAACTTCAAAACCAAGCGCTTTTGAAGCAATGGGAGGCATTGAAAAATTCGGCTAAAGAAATCAAATCCTTAGAAGAAGTCGACTCATGTGTAAAATCAATCGTAGACTTTTATCAAAAACTAGATTCTGAAAAATTTTCAATGGATGAAAGCGAAATAGCCACGACGCTTTCTGGGTTTCAAGTTTCAGTAAAAAAATTAAGTACAGATTTTCCTGGTATAAATGATTTTTATGTTTGCTTAGAACAGCGTATTGGGCTTTATATGGCAACCCGTGTTCCTGTTGAAGAATCCTCTGATGGTTCAGATTCGACCAAGTCTAAACAAGGATCAGCAATCGAGAGTCAAATTAAAATTAGCCATTCTCGTTTTCCTATTAAGTCGTTTAACCAGTGGGATACAAGTGCCGATAACAATTGTGCGTTTAATGCCTTTTTATTGACTCATTTATCTGGCATTCATCAAGAGGATAAGTCGGATACTGCTTGGAAAAATGTAAAGACACAGCTAAAACGGGCAAGTACTGCTGTGGATGACTTAAAATTACAGGTTTTATCAGAAACAAAATTAGAAACATTAACGCCCCTTACTGAAGACGATTTTGCCCGAATAAATGGGCTTTTGGACCGAGTTGTAAACTATAAAGATCGGTCTGCATCGTATGAGCTTCAGCATTGGCTTCAGCCGTATTTTAGGCGATTGGCAGTATTAACTTTGGCCGATCCAAATACGAGTTCCTATCGTTCATTTTTAGACCCTCAAAATACGTTTTGTTTAGATTTAATGGCAGAATTGGAAGGAAAGTTGTGTAAAAAACTAGGACGAGCTTTTATAGGTCGTGACACTGCCAGTGATGCTTTGCGAGATCAACCTGAAATTAAAGCTAAAATAAAAGAAATTGTAGATTCGTTTGTTAATCAAAAAAATGTTGTGGAAAACAATAAACTTATTAAAAAGGCAAAAGAAGACTTGCTTGCCTGGTTCGAAAATGAAGGCTTTAAGCACTATTTGCTAAATATGAGTAAGGGGGGTACTTGGGGGGGGCCTTATGAACTTCATGCTTTAGCTGAGCTGTTTGGACTTTCATTGTTTGTGGTTAAACCTCCGTTATTACTTGAGCCTAAGTTATCGTTAGGTACTAAAGAATTGAAATCAGATTTAGATGAAAATCAGTTTAAACTGTTGCGAACTTTAGAACTCATTGATCCTGCAACTTCTACACAAAAAAAACTTAATTTTAGTTTTTTGGGACTTACTAAAGAACAGGCTAAAAAAATTGTTGAGCAACAATTTGCTAGCGTTGTATCTAAAAATGCTAAAAATGGCCAAATTGTTTCTGAAATATCAAAGCAAGGTAGGGAGGCGTTAAAAACGAAATTTCTTAAATGGGTTGAGGACCATTATCGTGTTCCTGATAGGAGTATGACTTTATCAAACCCCTATGGAGCCCATTGGAGTGCGTTATCAAGTAGTGAGGGTAGCTTTAATTTAAGCTCAACGTTCGACTAAGCTTTATCTTTGTTGTCCTAATTTTTTTACAAACTCAAATTCATCTTTTGTTACCGGCATAACCGACAAGCGACTGCCCTTTTGCAGTACGATCATGTTTTTAAGTTCGGGGTAGCTGTGCAGCGATTTTAAGGTCACAATCTTGTTGAAGCTGTTTACATACTCAAGCGTGACACCGTACCAAATAGGCTTTTGTACGGTGGCCTTGGGGTCGTAATGGTCTTCGTTGGGGTCAAGGGCCGTGAGATCGGGTGTTGCTGGTTTAACAATTTTGGCAATGCCAGCAATTCCGCTAGGATCGGCGTTTGAATGATAAAAAAAAGCCAAATCGCCAACCTTCATCTCTTGGGTCATAAAATTGCGGGCTTGATAGTTTCTAACTCCATCCCAAAACGTGGTTTTGTCGCGCTTCAAGTCGTCTATGGAATAGCATTCAGGTTCACTTTTAAGTAGCCAATAGTTCATAGCTGAGAAGTATAGTTTATACGCTTAACTTGTCAAGCAAGGCCATTTGTTTTTACGGTTAGATTAGGCCTAAATCTGTCTTTCAGTTTTGGTTTTTTATCTGGCTTTGAATCAGGTAATGCAGTTTGCGTTTGATCGCCAAATTTGGCATTACGTACTAACATATCTAGCTGTAAAGCTGTTGTGTATAAGTCGTATAGGTTTCCAATAGCTTGGGCTCCATCTTCATTGAGAATTACCCGGGTACTTAGTGTTTTCTTGAATGAATTGCTTAAAGCTAAGGTAACGGCTTTGGTGTAAAGCTGATTGGGACTTAGTTTTTCAGTTTTGCTGTTTCGAGTCAGCAAAATTTCGAGCTTAGGTTTTTTTGTAATGTTTAGCGCAATAAATTTTTTTAACATATAGTTATTGTCGAAATATTTGTATGAAAATTGCAGTAATTTAGAGTTGTTTAAATAGTCCCCAACTTAAAGATGTGTCGGTTTTTGTGTAATTTCGGCTAAAAAATACCCAGGCAGATTGGTATCTGCCAATAGACATGATTTGGGTGCTGTCTTTGACCAGATAGAGGGTTCCCTCATTTGGGTAGGGCAAAAGAATGGGGGTATTTGGGTTTTTCATGAAGTTTTCTTTGCTTGGTAACGTTGCAACGGTTTGAATGCTGTTCCAATTTGTTTTAGCTAATGAAAACCCTGAATGTGCTAGATAGCTTGCTTTGAGTTGTTCAAATTGCAGTTGACTTATCTGTTGTGAACTTCGATACAAAAAACTGACCTGTAAAAATGCATAGCTGATAAGTACTAAAAGCAGACTTATGGCCAGTAAAAAATATCCTGACTCAGGTTTTTGATTTTTAATGCAAATTGGGTAATGAAATGCCATAGGAAATCTGTCCCAAAGAACTTTGCAGCGTGAGGGTATGTAGAGGGTTAATTGACGAAAATGTTTGAGTGATTTTAAGTGAAGTTTCTGAGGCTAAGGTTGAAAAGTTTCCTTGATTTTTTTTGTAACGGAGTTTGTTGGCATCGGTTTGTAAGGTGATGAGGTCTCCTGCAGGTGTTACCCCTCGATATGACACATCAGAGAGTTGAGTGAGTTGAATAGATTCTTTAAGTTCTTTTTCTATAAATTGTGTTGCAAAGCGGTAATCTTGAAGATTTTTTAGCCTTTGGAAGGATTTTCCTTGAAAGCTGTAAATGCTGATAAGCGCTTGTAGAAAAGTGGCCATAAACAACGTTGATAAACCCAGATAGATGCAGCATTCAACAAGCGTAAACCCGTTTTTGCAATGTTGAGTGTATGTTGTGTTCATTGCGTTTCTTTGTATAAAACTAAGGTTTTGTTGGGTGCTAGAGTGTATTCAAATCGTTTAAGAGTTGGATTAATGGGTGTTCTTGTGAGTTTTGGGTTTTGAACGGGTTGTCCAGCTAACAAAGTTTCAAGGCAATTGTGGGCTTCCCAAAGGTCATTTTGTTGTTGAGCATGGTGACTGATGTTGATATTAAGTTGCACAAGAGTAGGGAAGAATACTGTTAAAATGAGGCTAAACAGGGCAAGGCTGAGTAAAATTTCGGCAAGAAAGAAGCCTTTCTCTCTTATCATTCCCTCGAAAGAGGGAGCCCAAAAATTCAGCTTCATTGAGTTTTCCATGTGATTTTTCCCGTTCCTACCTCAACAGTAAGGCTAAGTGGTGTGCTTGGGTTTGCCGCTTTTAGAGAGCCAGCGTATTTTGTGTTTCCGGTTGATTTAAACCCAAGGGCTGCAGTGTTTAAGCTTAGGCTAGCAAGTAAGGGGTCTTGAATAAGTAAGGGTAGTGTAGTTGTGGGTTTAATTTGGCCATTGTTGAGTTGGAGGCTTGTATCGACTTCGCTTGCAATAGCTTGCCAACGCAGTAAGTGAAGTGTTCCGTAGACGTAGCTAAGCTGGGTGGTTTCTTTAAGTTTTTTTTGTTGAAGCGTAATGCCCATACCTGCACTTGTAACTAAAGTTAATAAGGCCAAAACGATTAAAAACTCTATGAATGAAAATCCAATTATCTGAGTATTAAATTCCAAAGTTGTGATCCCCAAAAGAAGCTAATAAAGGCTCCAGCAATTAAAAAAGGTCCAAAGGGGATGTAGTCTTGCCTAGTTTTGCGTTTTAAAACAATTAGACTTAACCCAATCACTCCTCCCAATACAAAGGCAATGTAAAATCCAATCAAACTGGTTTTTAAGCCTAAGTTGAGTCCTAATGCCACAGCGCATTTAATATCTCCCATGCCTACTGCTTCTTTTTTATAAACCCACTTGGCAATAATGCTTAAACATAAAAATAATACGCCAGCCAATGTTCCAGCTAATACGTTAGACGGTAGCGTTTGGTTAATGAGTGCTTGAATTAGCCCTAAAATCATCAAAAAATAAGTCAGAGAGTTGGGTAATATCATATGTTCTAGGTCAATCCAAATTAGGCTTAATAATATCCACCACAAAATGCAAAAAAATATGAATGGCCAGGTAAACGAGTATAAATAAAAGCCTAAGCAGCCTATCGCTATGCAGCCTAGTTCGTTTAGCACGTATCTTGCCGAAATCTTGTGCCTACAATAGTGGCATTTTCCCAATAAAAATAGATAACTTAAGACTGGAATTAGGTTAAAAATGCCAAGCGTATGATTGCAGTGTGTACATTTTGATCGGCCTTTTACCCAGTTGAGGTGTAAAGGAAGCCTGTAAATAAGCATGTTTAAAAAACTGCCCACACAGGCTGAAATTAAAGTAATAATAACGTGATTTAAAATCATAATATATTAATATATAACATCAAACTATATTGTTCAATTCTTTATTTTCGAAAGGGGATATGATAGAGTTTGGGTCATGAAAAAACTAATTATTTTAAGTTTAATAGTGCTAACTCCACTGTTTATTTTAGCAGAAAATCAACCCATTAAAGTTCCCGATTTTAGCAAGGCTCAAAAAACCCCTATTTTAGGAAAATTACAACCTTTTGAGCTGAAAACAGTTCAAGGTAAATCGGTAAATTTGACTCAGTATGAGGGTAAGGTTGTTGTGGTTGTTTTTTTTGCCACTTGGTGTCCACCCTGTATGCGTGAAGTACCCGATTTAATGTATGTTCAAAAACAGTATGCTAACGATGTTGTTGTGCTGGCTATAAGTGTTGATGAAGATCGGCAAGATGTAATGAAGTTTATGGCCAAAGCAAAGCCAAATTATGTGGTTACCTGGTACGATAAAAACTTATCCAAACAATTTGGATCAATAAGTTCTATTCCAACATCGTTTATAGTGGATAGAAAAGGTCAAATCGTAGATAAAATTATGGGATATGAAGGGCGTCCAGCTTTAATTAAAAATATTACAAAACATTTTTAAATGGGCCAAGTTTCCCCCTTTTTACCAGTAAAGCTGTTTATTGGATGTTTGTTTCAATCTCAATTTGAGTTTTCAAAGTTTTTAAAAAGGGCTACTTCCATCTGGGGTGACTTGGATTATCAATCGGATGTCTTTGATTTTTCTCATACACGTTACTATGAACCTGAAATGGGGCCACAGTTAAAAAAATGTTTTGTTGGTTTTAAAAACTTAGTGAGTACCGATGCAAAAACCTTGGCAAGCATTAAGCTTAAAACTCAAGAATTTGAGGTTACATTTTTAGATGATATGGGACATCGCGTGGTAAATTTGGATCCGGGAGTTGTAACTCTTTATAACGTGATGCTTCTTACTACTAAAAACTTTTCGCATAGAACCCCACTCATGGATGGCATTTATTCAGAACTCACGGTGCTGTATCATAAAACAGGTTGGCAGGCTTTGCCTTGGACTTATCCTGATTTTTTATTAAACACATACCAAAATGTTTTAACCACTTTAAGAAAAAACTATAAAGTTCAGTTGGAAAGTATGGGCACATTATGATTCTAAATACATTTGATTTTGGCCCCTTAAAGGTGGGTAACAGCCCTGTTGTGATGGGGGTTTTAAGCGAAAAAATTTCTTTTCAAGCTATTGATACTTTGATTAAAAAAGGTGTAAAGGCTTTTGAATGCCGTATTGATCAGTGGGGCGGTGCGGTTCTAGATCATGAGGCCTATCTAGAGGAGCTTGGAAAATTACCAATAGCCTTGTTAGGTACAATTCGACTTGCTGAACATAATAATCAACATACCGTAAGTTCTTTTAATGCCTTGTTACCAGGTGTTGACGGCATTGATATTGAAGTAGAAAGCCCTATTTTGACGGATCTAGTGGGCATGGCTAAATATCAAAAAAAGGTGGCTGTCATTTCGTATCACGACTTTGAAGGAAAAAAGGGGGTAGTAGATTGGGAGCAAAAAGTTGAGGAAGCACTTGATTTAGGGGCTGATATCGTAAAACTTGCGATCATGTTACATAGTTTTGAAGAGGCGGCAGAATTTTTAAAATTTACGTATGAGCAAAGAAAAAAGGGCCTCCCATTGATTGTACTAGGGATGGGTGAATATGGTGTTTCTACTCGCTATGCTGCGCCACTTATGGGCTCTTTTTGGACTTATGGATTTACTACCCAATCTGTGGCACCTGGCCAGGTAAGTTGTGAACAGTTGTGTGACTGGTATTTAAAAGCAAACTAAGTTGAAATAATCGCTCGAGTTTCTTGAAAAATTTTTTCAATATCTATCTCTGTTAATCCCAATTCAAGTAACAACTTGGCGTTGTCTAAAAGTTGATGACAAGTGGCAATTTTGTTTTGTAATAAAAAACTTTTTTCTCGAGTTGTTAGCGAATTTAAACAGGTAATAGGGTGTTGTCCTGTTTGGTTGATCATATCTCTCAAACTACCTTTTTCGGGATAGTCCCAACTAATCATATGAAGTCCCATACAGGTTCCGTATTGCAAGGCATCGGTGGTAAAGCGAGTATTGGTTACTAGCCAGCCTTCATTGAATACGGAGGCGTTTTTTTTGATATCTTCGAATCTTGAATAGATATACAAGGGGGTTTTTACGTCACACTTTCCGTTTTCTTCAAGATGGAATTTGCATTCTACAAGGTAGTGGCTTCCTTTATGTTCAGCCACAACATCGACCTCATGATTTACGCAATGTCCGGGTATTATTTGACTGACTTGGGTTTTAAAACCTTGTGCTTTAAGGAGCTCGGATACAAATATTTCAAAAGGGTATCCGCTAGGGCCTATGCCCAGTAGAGCTTTTTTAAGGTTGTATTTTCCCGATTGGTGTTTGTTTAAAGATTTAAATTTATGAAACACAATTTTATGAAGTTTTTCGGTTGAAATACCTTCATAAAGTTCTTTATGAACGGCTGTGAGAACAGTATTAATAATGCTTGATGAAGCGCCTGCACGTTGTAAAGAATGCTTTATCTTGTTTTCGTTATAGGGAACTAATTTTCCAGATTTTTTTCTTATGTGAAGCATGATTTATTCTTCAACGAAGTCCAATTCTTTGTGGTAGGTTTCTTCTAAAAAAAATAAAGAAATAAAAGCAATCCCTATACACAAACATCCTAAAACTGCTGCAGAAGACAAAATTCCAACCCGTTCTTTTAAAAACTGAAAGAGCAAGGTAATGGGGACTACGGCTCCACGAACAAAATTAGGCACAGTGGTAGCTACCGTTGAGCGTAAATTAGTTCCAAATTGTTCGGCAGCTACTGTAACAAAAATGGCCCAATAGCCACTGGCTATACCTAAAAATACACATAAGGTGTAGTACATTGAGGCTGTGATGCCATAAGCAAAAAAATTAAGCCCAACACACAAGGTAGCCAAAATTAAGAAGGCTAGAACGATTTTTTTGCGTGATTTAAATAGCTGACTACACGCGCCACTTAAAAAATCACCAATGACCAAGCCCAAATAACAAAACATTATGGCTTTGCCTGCATTTACCGGACCTAAAACATTTAATGATTTGGCAATTTCGGGCGAAAACGTTACCAAAATACCTACCACGTACCATAAGGGAATTCCTATTAAAATGCACTTTAGGTACTTTGAGAATCGGGTGTAGTTGGTAAATAAACTTAAAAAGTCTCCTTTGGAAACCATTTTTTGTTTTAACTGTTTATAAAGGTCTGATTCATGAACGCTTATGCGTAATATAAGCAAAAACAAACCTAAAACTCCACCAATAATAAAATTCATTCTCCACGTAAAAAAGTCACTGATTAATCCTGCAAATACGGCTCCTGAGACGCCAACTGACGCTACGATCATGGTTGCATAGCCTCTTTTTTCTTTGGGTAAGCTTTCAGACACAAGCGTAATCCCAGCTCCTAATTCTCCTGCCAAACCCACCCCTGCAATAAACCTAAACAAGGCATAAGCATTCACACTGTGTACAAAGGCATTGGCTATGTTGGCTACTGAGTACAGCAAAATAGATCCAAATAAAACCGATAAACGCCCCTTTTTGTCACCTAAAATACCCCAAAAGATGCCTCCAACTAACATGCCTATCATTTGCATGTTTAGTAAAAATACGCCTGTATCAAGTAAGTTTACTTCGGCAATGCCTAAAGATTTTAAGCTGCTTACACGTACAATACTAAATAAAACTAAGTCGTAAATATCTACAAAGTATCCTAGGGCGGCTACTAGAACTAGAATATTAAAAATGGACGATTTTTTAAGGTGAGTAGTTGTCATAATTGATTATGATACCTCATAATGCAGGTGCTATGAAACACAAAGGAACAAAAATTGATGTAGTGCAATTAGGAATTGGCCCTATTGGTGCCCAAATTGTGCGTTTTTTATTTGAGAAACATAGCATTAATTTGCTGGGAGTGGCGGATATAGATCCATTAAAATTGGGGATGGATATTGGGCAACTGGCAGGTATGGATTTACAGAAGATAACAGTAGTTGACGATCATATAAAATTACTAAAATCAAAAACTAAAAAACCGGCTTTAGCGATTATTGCAACAGTGTCTGGTTTTGAAAAAATTAAGCCCTTACTTTTGGATTGCATTAATGCAAAAGTGAACGTACTGACTACCTGTGAAGAAATGGTGTATCCTTGGGTCACACAGCCTGCTTTATCTAAAGAAATCGATGAGGCTGCTAAAAAAAACGGAGTGGTAGTGTTTGCAACCGGTGTAAATCCTGGTTTTTTGATGGATTTTTTACCTATGGTAACGTCTTCTGTTTGCCATCGTATAGAAAAAATTCAGGTTGAGCGTATCCAAGATGCTCAGTTTAGGCGTTTGGCTTTTCAGAAAAAAATTGGTACTGGATTGACCCGTGACGAATTTTTAGAAAAGGTAAGGCAGGGTGCTTTGCGTCATGTGGGGCTTACCGAATCGATGCATTTGTTAGCCCATAAATTAGGTTGGAAATTAACCCGTACCGAAGATGTGATTGAACCTGTAGTAGCTACAAAACAAGTGTTTGTTAAAGATACGTTTATTGCCAAAGGCGATAGTTTGGGAGTGAATCAAATTGGCAGAGGTTTTATAGGTCAAAAAGAAGTGATCAGGCTTTATTTTAGGGCAACTATTGGCGAGCCTGCTTCCAAAGACAGAATTATCATTCAAGGTGTTCCCGAAATAGAAATGGAAATTAAGGGTGGCTTAAATGGAGATGAAGCCACCTGTTCTTTGATTGTAAATGCTATTCCAAATGTTTTAAGGGCTGCTCCGGGTTTAAGAACAATGGCCGACATCGAGCCGATTGCATATTCTCAGTTTTAGTTTTTATGTCAGCTACACTGAATGACTTGGTTGTTGATTTAAACACCCATTTAACGCCTACTTTTCAAGATTTAATTACTTTTTTAGGTGATGCAGGATATCGTCGAGTGCCTATGGTGTTAGAGCAGGGAGACTTTGCAGTGAGAGGGGGTATTGTTGATGTGTTTCCATCTAGGCAAACCCATCCATTACGCTTTGATTTTCATGGAGATGAACTTGAGCGTCTCAACTCATTTTTGATCCATACTCAACGGTCATTATCAACTGTTCAAGAAACTCGAATTACGTCTTTTTCTCAATCTGAACCCTATTTTTTTGCAAGTTCAGACGATTCAGCTGTCCAAAGCTTATTGTCTGAGTACCAAGAAGACGATTACGTGGTGCACGAGATGTATGGAATTGGTCAATTTAAACGGTTAACCCGTTTAAAAATGGCCCAACATGAAGGCGAATTTTTACTTATTCAGTACAAGGGAACGGATGTTGTTTATGTGCCTTTGGACCAGATTCATCTGATACATAAATATTCGGGTTCTGATGTGGTTCCTAAGTTAAATGGACTGAACGATGGCGCTTGGAAACGTACTACCAATAAGGTTAAAAAGGAAACGGAAACCTTAGCCTTTGATATATTTTTGTTGTATCAGCAACGCAAAACACAAGAAGGTTTTTCATTTAACGAAGATACTGTGTGGCAAATTGATTTAGAAAATAGTTTTAAACATGCCGAAACTCCTGATCAGATTAAAGTGTCTCGCGATATTAAAAATGATATGGAATCATCAAAGCCAATGGATCGATTGTTGTGCGGGGATGTAGGGTTTGGAAAAACTGAGGTTTTGGTTCGAGCTGCATTTAAGGCTGTTGAAAATGGCAAGCAAGTTGCTATTTTGGTGCCAACTACAGTTTTAGCTCAGCAACATTTTCGAACGTTTTCAGAACGATTTAAAGCATTTCCCTATATAGTTGATTGGGTGTCGCGGTTTAAATCGGCCATTCAAAATAAAAAAACTTTACAGGGATTAAAACATCACAAAATCGATGTTGTCATTGGAACCCATCGTTTGTTGTCTAAAGATGTTGAGTTTTCAGATTTAGGACTTTTAGTTGTTGATGAAGAGCAACGTTTTGGGGTGAGTCATAAAGAAAAAATAAAAGCCATGAAAGCCAATGTAGATGCCTTGTCAGTAAGTGCTACTCCTATTCCAAGAACCCTTTATATGGCCATGACTGGGGCCAGGGATTTTTCGAATATAGAAACCCCACCCCCACAAAAAAAACCGGTTTTAACTCTTGTTAGCGAAATAAGTGATGAAAAATTAGCCAATGCTATTTCGTATGAAATCGAACGAGGTGGACAGGTATACTACATTTTCAATAATGTGGCAGCCATGCCACAAAAATATCATGCTTTAAAAACACTTTTGCCACATATCAGTATTGCTATGGCGCATGGGCAAATGTCTGAGCATGTTTTAGAAGCCACTATGAATGACTTTTATGAAAATAAATATCAAGTGTTGTTGTGTTCTACTATTATTGAAAGTGGATTAGACATTCCAAATGTCAATACTATTGTCATCGATAGAGCGGATCATTTGGGTTTGTCACAAATTCACCAACTGCGTGGACGTGTGGGACGTGGCGAAAAACAAGGTTACTGCTATTTATTTTATCCTTCAGAAGACTTGTTAAGTGAAAAAAGTAGAAAACGCTTGCAAGCCGTGCGTGAGTACGCTGCTTTGGGATCTGGTTACAAACTAGCCTTGAAAGATCTAGAGCTTAGGGGTGCAGGAACCTTGTTGGGTAAAAAACAGCATGGACATATGACAAGCATAGGGTTTGAATTGTATTGCCAGCTTTTGGCTGATTCAGTGGCAAAAATTCAAGGAAAAAAACTTGAACAAGCAAAATCTCCAATTAAGCCTTTTATGGAGGGGTACATTCCAGAAAGCTACATTGAAGACTATCGTGAACGTTTGGCAATGTATCAGAGACTTTCTAAAATGGAATACAAAACCCAGCTGGATAGTTTAATCATTGAACTTGAGGATCGATATGGAGAAATGCCAGATTTGTTGAGAAGTTTTTTAAATGTGATTGAGGTGCAATTGGATGGATAGAACCCTAAAAGTTCATGAACTGAACGAGTATCTAAAAGCTTCGTTTGAATACGATGAAATACTTCAAAATTTTTGGTTAGTTGGGCAAATTTCAAATGTTAAACATTATCATTTGGGTGGGCAGGTTTACTTTACTTTGTCTGATGAATTGTCTTCGATTTCTTGTGTGATGTTTCAAAGCTATTATGAAAAATTAAAAGAATTTCCAGCTCAAGGAACCGAAGTTATTGCCAAAGGGAGTGTGCGGTTTTTTAATAAAAAAGGAACTTTGCATTTTCAATGCGTTACCTTGCTTAAAAAAGGGGAAGGAAGCATAAACGCTGCTTTTGAGGCCTTAAAACAAAAATTACACCAAGAAGGTCTTTTTGAAGTATCTAGAAAAAAGAACCTTCCCAAGTATCCTGAAGCAGTGGCATTAGTAACCGCCTACGATTCGGCAGCTATGTGGGATGTAGTCAAAATGCTTCGTGAAGGGGCGTCTCATTTACCTGTTTATATAGTTCCAGCTGTGATGCAAGGGGCAAATAGTGCACAATCGATTATCGAGGCGTTAGCTACCATTCAGCATAAAGCTCGGTCTTTGAGAATTGAGGCTGTGATTTTAGCTCGAGGTGGAGGGTCTGGAGAGGACTTAGCTTCATTTAACGATGAAGCTTTGGTTCGATTTATAGCTCAGTACTCTCTACCACTGGTATCTGCTATTGGTCATGAAGTAGATATTACGCTTTGCGATTTTGTGGCTGATCTTCGAGTGCCTACACCCACCGCAGCAGGGCAACTTTTTGCTTCATCTTTTATTGAACTTAAATCTAACTTAAGTTTAGCTCAGTCAGCCATGCATGAGCTTATGAATCAGCGCTTACTGGAGACCCGTGAGTTAATAGAAAACGTATTAAAAACGGCACACGAATTGGTGAATACTAGTTTGCAAAAACATTTAACTTTTTTTGAGTTTTTGTTTCATCGTTGTAAAATGGCCGATCCCTTGTACAAATTAAGGCAAGGGTTTAGTATAACCAGGCTTTCAAAAACGCAAGAAATTGTGACTAAAACAGGGCAAATAAATAAAGGTGACATCCTCGTGACACAGGTTTCTGAGGGGCAGTTTTTATCTGAGGTTTTATGACCATTCAAAAACAATTGATTGAATTTCAAAAAGAAGTTGAAAAGCTTGAAGATGAAGCTATTGGAATTGATGACGCTGTGAAGCATTATGCTAAGGCGGTAAAGTTGGCTCATTCACTCCAGGCTAGCTTGTCCCAAGTGCAGGAGTCTGTTTTATCCATTCAGCAAGGAGCTGAGAGGCATGCAGCTCAGTAGTCTTGTGACTTTCGATGCACTATCCATTCAATATAAACCTTTAATTGACGAGGCTCTTTTAAAGTACACGTCGTTTTCTTTAAACGATCCCCGCTTGGTTCTTCAGGAAGCTATGCAGTACTGCTTATCTGCCAAAGGGAAGCGAATTAGACCGCTTATCATTTTTGCTTCTGCTGGTCTTTTTCAAAAAAACTTAGATTCTGTTATGCCCTTGGCTTGCGCAGTTGAAATGTTACACACTTATTCGCTTATACATGATGATCTACCCGCGATGGACAACGACGATTATCGTCGTGGCCAATTAACCTGCCATAAAAAATTTGGTGAAGATATAGCTATTTTGACTGGTGATACCTTAAATACTTTTGCTTTTGAAATAATAGTAAGAGAGTTGAGTGAACATTTTAAACCTCAAAATATTTTGCTAGTGGTTGAAGCTTTGGCCAAAAGTTGCGGTATTTTGGGGATGTCGGGTGGTCAAATCTTAGATTTAAAGGGGCCGAAGACAGTTTTTTCTGAAGATTATATTCGATCTACCCATGCGCTAAAAACAGGGGCTATTATTTCGGCTTGTGTAGTAATGCCTGGGTTGTTAAATGGGGTTGACCCAAAAACTCTTTTGCAATTAAAAACATATGGTGATCATTTAGGACTTTTGTTTCAAATGGTAGACGATATTTTAGACGTTGAAGGGGATGAGTCATTAATCGGTAAAACGGTTGGTAAAGATAAAGAGCAAAATAAACAAACTTTGGTTGAGCTTTTAGGTATAGAAAAAGCGAAGTCTTTAGCCAAAGATGAGGCCGCTATCGCCTTAGAAAGTTTGTCTGACTTAAAAGAAAACTATTCGGTTGTTATACTAGAAGACCTAGTGCATTTTACTTTAGGTAGAAATTGGTGAGGAGAAGACCATGGTTTTTTTAGACTGGTACCCTTTGTTGGCTTCATTAGCCAGTATGGCCACAGCTCAAATTCTCAAAAATCTTTCATTCTTGATTCGTTATAGAACCATGTCATTAAAATATTGGTTTACATCAGGTGGGATGCCGTCATCGCATTCAGCGTTAGTGATTGCTTTAACGGTTGCTCTTGGCTTAAAAGAAGGCTGGAATTCTAACGTATTTTTTATTTCAGCTGTCTTTTCATTGATTGTGCTTTATGATGCTGCTGGAGTACGACGTATGGTGGGCAAGCAGTCGGCTATTTTAAATCAAATTTCTGAAGAAATTGAAATTTCTCATAAACCCTTAAGCGAGCTTTTGGGGCATACTCCCTTAGAAGTGGGTGCCGGTGCCGTTTTGGGTGCTATGGTAGCTTGTGGCTTGTTTTGGGTTTTGACATGAGCAATTCTTTGCTTCATTCTTTAAATTTTCCTCATGATATTAAAGGGTTATCTAAGGCAGAGTTAGAGCAACTGGCAACAGAAATTCGTACTGAATTATTAGAAATAGGAAATGCCTGTGGTGGCCATTTGGCTTCTAATTTGGGTGTGGTTGAACTTACTTTGGCTCTGCACGCTGTTTTTGAAAGCCCAGCGGATAAATTTCTTTGGGATACCTCTCATCAAACCTATGTTCATAAAATGCTTACTGGACGTTTGGACAAAATGTTTACCATTCGCCAAGACGGTGGGCTTTCTGGATTCTCTAAAATTGATGAAAGTGAACACGATACTTTTGGTGCGGGGCATGCTTCTACGGCTTTATCGGCAGCTTTGGGCGTAGCCAGTGCAAGAAAAATTAAAGAAGAAAATTATTCGGTAGTTGCTGTTATTGGCGATGCTTCACTTTCGGGTGGGATGTCGTTTGAAGCGTTGAATAATGTAGAAAAATTAGGCTCTAATTTTATTTGTGTGTTAAACGATAACGATATGTCTATTTCAAGGCCGGTGGGCAATATGGCAGATTACATGACACGTATTCGAACCTCTATGCCCTACAATGCAGCTAAACAAAAATTTGAACGTTTAGTGGAACATATTCCTGGTATTGGAGTTCCTTTAAAACGACGTATCGAAAAAATGGTAGAACGCTTACGAGATATTGTTTTAGATGTAAAAGTAGGCGTGCTTTTTGAAGAATTTGGATTTAAATATTTGGGGCCTTTAGATGGGCACAATATTCCAGTTTTAATGGCCGCTTTGAAGTATGCCAAAAGCTACGATGGTCCGATTATGATTCACATTATTACCACCAAGGGTAAAGGTCATTTGCCTGCTGAGCAAGATCCTATTCAGTATCATGGTGTAGCCCCTAAACCTGCGGTTCAAGCGGCTGTTTCTGTTGCACAAACTGCAAAGCCAAAAACATATACTCAAGTTTTTGGGGAATCGGTTGTTGAGCTTGCAAAAGAGCAGTCTAATTTAGTTGTGATTACTCCTGCTATGAAAGAAGGCAGTGGTTTAAATGCCTTTGCAGATCAGTTTCCCGATCGATTTTTTGATGTAGGGATCGCTGAAGAGCATGCTGTAACCTTTGCTGCAGGTATGGCCCGTGTGGGTATTCGTCCTATTTTGTCTATTTACTCAACCTTTTTGCAAAGGGGTTACGATCAGGTGGTTCATGATGTTTGCTTACAAGAATTGCCTGTTATTTTTGCCTTAGACCGTGCAGGTTTGGTGGGCGAGGATGGGCCTACTCATCACGGGGTGTTTGATTATGCCTATTTAGCCCATATTCCTAATATTGCAGTGCTTGCTCCGAAAGATGGGGTTGAACTTAAGGCCATGCTAAAGTGGGCCACTACTCATCCTACGGCGGTATCTATTCGTTATCCAAAAGGCCCTGTGCCTTCTGCATTAAGTAATGATTCAACTATTGATTTGGGTAAGGGTGAGGTATTGGGTGAATGGTATACCTCTTCACATGACACCTTGGATGTTCTTTTGGTCGCAGTGGGCTCAATGGTTGCCCCTTCGTATGAGGCGGCTCAAAAATTAAAAGATAATGGACTTTCCGTTGTATTGATTAACCTACGCTTTGTAAAACCCCTTGATACCGAACTTTTAATGCGTTTTGTTGACAAATCAAAGGCTGTTTGGGTGGTTGAAGAAGGTGTTGGCTTGGGTGGGGTATATAGCTTTATTTTAAACGCTTTAGCTCCATTAACCCAAAAATCTTTAAGTCATTTTCATTCGATTGCTTTGCCCGATTCTTTTGTGGATCACGGAAAAATGCAAACCTTGCGTTCTACTTATGGCTTAACGTCTGAAGGTATAGTTCAGGTTATTTCAAAGGTGATGACCCCAGTAGTAGCTTCAACCTCTAAATGATTGCAATTGTTGGCTTGGGTAATCCAGGGAGTCAATATGAAAAGACTCGTCATAATATTGGCTTTTTAGCTGCAGATACTATTTGTAGTTATTTTGGGTTTAGATTTTCAGGACAAAAATTTAAGTCGCAGTTTTTTGAGGGAAGTATTGAGTCGGTTCCTGTAAAACTTATTAAACCAAACACGTATATGAATCTGTCGGGTGAAGCTGTGAAAGCGTTAATTTCTTTTTATAAAATTCCTTTAGATCAGGTGTGGGTTATTTACGATGATATAGATCTTGAGTTTGGTAAGTTACGCATTCGAAAAGAGGGTACTGCGGGTACTCATAACGGTATGAAATCTATAGTTCAAGAGCTTGGTTCAACTCAATTTCCTAGGTTACGAATGGGCATAGGACCTAAACCTCCAGCTTGGAATTTGTCGGATTTTGTTTTGGCTAATTTTACAAAAAATGAGCTGGAATGTGTTGAAAATTGGAGGCAAAATATTCCTAAAGTATTTCATCACCTTGTACAAAAAGGAGTGGGTGATGTGATGAATTATTTAAAGGGTTACGAAATTATTTTGAGTTGATTTTTTTAATAATGGCTGAGGTTGAGAGGCCGTCTACAAAAGGCAAAATCACTACCGAGCCACCGTAGCTTTTAACCAATGGATATTCAGGCAACTTTTCGGCTATATAGTCGCCACCCTTGCAATGTATATTGGGTTGTAATGTTTCAATGACCGCATTTGGGGTGTCCTCTTGAAAATCAAGTACCAAATCAACACAGCGCAACGATGAAAGTAAAATTTTTCGGTAATCACAAGGAACTATCGGACGTGTAGGGCCTTTTAGTGCTTGAACAGAGGCGTCTGAATTTACGGCCACAACCAGTTTTGAGCCTAGTGCTTTAGCATCGTTTAAATACGATACATGGCCAGCATGCAGGATGTCGAAACAGCCATTTGTAAACACAACGGTATGGTCTGCAGCTTTCCAAATGTTGCAAATGGCTAGTGCTTCTTCTAATGAGACGATTGGAGAAAAATTAAAGCATGTCATGTTTGTGTATATACTCTTCAATTTCATTTAAGGTTGTTGTGGCAGTTCCTAATTTTCCTACTACAATTCCTGCGGCTACGTTGGCTAATTCTGCAGCGTGAAAAATGGACCAATTAGAACTTAAAGCAAGAGCTAGAGTAGCTATTACAGTGTCTCCAGCCCCTGTAATGTCGTAGACTTCTTTGGCACGAGTAGGGATGTCCTTACGTTCTTTTTTATGAGTTAAAATCGTCATTCCTTTTTCTGATCTTGTAATAACAAGGGCATCCAGTTTAAGCGATTCAATCAATTTAAATCCTTCGTCTGCAATTTGTTCTTCAGTATTAACAGGTGATTTTACGGCTGCTTGAAATTCAGAAAAATTAGGCGTCAAAACGTGGGCGTTTTGATATTTTTTGTAGTCGCTGCCTTTAGGGTCAATTACTACAGGAATAGTAAGCTCTCTGGCTTTGGTTATGAGAGTTTTTAGGCAAGTATCGGTTAAGGTTCCTTTTAAATAATCGGATAAAACAATAGCTTTGCTGCTAGGTAAAATGTTTGAAATTGAACGTATTAGGTCGTTTTCTATGTTTTCAGATATAGGGGATGTTTCTTCACGATCTACACGAGCTACTTGTTGTTGATGGGCGATTATGCGTGATTTTAAAATAGTAGGTTTTTCGTTTTGTTGTAGTAGGCCTTTAATATCAATGTGATTTTCTTTAAGTGAAACTTCTAGTTTTTGAGCGGTACTGTCCTTGCCAATGATGCCATAAAGCAAGGGGGTGTTTGATAACTTTTTAATGTTTAGTGCAACGTTAGAGGCTCCACCAGGTACTAATGTGGTACGTAGTACCTTGCAAATGGGCACAGGGGCTTCAGGCGAAATACGGGTTACTTCGCACCAGTGAAATTCGTCTAGCATTACATCACCTACTACTAAAATAGGATGATGTTTAAGTTCGTTTATATGGTTTACAATAAATTTATGTGGCATAGCTGAAGCCTTTATCGTATCAAAATTTATGCTAGGATTGTAGTCTTGTTTGAAATCAATTACAGTATGTTTATGAAACTTTCTAAACGTGTGCGCATATCGTTGTTAATTGCGCTTTGTGTCGTGGTTTTAGGTTGCTTGGTGCTTTATGCACAAACATTGCAAACCAAGCCAGAAAAAGATCAATTAACTGTAAAATTTGTAGCTGAGCTTCTCAAAACCTTTCACTATTCTGGTCAAGATATCAACGATGCTTTTTCTAAAAAAACATTTGACGGTTTTTTAAAGCGGCTTGACCCCAATAAACGCTTTTTTACCAAAGAAGATATTGATGCATTAAAGATTTATTCTACGAGTATTGATGATCAAATTAAAAAAGGTGAGTTCACCTTTTTTGATGAAGTGTTTCGTATTTTTGACTTGAGAGTTCAAGAAACTGAAACTTTTTATAAAGATATTTTATCAAAACCCATATCTCTTCAAAGCAAAGATGTTTTTGAATGGGATCCTGAAAAGAGGGATTATCCACAAACCCCTAAAGAATTGCGCCAATACTGGGAAAAATTATTAAAATCACAGGTTATTTTAACCTATTTACAGCTTATAGAATCTAGACCCACTATTTCTCAGTCTATTTCCACTTCTAACCCTAATGTTCCTTATATTTCTGAGCTTGAGCAAAAAGCCAGACAAAAAGTTGAAAAAGAATTGGGTTTAATGTTTAAAAATTTAAAGCAAGAAAAACCCAAGGATCGTATGGCTATGTATATGAATGCTATGGCCAATTCGTTTGACCCACACACCGATTATTTGCCTGTAGAAGAAAAAGAAAATTTTGATATTAGTATGACGGGTCGTTTGGAAGGCATTGGTGCTGAACTGCGTGAAGACGAGGGTTTTGTTAAGGTAAGTCGTGTAATGCCAGGTAGTGCGGCTTGGCGGCAAAAAGAACTTAAAGAAGACGATTTGATTTTAAAAGTGGCACAAGGAGATGGCGAGCCCGTTGATATTGTCGGGATGCGAGTAAATGATGCAGTGAAACTTATTCGAGGGAAAAAAGGTACTGAAGTTCGTTTAACTGTTAAGAAACCAACAGGGCAAATTGTGGTGATTTCAATTATTCGAGATGTGGTTATTTTAGAAGATACTTATGCCAAATCGGCCTTAATTTCTATTAAAGGTTCAAAAGATCAGTGGGGCTATATATATTTGCCGATTTTTTATAGAAATTTTAATAGCCGTGAAGGAAGAAATTCTTCGGATGATTTGTTGGCTGAAATTAATAAGCTAAAACAAAAAGGTGTTAAAGGGATTATTATCGATTTGAGAAATAATACGGGTGGCGCTTTAGAGGATGCCTTAAAAATGTCTGGTTTTTTTATACCTACTGGACCCGTATTACAAACTCGTGCGAGGGGGGCCGAAGCCCCTCCTCCTTTTTACGATCAAGATCCGTCTGTAGCCTACAGTGGTCCCTTGGTTGTAATGATTAATGAATATAGTGCTTCTGCTTCTGAAATTTTGGCTGCGGCGCTTCAAGATTATGGAAGAGCCGTTATTGTGGGGTCGCCTCATAGTTTTGGTAAAGGCACTGTTCAAACGATTATTAACATGGATGATTATGCTCAGGCCTATCCTTCATTAAGACCTATGGGAAGTTTAAAGATTACTGTTCAAAAGTTTTATCGTATTACGGGTGAATCCACCCAATTTAAGGGTGTTTCTTCAGATGTTATTTTGCCAGGTAGTTTAGACAGTGCAAATTCGGGCGAAAGGTCATTACCTAATGCTTTGCCTTGGGATACTATGGCGGCCCAACCTTTTTCTAAGTGGTTTCAGCCATTGCACATGGATATCCTCAAAAAGCGCAGTGAAGAGCGTGTTAAGCAGAGTATGGCCTTTAAACGAATTTCTGAGGCAGTAGCTGATTTTAAACTGCAAAAGGCTAAGAAAACGAGCATTTTAGATATAAATGAATTGTTTAAAGAGCAAAAGAGAAACCAGTTTTTGGCTAAGCAAATGAAAGCTACGGCTAATCAAATGATAGAGGTGAATGGCTTAGAAGCTGTTTCTAGTTCGGATGTTCGTGCCAAAGAGTGGATTAAGCAGCTTTCTAAAGATGTTTATATAGAAGAAAGTACTTTTATTTTGAAGGATTTAGCCTCCTTTGGCTCTCCGCTTTTGACTGTTCAGCCTCATAAATAACTACTTTATGCCAAGAGAAAACGACCCTCAAGCCGCGAGTTTTCTCTGCCATAAAATTAAACGTAAAGTGACGATATCGAAAGATGTTCGTGATTGCGCTTAACAGCCTCAGCTAACATTGGAGCTACAGATAATAAAGTAAGCCCTGGGAAGGTTTTTTTAACAGGGATTGTGTTAGTAGCTACTACTTCTGTAAAACCGGCTTTGGAAAGCCTTTCGATGGCTGGTCCTGAGAAAATAGGGTGGGTTGTGGCTAAATAAATTTCTTTATTGCACCCACATTGTCTTAAAGCTTGTAAGCCTGAGGTTACAGAGCCGGCAGTATCAACCATGTCGTCTACTAATAAAATGGTTTTGTCTTTAACATTTCCTACAATGTTTACTACCTCTGCTACATTGTGGTTAGGACGAGTTTTGTGAATAATAGCAAGTTCGGCACCCAGGCGATCGCCTAATTTTTTGGCAAATTTGGCTCTACCTGCATCTGGAGCAACAACCACTAGGTCTTGAAGTTTCTTTTTAGCAAAATACTCAACAAATAGTGGCAATGCTGTTAAATGGTCAACAGGTTGATTAAAAAAGCCCTGAATTTGATCGGCATGGAGGTCCATTGTGATTAGTCGGTCAAATCCAACAGCTGACAATAAGTCGGCCATAAGCCGTGCTGAAATAGGTTCTCTAGGGGCCGATTTTTTGTCTTGGCGAGCATAGCCAAAGTGAGGAATAATCACATGAATGGCGGTTGCAGAAGCACGCTTAAGAGCATCTAGTATTAAAAAAAGTTCCATATAGTCATCATTGGGTTTTTCGCCAATGGTCTGTAAAACGTATACTTCAGATCCTCTCATGGATTCTTCAACACGGGCATACATTTCTCCGCTGCTGAAGGTAGAAAGGTTCATTTTTCCTAATTTGATGCCCAGGCAATCTGCCATTTCTTGGCCCAAGTCTTTATGCGAGGAACCGCACACTAGTTTTATGCTGTCTGTAGAAAATGTGGAAGTCATAGTTTGCCCATTATAGGCAAGATTAATTCAAAGGTGAAGGGTTATTTTTTTGATTGAAAAAGAAGCTAAACCTTATTACTCTAGGACACTACTCATGAAAATTTTCAGGATAATTACTTTTTTAAGTTTAATTTTTATAGGCTTTCCTTTACAAGCTGTTAACTTGCAATTTGCTTGTGAACAAGCTTGGAATTTACCCGAAAATAAAACTTATTTTCTTAAAACAGCTGGTTTGTTAACTGAGGTCGTAAATCAAGCCCGATCTAAAACAGGGGTTTCTTTGTTGGTATCAGGTTTTTTAGGTACCTATGAGCCGTTTGGAAATCGTTCTTCTTCAGGGATGGGTGCTTCGGCTACTTTACTTTACCCCTTATTTCCAAATGGAACGTATTACACTCAAGAGCAACGAGCAAAGCAGTTGTTAAATGCTCAGCTTTTTACTCAGTCGTTTGCTGAATTGATGCTTATTGATCAAGTGACCCAAGTGTATATGTCTATTTTAACTTTAGAAAAAAACAATAGCTTGTATGAAGATATGATTGTCGAGTCTCAAAAAAGGCTTTCTTTACTTAAAAAATGGGCCATGATGGGACGTATCAAGCAAAGTGATGTTTTAGGGGCTGACATTCAATTGCAGCAATTGAAAGCAAGTTTGGAATCTAATTTTTCTAGTTTGCAACAAGCACGTTTACAATTTTCGTTTTTAACAGGGTTATCACAAATGAGTGAGCTAGAAGATCCTAGATTTGTTCTTAAGGGTCTCGAATTTGATGAAAGTGTTTTAGCTAATAGATTGGATATTAAATCTCAGGAAAGTGTCGTAGTAGCGGCTTCAGAATGGCTTGCTTACCAACAAAATGAAACACTTCCTAAAATTGATGCAATAGCTTCAAGTCAGTATGTTAAAAATTTATCTATTAATCAAAACACCTCTTTTTTAGGGGTTCAATTAAGTTATCCGTCTTTTGTGGTTGGGACCGAACGATTTGAATTAAAACAAGCCCAATGGCAGTTAGACATTGAAAAAATAGTGCTTGAAAGGCTTAAGAGGCAAGCCTTGTCAGTAATTAAGCAAACGGCCTCCGATCTAAAAGGCAAGCAGCTTGTTTTGGACACGCAAACTAAAACGCTTGAAACGACTAAAAAGTATGTAAAGTTGGTTGAAGATGATTATGAAAAACGTTTAGCTACACAAGTAGATGTGAACATGGCAGTAAGTAGTTTGATTGAAGTTCAAAAAAATGTGTATGCGACTTATTTTCAAATGCAAACTTTGCTTGTTCGATTACATTTGTTGAAGGGAAACAAGCCATGGTAGATGGGGTATCGTTATTTATTAAACGCCATGTAATGACTTGGATGATCATGGCGTCGTTGATTTTTTTTGGCTGGTTTTCGTATCGTTCATTGGGTATTAGTGAGTTTCCTGATGTAGATTTTCCTATAGCTACCATTGATGTGAACTGGGAAGGTGCATCGCCGGAGCTCAATGAAATTCAGGTTGTAGATCCTATTGAAAATGCGATTTCGAGTGTAGAAGGAATTAAGCGTATTTATTCTTCTTCAAAGTCACAAAGTGCTTCAATTACTGCTGAGTTTGATATGGGCACCGATATCGATGTGGCTATTCAGGGTATTCAATCGGCTATTTTTCGCATTCAAAGACGATTGCCCAGAGATATGGATCCTCCGGTTATTACCAAAACCAACCCCGAAGACAGACCCATATTGTGGATTACTTTTTCTACAAATGCTTTAGATTCGGTTCAATTAATGGCCTTGCTTCAAGATAGGATCCGTCCTCAGTTTACCACCATTAAAGGGGTAGCTGATGTGATGTATGGCGGCTTTGTTCAGCCTAATTTGAAAGTGGATGTATTTTCAGATCGATTAAAACAATACGATTTGACTGTTTTAGACGTGGTAAGTTCTATTCAACAAGAACACAACGAGCTTCCGGGTGGCAAAATTGAGGCTCCGTTAAAGGAATGGAATGTTCGAACGTATGGGGAGGCCTTAAGTGTTGTTCAATTTAAGCAAGTTCCTGTTTTAAGGCGTGGAGGAAGTTTTAACTATAGCCCTATTGTTTTAGGTCAATTGGCTCACATTGATATGGGGCCGTCTACCAAACGCACCTTAGCTCGTTCTATGGGAAAAACAACTATCGGTTTGGGTTTTAGAAAGCAGCGTGGAGTAAATGCTGTTGAGGTAGCAGATGCCATTAAGGCACGCATGAAAGAGGTGCAAGAACAATATAAAGATCAATTGGAAATTGGGGTAACGTTTGATTCGACTAAGTATATTAAAGATTCAATACATGAAATGTTGTTTGTTTTGGTTTTATCGGCGTTATTAACCTCAGTAGTATGTTGGTTGTTTTTGGGTAGTTGGGGAGCTACGTTTAATGTTATTTTGGCCATTCCTACAGCGATTGTAGGCTCGTTTATTGTTGTTAAAGCCTTAAATTTTACTTTAAATACCTATACGTTGATGGCTTTGTCATTAGCTATCGGAATTGTTGTCGATGATGCCATTATGGTGCTTGAAAATATTACTCGGCATAGGCAATTGGGTGAGGGTAAATACGAGGCAGCAGTAAAAGGTACAAAAGAAATATTCTTTGCCGTATTAGCCACTACTGCAAGTTTAATAGCTGTGTTTTTGCCAGTTATTTTTGTAGATGGAATTATTGGAAAATATTTGTTCCAGTTTGGATTTACTTTAAGCGTTGCGGTGGCTTTGTCGATGATCGAGGCTTTAACGATTACCCCTATGCGATGTGCCCAAATGCTAGAGCTTCATGACGAAAACAAAGGAGTAGCAGGCAAAGTAAATCGTATAGTGGAGACTTTGAAACGAGCTTACGCCAGGCAACTAACTTGGGTTTTAGGTCATCGCAAAAAAGTTTTGTTTTTTGCACTAGCTGCAGCGGGTTTGGGTTTTTTAAGTTTTTTTGGAATCAAAAAAGAGTTTATGCCGTACCAGGATACTAACCGAATTATTTTGCAAATGCGAGCTCCTTTGGGAGTTTCGGTTGAAGTGATGGATGCTAAGGTAAAGGAAGTAGAAGCTATTGTTTTATCTTATCCCGAGTTAAACCGATATTTTGCTGTAGTAGGTGGTGCTGATGTAAACACCGCAAGAATGTTTATGCAGCTTAAAGATGCGAAAGATAGACCTAAAGTAAATGGAAAACGCAGAGGCCAGTTTGAAATTGCAAATAGTCTAAGAAAAGAGTTAAAGCAAGTTAAAGGTGTAAAAATTATTGTTCAAGATAATTCGAATAGGGGTTTTCTAGAGAGAAAAGGTTTTCCTATTGAAATGAGCTTGAAAGGCCCTGATTGGAATCAATTAGTAACCTATTCAATTCAGTTGCAAGAAAAAATGGCTCAAACCAAACAACTTACGGATATTGATTCTGACTATCGTGAAGGTTTGCCTGAACTACAAATTTATCCTAATCGAGATAAAGCCCAAAAGATGGGGGTTAGTGTATCGGATATCAACAAAGTGATACAAACTGCCATTGGAGGGTTTATCGTTGGGCAGTATACCCACCAAGGCTACCGCTACGATATTCGTGTCCGTTTACTTGAAAACGAACGCCAATCTCTTCAGTCGATTAAAAATTTGTTTGTACGAAATATTCGTGGCGAATTGGTACCATTAGATCAAGTGGTTGAAATAAAAGAAAACAAGGTTCTTCAAGAAATTACTCGTGAAAATCGTGAGCGTTCCATTACTTTAACCGCGAATTTGGCACCTAGAGTATCCCAAGAAAAAGTACTGACTACCATTCAAAATCAGGCTAAGGCATTGTTGCCTAAAGGGTATCGTGTAGAGTGGAGTGGTTCTTCAGCCTCGTTTAAAGAGTCGTTTGGGGGTATCTTTTTAGCGATGTTTTTAGGCTTTGCTGTAGCTTACATGGTGTTGGCTTCGCAATTTAACAGTTTTAGACAACCTTTGATTGTGTTTAGTGTGTTGCCTTTTTCTTTCTCGGGTGCATTTTTAGCCTTGTTTGTTGCTAAGCAAAGCTTGAATATTTATAGTTTTATTGGTTTATTGCTGGTTAGTGGCATTGTTTTGAAAAACTCTATTATGCTGGTTGATTTTACCAACCATAAGCGTAAAGAAGGTTTAGATTTAGATACGGCTATTTTAGAGGCTTCTCCATTACGATTAAGACCCATTATTATGACTGCTTTAGCCACTATTGTAGGGGCCTTGCCTGCGGCTTTAGCGTTTGGTCCTGGGGCTGAAGCACGAGTACCTATGGCTTTAACCGTTATTGGTGGGGTATTGGTGTCTACTGTGTTTAGCTTATTTGTTGTACCCTGTTTATATCGATTGTTTTATAAAAAATAACTCTTCAAGGAGATTTGGACATGGATTACGCCGCATCTGGTGTGAATATTGATGCAGGAAATGAGGCTGTTGATAGAATAAAGCCACTCGTTAAAAAAACATTTAAAAAAAACGTTTTGCAAACATTAGGAAGCTTTGCGGCTTTTTATGAACTGCCAAAAGGTTACGAAAAACCTGTGATGGTAAGTTGTACGGATGGTGTTGGCACAAAACTTACTTTGGCCATCGAGTATGATACGTTGTCTGATATAGGCATAGATTTGGTGGCCATGTGTGTAAACGATTTGATTTGTTGTGGTGCAAAACCATTGTTTTTTTTAGACTATATCGCTTGTCATTCGTTAATTCCTACTCAGATGGAGCAGTTGTTACAAGGTATGGTTGAAGGTTGTTTGCAGGCTGATTGTTCGCTTGTTGGGGGCGAAATGGCCGAAATGAATGATGTGTATAAAAAAGGCGAATTTGACTTGGCTGGTTTTTCGGTAGGGGTTGTAGAAAAATCTAAAATTATTGATGGCTCTAAGATTCAGCCTGGCCACAATGTGTATGGGTTTAAATCGTCAGGAGTTCATAGCAACGGTTTTTCTTTGGTTAGAAAAGTGTTAACTTCTGAAGTGTGTAAAGCTCATAACGTTAGTAAAGATGAATTGTTAGCTCCAACTAAAATTTATGTTTCTTTGGTTCAGCAATTGCTGGTTCACTACAATGTTACAGGTATAGCTCATATTACTGGAGGCGGGTTGTTTGAAAATGTAACACGAATTTTACCAGAGTCTATCCAAATCAGCTTTAACAAAGAGGCTATTGAAGTGCCTAACATTTTTAAAACCATTCAAACGGTTGGGCAAATTCAAGAAGCTGAAATGTGGCGCGTATTTAATATGGGTGTAGGTTTGGTTGTGATTACTCCTGATATAATTTCTCACCCTGATGCCACGTTAATAGGTAAAACTTATCAAGGGCCTAAAGGCGCTATTTGGAGCGCTTAATGATTAAACTGGGTGTACTTATTTCAGGTAGAGGCTCTAATTTAAAAGCTATTTTGAATGCTATTGCGTTAAAAACCTTGGATGCATCTGTAGAGGTTGTTGTTTCAAATAGGCTTAATCCTGAAGGTTTTATGCATGCAAAAGCGTGTAATATTCCTACTTTTGGTTTGCATTCAGCCAACTTTGAATCAAAAGAGCAATTTGAACAAAAAGTAGCGGATATTTTACATGAATTTAAAGTAGATTATGTGGTTTTAGCCGGATACATGCGCATTTTAGGGCCTTTGTTTATTGAGACCTTTTCGAATAGAATTATTAATATTCATCCCTCGTTATTGCCTGCTTTTAAAGGGTTAAATGCTCAAAAACAAGCGCTCGATTATGGGGTGAAAGTAGCGGGTTGTTCTGTACATTTAGTTAATAATGAATTAGATGGTGGTAAAATTTTAGCCCAAACAGTTGTTCCTGTTTTACCTGATGATACCGAAGAAACTTTATCGTCTCGAATTTTGGCTCAAGAGCATTTGCTTTTGCCTCAAACATTGCAGTCTATTTCAAATCATACTATTCAACTTTAATAAGGAGTTTTTTAACATGCGAGCGTTAATTAGTGTTTCTGATAAAACTGGGTTAGTTCCTTTTGCAAGAGGTTTAGCTGCCTTGGGGTGCGAAATTATTTCAACGGGTGGAACTTATAAGTTACTTAGCGACAATGGCATTCCTTGTATTGCTATTGATTCTGTAACCGGTTTTCCAGAGATGATGGATGGGCGTGTAAAAACTTTGCATCCACTGATTCATGGAGGGCTTTTAGGCCTGCGTGATAATGAAGAGCATCAACGTTCGGCAAAAGAGCATAATATTCAGTGGATTGATTTGGTGGTAGTGAATTTGTATCCTTTTGAAAAAACCATTCAAAAACCTGATGTTACTCTTGAAGAAGCTATTGAAAATATCGATATTGGCGGGCCTTCTATGCTTAGATCGGCTTCAAAAAACTACAAATTTGTTGGGGTTGTTGTAAATCCTGATCGATACGAAACTGTTTTAAAATCATTGCAAGATAACAATGGGGTTTTAACCGATTCGCTTCGTTTTGATTTGGCACTTGAAGCTTTTTCTCACACCGCACGCTACGATAGTTTGATTGCTGATTATTTAAGTGGTTTAAAAAATAAATCTCAGGACAAACATTTTCCCGATAAAACGTTTATGTCGTATACCAAATTAAATGAGCTACGTTATGGTGAAAACCCGCATCAAAAGGCTGCATTTTATGTAAATGGATCATCAGGTTTGGCTCATTTTAAGCAATTGCATGGCAAAGAATTATCGTATAACAATATTTTAGATCTAGAGGCTGCATATCAAATTGTTAGTTCTTTTGAATTACCCGCTGCAACGGTAGTAAAGCATAATAATCCTTGTGGAGTTGCCATTGCAGATAGTATTTCAGAGGCTTACAAAAAGGCTTTTGAAGCTGATTCGGTGTCGGCATTTGGGGGTATAGTGGGTTTAAATCGTATACTCGATTTTGCAACAGCCGAACTGATTGCATCGACGTTTATTGAGGCTGTTATTGCCCCTGCTTATGAGCCAGATGCTTTACATCTTTTAGCTCAAAAGCCTTCAATTCGACTTTTAGAATTACCTAACTTTATTCAACCAGAATGGGCTTACCGATTTATTTCTGGCGGTTTGTTGATTCAAGAAAATGACCAGTTTAAAACGAATAAAGATTCTTTGGAATTTATTACTGAGTTGAAGCCTGAATTGAAAGAAATTAATGATTTATTGTTTGCCTTTAATGTGGTTCGACATGTGAAATCAAATGCCATTGTAGTGGTAAAAAATGGTCAAACATTGGGTATTGGTGCTGGGCAAATGAGTCGTATTGAAGCTGTAGAAATTGCCCTAAAAAAAGCTGGTGATGCGGCTAAAGGTGCTGTACTTGCTTCTGATGCTTTTTTTCCGTTTAGTGATTCAGTAAATTTGGCTTCAAAAACAGGTATAGTTTCAATTATTCAGCCGGGCGGATCTAAAAAAGATGTGGATTCGGTTCAAGCTTGTAATGAGCTTGGTTTAAGCATGGTGTTTACAGGGATTCGACATTTTAAACATTAAAATATTTTTTTTTAAAGCATTTTTATTATTAACTCTTTTTTTAGGGGTTAGTTCGCTTTTTGCTCAAAGTGAAGAGCAGGCTTTAAAATATTTTTATTCAGCAAAGTATTCGAGTGCTTTATCTGAATTAAACTCTGTTTCTGTTCAGCAAAATCCTTATAAACCTGTTTTATTAAGTATGATTTATTTAAAACAGAAAAATTATGCTTTAAGTAAATCAGCTTTAAATGCCTATTTAGCTCAAGATCCTAATGAAATCGATTATATCAATTTTATCAAACTGCATATCCGTATTGCTGAAGACAGTGACGCAGTTTTGGCTTCTGAAAGACCAGCCGAATGGGTGTTTTCTAATCCTTTTTTGTTTAGAAAAGCCAGACTTGAAGTTGCAAAATTATATCTTTCTAAAAAAAAATATAGTTTTGCCAATGACTTATTAAAGACTCTGCTTTCTTACGGTAAAGATCCTGTGCTTTATCCTCAAGTTTTGGAAGCCTCTTTAAAAATGAGCTTAGATCAAAAAAAATATCAAGTTGCTTTAGAAAAATACGCCCAACTTCTAAAAATGAATCCACTTTTTGATGCCGATCAAACGATTAAAAAAAGGTTAGAATTTCAATTAAAGTCTAGTTTAAAATTAAGTCAAATTTTTCAAAATCAAGATGATTTTATCGATTACTTAAGAAATTTATATAAAATTAGGCATTATTTTTCGCTAGAGACTGCGTCCCAAGAGTTTATGAAAAAATATCCAAATAGTAGCTATTTGGGTGAAGTAAATGTGATGCTAGGGGTTAGTTATTTTAATCAATATCGCTATAGAACTGCTCAATTGGCCTTTCAATCACCAGGTATTAAATATTTAAGCAGCGATTTACAAGAAACAGCATTGTATTACTTGGGTCAATCTAGCCTCTGTTTAGGCAATTCTCAACAGGCGTTTGCTTATCAGGTTGAGTTTTTAAAACGATTTAAAAACAGTGTATATGAACCGTCTGTACTTTACGGGGTTTGTAGCTACTTAAGGTCAAGTGGTTCAGAAAAACAGTATCAGAGGTTTAGGAGTTTGCTAGAAAGTAGATATCCGGGTAGTTCAGAATTTAGGCAATTAAATTGGGAGGAAGATTGGAAAAACGCCACTCAATCTTCAATCAAATCTCCGTCAGAAATGACAAGGTATTTTCAGTCAATTTTAGTTAATAATGCCCTTGGGAGTAGATTTTTACAGTTTTACGCCAGTCAGTTTAAAAAACAGACGTTCTCTGAAGCTATTTTAAGTGGATCAAAACAGTTTCCTTTAAGCTATTACAGTTATCAAATTCTTCAATCTAGTTTTTCAGAAGATTCGGTCGAATTTGAAAAGCCCGTTTTGCAAAAAAAATATCAAAATTTGTATCGCATGGGCTTGGGTGACTTGGCAATTGAGGAGATGAGGTATGCTCAATTTAAAGATAAAAAAACACAAGAGCTTCAAGATAATGTGCAATTGCTTCAACAAGAATTTTTGTTAAGCTCAAAAAAAGATGATGCTTTTGAGATGCTTTCTATGCTTCAGCAAAGATTGCCTTATCAATGGATACAGTCGGGTAGAATCCCTAAATTTTTAGTGCGTTTTTTTTATCCTAAAACCTACTGGGGAACAGTGTTAAAGTATGCTAACAAATATCAGGTGGATCCTTACTTGGTACTGGCTATTATTCGTGAAGAATCTCGGTTTAATCCCACTGCAAGATCAAAACGAAATGCCAGGGGTTTAATGCAGTTAATGCCTAAAACTGCAAAAGAAGTAAGTTATAAGCTTGGATTACGTTGGCAATCTGAGGCGTCTTTATATTCGCCTGAATTAAATATTCAATTAGGAGCATATTACTTATCTTGGTTGCAAACTCAATATAATCATCCATATTTTGTTGTTGCTGCTTATAATGCAGGCCCTGAACCAGCTTCGCGATGGATTAAACGAGGAGGAAATTCATCGTTTTCCTCTTTTACTTCAACTGTAGAATATCCTGAAACCAGACAATACCTGAAGCGTGTGTTCAATAGCTACCTTATTTACAAAGTTTTATACCCACTTTAACCAACATAAATGGGTTTAAAATTTTGTTTTTTTGGGTAAAACCTCTTAGAAGAGGTGGGTTCTCATGCTTCGTTTATTACGCGAGTTAGAGTGGATTACTGGCTTTACGTTTTGCTTGTTAATAAGCTCACTTTGGGGTATAGAGCAGCTGGTGGTAAAGGCTAAAACTCCAGTTATTTCTGATGTGCAAATTTCAAATATAAGCATGTCGAGAGTTGTCGATTCAAGTGATAGCTCTGCTATACATTTGTCGGGTTCGCAAGTAAAAACTCCTTCTCAGGTTGTATCAGATGTCGCTAAGCCCGCTCCTAGTCAAGTTGCTATGCAAATTAGTTTAACTTTATCTAAAACGGAGGGAACCGTGGTTAAAGTTATTGAAACGACTTCAAAAGATGTTATTTCTGGTGAAAAAAATGGAGATTTATTAGGGGTTCAGTTGTTTCAAAAAAATGATTTTAATAAGCCGTTGACCATAGATTTTAATGTTGAAAGGAAAAATATGACTCGAAAGATTATTGTGTTAGAGGTACAAGATGTTGAATAAAATTAAGTTTTTAATTTGTTTTTTGGGTTTCATTTTTTGTTTGCCTGCCCTTGGGCAAGTTCAAACACAGGTGCTTTACTTAGAAGCTTCTTCACCAAAAATTGGAAAAGTAAGTTTATTGCCTGTGATTCAGTATGTATCCTCAGATCTTGGTCGTCAAGATATCCGGGAGCAAGTGATTGGAACTTTAGTGATTCAATCTAATGTGGCTGAAGGTTATGCAATACGTTTTGACAGTGAAAATAAAGGTCGTTTAGTAAGAACTTCTAATGGTGAAGATTACGTGAATTCAATTAGTCGAGAGGATTTTATAGAGTATGACTTACAGTTAGTTGAGGCACAAAGCGGTGGTCTTACTACTATATTTTCAGGTTCAACAGGCCAAAGATTTGATTTGAATTCAGCTAAGCAACTTTTATTTCCTAATGTGAACAGTGTTATAAGCGAAGATAAACGGTATAACATTTTGTTATCTTCACCTAAAAAGCAAAATTTGAACTCGGGTGTGTACAAAGATGTGATTTCAATTTCGTTTTTAGATATCAATTAAGTAACTGTGTTTAGAAATTAGAAAATAAGGGTATAAACACTCTAAGACAAAAAAAAGGGGTGATTAGGCATGAGGGGGCTGATTAAATAAGCGATTAAACAAAAATGAAAGGAGAAAGAAAATGAAAGCAGTAACAAAGGTAGTTTTAGCAAGTTTGATTTTAACAGCCCTAGCTAGTTCAACAGTTTTAGGAGCTACAAGTGGATCGGTAAATTTAACCGCCGCAGCTCCAAGCAATACCAGTATTGCGGTTAACACAGTTGCAACTTCTGTCACCAACTTAGGTTCTGCCGCAGTGACTGATGTGAAATTTGGGGATGTGACCATTGATTCTAATAATGGTTTAGGTTTTACGATTGGTTTGACTAGTGCAAACAACGGTGCGATGGTGCTATTAAATGGTGCCAGTTATGTAAGTGCTCCAGCGGCTACTCAAAAAATTGGATATACCGTTAAAGTAGCTTCAGCTGGTAGTGGAACATTGGGTACTGGTATTACAGCCTCAAGTCAATTAAATACGGCTTTAACTTTAAGTACCTCTGCAACCAATTTAAGCTTTGCAGGTCCTGCTTCAGCAGTAACCAGTGCGTATAAGCTTGATTTAAAATTTTCTTCTGCAGCATCAACCATTATGGGAGGTAACTACAAAGACGTAGTAACTGTTACCATTGCAGATATTTAAACAATGATCCAAAGATGAAATTAAAAGGAGGCTCTACAAGGGCCTCCTTTTTTAATATACTGTAAAGAGATTTTCATTATTACTTTTAAGGAGACTCACGTGAATAACATTAAATGGGGGATCGTTTTATGTTTTTTGTTGGTTTTAGGTGCCCCCATTTTTGCTATTAGAGTTCAAATTCCTAAGCCTGAATATGAAGTATCTGGAGCCAATTCAAACCAAAGTTTTTTTGTCTTTAACGATTCTACCGATGTAAAAGCTGTAGAAATTACAGTTTTTAAGCGTTCAAATGATATTCATGGACAAGAAATTCAAGAAGAAGTTGAAAATGCTTTTGAGCTTTACCCTTCGCAGTTACTTTTGAAGCCAAATCAAGAGCAAGTCGTAACAATGAAGTATATCGGGGACCCTACCATTAAAGCCGAAGAAGCTTACCGAGTTGTTGTTCAAGAATTACCTGTAAATTTAGAAAAACCTACTATTCAAGGTAATCAAAGAAAAAGTAATTTAAATATATTGCTAAAGTTTGTTAAATCAATTTATGTAGTGCCTGCTGGTGTAAGTCCTAAAATTGAACTTGTTTCATTTAAGCCTATTGAAAAAAATAAAAAGAATTTTTTAGAGGTAATTATTAAAAATACAGGTACTCAACATTTTATTTTAAAATCGTTAGATATTTATGTGCAGTCTGATGTGGATTCTAGTAAAAAAGTAACGATATCTGTGCCATCAAAAGATTTTCCTGGCTATAACCTTTTAGTGGGGGATACACGTAGGCTTGAATTGCCTTGGCCGAAGCAAGTGCCTGTAGGTGGTGTGAAGCTTGCAATAAAGGTGCAGTAAGACTAGGTTTTTGAGATTTTTGTGCGTTTATTCTTGCTTGGCTTGTGTATTGTTTTTTCTTGTATGGTTCCCTTAATGGCACAAACAGATGAAGTTCTATTTGAGAAGATATTTGGTAAAAAGTCAAAAGTTCAGCCAAGCTCGAGAATGTTGGTTTTACGTTTTGTTGTGCAGTCTGAATATAAAGGCGATTTAGCAATAAAGCTTGAAAGCGATGGAAAGACTGTAATTTTTAAAAAAACAGATTTAGATACTTTTCTATATCCTACGTTGACCCTTGCAGCACAACAGGAACTTAATGCCTGTGTAGGTACTCAAAATAGTATTTCAACACTTGATTTATCTCGTTTTGGATATACTTTTTCGTTAGATTTAACTCAATTTGTTCTTTATCTTTCAGTTCCTTCTTTTAAACTTGAAAAGAAATCACTAAGCCTTACTAATCCGTTACAAAACGAAAATGCTCCTTATCGATTAACGCCTTCTGGCTTCAGTGGTTTTGTAAATTTGGGGTCTCGATTTGCTTTACAAAAGTCAGATCAAGGGTACAGTAAACTCGGTCAATTAAATCTTTTAGGGAATATCTATTTTAAAGATTGGGTTTTGCGTGGTTCGGGTCGATTTGAGCTTAATCAACCTAATTCTTTTGATTTATTACAGGTTTTCCATGATTTTGAAGATAGTGCTCAGCGTTTAACTCTTGGATCTTCTTCGTTTTCAACCACTGGGTTTATGTCGCTTTCAAATATTTTTGGGGCAACCTTAACGCGTGAATGGTCTATGAGACCTTATGAATTTTTTACTCCTTCTTTTAAACAAAAAGTGACTCTATCTGAGCCGAAAGAAGTAAAGGTATTCGTGAATAATGTTGTTCAACAGAATTTTAATTTAGACCCAGGCACCTACGAGTTTCAAGATTTTGCATTTGAAAGTGGTTTGAATACTATTGAAATTAAAGTGTCTGAAAATGCTGCAGAAAAAACTATAGCTCGGTCAGAATTTATTGTTGATACTGCTCTTTTAAAGCAAGGAAGCTCAGAATTTACTTATGGGGGTGGTTTTATTCAGGACAATAGCGAGGGCTTGCTTTATAATCGTGGCCAGAAAGCGGTTGTAGGATATAACAGATTTGGTGTTTCTGATGTTCTAACTCTGGGTGCTTATGTTCAAAAGTCAGAAAAAACATTGGTTGGTGCCCAAGCTTTTTTAGGACTGCCGTGGTTTATAGTGGGGACTGATTTAGGTACCTATAATTTTAAAGATCCTAAACAAGTTGCTGGAAAGCTATCTTTATTAAGTTTTTCTTCAAAGAGAACCTACTTCTTAGATCGATATCAGTTTCAATTCTCTTATTTTGGCTCTGATTTTAGTCCTAATAGTCAGGGTAATTCGACTCAGTATGAGTTTAGTAATTTGTTGTATTTTAATATTTTTGATAAGGGAACTTTGTCTACACGATTTTTTTTAACCCAGTCTTATGGAGTTGGGGTTAATACTGGGTATTCACTTAGCATGATTTATCCTTATTTAGGGATTGATTGGAGACTGAACGTAACTGCGGCTAATAATCAAAGTACGGGTTCTACATTTTCCATCGAATTTGGAGGTTCTTTATCTCCAGAAAACAGGCAGTCTCAGACTGATATTCGATATAAATTAAATGATGCAGCAAATTTAAACTTCACGTTTAATCCTAATGATTTTGAAAGTTATCAGCTTACATCCCAATTTGTTTCGGGGAAAAATTACTCTCTTTCAGGTCAATATACTAACGATAAATGGACCCATCAGTTGCAAATGAACCAACAAGGTAGTGAAAAATCTCTGCATCAGTATGCAAATTATATTTCAAATCGATTTTATTTAAGACAGTCTTCTGATTATTCTTTAGACACTGGTTTTCAGCAGGGAAGTGTAGAGTATGATACGGCTCTTTGTTTTGCGGATGGAGTGTTTGCTTTTTCAAAGACGGTTCAAAATAACTTTACCATTTTATATCCTCATAAAAACTTTCAAAATTCTGTTATTGAGTTTAACGGTTCACGGATAGACCAGTGGGGGCCTGCAGTAGTAACTGATTTAGCTCCTTATAGACAAAGCCAGGTGCTTGTAAAAAATGCTCAAGTTCCTTTAGGTGCTGATTTAGGAGATAAATCATGGGTAGTAAGGCAAAAAAATGGATCTGGGATGGCTATTCAAATTGGTAAAGAAGGAAAAGTGTTGGTTCTTGGAAAGTTAAGTTTTGATACGGGTGAAGCGGCTCAGTATTTGAGCGGTGAAGTTCAAAATAAAAACTCTGGCCAAACTACCAATGTTTTGTTTACCAACAAAAAGGGACAATTTCAGTTAACAGGGTTGCTTCCTGGAAACTACGTTATGATATTTTACACTCCTGGGCTTGAGTCTATAGAGTTTACAATTCCAGATGGCACTACTGGCAAATGGTTATTAAATGAACTCATTATTAGGCATAAAGTTGAATCGGAAAAATGGGTTACCCAAAATGTGACGCCAACACTATCTATTCCTTTAAAAGAAGTTCAGCCCATGAAGCCTCAAAAATCAATGTTTAAATTACTTCAAAACAGTGAACTTTCAAATAAGGTTCGTTCTGATAAGGTAAAGCCCCAATTTAATGGAACTAAAACAAAAGTGAACCCTGTCCAAAAGCCAAAGAAAACAAAGATTATATTAGAGAAATTTTACGAATGGAACTTTAAGTGGAGAGGAACTTTATGAAACATGTTTTAAAAGTAACGTTGTTGTTACTTTTTTTAAGTATTCCGGTTTTGGGGGCTAATTTGGTTTTACAAAATGTAAGCAATGTAACTTGGCGTTCTGGTATTGGATATGATCCAACGAGTGCTTCTGGTTATACGGAAGCTGTTAATTTCTCAGTGAATAATCCAAACGCTTCAGCTCAGCACTATGCTGTTTTGTTTACCGAAGGGAATTATACAACTGGCCAAGGTGATTATAATCGAAGGGCAATGTTTATCTATAAAGGCACACCCTATTATTTAAATTATCAACTGTATAAAATTAATTCTGTAAATACCAGTTATGTATTAAAAGATTATTCTGCAGTGTCAACCTACACTATAAACAATCTTTATGGGAATACGTCTAATTCAGATCGGATTTTAGGAAAAACAACCCTTAACTTTACTTACTATGTTTATGTACCGCCGAACCAGCTGGTGCCCCCTGGTGCTTATACTGATACTGTTCAATTTCGTTTGCACAACAAACGCTACAATACCTTAACCTCGGTAAATAATACCTTGCACGATTCAAGAAATGTTGTCATTACCTTTGATGTGATTCGAGTGTTGGATATAACTGCCAGCGTTTCGGCTTTGGATTTTCAGACACCTGTAACGGGTGAAAATTTGAACTTTAATATTCTTGTAAAATCAAATGTGAATTATACTTTGGGTGTAAGATCTAGTAATAGTAGTGTTTTGAAGCATTCAACTATAGCAAATGTTCAAACGACAATTCCTTATACGTATGCGTTTAACAATGGTGTCCTTCAATCCTTATCAAATGTAAATAATATTGTCTTATCAAATGGAAATTTGACTACACTTACTGGAACTACATTTCCGAACAAAGTTCAGTTGGGCACTATTACTCCTTTAGTGAGTGGCTCTTATCAGGATCAACTAACCCTAGAGTTATCCGAAATCCCTTAAACGCTGCGAAAAATGCCCAGATACAGCGTTATTCTTCCGGGTGCCTCACGTAGCTTAACTACGCTCTGTGCGTCATCCTCAGAATGTCTTGTATCTGAACATTTTTTCGCGTTGGATTGGCAGATGACTTTTAGGAGGCTATAACACCCTAGCCAAAATGTCATAGGCTTCGATGTTGTGACCAGGTGATTTTAGTTTTATTAGAGAATTGGGCTTGGTGGATTCAAGTGGCTCATCCGTCATTGAATAAATGGCCTCAGGGGCCCAAAATTGGCTCTCTAGCTTGGGTTTGATCCATAATAAAGGTTCTTGTGGGCTAAACTTAGCTTTGGTGTCCACAATCAGCGTTTTGTCTGCAGTAACAGCTTTTACGGTACCAATAAAATCAAGACTTTTTTCATAGCCCCCAAACCAGTAGGCAATAGATTCTGAACCGGGTCTATGGCTTAGTCCTCCATGAGAAAAAGTACGGTTGGACACTTTTTTAAGTTGGTTTTGAAGGTTTGAAACGGATTCAGTACTTTGATTTTTACATAAAGCATCGTCAATTGCTTTTCTATAAGCGGCTACAGCGTTAGCCACATACAAATTTGATTTCATTCGTCCCTCAATTTTTAGTGATTCAATGTTCGCATCAATAACTTCTGGAATCAAATCGATGCCTTGTAGGTCTTTTGCGTTCATGATGTACACATTTTCTTCAGTTGAAACTTGGCCTTCAAACAAGGTATAAGCGTGTCTACAACTTTGTACGCAGCCGCCTCTGTTTGAATCTCGACCAGACGTGTAGTTTGAAATGACGCATTTTCCTGAATAACTTGCACACATCGCTCCATGTACAAAAATTTCAAGTTCAATATCAAGTTTTGATTTTATAATTTTACATTCTTCCAAGCTTGTTTCTCGTCCTAATATAACTCGTTTTGCGCCAGCATCTTTCCAAAATTGGCAGGTTTCAACACTGCAAATACTAGCCTGTGTAGAGGCATGCAAAGCCACATCTGGAGCCAACCGTTTGGCCATTTGCAATACCCCGATATCTGAAATAATAAAGGCATGAGGTCGGATGCTGTTTAATATGGGTAGTACGGTTTCAAGCTCTATAAGATCTTCTTGGTGAGCAAATCCGTTTAAAACCACATACACTTGTTTGTTTAACGAGTTGGCTAAGGCAATTCCAATTGCCAATTCATCGTAGGTAAAATTATCGGCATATTTTCTAAGGCCGAAGGCGTTAATACCTACATACACAGCATCGGCACCGTATCTAAATGCAATGTGTAATTTTTCTAAATTTCCTGCAGGGGCTAATAGTTCGGGTAGTTTCATTTTTTGTTGTTCCAATGGGCCAAAGCTTCTTTTGTGTGAAGTGCATCTAGTACTTTTTGTTTACTTGTTTCTTTTGTTTCAAGTCCTAATAAATGTAAATAGGCCATAGCGTTATAGGCAATAGCCTTGAATACTAATCCAGTCGTTTTTTCTAATGCCTGAAGTCCTTCTTTAAGGCAAAATTCTGCATTTATGTCTTTATTGGGTTCAATTGTTGGTATTTCTTCAAATCCAAAGTCTGAAGGTCGAACAAAGTTCTCAATGTTATCTTTTTCACTTATTAATACAAAAGGTGTTTTTCGATCAAGGCCTAGCTGAATAGATCCTTCTTGTCCACGTACAATTAAGGTTTTTTGAGTAGGCAAGCATTCTGGAATTAGGGTTTTTAACAACGGTTTGTAGGGTGGGTGAGTATAGCTTGTAATTAAAAGGTTTTCTTTTCCTCGCAGAGGAAATACTAATTTTTCAAGTGTGGTCAAGCAGGGACGTTTTACCATTTGAGTTCTTAAACTTTGCAATTGTGCAAGTTCGGGTGAATAGTGTTTTTGATGAACAAAGGTCCATTTGCATTTGGGGTTACTTAGTTCTTGCTTGGCTTCATCTAAAGATAGAAAAACATCTTTGTTTGCAGCTTGAAGAAGTTTAAACGCATTGATTCCCTTTTTGGGAGATACTTCGTCAATGCTGTGTAAAACGCAGCTGTAGCCACAGGCTGAAAGAACTGCAGCTACAAAAGGTGTAAAAAAAATAGTACGGTTAAATCCATCGTAAGCATTAGCAAGGTCAATCACTACATTTTCTTGAGTTTTTTCATAAATCGCGTGTTTTAAAATGTAGTCAAAAATGGTTTTGTTTTCTAAAAATGTTTCTCGCTTGAGCCTCAAACCTTCTAGGATACAACCTTTTAGGTAGAGTGGGGTAAGGGTATCAAACAGCTGGGGCAATAACTCATGAAGTTGTTTTTCTGACAAATCTTGATGTTTTAAAAGGTGAATAACAACTTCTTCAAGTGGGTTACTTGGTTTTTGGTGGATTAGAAAATGAAGTTCATTTGGCAGGATGTCTTGTTTAATGTGATCTAGCCATAATGCTTCGTTAGTGGTTTTTTCAAGCATTAAAATAGCGATTAAAAGTGTTGCTTTTGTGGCTAAAAAACAATGGTTTGATTTTAATAAATGCTTCAAGCTTTCTAGCTGTTTTTGAGTTAGATGTTTACTCATGGTAGGACCAGTGCCTTTAATTTTTAATAGAGCCACCAATTGGCTTTGTTCGTTGTTCATGTGGGTTAGTATACTAAAAATTTGTATTTATAGGCAGGGTTTGCTACTCTCAAATTAAGTTTTATGTTACTTAAAAGTTTGGCCTTTATTTACCAGTATGCCGCAATTTTATCTTGGGTAATTTTAATTACTTTGGGTTTTTTTGCTTTGCTTTTGCTTTTTTATAAATTTAAACCTCAGTTTAAAAACGTTAAACTTCTTCAAAGCTTAACTAGTTTTGTTATGGTGCTTAGTATCGTTCAAATTATTTTGTATTTTGTCAGTGTGTATTTATCTTCAAAATACTTTTCTGTTTCTTTTTTGCAAACTATCACTCAAAACCCTATGTTGATTGTAAATAGGGTGGCTATTCCTTATTTAGTTATTCGTCTATCTATGAAACTTCGAGCCAGACTTAACTAATTTTACATTAATTGTTTCGCATGAAGGTCGATGACCATGCGTAGGTGTATGGGCAGTGTTTGTAGTAAGGCTAAAACTTTTTTGCAGTTACTAACTTGTTCTTCAGGAACTTTTAATACAATTTGCCATCGATATTTATCTTGTATTTTTTCTATGGGACAGGCTAAAGGCCCCAGTATTTCGATGCTTTCATTATCTGCTAGATGATTTTGTAAAAATGCTGCTACTTGTTTAGCTGTGGATACTAGTTTGGGTTTGTTTTTATCTTGAAATAAAATTTGAATCAAACGTTTAAAAGGTGGGTAATTTAAGGTTTCACGAAAGCCAAATTCGGTTTCATAAAAGCTATCAAAGTCATACTGACTGGCTAGTTGAATGGCATAGTGGTCTTTTTGTAAGGTCTGTAAGTACACATTGCCATCCGTATTTCCACGGCCTGCTCTTCCAGCAATTTGAATAATCATTTGAAAGGCTGTTTCACTTGAAGAAAAGTCTGGTAAGTTTAGTAAAGTATCAATGCCAATCACGCCAATAGTGCTTACCGATTCAAAATGAAGTCCTTTTGCAATCATTTGAGTACCAATTAAAATATCGCCTTCTGTTTCAAAATGATGCAAATTCTCCTCTAATTTTTTGTGAGTGGAACTGGTATCTCTATCCATGCGTATCAATGTAGCATCGGGGAACATTTTCATAAGTTCGGTTTCAATTTTTTGTATCCCTAACCCCGAAAATTTTAAACTGGTTTTTTTACAAAAACTGCAAGTATGTGTAATGGGTGTTTCTACCGCACATCGATGACATCGAAATGTATGACTAGAATGGTAAACAAAGCTTAAATTACATTTTGGACACGTATGTACTCGTCCACAATTTGTGCAAGCTATATAGGGTGAAAACCCCCTGCGGTTTACTAAAATCATTACTTTTTCTTTTTTCGCTAAACTTTCTTTCATTTTTTCAATTAAGGTAGGGCTAATTAAATGGTAGTTCCCTTGTTGAATATCGTTACGGGTGTCAATAATGGTAATAGTAGGCAGAGGTTTTTTATTGACACGTTCTTTAATTGAAAAATAGCTCAAATTGGGGTCATCTTGTGCTACGCGGTACATTAATTCAACGCTGGGGGTGGCTGATCCATACACCAGTGGTATTTTCCATTTTTTTGCTAAAAATTGAGCTACTTCTTGGCTTTCATAACGTGGGTTTTGGTCTTGTTTGTACGATTTTTCATGTTCTTCGTCCATTACAATCAAGCCCAGCTTTTTAAAAGGTGAAAATAACGAGGACCTTGGGCCTAGTACAATGCGTATTTTTTCTTTGTTTATTCCATGCCAAATGCGCTGCTTTTGTACGGGTGTAAGCCCTGAATGCAAAATGCCCACTAAATCACCAAATCGGTTTTCAAAGATGTGTTGAAATTGAGGTGTTAGAGATATTTCTGGAATTAAAATGAGAACTTGTTTGTTTTCATTTAGTGCTTGTAGAGCCAACTGTGTATAAATTTCGGTTTTTCCGCTTGAGGTGACGCCATGAATCAGCCATTCATGGAAGTGTTTTTTTTCTTGGATAGACTCTAAAATATTTTTTTGACTGTTTGTGAGTTCAAAAGGTACTGATGGTTTTAAAGTAATTTTTTTTTCTTTTGGATTTCTCTTAAGTACCTTATTTTTTGTGCCAATAACGGTTTGATATGCCGTTAAAGGGCTACACAAATAGTTATTGCTTATCCAATGAATGAGTTCAACAAGTGTTTCTGGTATGGGACTAAGTTCTAAATGAATAGAGTGAACTGGTTTTAACTCAGTTTCTGAATTTGTGCTTTCAATAGCCATGACCGTTCCTTGGGCTAAGGTTTTGCCTAAGGGAATATTGACTATACTACCTATTGAAATATCTGTAGCTAAAGCATTAGGAATGCTGTAACTAAAGTATTCTTTAACATTTCTGTGCACTAAAATTGAGGCAATCATATCTACAGTTTTACAAAAATAGATTGACTAATGTCGCACCTATTTTTATACTCTCTCAGGTTATTTAGAAGCTAATTTCTTATTGGAGGACAGTTCAATGGCTAAACTTATTATTAATGATCAAGAAATAGAAGTAAATGACGGGGATAAAATTGTAGACGCAATTGAAGAAGCAGGGGTTCCGATTGGATGTAGCAACGGTGTTTGTGGTACCTGTGAAATTCAAGTAACAGAAGGTATGAATTTTTTAAGTGAATTAAATGACGAAGAAAAAGACCTTGGCATGGAAGGTAATCGAAGACTAGGGTGTCAATGCACCATTAGCGGTGGCACTGTTAAAGTTACCTATTAATTTTTAATGATTAAAGCGTATGCTTTAAAAATTATTGTTATTGTTTTTGTGCTCTGTGTTTCAACACAGGCACAAATTCGTCGTTCTGTAGGTACTATCGATATTTATTCAAAAGATAGCCCAGGTGGTTTTGCAGTTACTGGTTTTGATAGAATCGGACAGCGTTCTTTCACTGGTTATTTTGATACCCAGTTCAAATCAGATTCTTCTGGAGCCATGTTTTCGGCTCAGCATCTGGCACTTCAAGTTTCTTCTCAGTTGCATGAAAAGTTATTGGCAAATGCTGAGTTGAATTATCTGATAGGAGATAAGCAAATTGAAGTTCGCCAAGCGTGGTTAGATTTTGAAATCGGTAAAAAATCGTTTTTAAGAACCGGTGTTTTTATTGTTCCTTTTGGACGCCTTAATGTTTTAAACGATGCTGATTTAAGAGAAAGTACTGCCTTACCCTTGTATTCTACTTATTTAGTGCCAAGTGTTTGGTCAGATGCGGGTGCTGGAGTTCACGGAATGGTATTTCCTGATACTGATTTAGGATTTCATTACGATCTATTTGTCATGAATGGTTTAGTCAGTTCTGGTCTTAATAGTTCTGGTTCATCTGCCCAAATTAGTAATGCAGACGGTTTACGCCTCACCAAACCTCCATTGTCATCTGATAATAACAAAAGCAAGTCTTTTGTAGGTAGGTTTTCAGGTGTTCCCTTAAAAGACCTTGAAATAGGGGTTAGTTATTACACTGGAAAACATGATGCTTCAAATGCTGGGAACCTTTCGCTAACAGGTCTGGATTTACATTACAAATTGGGTTCTCTAGAACTTGCAGGTGAGTGGGCTACAGCTAAAATTTCAAACACTTCTGTTTCTGATATGGATGGATATTATGTTGAAGCTCAGTACCATTTTTTTACTAGCCTTCTAAAAGATACCTTTCTATCCAAAGGATTTCGAAAGCCCGAATTTACTCTTTTTACACGGTACAGTGCTGTTAATCTTGATAAATCTGCTGGAACCCTTCATGAATTAAAGCAAATGACAGCCGGTTTAAATTATCGGCCTTTGGAGCAAGTTGCATTTAAGATTGAATATGAGATCAATCAAGAGTATTCCAATATCGACAATAACGCCATTATTTGCTCAGTAGCAGTGGGTTTTTAAAAAAGACTAACCCATCGTTTCTATTAACTTTAGTGCTTCTATTAAATCTGCCAGTGTTTCGATGCGGGCGCATTGCGAGCGAAGTTCTTTGGCATGAGTGGTATTTTTAATGTAACTGAGTAGGTGTTTTCTAAATTCTCGAATCCCTATTCTTTCTCCCTTCGACTCGATCATCCATTCTCCGTGCTGTAATATTACTGGAAGTTTTTCTTTTAAGGTTAGAGGGGGTTGATTTTCTAAAAATACCCATGGATCTCCTATGCTTGCCTGACCTATTAGAAAGCCGTCTAATGGCTTACATTTTTCAAGTCCATCCTTAACATTTAAAATACCTCCATTACCTAAAATTGGAATGGCTAGTTGTTTTTTTAGCTCAAAAACATGTTCCCACTGTGCAGGAACTTTATAGGGATTGGTATAGGTTCTTGCATGAATACAAATCATATTGGCACCTGCATTTTGAGCTCCAATACAAAAGGGGCTAAGATCTGAGGCATCGCACCACCCTAAACGTGTTTTAACCGAAATAGGTAATTTTGTGGCATTGGCTAAGGCTTCAATGAGTTCAAAGGCTAGGGGATGATTTTTTCTGAGTGCTATTCCATGTTCTGATCGCACTACATTTTTTGAAGGGCAGCCCATATTAATGTCAATTCCAGAAAATCCCATGTCTTCGCATATTTTCGCCGCGGCAACAAAGGTTTCTGTATTTTTTCCAAAAATTTGTGCTATTACTGGTTGTTCTGATGGATCAAATTTTAATTTATCTTTAACGCGTTGTGCGTTGTAAAATAATCCATCGGCAGATGTAAATTCAGTTACAGTAATGATGTTGGGTTGAACCCATTTGCATATTCTTCTAAATGCTGAGTCTGAATAGCCGTCCATAGGGGCTAGTCCTACAATGGGTTTTTTTATATTTTGCCAAAATGATTTAGTCATAGTTAAGATATACTTACATTTTTTATTTCTAAAAGTCTATCAGGAGTTCACATGGAAGAGCCTTTTGTTTATCAAAAAAAATCACTGACGGTTCGTTTAGACCCTGGTGTATATTTTTATTGTCGTTGTGGTAAAACTGAAAATCAGCCTTTTTGTGACGGACACCATAAAGGTACTTCATTTGAGCCTAAAAAATTTACAATTACTGAGCCAGCTTCTGTTTCAATATGTTTATGTAGACATACCGAAAATTCACCCTTTTGTGATGGGTCGCACCGAAGAATTTAAAGGAGGTTAGCCTTATGGAATGGAAGCAATTGGTAGATTTAATGCGAGAGGGTCAAAGTGTAAGGACTAGATTTTTTAAGCTGGACCCAACTTTTGATGAAATTGGGCAGTGGATGAACGCATTTTCAAATGCAAGCGGTGGACAAATCGTGCTTGGTCTTGATGTGAAAAATCTTCATTTTTTGGGCACAAGTATAGAAGAAAGTGCTTTGAATACTTTTATTAAACAAAGTTTTATTCCTTTGCCTCCTTACAAAATTTCAAAAGTATCTCGTAATCCCGGGTATGCTTTAGTAATTGAGGTTAAAAAAAGTGTCATTTATCCTATTTTTTTTAATAATGCTGTGTATGAATTACCTGTGGATCCTTCGCAAAAACCTTTATTGAAGCCAGATATTACTCCTAGTCAGGATCAAATGGCCCAGTTAGATTCTCAAAATCATTTATATTTCGACACAGGTGCTCAGAATGACGTTGGAGATATGGAAGACGATTTAATAGACGAAGAGTTAGAAACAATTACACAAGAATTACTCACTATTCAGTACGATATTGAGGCTGAACAACAAATGAGTTTATCCCCTGATACAGAAGCTTTTTTAAATGAAAGACAAAAAAAGGCCCTAGAATTTCTAAAAATGAATTCTTCAATTAGTAATAAGCAATATCGTGAGTTATTTTCAATTTCTCATAAAACGGCTCACATTGAGTTAGTAGAACTAGTTAGTAAAGGATTGCTATTAAGCAAAGGCGCTGGCAGAAGTACTTGCTATTGTCTAGTGGTTTAAAATTGAACCATTTCAGACTTTGTTTTAAGTCGTTCAAGTTCAATTTTTAGATCGCGTGTAAGGTTGTTAATGCGTTTAACAGTCGTGTTGTCCAGGTTATCTGAACGAAGTAATTTATTAAGCAAACTTACTGAATCAGGTACGCTTAGCATAATAGTGTTTTTCCCTTGCTCGAAAATTCTTAAACATCATGTATAATTAAAACCCTATGTTATCCCAAAAACAAAAAACAGAAAAACTTTTTGACACTATCATTTTAGTTCTTTTGGTAATTTTAGTTGTAGGAATTCCTCTTATCTTTACCTCGTATACAAGATCTGTTTTTGAAGTAAATAAGATGCTTTTACTTCGAATTTGTACATTAATGGTTTGCGGGGTTTGGCTGTTTAAATACTTGTTATTTAAAGATAATGGTTATGATAATCCTTCAGAGAAAAGCATTTGTTTTTTTGGTTTTAGATGGCAAAAAATTGGCTTAGAATGGCCCATTGCTATTTGGTTTATTTTAAATGTTCTCTCTACCATTTTTTCTCAAAATGTTCGAATTAGTATTATTGGTGCTTATGATAGGTGGGAAGGGATTTTAACAATAACCAATTACATCGTTTTGTGGTTAATGATTGCCAAATTAGTGTCTAAACGTTTTCAATTTTATACATTGTTGTGGGCGATTTTAGTGCCTACTGCAATATCTTGTGTCTATGGGGTTTTTCAAAGTTTTGGATTGGATTTTATGAATTGGAGCGTAAATCCTACACAGCGTGTTTTTGCTTGTATCAATAATCCTGTTCATTTTTGTGCCTATGTAGCGATGACTGTTCCCTTGGGTATTAGTTTATTGCTTTATCTTTCTTCACCTAATACTTTACCTAGTGTGTCTCATTCGCTTAAAAAACTTATGAAGTATGGTGCTTTCTTTCTAACAATTTTAATTTACTATGCTCAGTTTTTGTCATTTTCGAAGGCTACTTGGTTAGGTTTTGCTGCTTCTATGAGTTTGTTTTACATATTGGTTTCTGAGTTGTTTTTTGATCGAACAAAAAAACTATTATTAATAGATTTCTTTTTTACAGCTATTAGTATCGCTTCGTTTTATTTGCTTTTTTTGTTTGATGTTTATAAGAAATCTTTAGTTTTAACTTTAATTTTAAGTAGTATTTTATTAGCTTATTGGATATTTAACCATTTTTTAGTTTTTAAAACTTTTAAAAATAACACCAAACAACTGGTATTTTCAGCTTTATTTTCTGTTTGTATTTTTTTAGCATTTGTACTTAATGTAGAATCGCTCTTAGGAAATTGGGCCTATTTGTTTTTACTATTAATTTCACCTGTTGTTTTATGGTTATCGTTATCTAAAAATTTGCAGTTTAAGCATATAAATTCGAAAATTTTAATTATAATTTTGTTTGCCAATTTACAGTTTGTAGCAATCTCATTTTATTCAATTTTAGCCTATATAGTTTTGTTGTTTAGCTTTTTGTTTCTCACAAAAGAGCAAACTGATGAACCTGATCTGGCATTGAATGAAAAGAAAACGTGGCTGGTTTCTTTTTTGTTTGTTTTTGGGTTAATCATAATAATTCCAACTTTGCCAAGTCATTTGGCTAAAGTATTTTCTTTTAAGACTGAAACGTTAAGTGCGGTTAACAATGTAACTAAAAAAGTTTCTTCTTATGGAAATGATGCGCAAAAAGAAAATGCTAGAATGTCTATGTTTAAAAGTTCATTTCCATGGATAAAAGATTATTGGTTGTTGGGTACTGGGCCGGATACTATTAAATATATGTATCCGGTTTACAGAAGAGCTGACTATGGCATTTTAGAAGGGGGGCATAATTTTACCCCTGATCGACTTCATAACGAGTACTTAAATACTTTGGCTACCCGAGGTATTCCAGCTACTTTGGTTTATTATGTGGGTATGATTTTAGGCTGGTTTGTATTGGTTTTGAGTGGAATTTATACCATGAAACACAATCCCTTAAAATATTTCGCCTCCGCTTGCTTAGCTTCTGCTGGAATTTATTTAGGACAGGTTTTCTTTAATTTTGGGGTTGTAGCGACAATGGTGTTGTTTTATGTGTTAGTAGGTTTGGGGCATGCTATTGTGGCTCATAAAGAAATTTATCAAGAGGAACCCCGTTCATGATGCTTTCAAGGTTAACTAAAACGAGTTGGGCACTTATTGTAGCCTACTTTTGTTTTTTTGTTTTAGCCTCTTGGTATTTTTATCTACCATATTCTGCAGAACGACATTATAGGGATGGGTTTAATTTTGATGTCATGAAGCGTTATAGGTTTGCTATTGAAGAATATCAAATGGCGGTTGAAGAGGCTCCTTGGGAAACCCAATATATTATGGAACTTAGTAAGGCTTATGCAGGTTTGGCTGAACAATTAAGTGATAAGAATGAAAAAATTGAAATGTTAAAAAAATCAGAAGAGCTTGCTATTCGTATGATTGAATTAGATGATAAAAATCCTTGGTATAAAAATAGATTAGCTAATACATATTTAAGTTTAGCTGAAATTGATTCTGCAAATAGTACAAGATATTTAACATTATCAGAAAAATTTACACGAGAAGCTGCCCAAGTTGATTCAAAAAATCCGCTTTTTCAACTTAATTTGGCTTATTTTCTTCATCGTTTCGGTTTGTTTGATGAGGCTATGGAACTTTATTACAAAGTTTTATCGATGGATCCTAGAATGGTAGAAGCTCGGTATAACTTGGCTGATATTTATAGGCGAAAAGGTAATCAGCAAGAAGTTCTAAATCAATACTTTAAAGCGGCTCAGGCAATGCCAACTTTTCCAAATATCTATCTAGCAATTGCTGGGTGTTATGTTCAAATGAATAAACCAGATTTAGCTGCTTTTTATTTAGAAAAGGAAGTTCAAAATCAGCCTACAAATGCTGATGTTATCAAAAACTTAGCGGCTTTGTATTTTCAACACAACAAATATGCTGATTCAGCTCGAGTTTATGAGTTATATTTTAACTTAGTTCCTTCTAATCCTGATTTGTTTTCTTTTTATATAAAATCTCTTGTGCTATCAAATCAGCATGAAAAAGCAAAAACTGTATTTTTTAAATTTCAAGATTATTATTTTAATAATCCAGCAGTGCTTTCGCTTAAAAAAACATATTCCTTGTAGTGTTTCCTAATTACAAACCTAGAAGTATAGTATTAGCCATCGACAATTATCGTTCATTAGAGCATTTTGGATGGACAGTTCTTGATTCTATGAATGAAATGGAAGAATTAGCTGTTACAGCTGGATTAGAAGTTGTTGCAAAGGTTTCTCAACAACGAGTAGCTCCTGATTCGGGTACTTTTTTTGGAAAAGGCAAACTTGAAGAAATCAAAGAACTTGTTTTAGAACGTTCGATTGAGTGTGTGTTGTTTGATGACGAGCTAACACCCAATCAGCAACGCAACATAGAAACCATTTTAAAAGTAAAAGTTGTAGACCGTACGACACTTATTTTAGATATTTTTGCACAAAGGGCACAGACTTCTGAGGCAAAATTTCAGGTTGAACTTGCACAGCTTGAATATTTATTACCTCGTTTGACCAGAATGTGGACACACTTGTCTCGTCTTGGAGGTGGAATTGGAACGCGCGGCCCTGGAGAGAAGCAACTTGAAGTAGATAAACGCCAAATTAGAAAAAAAATTGAATATATTAAAGGTAAGCTTGAAAAAGTAGTTTCTCATCGAGATATTGTTCGTAAACGACGTGAAGACTTGCCACTGTTAAATGGTGCAATAGTAGGTTATACAAATGCTGGCAAGTCAACCTTGTTGAATGCTTTAACGCATGCTCAAGTACATGCGGAAGACAAACTTTTTGCCACTCTTGATCCCACCACTCGTTTATTTAGAAATGATGTCGTTTTAACTGATACCGTGGGGTTTGTGAAAAAATTACCTCACCAGCTTATTTCAGCTTTTAAATCTACTTTAGAAGAATCTGTTCAGTCTGATTTCATTTTACATGTTGTGGATATTTCACATCCGAAATGGGAGTCAATGCTTGTTACTTCAAACGAGCTTTTGGCTTCTATTGGTGCTTCTGATATTCCTAAGTTGTATATTTTTAATAAAATCGATTTAGTGCCTGAAAATTTTGATTTTATGCTAAAAAATTATCAGCCTTATGTACTTGTTTCTGTTCTTCAAAATAAGCACATGGATGTATTAGCTCAAAGTTTGGATGCTTTTCTAAATTCTTTTTACCAACAAGTAGATTTACTTATTCCATTTAACAAAATGGATATTCAGCATTTGGTTCATCAGTATGGGATTGTTGAAGAAGAAAACTTTACTGAACAAGGTGTTTCTATTAAAGCAAAAGTAAATAAAGTTATTTTATCTAAAATTCAACCCTTACTGTATTCTTAAATTTTTATTTAATCGTTAAGAAAGAAAAAGCCAGCAAAGCTAGCCAGGTCACCGCTACCATCTAAGTAAAATGCTTCGCAAATGGCATCGTAGTTATAATCCCAGGCCCATTCCTTTAAAGCATCTACATCGTTTGAAAACGTAAAATGATAGGCTTCATTAGGGGTTAATGTAGGGTGATTTATGTAATCATAAAATTTAGCTTCATCAAGTTTATAGTCGGTTAAAATGTCGCCATTGCTGTATAAAATTTGTCCATTAGCAACAAAAACCATGTAAACAGGGTTTTCTTTTTGTGAATCAAAAAAAACTTCTCTTATCGAGTACACTGGAAGCTGAGTATATTCTGAAGGCTGAATTAATTCTTGCAAATCGTTTTTTGAAATATATTTTATAAGCACTGAGTCATGTTTATCTAAATACTTAACAAAATCAGCTAAAGTGTAATTAAGAGGGGCCAGCTTCACTTTTTTTGAAGTAAAAGATGAAGCTGGTGGATCAATCAGAAAATGTGAAGGGAGTTCAAAGGGCATTAAAACCTAATGGTGATGGTGATGGTGGCCTTCACCATGAACGTGACCGTGTTCAAGTTCTTCTTTTGTTGCTTCTCGGATACTCTTGATTTCTACATCAAAAAATAAAGTCTCTCCAGCAAGTGGATGGTTGGCGTCCATGATAACGTCATTGGTTTGAATTTCTTTTACTCGGAAAACTCCAGCACCTTGTGGGGTTTGAGCTTCAAGTTCAATGCCAACTTTAAGTTCTAAATCATCTGGAAAAGCCGTTTTAGGAAAAGTAAAAAGAAGATCTTCTTGGTAGGTCCCGTAACCTTCTTCAGGACTTACTTTTACAACTTTTTTGTCTCCAATTACCAATCCTTCTAAGTTTTTTTCAAGCCCTGGAATAATGTTGTCAAACCCGTGAAGGTATTCCAGTGTTTGTTCTTTCGACTCATCTAAAATGGTGTTTTGAGCGTCTCTTAATGTGTATGTAAACCCTACAACCTGGTTTTTAGTAATATTTTTCATGCTTTCTATGCTAAACTATCTGTCTTGGTTGTTGCAACTAGTTTATAAAAGGGTCTTTTCTTTTGTGTAAAAGGAGCTTTGTATGAAGCGATTTTGGATTTTGATGGTATTTTTTTTAATTGGATCTACCGTTTTTTCTGCCCCTCAAAAAATGGAGCCTAAATTATCAACTAAAAAACATAAAGTTAGACACATTAAACCCCGTGTAGCTAAGCGATTTTTAAATGATCATGAAACGTTAATGGATCAAATTGCAAAAACTCATTTTGAAGACTATAAAAACTCTTTAAAAATTGCAGACAAAGAAAAAATCTTAGAATCAGACACTCGAGATTATTTAGCCATTTTAGAGTTTATTAGCCGTTCGCATAAAAAGATTTCTAGTGAAGATGCGCATACTATTGCTTCTGAAATCATTGTTCAATCAAAAGATAATAAAATTGATCCTAAATTTGTTGCTGCGTTAATTGCTGTTGAATCTGGATTTAATAAAAATGCCAAAAGCCGTTCTGGAGCTAAGGGGTTAGGTCAATTAATGACTTCTACTTACAAAAAATTTAATATTACAAATCCGTTTGATATTTCAGAAAATGTTTATGCAACATTGGGTTATTTATCACGTTTAATTAATCATTGGGATGGAGAAGCTATTCAACTGTCTTTGACCGTAGCGTCGTATTTAAAAGGAACTGAGTCTGAAGATGGATCAAAGGTAACTTTTTCTCCGTTTACTTTGAAATACATTAAAATGGTATTGAATAAGTATATTTTAATTCATAACATTCGATCTGAAATGGATGAGAAAAATATATCTTTAACGAATCTCTAGTTTGTTGATGGTATTTATATACAAAATATAGGCTGAAATTTTTTTAATATCGTTGTCCTGAAGCGAATCTTTCCAGGCCTTCATTGTTGTTCCCGACCTACCTTCTCTAACGGTTGTATAAATAAAATCAAAGTTGATTTTTTCAGGAGTTAGTTGGTGAATGGGTTGGGCTCTTCTTGTGCCTTCTCCATTTAATCCATGGCAATATTCGCAATTGTTTAAATAATACAATTTACCCAAATTTATTGCTTCTACATTTTTAAGTTCAGCTGGTAGCAAAAGTACTGTGATGTTTTTGGGATTAATAACTAATGTTGGGCTAGGCTTAGGTTGAGTAGCTCTGCCAAACATGACCATAAAAACTAAGGCAGAACAAGCAATTAAAACAATGCTAATAGATAGGTATTTATTCATAATTTTACTTTTAAAGCGGCTTCTAGCATGCCAGTTATCCCTTTTCTAATCATGCCTACGGCTGTTGCAGTTAAAAATAGGCTGGCCACTTTTGCTGCTGCTTTAGAGGTATTGGGTCCTAATCGTTTCATAACTGTTGGGCCGAAATAAAAGGCTAAAAAAACTACACCAGCGTTTACAAGCAAAGAAAGTAACGTTGGAATGTACCCAAAGGTTTGCTGAGATACAATAATGGTAGTGATAGCGGAGGGGCCAATAATTAATGGGATTCCAATGGGTACAACACCAATGTCAGCTGATGAGCCTTGTGTTGGTAAACGGCGCCTAAAATCTCCAAAAACTAGATCTGTAATGCTTAACACCAGCAGTACTAAGCCTCCTCCTACACGTAAATCATTTACTGTTATTCGTAATAGAGCAAAAATTAAATGGCCTGCAAATAAAAATAGTATGGCTAGTCCAAAGCCGGCCATAACAGCTTTAGAGGTGAGTTGGTTCCGTTCTTTGTCGGTGATGGATTCGGTTAATGACATATAAATGGGCAGTATGCCGGGCAAATTTATAGCCATTAATATGGGTAAAAAACATTGAAAAAACAAACTTAAATGCGACAACATAGTTTTAGTTTACCCTTAATTTAAAACTTGCAAACGTGATAGCAGGGCTAAGTGATCAGACGGAGGCTGCTTTGCTGTTATTGTCTTACAATCTAGTAAAGAAAAAAAGTGGAAGTTAAATAAAATGTGGTCTAGTTTTTCAATGGGAGATTTTGAGGGAAACGTAAAAGGCTTAGTGTTTGAGTTAAGTGGTTGATTAAAGTCGCCACAAACAATGTAGGGTATATTTAAATTTGTAAGTAGCTTATTTAATGCTTTTAACTGTATTTGTCTGGCTTTATTATTATAAGCTTCAAAATGAAGATTTATTATCGCTGTTAACTTTTTATTTAAGTGTACAAAATTGAGCTGAATAAGCCTTTCAAGATAAAAATAATTGTAAATAAAATTGTTTTTTTGAGGTTTTTTAAAATAAAACACACGTTGGTTGAGTAGTGGAATTTTTGAAAAAATAACATTGGCGGCTAAGGTCTTTCCAAATTGATATTTTGGAAATGTAAAAAATGGGTAGGGGACCCACGTTCTATCCCAAGTAAAGGCAATTGAGTAACTTGGGTATTCAGCTTTATTAGCTATGTGGGCCACTTGATCAATAAAACAAGAGCGTTTTGAAAAAACGTCAATCTCTTGGAAAGCTGCAAGAGTTGGGTTTTCTGATTTTAAGGTGTTTGCAATGCTTTCCAAATTTAATTCGAATGCTTTTTTTGATGTTTGAGTACGAGTTAGCGATTCAGGTCCGTTGGCATAGCCAATGTTATACGTTAGTACAGAAATGGTACCGGTATCAGTTTTTTCGGTTGCCAAATAGTTGTTGTAAAGTAAGTTGCTTTGCATCTATCTTTTTTCTAATACGAATGTTAAAAACATAGGAAACTCTTCCCGGGCCTTGTTTTCGCGTTCTGCAGCTGTTCCAACAGATTTCTTTTCTGATGGCCATTCTTCAATAAATTGAATTAAAAAACCCTGTTCAAAAAAAATTTTTGTGTAAGTTTGTATAGGGTAATGAAACGAATAAGTTGTTACTGATTTCTGGGTTTCACCTGGGTTCATTAATATGGGAATTTTTAATCTGCTTAAATAGTTATTTACTAAGCGTGATTGGGAATTTTTTGATTCATTAATATGCCATTGGCTGTGTTTAGGAATACGAAAACAGGGGTGATTGAGTACAATGACTACTTTGCCTTTCGATTTAATATGATTGCCTAAATTTTTAATTACTGACTCAGGGTTATGCATATTTTGTAAGGCTAAAATAATAAGGCCATGTGTAAATTTTGAATTTAGATCAAAAGGTTCTGTTACATCTTGAATTTGAAAGTGAACGTGTAGCCCTTTACATGTTTCTATGGCGTAGTTAATTAAACTAGGGGAGGCATCTAGACCCATGTAACCCGTAAATTTAGGCAATTTTCTAGAAAATTTTCCTTGTCCACAGCCAAGTTCAAGAAGTTTTGAGTTGGATTTTAGTTGTAGTAGTTTAAGTACCTTTGGAAAAATAATGGCTTCATGAAAATAGCTTTTTTTTTCTTCTAGTAAAGCGGTGTACTTTTTTGAATGTTTTTCCCAGGAGGTGTAGATGGTTTTCTTTTTGTCTTTCATGGTATTTCAGTTTAGCCAATAAAATTGGCATAAAGAAGTCTAGACAGATTTAGGTTTTAGTGCTAATTTTCTAGAGCCTTTTTTTTGGCCCCATCGTCTAGTGGTTAGGACACGAGCTTTTCAAGCTTGCAGCCGGGGTTCGATTCCCCGTGGGGCTACCATTACTACCCATGTTTAAACGATTCTTTAATCTTGTTCCTATCTTCTCTTTTTTAGTTCTTATTTTATTAAGCTATTCAAACGTGTTCAAAGCTCCATTTATTTGGGATGATGAAGAAATGGTAGTGGCAAATCCGCTAATAAGGCCAGCTACTCCTATTCAAACCATTTTTACTTCGGGTGCATTTTCAGAAAAGCTAAGTTCTTCAACTTTTTATAGGCCTATTCAAATTTTAAGTTATAAAGGTGATTTCGCTTTGTGGGGGCTAAACCCATTAGGTTTTAGGCTGAATAACATCGCTATTCATTTTTTAACCTGTGTTTTGCTTTTTTTATTTTTTAAGCGATATTTTTTTTCATTTAATCAATCTTGGCTTTTAACGGCTATTTATGCAGTTCATGGCTTACACATTGAGGCTGTTACGTATATTTCTGGTCGTGGAGATGCCTTGTATGTGTTTTTTTGTTTGTTGTCTTGCTTACTATTTTTAAAAGCCTATCAGTCGAGGCGTCTATTTTTTGTTTTTTTTTCAGTTTTATTTTCTTTAACTTGGATTTTTGCAATTTTATCAAAAGAAAATGCTATTGCTTTGCCCTTTATTTTGGCTGCCTATGTTTTACTGTTCAAATCCTCTACAAGACGTAAATTTGTTTCTGTAGTGGCACTTTTGACTTTGGGCATAGGATATATAGCCTACCGCGTTTTTGGGCTTTCAGGTTCAGATAAAAATGTACTTTCTTTAATTGCTGAACAATCGTTGTGGGTACGTATTCTGACTATTCCTAAAGTGCTTTTTACTTATTTTAAACTTTTCTTTGTTCCGTATCCGCTTCACATGGAATATCACTTTTTCACTTCTTCATTTTTTAGCTGGGCATGTTTAGGATCTTTGATTTTACTTGTAATTTGCTTTGCCTTTGTTTTTTTAAAAAATAGATCTAAAGAGATGTTTTTTTTCTTTTTGTGGGGAGCTATTGGCATTGCGCCTGTATTGAACTTATTTCCTTTGGCTTCAACGTTACGTGAGCATTGGTTTACTTTTCCTATGATTGGGTTATTGGGGATTCTTGGTGTTGGATTATTTAATTCTAAGTTATCACAAAAGTTTGTTATGAGCTTAGGTGTTTTATTTGTTTTGATATTAATGGGTTTTACCTATGTAAGAAATAATGACTGGAACGATAAGCTGAGCTTTTACGAGCACGATTTATTTTATGAGCCCAAAAGTTTTGTTTTGCTAAATAATGTTGGTATTGAGTATTTTCGTTTGGGGCTATTTGATAAAGCGGGATATTACTTTCAAAAATCTGTAGAAGTTTGTCCGCAAAATGGCTATGCTACCGCGTACAATAATTGGGGAGTCGTTTTGGAGCAGCAAGGTAGGGTAGATGAAGCTATCTCTAAATTTGTTGAAAGCGTTAAGTTGGCAAAGTATCCTTTAGCTTATGTTAATTTAGCTCGATTGTATCTGATTAAAAATGAACCTCAAAAGGCCTTGTACATTGCAAAAAGTGGCCTTAAAGAAAATCCAAATAGCCCCGAACTTTATTTTTATGTTGCAAGTGCCTACTACACTTTAGGGAGTTATTTAGAAAGTAAAAAAATACTTTTAAATTTAAAAGATCTTGATCCCCAGAATCAGTTAATTAACAATTTGTTAGCTGAACTACAAAAAAGAGGTTACTAGCTCTCAGTTATATATTTTCTATAGGCAATTACAAGAAACTCTTTTATTAAAGCGGTGGCAGGTACAGCAAATAGTATGCCTAAAAATCCAAAGGCGTTTCCACCCACAATTAAAGCGATTAAGGTAATAAATGGATTTAAACCCATTTTATTACCTAAAATTTTGGGCGAAATAACAAAGCTTTCTAGGGTTTGAACTGAAAATAAAGCAATAAATATAAGTATGGATTGCCACAAAGAAAAATGGTTGTAAATGACCAGTAATAAGGTTGAAAGAAGTCCAAACGAAAAGCCAAAGTAGGGTACTACATTTAAAAACCCGGTTAAACTTCCTATAAGTAACGCATACGGAAGGCCAGTAATATACAAGGCAAAGCTGTATAACACGGCTAAAATACAACAAATTAAAAGTTGCCCTCGAATGTATTTTTTTAAAATAAAATGAGTTTTTTTTAAAATAAAACTTACACTGTCCTTATGATTTGGAAATAGTTTATAAATTAGCGCGATAGCTTTTTCAGAGTAATAAAGTATGTAAAACAAAAAAATTGGAAACAGAAAAAAATTAAATACCCAAAATACTAGTGTTAAGGCATTGCTTAAGCTGGATTTAAACAAGCCATTTAAAAGTTCTTTTGAAATAACTTCTACGCTACCTAGTAATTTTTGGCTAATAAAGCTTGTCGGGTGAGAAGCTACGCTAAAGTACTGGTTTACAAAGGTGATTATATTTTCTTGAGAGTGCTGAACAAAATCGGGTAGTTGGCTTACAAACGAGTAAAGAGATTGAACTAAAATGGGAAAGATAAAAAAACATATAGTGCCTATGATTAAAAAAGCTAAGCAAATAGTGCTCAGAACAGCAGTAAAGTAATTTAATTTTAAGGCTTGAAAGCGTTTAACCACAGGGTGTAGTATGTAGGCGGTCATTGCTGATATAATAAGCGGTGTTGTTATTGTTTTTAGAAACAGTAGTACGAATCCCAGCAATACTAGCACAGATAATCCAAATATGTAGTTTTTGTAATTCATAATGATTACATCATACCGCATTACACAATACACAACTTACAAGTAGATATAAATTTCAAAAAGGGTTTTTTGCGGGAATAGCTCAGTTGGTAGAGCATCAGCTTCCCAAGCTGAGGGTCGCGAGTTCGAGTCTCGTTTCCCGCTCCAACATAATTGCCTAATGGAGTTTTTGTAATGTTTTTTTATAAATTAAAAAATGTGGCGATTAAAGATCCCGGAAGTCCCGTTTTAGGGCATAGACGTGCCTTATCTTCCCCTTCTAGTCCCAAAAATCTTAAGCAACGAACTCAAAGTGTGGATAAGCTTACTACAAAAACTCAAGAAGTTGTAAACTTTATTAGAGGTATTCTTAAGCTTGATCAAAGCACTAGTTTAGAAAAAACATCCAAAAATCATGAAGAAATAGCGAAAAGCCTTTTTGCTTTGTTATCTGATAAAAATTCTAAAACCTTTTTGTTAAGTGCTGTTAACTCTATTATGGGAACTCAAGAAAATGTAACTGTTCTTTGTGAGGCATTGTCTAAAAATGTAACTTCAAAAACCTCTTCTATGCCTACAAATATAACAGTCAGTACCGATCCTGATACTTTAGCAAAAAATGCTAGTCAATTTGTGGTAGATATTCTTTTTGAAAATTTGCCAAGACCAAGCTCAACAATTGTCTTAAGTGAGCAAATGACTGTAGGTAGTGACTTAGGTGAAAGTTATAGCTCTGTTAAAGTTGATGTGAATACATGGTTTGGAGAAACATTAGAAGCTATTAGATACGTTATTACAAAAGTAAGTGAAAATACAAAGTATCCCCCCTTAGAAGAGCTTAAATCGGATAAGAGAGTTTTTGTACTTCCAGAAAAAGGAAATACCCATGTTGATGCATCCGTAGTCTTAACTCTCCCTCAGTTTACAGATCAGTTGGTTGTAACCCCTCATTTAGCTATGCTTCAAACTGATCTTAAACAAGATTATTTTACCCCTTTACTTCCATTTTTTATGGAGAAATCTTTGCTAGATAAACTAAATGATTTTTTAAATTTTTTACCCGATGATTTTAAACCTTCTTCTGAATTTCAAACCGATTTTCTAGGTTTAGTCAGGACAGTACGTAATGACACTGACATAAAAATGGAAGTGGATGGAAAAGCAATAAAGACATTTGCAGCAAGCAATCTAGAAGATTTTAAATCTTTTTTAGGTAAAAACAACTCCTATTTAAAAGAACTTGTAGTGCTTTATTTAAAAAATGAAAAAGTAGTAGGCCTTATTTGGAAGAGGTTTAATGCTAACCAAATGCATACCTTAATTGGACTTGCTATGGCTACTCCTCAAACTGCCAGTGAGAAGTTTTATCCATTTTTAAAAGCTGCTACTTTGTTGCTTCCAGCTACCTTTGCTGCAGATGATCCTATAGAAAATATGTCTCGAGACAAGGCTGAGAGTTTTGCTAAGAAAATGATGGGTGTTTTTGAGGGTAGTTTTTCTAATAAATCTCTAAGTAAAATGACTTATGAAGAGGCTTGCTTGAAGCTAGCAAAAGATGCATTAACTGCAGCTTTAGACGAAGACGGTCAATTTGACGATACAGATCTAAAAGATAGATATTGGAAATTTTTTAGGTCTATTTATGAGGCACAGTTGAAAGCCAATGTAACAGAAACTACTTATAGAGCTGATACCAATGTTGCGACAGATTATAATTTGTACTTACAGGTGAGATGCATTACAACCGGATTGGACCCTATGGATGCCTGTGTAATTATGGGTTTAAAAGTGTTAGATTTTGTTGAGAATAAGCATTTCAGAGATTTGTTTGTAAGTTTACAGCGTTTTAGACAGCTGAACGTTGGCCTTTTAAACGATATTTTTTCACTTTTTAAAGAACTAGGTGAAGTAGGGGTTTCTTTGGATTTTGAAAAATCTGTTAGAGATTTAAAGGCAGACGAACTTGTGAAATTGCCTTTTAATGGTGTTTTAATAAAATCTTATAATGAAGGTTTGACTATAAATGAGGCTATTAAGTCGATGATGGATGAAGTTGAGAAATATAGAACCAGTGCAACTTCAACAATAAATTTAATACGAAGTACAGCTACAAAGAAGGGCCATACATTGACTGAATCTGAGAATGATTATTTGTTGTATCTTGAAAGATGGCAAACCATTGCAAACCCATTTTGGCATTTCTTGTCTTCTCGGTATGGATTAACAGATTCTAGTATTACAAGTGATAATATTGCGGCTGCTTCTGAACTTACAAAGTTAGCTTTACAACCAAAATCTAAAGCAAAAGATCCACCTAAATCTCTCACTTTAGAAGTTAAAGATGATAAGCAGTCTTTTGATTCACAACTTTTATTAACCGTATATGAAAGTGAAGCTTTTAAAAAACTTCCTGTTGAAATTCAAGGCAGGCTTCTAGGTTCATTTGAGTCTATAAAAAGCAAGGGTGGCTAGTTGTTTTTAAAATTGAAAAGGGGGTATAATTTTTTAAAATTTTTAACAACCTTAGGTACTCTTCCAACCGATAAAAACGACACGACTCGCCGTTTGGTTTTTTTAAACAGAGTTACTTTATTAATGGCTCTTCCAGGCATACCCTATGTCTTAATTTTTTATTGGATGGGTTATGTTCAGCTGAGTGTACTTGTTCTGTTTTTTGTGTCGCTATATTACGTGTGCTTGTTTTTTAATTATTTATCATTTACTGAATTGGGTAAATGGGGACTTATACTTTCTACAAATACTGCTGTTTTCACCTTTTCAAATATTTTAGGATTAAATGCTGGAATACATTTAATTGTTTTGTCGTTAGCGGTGATGTCTATGTGTTTGTTTCCAGCTAATCAAACAAAAAGAACTTTTTTTGCCTTTTTAATCTCATCTACAAATTTTTTTCTGATGCTTTTTATGTCAAAGTATTCTTTGTTTCCAATTACTATAAATTTTTCAAGTTCAATTTATTATTCTATGTTTTGGGTGAGTTCTGCGGTTTGCTTAACCATTCTTTATCTTAGTATTAAATTTTATATCTCTCTAAATTTTGAGTCTGAATCGTTATTGGCTAAAACCAATGAAAATCTAATGCTAACCAACCTTGATTTGGTGGATACCAACGCAAAACTTCAATTGGCTTTTAATGAAATTAAAGAAAAACAGAGTTTGGTTGAAAATTTAAGTTCTCAAGCTAGTTTTGCTACTTTAACCCGTAGTATTGCCCATGAAATTAAAAACCCCTTGGGTATGTTACTTTCAAATAGTGAGCTTGCAATGGCGGAGTCTTTTGATGAAACTAGTCATAATGAATTTGTTAAAACGGTTTACGATGTGTCTATTCGGCTTCAGGGTGTGGTGGGTAGTATGTTGCAGTTTGGCACTCCTGTTTCAATGAAAAAACAAAATGTAGACTTGTCTCAGTTGTTAAACGATGTATTGCTTTTAGCCAATTCTGAGTTGAAAATGAAAAACATTACTGTTTCTAAGCATTTTGAACAAAATTTACCCATGATTTTTTCTGACCCTCATAGCTTGTCTCAGGTGTTTATTAATTTATTAGTAAATGCTATTCAAGCTTTAACCAAGCAGGGAAAAATTTCACTTTATTTGAATAAAGATAGTTTTCAATCAAAATCTGGAAAAACCATAGAGGCTGTTAAAGTAACCCTTCAAGACAATGGTTCTGGTATCGAAAAAGAACGCTTAAAGACACTTTTTGAAACCACGTTTACTACCAAAGACAAAAATACAGGCCTAGGTTTACAGTTTGTTAAAACGGTTTTAGATCAAAATGAAGGCAAAATAGAAGTAAACTCTGATCTTAACAAAGGGACACAGTTTGTTCTTTATTTTCCAGTAAGTAATACGACTGAATCCATTCAATCTTCTGTTCCATTTCCTCAAAAACAAACTACTTTGACAAAGTCTGAAAAGCCTATTGAAATTTTATTAGTTGAAGACGAACCCGTCATTTTAAAAACAACAGCTAGGGGCTTGTATACACAGCATAAAATTAAAGTTCATAAGGCGTTAAACCAAACTGAAGCAAGGGCATTATTTATAGAAAACCAGGGTAGTATTGATGTAATTGTTTCTGATTTTCATTTAGGCGATATTACAGGTTTAGGTTTATACTCCAAGTTAATGGAAATAAATAATAAGCCTATACCCTTGGTTATTTTGTCAGCCGATGCTTCTTTGAGTGATTTAGTATCTAAGGATGCGAAGGCGTTGGTAGATAAGCCCTTTGTTTTTGATATGTTGGCCCAGGCTATATATTGGGCACTGGATCCTGCTCATCCTTTTAAGGTTTTTCAATTTCAAAAAAATGAAAACTAAGCGCCTACTTTACTTGGTTCCAGTGTATGGAGTTCATGAAGGAATTAATGGAAAGATTGAGGCGCAGATAGATGCCCTAAAAAGTGTAGCTTCAGTAAAAAAAATTAAGCTAAGTAATAAGAAGCCCCTATTTTTAAATTTGCCTTTTTTTGTTTTGTGTTACGAAGTAAAAGCCGTTTTTTTCTCAATTTTTTCACATGCGATATATGCTAGATATAACCCAAAAGCCCTGATTTCAACATTTTTTTTAATCATAATTTCATTTTTTAAGCCTGTTTTTCTTGAACATAATATTAAACTTCAAGATGAACTTTCTTTTTTAGGTAGAGCTATTGAAAAAAAAATGGATCGGCTTTTTTTATTCTTATTTCGAGTTAGTTATATTCAGCATGTTTGCTTATCGGAGGGAATTTATAATTATCTTAAGCATTATAATATTTCTGAAGATTGTTTGATTTTGTCTCAAAATGGTTGTTCAATGAAAGAGGCTAATACAGCCCAAATTAGTTCAGAGCTTAGCGAATTTAAGCAAAAATATGAGAAACTTGCTGTGTTTGTAGGTAACCCGCATGCTTGGAATGGGCTTTCAGAAATTCACCAATTGTTTCAAGGTTTATCTGTAGGGTTGTGTATTGTTGGAGTAGGAAAGCCTGAAGAAACCCTTTCTGATACTCTCTATTTAGGAAGACTTGGTCATGAAGAAATGCAATCGGTGTTTTCAGTTTGTGATTTTGGGGTTGGGGCTTTTGACTATCAGAAATTAAATATGAACGATTCCTCTTCATTAAAAGTACGAGACTATTTATCCAGTGGATTGCCAGTTGTACTTAAAACCCCCGATATGGCTTTAAAAAATCCTTTATTAAGGCCCTACTTCTTTTTGCTTGGAACTGATTCAGATTTAAAACAGTTTATTAGCAAAGAAGTTGATAAAAATAGTTTAGTCAATTTAGCCAAAGAACAATTATCCTGGAGTGTTACGCTTAAATCTGTGCTTGACCGTATCCGTATGATATAATTAAATCTTTCCTTTCAAGATTCCTTAAGGAGGCTAGCGTAATTTGGATAGTAGCGAAGATATTGAAATTCAACGTTGTCTTGATTCTTTGGAGTATGTTTTAAAGTATAAAGGTTTGCCTCAAGCTGTTGAACTTGTTGATGCTTTGGTGGATCGATTAAAGTCAAACGGTGGAAGTTCCAATGCTAGCCTTAATACGCCTTATATCAATACGGTTTCTGAAAAAAATCAACCGGAATATCCTGGAAATATAGATATTGAAGAACGTATTTTAAATATTTTACGCTGGAATGCAATGTCGATGGTTGTAAAGGCTAATCGTGAGCACGACGGCTTGGGTGGACATATTTCAACGTATGCCTCTAGTGCTGTGTTATATGAAGTTGGATTCAATCACTTTTTTAGAGGCAATGGGAAGTCTCGTTCAGCTGATCAAGTTTTCTTTCAAGGCCATGCTTCGCCCGGTAACTATTCGAGGGCTTTTTTAGAAGGACGTTTAACAGAACAAAATCTACACCATTTTAGAAAAGAACTGTCTCCAAAAGGTGGTTTATCTTCGTATCCCCATCCGTATTTAATGCCTAAATTTTGGCAGTTCCCAACGGTTTCAATGGGTCTTGGCCCTATTATGTCAATTTACCAAGCTCGATTTAATAAGTACCTAGAAGCCCGAGGTTTTATAAAAGAAAGTCCTCGTGTATGGTGTTTTATTGGTGATGGAGAGACTGATGAACCCGAAACATTAGGGGCTTTGTCGTTGGCTGCGAGAGAAGGTTTAAACAATTTAGTATTCGTAGTGAATTGCAATTTGCAACGTTTAGATGGTCCTGTAAGGGGTAATGGGAAAATTATTCAAGATTTGGAATCGGTTTTTAGGGGTGCGGGTTGGAATGTTGTTAAAGTAGTTTGGGGTAGTGGTTGGGATGCCTTGCTAAATTCTGAGCATAGGGATTTATTAATTAAACGAATGGGTGAAGTTGTTGACGGTGAATACCAAAAATATATTGTAGAGCCTGGTAGCTATATGCGTAAGCATTTCTTTGGCAAATATCTTCAACTTTTAGAAACGGTGAATCATTTAACTGACAAACAATTGCACGACTTACTTCGTGGGGGCCATGATTTAAAGAAAGTATATGCAGCCTATAAAGCAGCAGTTGATTACCAAGATGGACCTAGTGTTGTTTTGGCTAAAACGGTTAAAGGTTATGGTATGGGTGAGGCTGGGGAAGGTAAGAATATTTCACATCAACAAAAAAAATTAAATGAAAAAGAGTTAAGAGAGTTTAAAGAACGTTTTGATATTCCTTTATCGGATGAAGATGTTGTAGAAACTCCTTTTTATAAACCAGCAAAAAATAGTGAAGAAATTAAATATTTGTTAAAGCAGCGTGAAGCCTTGGGTGGTTTTTTGCCAGAGAGAATCACTGAATTTTCAGAATTAAACCTGCCTGATTCTTCTTTTTATGAAGAATTTTACGGTTCTTCAGGTGAAAATGAGTTATCTACCACGATGGCTTTTGTAAGAATAATGTCTAAGCTGATTCGAGATAAAGAGGTGGGTAAACATATCGTGCCTATTATTCCTGATGAAGGACGTACCTTTGGGATGGAATCTTTATTTAGACAAATTGGGATTTATTCACCCAAAGGACAGTTATATGAACCTGTAGATAGTGAGTCACTTCTTTATTACAAAGAGGCCAAAGACGGACAATTGCTTGAGGAAGGTATTAACGAATCAGGTGCTATGTGTTCGTTTATTTCAGCCGGAACAGCTTATGCAACACATGGTATTCCGATGATTCCTTTTTACATTTATTACTCCATGTTTGGGTTTCAGCGTATTGGAGACTTGATGTGGCTTGCCGGCGACATTCAGGCCAAGGGATTTTTACTGGGTGGAACGGCTGGTCGTACAACATTAAACGGTGAAGGATTACAGCACCAAGATGGTCATAGTCATTTATTAGCAAGCACTATTCCGAATATTGTGGCCTACGATACCGCTTTTAGGTATGAAATAGCGGTAATTGTTCAAGACGGTTTAAAACGTATGTATCAAGATAAAGAGGATGTTTTTTATTACCTCACTTTGGGTAACGAAAATTACTTAATGCCTGAAATGCCCAAAGGTGCTCAAGAAGGCATTTTAAGAGGTTTGTATAAAATTAAATCCGGTAAAAAACTTAAATTCAAAGCACATATTTTTGGAAGTGGGGCTATCACCCGTGAGGCGCTTAGAGCACAGCAATTGCTTGAAAAATATCAGGTTTCTGCAGATGTTTGGGGTGCTACAAACTACAAACGTTTAAGAACTGAAGCTTTAAATGCTCAACGTTGGAATATGCTTCATCCTACTGAAAAACCTAAAAAATCGTTTTTGGAAAAAACTCTTGAAAAGGAAAAAGGCGTTTTTGTGGCTGTGTCTGATAATATGAAAGTGGTTTCAGATCAAATTCAATCTTGGGTTCCTGGTGGTTTGTTTAGCTTAGGAACAGATGGTTTTGGTAGAAGTGAAACACGAGAAAATTTAAGACGTTTTTTTGAGGTGGATGCAGAACTCACTGTGATTGCTGTGTTATATAGACTTTCTCAAAGTGGTGAAGTTTCAACTCAACTGGTTCAAAAGGCTATAAAAGATCTTAATGTTGACCCTGATAAAGTTTATCCTATTTGTGTTTAACCCTTTAGTAAGGAAGGAATGAAATCAATGTCGGTTATTAAATTGCCTTATTTAGGAGACGGAATTACATCTGCTTCTGTTCTATCTATTTTAGTGAAAGTTGGCGATCTTATTCAAAAAAATCAAATTATTCTTGATTTGGAAACAGAGAAGGCCACGGCTCCTATTCCTAGTTCTGATTCGGGTACCATTAAAAAAATTCTTGTAAAAGAAGGCGATATTGTAGTTACCGGGACTCCGGTTTTAGAAATAGAACTTGCTTCTGGTAAGTCTTCAGTCTCAGCATTACCTTCAACTGAGCCCGTTTCCCTACCACAAAATTTGTTGGCGCAATCTACTGAAAAAGTTGTTTCACAACCTGTTAAATTGGAAGTACCTTCAGTTTCTTATCTGTATTCGAGTTCAAACGGTTTAGATATACCTACATCTCCTTACATTAAAAAAATTGCCAAAGAGTGTGGTATTGATTTAGGTAGAGTTCAGGGGACTGCCCAGGGTGGACGCATTTTAATTGAAGATGTGAAGCGATATATCGAGACTCTACAGGCGCATTATTTTCAAGCTAGCTCTAAAGTGTCTTCTTCAGATTCGATTCAAACTGCAATTTCTGTTTCTCAAGATCCGATTTTGCCTGATTTTGAAAAATGGGGACCCGTGACTCACAAGCCACTTACGACATTAAGGAAAAAAATTGGGGAAAAAATGTCTCAATCTTGGGCACTTATCCCGCATGTAACTCAACTAGATGAAATTGACATTACCTCGTTGATGGATGTGCGAAAAGTACTGAATAAAAAGTATGAGAAAAAAGGTGTTAAACTGACTGTAACTGTATTTGTACTAAAAGGACTTGTTGAAGCTTTAAAAGTTTTTCCTCAGTTTAATGCTAGTTTAGATAAGGATACTCTTATTTTGAAACAATACTTCAATATCGGAGTAGCTGTTGATACGGAAAATGGTTTAATTGTGCCTGTTATTAAAGATGTTGATAAAAAATCGGTATTTGAACTTTCTACTGAGCTTTCAGAAATTGCGCTCAAAACTCGAAATAGACAAATTGCCCTTGAAGATTTACAGGGTGGTACTTTTACTTTGTCTAATTTAGGCGGTTTTGGGGTTGGAGGTTTTACACCTATTGTGAACCATCCAGAGGTAGCAATTTTAGGTACGGGTGGAGCCATAGAAAAACCAGTTTATGTTAATAAAAAACTAGAACCCAGACTTATGATGCCTTTGGCTTTATCTTATGATCATCGTGCTGTAGATGGTGCTGATGGGGCTCGATTTATACGTGAAGTCATTAAACAAATTGACGTTGTAGCGTCTGAAGCCTTGAAAGGATAGCTCATGAATAAAATTGAAACAGAAATTGTTGTTATTGGTTCAGGCCCTGGAGGCTATGCTGCTGCTTTTTATGCTGCTGATCATGGAAAAAAAGTAATATTAGTTGAGAAAGACGAACAATTGGGTGGGGTTTGCTTAAATCGAGGCTGTATCCCTTCAAAGGCCTTATTGCATGCAAGTCATGTGTTTAATATTCCTAAAGAAGCTAAAGGCATGGGTATTGTGTTTTCTAAGCCTAAAATAAACTTAGACGCTCTAAGATCTTGGAAGGCAGGTATCATTGAAAAGCTTTCTTCAGGGGTAAAAGGATTAGCGCAAAAAAAAGGCGTTCAAGTTATTTTAGGTAGAGGGTATTTTGAAAACTCTGAGTTGTTGCGCGTTGAAACTTCTGAAGGTCAAAAATTCATTAGTTTCCAAAAAGCAATTTTAGCTGTAGGTTCACGCCCTGCTTTACCACCAGCATTTGATTTAGGTAATAAACGTATTATGACTTCAACTGAAGCTTTAGAACTTGAAGAGATCCCAGAAAAAATGCTTGTTGTGGGTGGTGGCTATATTGGCATGGAGCTTGGGACAGTTTATGCTTCTTTAGGTTCTAAGGTAGTCTTGGTTGAAGTAGGGGATAGTCTGCTTATGGGGGCAGATGCTGATTTAGTTAGACCCGTTTTGCGACATGCAGAAGAGATGTACTCAGAAATTCGTTTAAAAACAAAAATTACTAAAATGGCGACCAGTGGTAAGCAAATTAAAGTGGTTATGGAAAGTGAATCAGGAAAAGTTGAAGAGTTGTATGACAGAGTACTTGTAGCAGCGGGTAGACGACCTAATAAAGAAAATTTAGGCTTAGAAAATACGAAAGTAGAATGCGATGAAAAGGGATTTGTTAAAGTTAATGTGTTTCAACAAACAAATGATGCTAGCATTTATGCAATTGGTGATATCGCTGGAGGCATACTTTTAGCTCATAAGGCCTCTAAAGAAGCCAGGATCGCCGTGAATGATATCCTGGGTGTTACCAATCAAGAATCTGATAAGTTATTGATTCCGGCGGTTGTTTTCACTGAGCCAGAAATTGCTTGGGTAGGTTTAACAGAATCCGAAGCAAAACAAAAAGGTCAAATTGTAAAGGTATCCAAATTTCCTTGGGGAGCCGCAGGTAAAGCATTGGCGATGAATGCTGGAACAGGGGTTACCAAGTTAATTGTTGATCCTGAAACTGAAAGGGTCTTAGGTGTAGGAATAGTTGGGAAAGGGGCCGGGGATTTAATAAGTGAAGGTACATTAGCCATTGAAATGGGAGCTACTGTGTATGATTTGGCTCATACGATACATCCGCATCCAACTTTGTCTGAAACATTAATGGAAGCTGCTGAAGTATTTTATGGTCATTCAGCGCATATGCATACACCAAAACAAAAGTAATTTTTTTAAAAGGGAGTTTTAAAAGATGGAGCAGCAAGGACATTTAAAAAGAACTTTGGGGCGTTTTAATTTAGTAAGTTTGGGTGTTGGGGCCATTATAGGTGCGGGAATTTTTGTTATTACAGGGCAGGCTGCTGCAAATTATGCAGGCCCTGGAATTATTATTTCGTTTATTTTATCAGGCATTGCCTGTGTATTTGCTGCACTGTGTTATGCCGAATTTGCAGCCATGATACCGATTGCTGGTAGTGCTTACACCTACTCAAGAGCTACATTGGGCAAAACATTTTCATGGATTATTGGCTGGGATTTAATTTTAGAATATTTGTTCTGCGCATCAACTGTTGCAGTGGGGTGGTCGGGTTATATGCAAAGTTTTTTGAAAGATATAGGTATTGTTTTGCCTAAGGCCTTGGCTAGTTCGCCGTATATTTATGACGCAACAGGATGGCACCATAGTGGAGCATTAATTAATTTGCCTGCCATGATTATTATTGCATTAATTACAGCTTTTTTATATGTGGGAATTAAAGAATCTGCAAATTTAAACAACATTATTGTGTTTATTAAGGTATCTGTAATTTTGCTTTTTATTGTATTTGGAGCCTTTCATTTTGTTCCTGAAAACTGGGTACCCTTTATACCTGAAAATACAGGCAAATTTGGTCATTTTGGTTGGTCCGGCATCTTTAGAGCGGCGGGTGTCATTTTCTTTGCATATGTTGGTTTTGATGCCGTTTCAACAGCTGCTCAAGAAGCAAAAAATCCCCAAAAAGATATGCCATTTGGGATTATCCTTTCTCTTTTAGTTTCGACTGTTTTGTATATTTTAGTGGCTTTGGTACTTACGGGTATTGTTAACTTTACAAAACTTGGCGTGCCAGATCCTATAGCTGTTGCTGTAGATGCCGCGGGGCCTAGTTTGGTATGGTTAAGGCCTTTTATTAAGCTGGGTGCAATTGCAGGTTTAAGCTCGGTAATTTTGGTTATGTTGATGGGACAAGCTCGTATTTTTTATGCAATGGCCAGAGATGGTTTTTTGCCCAATGTCTTTTCATCAATCCATAAAAAGTTTAATACCCCTCACCTTACCACCCTTATTTCTGGTTTCACAGCCATGATTATCGCCGGTTTTTTACCTTTAGGTATTTTAGGGGAATTAGTGTCCATTGGTACCTTACTTGCCTTTATTATGGTGTGTTTGGGTATTTGGGTATTGCGTAAAAAAAGCCCCAATTTACCTCGTCCATTTAGAACTCCATTTGTGCCTTTAATACCCATATTGGGTGCATTATTTGCTTTTTTGCAAATGCTATTTCTTCCTTGGGATACTTGGTTAAGGCTTATTTTGTGGATGGTGTTGGGTATGCTAATTTATGCATTTTATGGAAGAAAGCATTATAGAAATTTGCCAGTGATGTCTGACGAAATTTAAAAACTGAAATATTAAGGTTTCACTGCCCTTATTCTTGGGAATAACTTCTTAAGAGTTTAACTCAAGAGTAAGGAGTAGTGTATGTTTTTTTCAACGCTGGCTTATATCAATCCTTCTCAGTTTGTACAAACCCCTCAAATAAAAGATTTGGGAGCTCTTTTTGTTGAGAAGTACGGACCTCGAGTTAAAAAATTAGTTGTAAAAAGTAAGGGGAAACCTCCTTATTTTATTCAATATCAACTTGAAGTTTCAGCCTTTTTACTTACCTTGCGAATTAAATCAAAAGATCAAGAAACCTTACTCAGTTATTCTATTGAAAAAAAAGAATTAACTTTGAATGGAAAACTAGCTTTTCCAGAGCACTATGAGCGTTTTTTTAAAAAAGTGCTGGATATTTCTAAAGATATAGATACCCATAAAGCTCAGGTTTTTAAAGAATTAAAGGAAGTTTAAAAAGGTGACTTATGTTGGTACAAAAATCTGAGTCATTAACATCTAAAAGAGAAATAAAAGGTTCTTCATTAACTCCTGTAAGTACTGGAGAAGCTCGTGTGCTTAGTCTAGATTTGAAAAAAATTGTAGGTGACAACCTCTCCAAAGATAAGCATCATCATGAAGTGAAAACAAGTTTTACTCCCTCGATTTTACCTAATGTATCTATGGCTACTCAACTTGTAAGGGCTAGCTCCATAGCTTCAGTACCTGTAATGGCGGGTACAGAGGCAGTGACGTCCGATTGTGATTACAATATGATGGCTTTGAAAAACACTACAGTTAAATTGGGTCAGCCCATCAATGTAAATGGAAAAATGTTTGTTTTTAAAAAGGTGGGGGATAATTTAGTTATCTATGACAATAAAGAAACTAAGCTTGAAGACCACGCTATTGTAAAAGGTACCGTTGTATTGGATAAGATTTCTTTTAAAGTAAATTCAGAAAGTTTGGTTTTAAGTCATAGTTTTCAAGCAGAGCAACATCAAACACAGGTTGATTTTTTACAAAATGTTTCTAAAAACCCCAAAGCGTTCATCACAGATATGCAAAGTGACACAACTGTTGCGAATCTCATTTCAAAATGGAAAACATTGGCTTCAGAAGCTCTTACTCATACACCCAGTTCTGAAGTAAAATCGCCAAAAGATCAACATTTAAATGATTTAGCATGGTTTAAAGGCGATAAAACTTGGTTTGATTATAAAGCCACTAGACATAGTGACGCTTTAATTGGCTTAAGACGAGTTCAAAAGGAAATGTTTAAAGAATTGCAAGCAACCTTTCAAACTGCATTTTTTGAAAAACATGGATTTAACATGCCTGAAAGTGTTGCAGTTGGATTGCATACCCAAACCATGACAGATATTTTGGGTAAAGATGCCGGGTTAATGATGGATACTAATTTTTATGGGGCTCAAGTTCATTTAAAAGAAAATATTCATTTAACAAACAAGTCTCAATTAAGTGACTACCTTGTTAAAACTAATACTATGGCAGCGGTAAAAGGTGTTCAGCATACTTTACATGGATTTGATACCCAGATTAGTCATTTAGAAGGTTTAAAATCAAAAACTGAAGATAAAGCCGTTATAGCCATGCTTGATAAGTCAATAGGTGCGTTTAAGCAAAAGGCTCAAGAAAGTTTTGAAGCCTTTAAAACTACGTTTTTAGCTTCTTTACCCAATTCATCTCAGGCAGAGCTTGTGTCTACAAACATTTTTGATAAAGCGGTTGCCATTTATGATGCTTCTCAGGTTACTTTAAAAACTGAACTTGGAACAAATGCTCCTACGGCTGAAAATAAGCTTCAAGCCTCAAATGCCATTTATGCGAGAAAGCTATTAGATTCTGATATGGCCTTGCAATCTATGAATGTAAAAGAATCTCACTTAAAATCAAGCATAGAAAAGCATTTTCCTGATTTTAGCGCTGAAAAAGTGGATACTGTATTTGCTTCTTTGGTTAAACAAGATTTAGACGGTTTGTCTCTTGATGAAGTTAAATCAAAATTAGTGAGTTCAACCACACTTACCACTGATGAGTTAGCTACTCTTGATAACAGATCCATAGGTAAATTAGTTTTAGCAAAATCAGACTTAGATACTGCTGTTAAGGCAAGTATTTTAGAGCAATCCAGTGCGGCAGTTTTTGCCAATGAAGCTTATTATTCTGATTCAACATTAAAAGCAGTGGTGGCTGGTATACAAATGGGCAAGTCAAGTGAGCAGTATTCAGTTATAAGCCATCAAGCCTCGGCAATGGAAAATTTTGGCGATTATCAAAAAGAAAAATCTCATGAACAACTGCATCATGATGAACCTGTTTTAAAAACTTTAACAACCGCGGTTAGTTCCTCAGCAAGTGCAGATATGATCTCTGGATTGCTTTCAAAATTAGGCACTCACCCTGAAAAAAACATAAAGCAAGAACTATCTTCCGTCATTACAAATTCAAAATATCTTTTTAGAATTATGAATTCGGCTTTACAAGAGGTGCCAACTGCTTCTGATTCAAAAGAAAATATTGTAAGAGATCAATTGACAGTTGCTCGAAATATGTTTCTTTCGCTTCAATCTATTCGTAATGGGTATGTTGTTACTGAAAATGATTCTGATAAGTTTAACTTAGCTTCAATGGTTATAGATAAAGGATTGAAAGACATGAATGCACTGGCTAAAACGCCTTCTATTAAAGTTCGAGGGCCGATTCCTTTTCCTTCTTCAAATGACTTAAAAAATATTTCTGTTCAAACAACATTAAGTGAAAATATAGTTCAATGGTTATCCGATGGAAAAGAAACCAAAGTATCTAATCTTACTTTAGCGCCTAGCTTATCTGATGGATTCGAGTCTATAATGGATTACGCAGTTAAAACGTTATTGTCTAAATCATCTGCTGTTGCATTACCTAAGATCGCAACGGCATTAGAGGCTGCTTAGTTGTTTAAGGAGGGTGCTATGGAGTTTTTATTTAAAAAAATAACTGCTGTACAAACAAATAAAAATGAGGGTGTAGTTATGAGTGGTGAAAGCGATATCTCAACGATGCTTAGGGTTGTTACCCTCACTAAAGAAGATTTTCGTACTTTGGTTAAGTTGTTAAAAAACTTTAAAGGTGAAATGTCTAGTTCTTTAAAAGGCCAATTCTCAAATGCAAAAACCAATGGTTGGGAGCCTCTTTGCTTTTATTTAGTAGATGGATCCCAAGATATTGGTTCAATTGATTTGTTTTATAAGGTTTTAGGGAAAGATTTTTTTTGCGTAAAAGATAAGAGCGATAACACAATTTGGCATAAAGCAGCTAAAGAAGCTGATTTAAACATCTTAAAGTCGTTAAATAAATTAGAAGGTATTTCTGACTTAAGAACACGTGGAAATAGATTTGGGGTAACCCCTTACGATTTAGCTGAAGAGAGACAAAACATTAGTCAAGAATTTTTAGATCTTTTAAAATAGTCTGCAATTTTTTATATAAACTTTCGATAATAAAAATATAGGGCCGAATAAGACCAGAGTTTACCCCCCTTAGCTCAGTCTTAATCGGCCTTTTTTTTACCCAAAAATCATCACTTATCAAGATGTTTCCATACGATATTGCGGTTGACATTCCTCAACCCTTTTTTATAATGAATACAGCATCAAGTTACATAGACTAAGTCTATTTCTTCAGCTTAATTTGTACTTCATTAATCATAACCAAAAGGTTACTACATTCATATTTTAGAAGAGGTGTCTCATGGCTCAGCAATTAAACTACATCGTCAAGCGAAATGGTCAGCAAGTTCCTTTTAATAAGGATCGCATTTATAACGCTATTTACAAGGCCTTTTTGTCAGACAATATTTCTGACAACGCAGCGGTTCTTGATTTAACCCAAGAAGTGGTTCAGCAAATTACGGATCGTACTCAGGCAGAAGTGGCCCAGGTTGAATTTGTGCAAGACGTAGTAGAAGAAGTATTAATGAAACGTGGTTACCTAAAGGTAGCTAAAAATTACATTGTATATCGTGAACTTCATAAAATTGCTCGCCAAGAACGTATTCTAGATAAAATTAAAAACAAAGAACTTGAAATTTTAGTAAACGAAACAGACACTGTTATTTTTGATCCTAATACTATCGAAGAGCATTTGCGCATGCTTGCCCCTGACTTAATGAGAATTTCGGTTACAGAGATGGTAGAAGCGGTTACAAAGCAAATTTATGAGCGCATTACCAAACAAGAAATTGATTTATTAATTTTAGGTGCTGCTCGTGAGCGTATTGAAAGGCATTATGAGTACTCGTTATTGGCGTCTCGTATTTGCTTAAATAACTTGTACAAGCAAGTTTTGGGACATCCTTTTAATGCGACAGGTCTTAAACAGGCTTATGCAGATGGTTTTGCTGGCTATATTAAAAAAGGTATCGAACTAGAAATTTTAAATCCAAAATTAGCCAACTTTAATATGTCTAAAATTGCTCAGGCTTTAGATCCAGAAAAAGACAAAGTATTTCACTACCTAGGTATTCAAATTTTGATGGATAGATACCTTTTGAGAGATAGAAGCTTTGATAGACATGTGTTTGAAATGCCCCAATGGTTTTGGATGAGAGTAGCTATGGGATTGGCTTTAAATGAGCCAGAAAAAGAAAAAAGAGCCGCTGAATTTTATAATATTTTATCTAGTTTAGACTTGGTGTCTTCAACCCCCACATTGTTTAACAGTGGTACACGTCATAGTCAAATGAGCTCCTGTTATTTAAATATGGCAGATGATTCCTTAGAAGGTATTTTTAAACTATTTTCTGACAACGCCAAGCTTAGTAAGTGGGCGGGAGGTATTGGATCAGACTGGTCACAGGTTCGAGCTACGGGTTCCAAAATTCATGGAACCAATGGCATGTCTCAGGGAGTTATTCCGTTTATTAAAATTTTTAACGATGTGGCTTTAGCTGTTAACCAAGGTGGAAAGCGTAAAGGAGCAATGTGCGCTTACATGGAAGTGTGGCACCTTGATTTTGAGCAATTTTTAGAACTTAAGAAAAATACGGGTGATGATCGTCGTCGTGCACACGACATTAATACCGCTGCGTGGATTCCTGATTTATTTATGAAACGTGTACGCGAAAATGGAAATTGGACCTTGTTTTGTCCAGGTGATGTGCCCGATTTACATGATTTATATGGTAAAGCCTTTGAAACACGTTACGTTCAATACGAAGAGCAAAATATTCCGCGTGCCAAAACAGTAAAAGCCTTAGATATTTGGAGAAAAATGTTAACCATGTTGTTTGAAACAGGACACCCTTGGTTAACCTTTAAAGATGCTGCTAATATCCGCAATCCTCAAGATCATTGCGGGGTTATTCACTCTTCTAACTTATGTACAGAAATTACGCTTAACACCTCTAAAGAGGAGACTGCAGTTTGTAACTTAGCCAGCATTAACTTGGCTAACATGGTAGAAAATGGAAAATTAAACGAAGAAAAAATTGCAACCACTGTTGAGTTAGCTATTCGTATGTTGGATAACGTTATTGATAACAACTTTTATCCTATTATTGAAGCCGAACGGGCTAACTTTAGACATCGTGCTGTTGGTTTGGGAATGATGGGGTATCAGGACGCTTTGTTTAAATTAGGTATTAAATTTGACTCAAATGAAAACTTAGATTTTGCAGACCGTTCAATGGAAATGATTTCTTATTATGCCATTTTGGCTAGTTCAAAATTGGCTAAAGAACGTGGTTCATATGAAAGTTTTAAAGGCAGTAAATGGGATAGAGGGGTAATGCCTTTTGACTCACTTCTCTTACTTGAATCTGAACGAGGTGTTCCAGCTCGAGTTGATAAATCAGTTTCGATGGATTGGGACAGTTTAAAGGAGCATATTAAAAAGTATGGTATGCGAAATTCAAACACCATGGCTATTGCTCCAACAGCAACAATTGCAAATATTTCTGGGGTGTATCCTTGCACAGAGCCAGTTTATAAGAATATTTATATGAAAGAGAACCTATCTGGTAATTTTATAGTCATTAACCGATATTTGATTGATGATTTAGAAAAAATTAATTTATGGAGCCAAGATATTTTAAATAAAATTAAATTAGCGGATGGTTCTGTTACTAAGATTGCTGATATTCCTCAATCTATCAGAGAAAAATATAAAGAAATTTTTGAAATTGACATGCATTGGTTAATTAATGCAGCTGCTAGACGGTCAAAATGGATTGATCAGTCTGCTTCAACCAACGTTTTCATGAAAAC
>Ga0172373_10000257_pt1 | contig 85536 bp, 70 predicted proteins | sample Lak10m_2_FD_114546 | JGI IMG/M metagenome (GOLD analysis project Ga0172373, IMG submission 114546) | Freshwater microbial communities from Kabuno Bay, South-Kivu, Congo - kab_092012_10m | ecosystem: Environmental > Aquatic > Freshwater > Lake | place: Democratic Republic of the Congo...
AATAGTCCCATTGGGCCCAGCACTGGTTTCACTGCTCACTCGACCCGCGGAATCGTAGGTAAAACTTTTTAGTTGTTTACCGGTAGCATCGCTACCCTCATAAACGGCTTGGGGTTGGCCTTGGGAGGTATACGTAAGATAGCTGTAGCGGACGTTGTTGTTGGTTAAATCGGTCATTTTAGATGATTTAAGCAAATGCACCAGATTTTGAACCAAAAAGCCAGAGTCGGTGTAATAGCTCATCTCTTGCTTAAGGATAGGGGTACTGCCTTTGTATTGGGTAATTTGGGTGGGGTTGTTGTAGCTATCGTAACTGTCGTAACTGGTTTGGGTTTGGATGGACTCATTTTTCTTAGAAACTGTACTAGAAAGTCTTCTCTTAGCATAATCCCAGGTCTGAAGGGTCTCTAACACTCCGTACTTTTCAGAATGCAATAAACCTGCCTTAAACAAGTAGCTACACTCTGAAAAAGGTGTTGTAACCGTAGATGTTCCAAAAAAATGAATAAATCCACTTAAATCAGATAATCCCAAATAAGCCAAACTGGTATTTAAAAAGTCATCTAAACTATTTGCTGCATACAAATTAGTAAGTGTTTTAGTAAAGTGTCCATAGGAATCTTTTTTGTATGAATAAGTAAATGTTTTTGTAGCAGCTCCATCATTGATACTCTTTTTTACAACAACAGGAAAGCTCGCATCCATAACATCAGTTTTTTCTCCAAACCAAAATGAAAAATCAGTCCCATATACGGTAGATAACACATCTTGATATTCATAAGCTATTGAAGCCCCTAAAGGGGATTGAACTCCAGTAAGTAAAAATCCTTTGTAACTCGACATCACTTCAAAAGCATTAGATTTTTTAGCAAAATCAGAATCTGAATATTCGACACTCGATAATTCGTATAGAGTCATGCCTAAAAACTTCACTATCTTCTTGTACCGCTTAAACTCAGGAGTATAATTTGTATAGGTGTATGTTTCTTCGGGCAAGGTTCCGATCTGAACACTTTTTAAGTTTCCATTGGTATCATATTTATACTTAATTTCAGCATCAGTTCCGTTTATATTCGTGTAAGAAAGTTTTGAGATCATCCCATCCTTATTTGAGCCGCTTTCGTTCCAAGTATCGTTATATCCTAGGTTAACTTTTCGTCCAAAAGTATCGGTTATAGTACTTAATTTATAATTCGATTTAACTGTTGTAAGGATATAAGGACTTAAAAAACTTTTTTTACCGCTTTGCACCTTATCGAAATAATTTTGCAACGATTTATATACGGATCCAATTACATTGATCAATGATTTTGCCGAATTAATTTGAATAAGATTTACGTCTGTCCATGAATCTGTACGTGTTATGGGAGTACTCATCGAAGAGGTATAGTCAAAAGAAATAGCGTTGTTTTGAAGATCCGAAATACTTGACAGATAAAATCCGGTAACAATCATCATATTTTGAGTACCTGTTTTATGTGTTTCTTGAAAAAACTGTCTAGCAAAAGTATACGTTCTGCCACTTTCTGTAATGAGCTGGATACTATTGCCTGTTACATACTTTATTTGGGTTAAGTTATTTTTTTGTTTTGATACATAAAGCTGGGTTTGTGCATCTAAAAAATAGCTATCCACTCCACCTGATGCTTCAATAATAATTTTATTTTGGGATTTTCCACCCAATTCTTCTGAAATTACATCAACCACATAAGCTCTCTGAGCCAGATTAAAACTCCATCCATTTCCTAAGCCTCCACCCCAAGATTTTCCAAAAAACACATCTAGGCTAGGATTCGACCGATAATTAACGCTGTTGTACACCCTTCCTAAGCTCAAATCTAAACCGTTTTTACCCGGTAAAACCAGATCTACTTTATTCAAGGCCAAAGCGCCTGTCATCGGATCTACATCTGTGGAGAAGTTCATAATTTGGCCAAAACCAGTAGCGGCATCTGAGCCAATTGAAGTAGCGGTACTTGCGGAAAGGGTGTTGGTATCAAATTCACTATCAGCAATGGTTTGGTTAACGGCCGTATTGTAGTAGAAAGTTGAAGTCCAAACTCCATTCAAACAAGAACGAACCGACTTGGGGACATAAATAGAATTTATAGTTTCGTAAGTATAAATCTCAGTAACTGAGTCTTGGGTACTGATAAACTTTTTCTTCATTACAAGAAAATTGGATTGGTCTATTGTAAGTTCGATTTGTGAAGGAAGATCTGGAGATGCACTTGCCAATTTAGTTCCATTTAAGACATAGGTATTTCCACTACTTACTAACTCAAAGGCATACAAAGAAGTGTAAGCACTTAAGTTTATAGGTAAAGCACCTGGAATACTAAACGTATTTAACACCGCTCTAGTAACGGGATTTAGAATATAACAAGCACTCCCCTTGATAATAGTTAAAGATTTTTGTGGCTCGGTAAGGGAATAACTGGAGTCAACCCCCTTTGTTTTTATTTCACCTCTTTCAAAAATCACAGGAATAACTGTGTTGTCTGTAGAAAAAGTTTGCTTCCAATATTTTGTACTTAGGGTGGTAATGACATTATTTCTAGCTTGGCTTTGATCTAAAATAGTTTGTACAGTTTCTGAAAAGCAAGGAGTTCCCCACATAAAAACCCCTAACCCACTTAACAAACAAAACCCCCACCACTTTTTATTAAACACTTTCAAAATAATACCCCCATTTAATATCGTTAATTTTAAATGGATAATATTATTTTCTTACTGTTAAGTCAATTGCGATTATTAACAATAACTACCCATACCGCCTCTCCACCCTCGCCCCAATGCTGCACAGGGCTTCGTAGCGGGTTTTTCCAGTTACAGCACAAAATTCATCTAACGATTTGTCGCCATTTTCAGTCCAAATAATAGCTTCATCCCCGGGTTTTATTGCCGTATTTCCTGGCCCTATATTCACCATCATCATATCCATACACACCCTCCCCACTACTGGGTAAGAACGCCCTCGAATAGTCACCCTACCTCCATGAGAAAATTCTTTAGGAATCCCGTCTGCATAACCGATAGACAAGGTGGCTATATAGGTAGGCTCTTGGGTAATATACTCGGCGCCATAACTCACGGGGGTTTGAGCGGGCACTTCTTTAACGTACATCACACAGGCACTTAACGTAGTACATCCCAAATACCCCCGTATACCCAACCTCACCAAATCAAAATGCGTATCTGGAAAATTAACAATCGCATCCGAATTAGCCGCATGACGCAGCACTTTAGAGGGAAGCATTCGAGTAAGGTTTAAAAAGGTTTCCTTTTGCTGAATGGTCAATACACTCTCCTTATCATCCGAACACGAAAAATGGGTAAATACCCCATTTAAAACCAACCCCTTGCTAGAGGCTATCAGCTTAAGTAAAGGCTCAACCTGACTTGTATGACACCCTACTCGGCTCATTCCCGTATCAATCTTCAAATGCACTTCAATGGTTTTTTGGCGTTGCAAAGCGGCTTGGTTCAACCGTTTAATACACCCTTCTGAATACACGGTAGCCTGAATAGACTGAACAAAAAAAACATCTAACAACATTGTTTCAACCGGCTCTGAAAGCACTAAAATAGGGGCCAAAATGCCATTGTCTCTAAGCTCTAAAGCTTCTTCAATACAAGCCACACCAAACCCATATACCCCTGCTTCAATGGCGGCTTTCGCCATTGGCACCATGCCATGCGAATAGGCATTGGCTTTTACAATAGAAAGCAACCTACACTGAGGTCCAATTTTTTGCTGAATCGCTTTTAGTGACTCTTGGTAACGGCTTACATTAATGCGATACTGCGCGCGAACGTTCATGTAATACCAAAATATCTTGTTTAATTTGAGCAATCAATGTCTCTTTTGAAGAAAAATGCTGCTCGGGACGTACAAAGCCTTCTATATAAACCTCTAATCGTTGACCATATAACGATTCGTTAAAATGCGGAATATGAACTTCAAGCCCTACCTCTTGATTTGAATGAAACGTGGGCTTAGAACCAATATACAAAATAGCTTTTAAGGTTTTTCCTTGATACTTTACAAACCCATAATACACCCCTTTACAAGGCAATAACTTTGCGCTTGTAACAGCCACATTCGCTGTAGGAAAACCCAATGCAGCCCCTCTGTTTTCTCCATGAACCACTTTGCCACACATTAAATACGGATGCCCCAATACTTGTAGTGCTTCTGCAAAATGTCCTTTTTCAAAATGCTGACGAATAGTAGAACTTTTAATTGGAACCCCCTCGTGTAAAGTAGGAGGTAAAATTTCAACATCTATACCGTTTTGCTGACCCCATTTAAGCAATGTTTCAGGGGTACCTAGTCGCTGATAGCCAAACTTAAAATCGTAACCCACCACTATTTTTTTGGGTTTTATCTGATCAACCAAGCTTTCAAGAAACGCTTGGTAAGGAACCTGAGATAATTTTCGATTAAACCGAATCACCCACAACTGTCTATACAAAATTTGCAATTCACGAAGGGTTGTTAAGCGTTTTAAGCTATGATGTTTATTTAAAATAAGATCTGGATGAGGATAAAAAGTCACCAATGCATCGCATTTTTGCGCAATACTTCGGTGACCCAAATGCAACCCATCAAACACACCCAGTCCCAAGGTATGAATAGGTTGATTGGATGAATACAAACGACGCAGATGTACCATCAGCCTATTATGCTAAAGTGAAGAAAGATTGTCGAATGCTGTCTGCGTCACTTAAGGAAACTGATCGACTTAAAGTAACATCCCCTATGGCCGTTCTTATCAAATTTTTGGCATATCCAACGGTTCCTAATTTTGCAGCAATATCACGTATTAACGACCTTACATACGTTCCTTTTGAACATTTAATTTCTAAATCAATAATCGGAAACTCGTGTTGAAAAAAGTTTAACAAACGTAGTTCATGAACAGTCACCAAATGGGGTGCAATAGCCACCTCTTCCCCTTTACGGGCATAATCATACAGTTTTTTTCCCTCTATTTTTTTAGCACTAAAAATGGGAGGAGTTTGCCATTGTTCACCTACAAATTGAGGCAATACATCCAAAACCTGCTGTTGGGTAACAGTAATCGGCTGCATACTGTTTATTTTTCCAAAAGCATCCAAAGTATCGGTTTGAATGCCTAAAACACAGCGAACTTGATAGGTTTTTGGGGTGTTCATCCAATGTGAAATTTGCCGTGTAAAGGCCTTTCCAACGGCTACAATAAGCACCCCTGATGCAAACGGATCTAAGGTGCCGGCATGCCCAACTTTTTTAACCTGGGTCATTTTACGCAGCAAGTACACCACCCCAAACGAGGTAATGCCTTCGGGCTTGTTGATGGCTACAAAACCCTGCACCAGTTAAACCGTTAAAGCCGCATCAAGGGCCTGAATAATTTTTTTTCTAGCTTCTTCTAGTGTTCCCTGAACAGTAATCCCAGAGGCCTGCTTATGTCCTCCTCCGCCAAAAGGGGCTGCAAAAGCACTCACATTAAAGCTCTGCTTCGAGCGTAAATTAACTCGAACTTCGTTGTTTTCAAGTTCTGTAAACACTACAATCACATGAACCCCTTCTAACTGACGAATAAAATCAACAATTTTAATACCGCCATGTGGGGCACTTAAAGGAATACAGGTATAGGCATATTGTTTTTCCAAATTAACCACTAAACCTTCTAGGGCAATTTTAATCATTTCAAAGGCGGTATAGGGTTTACTTTCGTACAGTTTTTGATTCATTTCTACCACTTGGGCCCCTAAAGTCATCAGTTCAGCCGCCGCATGAAATGTAGAAGGCTTCACGTTACTATACAAAAAACGACCCGTATCAAACGAAATAGCACAGTACATCAAGGTCGCCATTTCAGGGGTAATCTGTGCTTTGGCATGGGTTAAAAACACATACATCATTTCGCCAACCGAAGAGGCTTCCGTTTCTACCCAATTTAAAGCACCAAAAAAAGTATTATCAGCGTGATGATCGATATTCACCCAATTCACATCTGTCTTTAACGTTTCAGCATGTCTTACGCGATCCAAATTCGAACAATCTAAAAAAATCACCGTGTCATACTCAGCTGGAAGCTCTTTTGATAGTTGATCTAAATAAGGCAAACATAAAAAAGCGTCTTCAATCACATCAGGCACCCAAACTGTAGTTTGCTTACCTAAGCTTAGTAAATATTGATTTAAAGCTAACGTTGAGCCTAATGCGTCAATATCAGGGTCTTTGTGGGTAACCAACACAAAGCGTTGGCCTTTTTGCAAGCAATCTTGCCACTGAATATAAAATGAACCCAAATTATTCAAGCGATAAATCCTGAATTTTTTTCAAAATCTCAGTCGCCTTTTCGATACCATCGTCGTATTTAAAATGAATTTGAGGAACCGTTTTGGTTTGCAACACTTTACCCACTTCTAACCTTACAAACGGAGTAGCAGCTTGAAGGCCTTTTTTGGTTTGATATCGGGCATCCTCATCACCAATTTGACTATAATACACCCAGGCATGACCCTGATCTTTTGAAAGTTTTACTTCCAAAATACTAATCATACCAATCCGTTTATCATTCACTTTTTTAAGCAAAATATCAGCTATTTCACGCTTTAAAAACGAATTTAATCGGTCTAGCCTAGACATCGTTTAAAGCAGCTTTTTTTGGCGCAATTCAAAGTTAACAATAATATCGTTGGGTTCAAGTTCAGCAAAACCATCCATTACAATGCCGCATTCAAAATTAGAGGCTACTTCACGAACATCTTCTTTAAATCGTTTTAATGAAGTTAACTTACCTGAAAACACTTCTTTTTTGTTACGAATAACGCGGGCTTTTCCACCACGAAACATTTTGCCTGAAGTTACAAAACAACCCGCAATAACGCCCACTTTAGAAAAATGGAACAACTGCCTTACTTCTGCACGACCCAATTCTACTTCTTCATACTCAGGTTTAAACAAGCCTGTTACTGCCTTCTGTACATCATCCACAATATGATAAATAACCGAATAAAGTTTATATTCTAAGCCTTCTAACTCAGCTTGTTTTTGGGCTTCAGGCGTAATAGTGACATGAAATCCCACCACCATAGCAGAAGAGGCTTTAGCTAACATAATGTCGTTTTCATGGATAGGACCTGTAGCCGCATGAATAATATTGATACTAATTTGATCGGTAGGAATTTCTTTTAACGAATGTAAGATCCCTTCCAAAGAACCATTCACGTCTGCCTTAATTACCAAATTCAGTTTAGCCACTTGGCCTTCGCCAATTTGCTGCGACAATGACTCAAACGAAATCACAGATTGAGCATGAAGCTCTTCTTCATGAATACGAGCCTCAACAACCGCTTTACACTCTTTTTCACTTGAATACACTTCAAAAATACTTCCAGGCTGCGGAACTTCAGAAAACCCTAAAATTTCTACCGGAGTTCCAGGCAAAGCCTCTTCAATATTTTCTCCCATATCGTTTAACAAAGCTCTTACTTTGCCAATACTATGCTCAATAACAAAGTTATCGCCCACAGTTAAGTCACCCGTTTTAACCAAAACGGTGGCTATAGGACCTTTTTTACGCGACAATCGCGATTCAATAACAACCCCTTTTGCAGGACCTTTTGCAATGGCTTTAAGATCCAACATATCGGCCATCAAAATAACCATGTCTAATAACTCATCAATGCCCATCAGGGTTTTAGCCGAAATAGGCACCATAACCGTTTTTCCACCCCAGTCTTCAGGCACTAAGTCGTGCTCTGCTAACTGCTGTTTAACACGATCGGGGTTAGCATCTGGCTTATCCATCTTATTGATAGCCACCATAATAGGAACGTTGGCGGCTTTCGCATGCGACAAGGCTTCTAGGGTTTGAGGCTTAATCCCCTCATCTGCAGCAACCACCAAAATGGCGATATCGGTTACCTGAGCACCGCGCGCTCGTAATGCGGTAAACGCAGCGTGCCCCGGGGTATCCAAAAAAGTTAATTTTTTACCCTTAACCTGAACCTGGTAAGCCCCAATATGCTGAGTAATACCACCCGATTCACCCGATACAATATTCGACTTTCGGATGGTATCCAAAAGCAATGTCTTTCCATGATCCACGTGTCCCATAATGGTTATAACAGGAGGCCTATCTGCAAATCCTTCAGGATTTTCTTCCATATCTTTTTCTTGAATTTTATCCAAATGATCTCGAAGACTCATGCCTTCTTTAACATCGGCATCTTCCAAAATCAAATCGATCCCCAAAGCTTTACACACATCGATTGTGGTCTGAATATCTACCTCAGTATTTAAGGTAACCATTTTGCCTTTGCTTAAAAAAGCCTTCATAATTTCAGGCAATTTAAGGCCTAAAAATTGAGCTAAATCATTAACAATAAATGACGTTTTATTGGTATAAAAAATCTTCGGAGCATCCGATTCTTCACTTTGTTCTTGTTTCTTCTCGTTGGCCAACAAATCTTTAATTTGAAGAACCAATTCTCCATTTAAACGGGTAGACGCTCCAGCCTTTAGCTTAACGCCTAAGGTGTTTAAAATGCCCACCATTTCTGGAACTGGTTTACCCAGTTCTTTTGCAAGTTCTTGTACTTTCACGTTTATGCCACAGCCTTTAGTTGATCAATTTGTGTTTCATCAAGAACCGTTTTTAAAGTTAATTCCATACCCAAGGTTTTACCTTTATCTACCAATTCTTTTGTTTTTACACCTAACATTTTTGCCAAATCAGAAATTTTCATTTTAGCCGGAGCATGAGGTTCATCCGCTACATGCACAGCCTTTACTGGCGCATCTTGTTTCTTTACTTTTTGCTTAGCTTCTTCTCGTTCTTTTTCTTTTTCAAGCCTAATTTTATCCACAATTGAAACATGTGTCTTTGCTTTTAATTCTGGCTCTTTTTTAGCAAACTCTTCATCACTCATAACATCTAGTTTCCAGCCTGTTAATTTCACAGCCAAACGAATATTCACACCGGCTTTTCCGATAGCCAATGAAAGCTGATCATTGGGTACTACTACAATAGCGGTTTTGTCTTTTTCGTTGGTTATAAAAATATCGGTTACTTTAGCAGGCTTTAAAGCGTTCGCAATAAACAACTTAGGTTCATCGCTCCACTCTAAAACATCAATTTTTTCACGACCCAATTCTTTGGTTACCGTTTGAATACGCGTTCCCATGTGGCCCACACAGGTTCCAACTGCACCTATAGCAGGATTGTTTGATTTTACCGCCACTTTCGAACGAACACCGGGTTCACGTGAAACACTCATAATTGAAATAATACCGTCTTGAATTTCAGGAATTTCATTCACCAACAATTCACGAAGCAATCCAGGATGGGTACGTGAAATACGAATGAGAGATCCGCGAGAATTCTTATCAATATCGACTACATACACACGAATTTTTTCTTTGGCCTGAAAATGCTCTCCAGGAATTTGATCACGGGCCGACAAAATAGACTCTGCTAAGCCCAGATTAACCAAATAATTTTCATTTTCTACTCGCTGAACCGTTCCTAAAATGACTTTTCCAACCTTATCTTTAAAATCTGCAAAAATAACATTTTTTTCAGCTTCCCGAATACGTTGAATAATCACTTGTTTAGCGGTTTGAGCCGCAATACGGCCAAAATCTTGAGGGGTAACATCTACCAATAACCGCGCGCCCTCTTTGGCTTTAGGATCTATTTTTTTAGCTTCTTTAACTTCAATTTGAGTATGTTCGTTTTCAACGTCTTTAACCACATCACGCACTAAATAAATAGTAGCCTCACCTGTAAAAGGATCCACTTTAGCTTCTAATAATGTTTCATCATGATAGCGACGTCTACAAGCCGATACTAAGGCCTGCTCTACCGCAGACACCAATAAGTCTTTAGAAATCCCTCTTTCAGATTCTATTTGAGCCATAACTTGGCTGAAATTGTCGATTAAAATCATAGTTTAAACCCTCATGAAACAAAAAAGTGGGAGCGATCCCACTTTTCATTTGTGAAAATAATAGTAGGGACCTATCTTACTAACATCCGCCCTGCTAAGTCAATATTGGCTAAAAATCAAGCCCTTGGTTTTCCACCTCTAATCATCAAAACAGGAATGTCCACCAAATGCCTTAAGCGATCCGCAGTACTTCCAAAAAAAAGATCTGCAAAAAACCTGTGTCCATGGGTAGCCATGGCAATTAAATCAGCATTTTGAGCTTTGGCTACCGCAGCAATTTCATCCGCAGGTTCTCCCATAGCAAGAACAAAACTAACCTCAAATCCACGCGCCTTTAGCCCTTCAGCCTGGGCTTCCAAATAAGATTTATCGGATTTAATCTCATCACTTTCATTTAAGTTAAGCACCTTAAAATTACGAGCCGCCCAGCCATCTGCAACGTGCACCAAAACCAAATGAGCCTTGGTTTTACCCGAAAACGATTGAATATGATCCAGGATGGCTTTATCGGTAGATGAGTTTTCAAGCGGAATTAATATTTTTTTATACATAGAATTTATCCCATAAAAATTTAAGATTCAGCCCAACAATAAGGAGGGCAGTGGACCACGCTAGTACTTTAATCCAGACCGGATTAACAAACTCACCCATTTTACTTTTTTGGCTTGTAAACTGCACCAATGGTATCACAGCAAAACTTAGCTGCATGCTTAAAACCACCTGGCTCCACACCAATAAATCTAAGGTTTTACCCTCCCCATAAACCCCAATAATAATCACTGCTGGAACAATCGCAATCGCTCGGGTTATCAACCTTCTCAACCAGGGTCGAAGTCGAATATTTAAAAAACCTTCCATTACAATTTGACCCGCCAAAGTACCCGTTAAAGTAGAATTTTGACCTGAAGCTAAAAGAGCCACAGCAAATAAAACACTGGCAGCCCCCACCCCCAAAAGCGGGCTTAACAATCGGTAAGCATCTTGAATTTCACCTACATACTGATGCCCAGACCAGTGAAATGTAGCCGCCGAAAGTACCAAAATAGCCGCATTAATCAACAAAGCAAACATTAGGGCCGCTGTAGAATCGATAGTATTAAATTTAATGGCTTCTTTTTTACCCTCTGGGGTTCCTGAAACATTACGGGTTTGAACAATTGAAGAATGCAAATACAAATTATGCGGCATTACCGTTGCACCTAAAATACCAATAGCCAAAAACAACTGTTCTTTGTTTCGAATCGTTTCAAAAGTAGGTACAAATCCTTTTAATACCGAAATCAAATCTGGCTTGGCAAACATCAACTCTAGTGCAAAACAGCCACCCACTGTTAAAACCAAAGTAATTACAATAGCTTCAATGTATCGAAACCCTTTGCTTTGAAGCAATAACACCAACATCACATCTAAGCTGGTAATAATACATCCCCAAACCAAGGGAATGCCGAATAATAACTGCAAAGCAATGGCCGACCCTACAACCTCAGCCAAATCACAGGCCGAAATAGCCAACTCACACAGTATCCATAACACAAAAGCAATCGGCTTAGGATAATGATCGCGACATGCCTGAGCCAAATCACGACCCGATACTATACCCAGCTTAATAGCCAGATGTTGCAATAAAATAGCCATTAAATTAGATAACAAAATAACCCAAAGAAGGGTGTACCCAAATTGAGCACCTCCAGCTAAATCGGTAGCCCAATTTCCGGGATCCATGTAGCCTACCGCAACTAAAAAGCCTGGACCCGAAAACGCCAACATTTTTTTCCAAAAAGAGAGGGTTTGGGGAATAGGAATAGACTGATGAACTTCGGGCAACGACTTGGAGAGATTCTCCTTTCGCCATCCAGAATTAAAAACAGATTTAAAAAACATACTTCAACTCCTAATAGAACAAACGTTTTGAAAAGCCAACGCCCACAAAATAATCTGGAAATTGACCATTGATACCGCCCATAGCCCTAAGATCCCATTGGGTATCTGGATCACTTAAATAAGTCAGTCCTCCCCCTACCATCCATTGCGAAGGCCCTCCAGGATAAGTAGGAGTCGTAGCATAGATTTCACCATACCCTGAAACGGATTCATTAATCTCAAGATCAATAACCCCACTTCGTGAAAATTGAATAAAATCATTTCCGTCGGATCGAATCCAACGAACAACCGTATTGATTCCCCATCCCCAATGCTCGTTAAAAGCACCTGAAAAACACTGTTTTAATTCGGGTTCCATTAACGTTCTTTGAAATCCTGAATCACCCGTAGGCAAATACACTGTAAAAATGGTCGATTGTTGATTAGAAGCCTGGGCTTCACTCCATTGATATTTAAACCCCACGCTCAAATCATCCTTCCCTTGGGTCGAATGTCCAAGCTCAGTTTGCCAACTGTAAGACCCTACCCCCAAACGCGCTTCCCACTTAGGCATCATCCAAGCTCGAATTAACAACTCTCCAAGGGTATGGTTAGCCACCCCAGGGGTTTGCGTATACGTGTAACCGCTTTCAAATTGAATAGACCTTTCAACCACCACTTTGGCACTTTCGGTATAATCAGGCCTATCGGTTTCCAGAGGCTCCATAGCCAAAGCACAGCTTCCCAAACCCAAAAAAACAAACATCCATCTCACACTATTTAACATCATTTTTTTCTTTATTCTCCTTTAAATTCTGTAACAAACAACTGCTGTGCAGCAAACAAACTTAGGGTTACATTCGAACCATTACACGACACTACATACGAATGATCAAATCCATGAATCCCTTTAATGTCGAGTACAGTATTGAGTCCAATACCTATAGAATCCAAATAATCTAAAAAATCATTTCGACTATCGTTTACGCGAACCACCTTGACCGTTGCCCCAATAAAACACTGCGAGAGAGGTATATGAGCAGATACATCGGGGAAAACCCCTTCTTTAGAAGGAATAGGATCCCCATGCGGATCAAACGAGGGAAACCCCAATAATTCATCCAATCGATTTATCAATCCATCTGAAGACGCATGCTCTAGCTGCTCAGCTTCTTGGTGAACAGAATTCCAAGGAAGACCTACTTGCTGATGCAAAAAAAGCTCCCAGATACGATGTCGTCTAAGCATGTTTTGCCCTACAGATTGACCCTTTTGGGTTAAACGAACGCCTTTGTAGGGCGCATACTGAATAAAGCCATCTTCAGCAAGCCGTTTAAGCATATCCGACACAGCTGCAGGGGTCACCTCCAGCACTTGACTTAAGGCCAAAGGCTTAATGACCTTGGCATTCTGCTGCTGAAGTTTACACAACGCTTTTAAATAGTTTTCGTAGGCAGGCTGAATGAACGTCTCCTTAAAATTAAGATAAGCCCTATATTTTTTTTAAGCTTACTTAAATTTTAAAGAAAATTCAATGGTGTGTAGAAACAGTAGAAAACCGAGTACAGTAGGCGTTCGCTTTTCCCCAAAGATGGTCTTCAATACGATTAAGAACCCACGATTTTTTATCAGAATCGAGTGGATTAAGCCAATGGTCAATTTGATGCGCCACGGTTCCTAAAACAGATTTTGAATGGGTTCTTTGATAGGAAAATGAACCAGGTTTAACAAAAAGCATTTGAACTACAGACTGATTTTGGGTTTCTGACAAATAGAAAGACACCCATTTTTCAGGAATATAGGTTTCCTTAGAATGGGTACCTCCTCGAGGAATGCTAAAGGCACTCACTCGGGTACGATGTAGAGCAATACACTGTTCGTTTTTGATTAAAAAAAGCCCCATACACAACACCTTAGAGGGGGTAGATATTGTTCTTTTATCGATAATACCCACCTCAACGTCATCAGAAATACGAGACTGATCTGCCTCTAGGTTGGATTTAGGAATAACTTCTACCGTAGTATTTCGACAACAAAACCAATCCCAACAGGATTTTAATTGACTTAAACACCCCGTTGATGAAGACACATTTAATGGAGCTGTATTGAGGTTAGAAGGAAGAGACTGCGCCAAAGAAGGCGACTGAGCCAACGAAAGGGATTGATCATTACATGAAATTTGAAGCATAGAAACCTCAGACGAAGAAAACGAAGGTGTTGAAAAAGAGGATGACAAAGAAGGCTGATCGTTTGAGGAATTTAAAGAGTCGGTAGAAGACTGCGTTGACGAATCACTCAAAGAATGGGGCGAAACAAGTTCGGTAACAGTAGAAGAAGAAGGAGAATCTGAAGCCCTAGGCTTACTAGCCAACAAAAGCACGCTTTGTGGAAAAATATCGTATAAAGTTTGAGTTTGCTTTTGCAAACTTTCTTGAGGTACCTCCAAGGTTTCAGGAAAAGTAGATACACGAAGAATTCGAAAATCGTGCGTGTTATGTTTTGCTTGATGCGTACGAAAATAGTTCCACAAAGTGGCCGAATGAATAGGCGTTGGCGATTGTGTTTGAAGGGTTAAAAGAGGTTTTCCAGAAGTTGAATGACCTGAAACCTCCAAAAAATTGGTTTTTGAGTGCACCGCAACCCGTTTGTATACAAGTCTCATACCCCCCTTTTTCCCTTTTTTTAGAAGAATTAAACGTCTAAAACAACCTCAACCTTTAAGGCATCCGCTGAACTAAGGGTAATATTCCAAGTTCCGTTTTCAGACCGAACAATGCCCCCAGCCCTACACAAATCGTCTATCGCCTGGGTTAAAAGCGAAACCGAGGGTGTTTCAATATTTAATTTCTGAACGGGCCACTTTAAACTTTTTTGATTTTCAGTTTTGGTACCCCGAATTACCGATAACACTTGAACCGCATTTGAAAACAAATCAGGCTCACCCTTAAAGGTTATTTCGGAAGCCTTAGGCCAAGCCGCTTTGTGTATAGACTGAGTCTCGTTTAAAAACAGCCACGAGGCAATTTCTTCAGTCACAAAAGGCATAAAAGGTGCCAATAACCTTAAAAAGGTCCATAAACACCATTTCAAGGTGGCTAAGGCCGAGGCTTGCTGAGCACCCGTTTCTTGATATGCCCTTACTTTTACAAGTTCCAAATAGTGATCACAAAAAGTCCAAAACTGGCTTTCGATTTCCTCTAAAGCACCTGCATAATCAAATTTTTCAAAACTAGCTGTAGCTTTTTCAATAGTTTTTATCATATTAGCCACATAAGCTTTATCAAGCTCACAGCTAATATCAGCCACAGAAACAGTGGGCAAAACACTCAGTTGAGATGCTACAAATTTACTGGCGTTCACCAACTTGGTCGACAATTTTTTACCAATTAAAAACACCGAAGTTTCAAAGGCTGTATCTGAACCCAAACGCGCTCGAGCCGCCCAATACCGCACAGCATCTGACGAGTATTCGTCTAATAGCCCCTCTGGAGTAACTACATTGCCTTTGGACTTACTCATTTTTTTACGATCCGGGTCTAAAACCCACCCACTAATCAGTACATTTTTCCAAGGAATCTCATTGTGATGCATCCACGCTTTTACAATGGTATAAAAGGCCCAGGTGCGAATAATTTCATGCGACTGAGGTCGAATATCCATAGGAAACAGAGCCCTATGACGCGTATCATCGATACCCCACTGGCTCATCAATTGAGGCGTCAACGACGACGTCGCCCAGGTATCCATCACGTCTGGATCACCGCTAAACCCACCCGGTAAATCGCGCTGTGACTCGGTATAACCCGGAGGACACTGAGTTAATGGATCCACCGGCAATGACTCGGCAGAGGCAAAAATAGGTTTTGAATAATCGGGAAAACCGGCACTAGACACGGGATACCAGACCGGAAACGGTACGCCAAAAAAACGCTGACGGCTAATACACCAGTCTTGCTGCAAACCTTCTACCCAACTTTCGTAGCGGGCTTTCATGTAGTCAGGATGCCAATTTATTTGGCGGCCTTGTTCAAGAAGCACTTGTTTATGGTCTTTAATTTTAATGAACCACTGATGGGTAGGCAAAAATTCAACCGGTGAATCGCCTTTTTCATAAAACTTAACCGCTTGCTCGGAGGGTGTTTTTTTCAATAAGTCCCCAGAGGCCTCTAGCAATTCAACAATTTTAGTTCTAGCTTGATTGATTTTAAGCCCTTGTAACTGGGCATACTGATCGTGTCCTTTTTGCAGAAAATCAACAGTACCTCCGGAAAAATCTGGCAAATGAACCCCATCAAAAGCCCCAGCCGGAAGCGGCAAAAACCGTCCATTTTTCCCAATCACTTGGCGAAGCGGCAGGGTATCGCGGTGTTTTTGCCAAAAATCAACGTCGGCTTGGTCACCAAAGGTACAGACCATTAAAATACCGGTGCCCTTGGTGGGGTCAGCATGTTCAGACACCATAATCGGTACAGGAGCATGAAACAAAGGAGTTAAAGCGGTTTTTCCAAACAAATGTTTAAACCGTTCATCTTCAGGATGCGCCACCACCGCAATGCAAGCGGGTAACAATTCGGGACGCGTGGTAGAAATCACAAAGGTTTCAGAACTGCCCTGTACCTTAAATTGAATATCGTGATAAAACCCCTGCTTGGGCCTATCTTCAATTTCAGCCTGGGCTACTGCTGTTTTAAAATCTACATCCCACATCGTTACTGAGTACTTTTTTTCGACATGATTTTTTTGAGCCAAGTCTAAAAACGACCGTTGCGACATCGCTGCACACGGGTTACTAATTGTGGAATAAGTTTGTGCCCAATCTACCGACAAGCCCAAACGTTGCCACATCTGTTCAAAGGCTTTTTCATCTTCAAGAGTAAGTGCTAAACAAGCCTCAATAAAATTTTGTCGTGATACATCCACATAGCTTTTTTGGTCTTTGGGGGCAGGCTGAGGTTTCCAGCTAGGATCATACGGCAAGGTGGGATTACAAGTAATGCCAAACACATTTTGAACCCGTCGTTCGGTGGGCAATCCGTTGTCGTCCCACCCCATAGGGTAAAACACCGATTTGCCCTGCATCCGTTGATACCGTGCTAAAACATCGGTTTGTGTATAACTAAACACATGGCCCACATGCAACGAACCCGACACAGTAGGCGGAGGGGTATCGACTACAAAGGCTTTGCTTCGATCGGTGTTTCCATCCCAAGCATAAGTACCTTGTTTAAGCCAAACCTCGCGCCAGTAAGACTCGCGCTCGGTAGCCACATACGAAGCCGGCAATGGTTTAACAGTATCAGTGTGTGGAGTCTCCATAGTTTATTTCACTTTTAAACCGCAATAGGAAATTTAATAAACGGCTGACTTTGATAGTTATGCAGCTGAATATCGTCAAAGGTAATATCAAAAAACGGCTTTTGAGCTATGGTTACGGTAGGCAGCTCAAAATGAGGCCGAGTAAGTTGCTCTTTTAAACCTTCCACATGGTTCACATAAATATGAGCATCACCCAGCGTATGAATAAAGTAGCCTGGCTTTAAACCCCCTTCTTGGGCCACCATTTGGGTTAAAAGGGCGTAACTTGCAATGTTAAACGGGATGCCTAGGGCAATATCAGCTGAACGCTGGTACAACTGACAATCGAGTCGGCCATTGGCCACATAAAATTGAAAAAACGCATGACAGGGCGACAAGGCCATACGATCCAAATCGCTTACATTCCAGGCTGAAACCACCATGCGTCGTGAATGGGGTTCTTCTTTAATTAATCGAATCACTTCTTTAAGTTGATCTACAGGTTGATTTTCAAGTTGCTGAGTATTTGGATTTACACGGTAACGATCCCAATGACGCCATTGGTAGCCATAAATAGGACCCAAATCACCTTTTTCATCGGCCCACGGATTCCAAATAGAGGTGTATTCAGCCAAATCGTCATTAATGTTGGTAGAGCCTTTAATGAACCACAACAACTCTCGCACTACACTGTTAAAATACACTTTTTTGGTGGTTAAAAGAGGAAATCCTTCTTGTAAGTCGAATCGCATTTGATAACCAAACAACGACAGCGTCCCTGTTCCGGTACGATCGTGTTTACGCTCGCCTTTGTCTAAAACTGTTTGAACCAAGTCATGATATTGTTTCATGATAAACCTCGTTTGCGTGTTAAAATTGAGCTTTAGATTAGCACAATGTATTGAAAAATTTCAGAGGCAAAAATCATGACAAATCGGTATTCAGGTGTATTTATTAACGACGGCTTACCTGCTAAAGAAGCACAACTACGTTACCAAGCCCGACGCAAAACCTTAAGCCAAGCCTTCCCCCACCCCATTTTAGTTATGGGGGTTCCTGAAGGCCCCAACCGCAATTACCCCTGGGCCCATTTACATAGCTTTATTTTTCAAGACCCTTCGTTTTTGTATTTAACCGGCATTAACCAACCCAAAACTGGGCTATTTATCACCCCAACTCAAGAAACCTTATTTATTGAACCCAAAAGCCCTCATTTAGAATTTTGGGATGGCACCCGCCTAGGGATTGGGAACGAAATCTATGAAAAAGAACTGCAAGATGTCAGCGGCTTCACAAGAGCTTCAAACATTAAAAATTGGATCGACACAGTCATAAACTGGTATCTAAAAAACCCCAAACAAAAAACCTTGGGTTTGTTTTGGAATGAAAATAAAAAAGGCAAGATCTTAAAAGACAATCACTGGGCCGTAAAAACAAAACTAGCCAGGGCATTCAAGCGTAAAAAACTAGCGATTTCGATTGTAAATATCGCTCCTTATTTATCCAACCGACTAGAACTAGACAGTGTTGATCAAGACAACTTGTTGATCGCCAACCAAAAAACAGCTGAGGCCTTTAAGGAAACGTTGACGCATTTACCCCAATGTTTAACCGAAAATGAGCTAGCAGGCTGTTTGAACGGAGCTATTCAAAAACAATCGTATTTTGGCAATAGCTTTACCTCGATTGTAGCCTCTGGAACTAACGCAACCACCCTGCATTACACCAAAAACAATAGTCCCCTTATAAAAGGCCAATTGGTTTTACTGGATTTTGGGGTACGTTGGCACAGTATGAACGCTGACATTTCGAGAACAGTACCTATTTCAGGCCCATTTAACCCTCTTCAAACACTACTTTATACTCTCGTTTTAGATACCCAAGCGTGGGTTGAAAAACACGCCAAAGCCGGGGTCACCATTAATGAACTCAACAAGCTCTGTTGGACCTTTTTAAACGAGGCCTTAGAAAAACGTTTTGTAGCTTTAGGTGGAAAAATAAAGCTAGACTACTCGTTTTCACCTCATAATGTAGGGCATTTACTGGGGCTTCAAGTACATGATGGAGATCCTTTTCGAGACTATCGTGACACTCCCCTAAAAGCCGACATGGTGATTACCAACGAACCCGGGCTTTACGGACATTTCGAAATTACCCTTGAGGGGGAAAAGTTTAGTGAAACCATTGGCATTCGTATTGAAGACAATTTACTTATTACCCAAAACGGCTGCAAAAACCTCAGTACCTCTTGCCCAAAATCAATAAAAGAGTTGGAAAAGCTAATGGGCAAAAGAGATTGACTTTTTTAAAGTACACATTAAAAAAGCCATACTAAAATCAAAGCTACTTATCGCAAAATCAGCCTAGCCTTGGTAAAATAGCCTCTTATCATTTTTTAACGGGAGAGTTGACTATGAAACCTTGTAACCGAATCAAGCATATTCCACCTTATTTATTTGCAGAAATTGACAAAAAAAAGGCCGAAGCTCAAGCCAAAGGCATCGACATTATTAATTTAGGTATTGGAGACCCAGACCTACCCACACCAGACTACATCGTTGATGCTATGGCCAAAGCCATTCGAGACCCTAAAACCCACGACTACCCCCCCTACGAGGGCACCTTAGCCTTCAGAACCGCAGTAGCCGAATGGTACAAAAAACGTTTTGGAATTAGCCTAGACCCACAAAAAGAAGTGATTTCGTTAATTGGGTCAAAAGAAGGTATTGCGCATGCTTTTTTAACCTATTTAGACCCTGGCGACATTGCCCTTTTACCCGACCCTGGTTATCCGGCTTATCAAGTCAACACCCTTATTGCCAGCGGCATCCCTTACTCGGTACCTGTTAAAGAAGAAAACAACTACGAAGTTGATTTTGAGGCTATCCCGGCTGACATTGTTGAAAAGGCCAAACTGATTTTTTTAAATTACCCCTCTAACCCAACCGGAGCCGTAGTGAGTGATGCCTTTTTTGTGAAAGCCATTGCCTGGGCTAAAAAACACAATATTTTAATTTGTAACGACAACGCGTATTCAGAGGTATATTACGACGGTCAAAAACCCCGCAGTATTTTAGAATTTGAAGGCGGAAAAGACGTGGCCATTGAATTTCATACCCTTTCAAAAACCTTTAATATGACAGGGTGGAGAGTAGGAATGGCCGTAGGGAATGAAGAAGCCGTTCAAGCGTTAGGTAAAATCAAAACCAATGTCGATTCGGGCGTTTTTAAAGCCATTCAAGAAACAGCCATTGAAGCGTTCAAAGGGTATGATGAATTTGTAACCACTCAAAATGCCATTTACCAAAAACGTCGCGACATTATTGTAAACGGACTGCGAGAACAAGGGTGGGATATCAAAACCCCTAAAGCCACATTTTATATTTGGGCCAAAGTACCTAAAGGCTTTACATCGTCTGAATTTACCATGTTTTTACTTGAAAAAACCGGCATTTTAGTAGTACCAGGCAATGGTTACGGAGCGGGTGGCGAAGGATATTTCAGAGTATCCATCACCACCAAAGAAGACCGTTTGCACGAAGCGATTGCTCGCCTAAAACAACACAACATTCGCTACACCTCTGAGGTCGCTACCGCCCAAAATGTATAGCGATATTTTCAGTACATCAGAGGGCTACTGCCAAGTAATGAGATGCAAGGCAAATTCGAAGTGAGCAGTAGCCCCACCAACTGCTTCATTATTGGATATTATGGCTATGACAATGCCGGCGACGAGCGTTTACTAACCAAAACCGTTTCGGTTTTGAGGCAAATTAATCCGTCGGTCAATGTGTGCGCCCTGTACCCTAAAAAAGCCATTCAATCAAAAACGAAACCCTTTTCCGGAAGCTCTATTTTAGGTGAAACAACCTACTGCCCACGTTATTCAATGTTGGGATTAATCAGCACGTTTTTAAAAGCCGATATTGTTATTTTTGGCGGAGGAGGGCTGCTGCAAAACAAAACCTCCCAACGTAGTTTGTTGTACTATCTTTTTTTGTTGTGGCTTGCACTATTGTTTAAGCGGCCGGTGGTGTTTATCGGCCAAGGCGTAGGCCCTGTAACGGGCAAATTTTCAAAAGCCCTACTAGGCCGCCTTGTAAACCAAACACAGGCCATAGCCGTGCGTGACCAAGCCTCTAAAAACCAACTGTTAGACTGTAAAGTGCTTGAAAACAAAATAACCGTTGCGGCCGACCTCTTTTACATAGGTGCTAAATTTCAGCATCAACCCATCGATGGATTACCTGTTATTGGGGTGTCATTACGGCCCAGCGCCGTATCGATTGAAGCCTTTGACGTGATTATTAAAGGCTTGGCCGAATGCGAACACGACTTTGTATTTTTAGACTTTCACCACCATCAAGACAGTGCGCTTTTAGGCCGTTACCCCGACATTGAAGACAAATGGCTGGATATAGTTAACATGAACCACGTTTTAAGTACCAAAAAAATGAAAACAGCCCTAGAAAATTACTCAATCAAAAGCATTGTAGGCATGCGATATCATGCCTGTGTGTGGGCCAGCATTATGAATATTCCGTTTGTGGCCCTTGCCTACGACGAAAAAGTATTGGCTTTAGCTACCGAACTTGGACAACCCGTATTTGACCTGACCCAATCAAAAAACTTAGACCCTGAAGACTTACGCAACAGCTTAATCGAGCTAAATGCTAACCATGAAAGGTACCAAAAAACCTTAATTGAGGGGGTAAAAAAACTTCAAGAACGATCTTACAAAAACAAAGAATTATTAGAACTATGGCTACCACATTCTTAGGCTTCACCTTTCAAACCGACGACTTTCAAACCCTGATCCAACAGGAAATTCCTCGTATGCGAAATTCAGAAGGCTTTAAAACCATAGTCACCCTCAATTCAGAAATGTTAGCCAATGCTTCAAAACACCCCTCGTTTGTAGAATTTGCCTCAAATAGTCTCTGTGTAGCCGACGGCATGGGAGTTATTGCCGCTTGCAAATGGATACACGGCACCCAATTGCCCAAAATTACGGGTGTCGATTTAACTCAATCACTTTTGGCCCAAAATAAATACCGTTTTTTTTTAGTAGGAGGCCATCCTGAGACCCTAAAAGAGGCCGTAAATAACATCAAACTGAGTTACCCAGGATCTGTTGTAGTAGGGGCACACCATGGTTATTTCAGTCACTCTGAAAGTCCTTTAATTGAACAAAAAATTTCACAGGCAAACCCCGATATTGTTTTAGTGGGTTTGGGATTTCCAAAGCAGGAATTATTTTTAAAGCAGCTACAAAAAAAACTAAGTCAGGGCATTGGTATTGGTGTAGGAGGCACTTTTGATATTTTAGCCAAAACCAAAAAAAGAGCCCCCAGATGGATTCAAACCCTGTGTTTAGAATGGTTTTACCGTGGCATTACCGACCCCAAACGCATGCTGCGCTGGGTTTTTATTCCCAACTATATCAAATTAGTTTTTTTTGAATGGAAAAAAGCCAGAGCCTATACGGCATTTAGCAACAATTCAAACTGAGCCTCAGTATCTGCTGAAACTCGAATCTCAGTCATCAATTGGTGATACAAGGCTGGGCCGTTAAGTTGCCAGTTTTGAAACGCTTCATCAGTTGAGGGGCTTATTAAACCGCCTATTTCGGCATACCCAGGCTGACCTTTTTTATACAAAGTAGTGGCTTTTTGAGTGTCTCGAAGGGCCACAAAACAATCGGTATACGATCCGTTGTATTTGGCTAACACATTGAATCGATAAGTATCAGAACACTTTAAGTAAGCAGATAAACACTGATCCAAGCGCTCCCAATCGGTAGGCTGTTTCAACCGAAACCGGTATACAGAAGCTGGATGCACCACCTTTGCAACAAAGTTAGTGTGTGACGTCAAAGACTCTACAGTCGCTTTTTCTAAGGGGAGTGATGCCTGAAACACCTGCAAATGGTAATGCCAGGGGTTGGTAGCCCCCGCTTGCGCCCCATTTTGAACCAGCCAATACGAAGGAAGCCGTTGAGTAAGCTGCTGCACATAAGCGACTGACAAAACTTGAGGAAGATGTGCCTCAGTAACGACCGTAAAATGAAACGGAAAAATAGGATAAATATTGGGCAAAAACACCAAAGGATCCAAATCTGAATTTAAACCCAACTTATAGCCCCGTTCTTGAGGCCAAAGTTCAGCAATATTGCCAGGGCAGCAAAAACAAGGCACTCCGTCTTTATATGGAATAATATGGATAGGATTAGAATGAACCACCGTTGAAACACCCCGGTGAAGGCGATGAGGGTTAAATTGAAGTTGAACAGGCAATTCAGGAACTTTTATAGTTAAAGTGTCACTAAGCCCCTCTACACTAAAAAATTCTGCCCTAACATTGTGTTCATAAACGGCCTCAATTACTTGTTCTAAGTTTTGGATGCGATTTAATAGATCATCCCACTGGGTTTGCTGGGGTAACCAAGATTCAGGAAATACGCTCATAGACTCTTAGTTTAGCACTTTTAGCCCGAGGATTTTTTTTGCCCTCGTGATAGGACGTTTGAATGGCTTTTTTGTTCACTCGTTTTAAATGCCCTTCATCACAGGTTTTTTTAAGCGTGTGCTTCACCAAACGGTCTTCAAGGGAGTGAAAGGTAATAATGGCCAAACGTCCGCCTACGTTTAAACAAACGGGGGCTTTATCTAAAAAGCGTACAAGATGGTCTAGCTCTTGATTAAGCTCGATTCGCAACGCCTGAAACACTTGAGCACAGGCTTTCATAAAAGCCGCTCTATTGTTATTAAAATAGGCGCTGGAACGAATGGCTTGAACCAATTGATCAGAGGTTTCAAAGGCCGTTTTTTTTCGGATAAACACAATGGTTTTGGCTAATTTATCGGCAAAGCCAATTTCGCCATACGTTTTAAACAACTCGGCCAAGCGGGTTTCCGAATACGTAGCTAACAGATCAGCAGCCGTTGTTTTTTCGTTAGGATTCATGCGCATATCCAGTGGGGCACTTTCATTAAAGCGAAACCCTCGGTCCAAGCTATCAATTTGGTAGGAAGATACTCCCAAATCAGCCAAAATACGGTCACACTGGGCAAAGCCCAACTGACTCAAAACACCCTGTATGTCTGAATAATTGGCGTGTACAAAGCGTGGCCCTTGGCCCAAACGAGCTTGGCTGTGCGCCAACGCTAGCGGATCACGATCAAGCGCAATCAGCTGACTGGGCTTAGCGAGCTTTTCTAAGATAGCTGAACTATGCCCGCCCAAGCCCACGGTAGCATCCACCACCACATGCTGTGATTCTAGGGCTAAAAGCTCTAAAACCTCCGCTTCAAAAACAGGAACATGAGTAAACGAAACTAAACGGTCGCCCATGCTTTAGCATCCACCAAAAATTGTTGAATGCCATTTTCGGTGAGCGGGTGCTTAAACAACTGCATCAACACAGCCGGAGGCACAGTCGCCACATCAGCCCCAATAAGAGCTGAATCAAGCATATGAATGGGGTTACGCACACTGGCTACCAACACTTGGGTATCTAGTGCATAGTTATCAAAAATGGTTCTTATATTTGAAATAAGCTCCATGCCCGTTTGACTAATATCATCTAAACGACCCACAAACGGACTTACGTAGGTAGCACCCGCTTTGGCTGCAATCAACGCTTGCATGGCCGAAAAAATTAAAGTCACATTGGTTTGAATACCTCGCTTGGTTAATTCACGAACTGCTTTCATACCTTCTGGTGTCATCACCACTTTAATCACAATATTTTTGCCCCAAGTAATGTATTCTTCGGCTTCTTTTAGCATCCCTTCGGCAGTTTCAGATACCGTTTCAACCGAAATGGGTCCATCAATCAGTTTGCTAATCGCTTGAATGGTCTGTTTATGATCTTTACCCGCTTTTTTAATGAGTGAAGGATTGGTAGTCACTCCATCTACTAGCCCCATGGCATGGGCTTTTTCAATCTCGTTTATTTCGGCTGAATCTACAAAAAATTTCATACAGTTTCTCCTTTAAGTGTGGGATGACATTCTAAGTGATTTAACACCTCAAAAAAATTAGGAAAACTGGTGCGAATGCAAGCACAGTCTTCAATGGTGGCTTCGGTTTGGCTGGCAATAGCCCCAATAATCGCCGACATCGCAATGCGGTGATCACCCTCAGACGCAACATTTACCGAAGCAGCCTTGATAGGTCCTTTTACAGAAAACCCATCCTCAGTGGTTTTTATATCACCACCAAAGCCTTTTACTATACGTGCTATACCTTCAATGCGATCTGATTCTTTCACACGAAGTTCTTTAGCCCCAGTGACAGTAAAGGTTCCTTGGGCAAACAAAGCCGCCACCGCCAAAATAGGAATTTCATCAATCAAATAAGGAATCAGTGCTTCAGGTACATGTAAGTTGGTCAATTTGCTTCCCTTCACGGTTAACGTGGCATAGGGTTCAAAATCGTTGCCATGAACATTGGATATTTCAATAGAGGCCCCCATTTGCTGCAACACATTAACCAATGCAAACCGAGTAGGATTAATGCCAATGTTACTAAGGGTAAACGTAGCTCCAGGAGTAACAGCAGCCAACACAATAAAAAACGCCGCTGAAGACAGGTCAGAAGGAATTAAAATAGGTTCAAAATATGGGTTATGCAACGATTTTTTACCTGAGCATAGCACTTTTAAGGTTCCAAAATGAATATCGGCCCCAAAGCCTTTTAACATGCGTTCCGTATGATCACGACAAGGTTGAGGCTCGGTAATTTCGCTGGTTCCATCGGCGTACAGACTGGCTAAAAGCAAAGCCGATTTCACCTGAGCACTAGCCACTTTTAACGTGTGATGAATCGCTTTTAAAGGACGTTTACCTTGAATAGTGAGGGGAGGATAAATATCGTTTTTACCAGGCAATGATTGACCACTTAACACCGCTCCCATTTCGGTTAAAGGCTCAACAACTCGTTTCATAGGGCGTTTTTGAATAGAGGCATCCCCGGTTAAAACCGTTTCAAAAGGTTGCCCTGCAAAAAGTCCGCTTAACAAACGAATACTGGTACCCGAATTGCCTACATCGAGGCTACTTGAAGGAGCTTTTAATCCGTATAGTCCCACGCCCTCTACGGTAAGAATAGTGTCGTTAATTGTGATAGGAACCCCACATTGTTTTAAAATCGTCACGGTGTTTAAACAATCTTCTGAAACCAGCATATTTTTAAATATCGATTTGTTATCCGCCAAAGCCCCAATAATCGCCGCTCGGTGAGAAATAGATTTATCACCAGGAATCGTCGACACAAGTGCCGTTTTTTGAAACGAAACTGACTTTGAAATATGACAAGAAAGTGAGGCTGACATGATGATTCTGACTATATCAGTTTAAAAAAGTCTTTGCAAAAAAAATATTCTGTATATAATTGAAAAAAACTATAAAAAAAGGGGATTCTTTGTAGCAGGAGGATCCTATATGCAACGCACACCACAGACCCAATATCCGCTAACACCCTTGACTTTAAGGCCAAACTCCACCCCACCTAGTTCCGTGTCTTCAGCCGAAACAAAGCACCCTTCATCCGTATTTCAAGCACAAAAAGGATTTTTACCCCTTTTTATGTTCCAAGATCCAGACATCACGTGGGTGGCTTTACGACATACCGCTTACCCAACTGATTCAGACTCAAATGGACCCAAAGAACCAAAAGAAGCTTGGATTTCGAAGGGTATATTGGCTGGAGTCGGGGCCTCGGTTTTTGATACGTGTTTAACCAATGGCATTCAAAATACAAGGTTCGGTGTTCAAACAGTTCGTTCTGAAAACCCCCATTTATCTCCTTTTCAGTGTATGAAATCTCTTTTTCAAAAGGCCAAGCCCTCCCAAGTGTTATGTACTGGACTAGCTCCGCTTGTATTGGGACGCCCAGCCTATTTTGTCGGCATGCAGTCGGTTGAAAAAACCTCTACCGACTGGTTAAAAACCAATGGATTTTCTACCTTTTCAACCACAGTGCTCAGCACAGCTTCAACCACTGCTGTTGCCGTACCCTTAACGTTTATACTCGAATCTATCAGCATCAATGGAATGCAAAGTGTTTTAACCCAAAAACCTGCAGAATCGTTAACCTTCGGACAACTGAAACGCTCGGCAACGCCTACCACTTTACGGGAATTAGGATTTTCGTATGGGTTTACCAAATTAGATAAACAAATCAAGGCCAGCTTATGGTTTCAGAAAGCCACAAAGGGCCTTAGCGATACCAATAAAGACCGGTTTGCCACAGGTTTAGCCGCTCAAATCACTGCCTGGGGAACCCAACCCTTTGATGTAGCTAAAACAATGGCTACCTTAAACCCACAGCAACCCTTATACCAATCGTTAACTAAGGCCGTAAAAGAGGGGGGAAGTGGAGTTTTACTATCAGGCGGAGGTGCTCGCTCGTTTCGTATTTTTGTAACTTTATCTACGCTGGGCGAAGTAACCCGAGGTTTGGAGAACTCAACTACGTTTAATCAGGCTTATAATTTTTTCTTTGGACAATAGAATATAAACGCAAACAATAGCTGTTTCAAAAGGCAAAGCTGAATAGAAACCAAAGCCTAGATAAGGCTGCTTCCAAATGATGAGATGCAAGGCAAATTCGACGTGAGCGCCCGCAGTTTAGTTAAGCTAAATGAGGATGCGAACAAGAATTTAACACAGCAGATCGCATTTCGAAGCAGCCTTTAAAATACTTGGCCGAGTCCTAAGTGGATGATGAACGCCTCCCCCCACGCAAAATCGGTTCTAAGCGGTCCCAAAGGAGTAGATACACGAAACCCCACTCCTTTACCCACCAAATAGTCTGAAAACTTGTAAAAATCGGTTCCTGTTTTAAAAACGGTTCCTGTATCCACAAAGGTTACAAAGTCTAAACTTGAATTTAAGGTATATCTATATTCCACGTGAAACAATGCTTTTCGCGTGCCTACATACGGGCTAGTTTCTTTATACCCTCTTAAGGACCCTGCTCCACCCAAAACATACCCTTCCGACTCAAAAGTTACTGCTGTATCCGGTACCGATTTAAAAATACCCAACACATGCCCCACGCCCAAAGTAGACTGTTCAGTAATGGGTAAAAATCCAGCTACAGCAAGATTAGCTCGGCTAAATTCTAAGCCTTTCAAATCTACAAACCCCAAATTACCGCCTTTTTCAGCCTCAATCGACCAGTAATACCCACTATGCGGCCCAGTCAAAGAAGGATATACATTGGTTGAGCTTAAACCCAACAAAAACGACCGTACCGAATAGGCTTCAAAAGCCTGTGATCCGCTGTATCGAGGTTGTATACTTTCATACTTAAATCGTGATTTTAAAAGAGTAGTGTCATCCAACGGATACCCCAAAGTAACGCTAGCTCCAATGCGCCGGTTATCAGTTACATTTTTTTCAGTAATTGATTGGATCAAATATTCTTTACGATATTCAGACCATACGTCCATTACCATAGACACAGGCCATTGGTTCAACAACCATGGCTGTCCATAGCGCACCGAATAGCCCGATAATTGAAATTGATTCGACGATTCACGGCTAATTTGAAACTTGGTCGACAACAGATCCGAGTGCAACAAAGTATGATGCGTGGTCCATTCAGCAAATCCTACCAAACGCTCCCTATCTTGCTCTAACCCCAGGTTAATGAGGTTATTTTTTCGTTCTACGGCATTCCAAGTAAGCACAATTTCATGTTTTTTGCCTTCACCTAAAAAGGGAGACGAAATATCTGAAAAATACCCTAACCTCAAAATACGTTCACGGTCATCTCGAATCTGCTTTTCGTTATAGACGTCACCCACTTTGGTTTTCATCTCACGTGTAAGCACAAAAGGCTTGATGTTCTTAAGTCCTTTCACATTGATTTGACTTAACTGACCTTGAGCCACCGTAATTACCAAAACATTTGTAGAGGGTAAAAAAACCGAACCCACCACTTTAGCCAAGGGATAGCCTTTATCTCGATACAACTGCTCTAAAGCACGTTTATCGGTTACAAAATGGTTAAAGTTAAACACCCGCCCTTCTTGGGTAAGAAACAGTGTTTTAAGAAATGTTTCAGAAAATACAGTCACTCCCTCAAAACGAATATGCTCAACAACCGGATTTTCAACCACTTTAAACATCGCCAAAATAACGTTAGCTGTGGGTATAGGTTTAAACTCTACTTTTTGAAAAAGACCGGTCAAATAAAGCGAGTTAATATCGGATTGAATATCGGCATACACAGGCTTAAACCCTTTTCGGGTTAACAAAGGTGGAATTTGAGTTAAAGGAACGTTCTTAAGACCCTTCAAAGTAACCTTGCTAAGGGTGCGATTCAAATAACTAGAATTAATTCCTACAGACTCTTGGGAGGGACTTTGCGCCTGCACCCCCACAGATAAAAGTAATACCCCAAAAAAAGCTATAAAGGCATTTTGAGTACGACGAGCGGAGCATAGTAAAGCTATGTGAGCACGGCACACGGAAAAATAACACAGCAGATGAATGTTTTTAAAGTGAGACCTAGTATTCATACGTATATTTTAAGGAGGCTTTAGGCTTAAATTCGGTACTCCCCACCTCTCTCACATTGCTTGCGTTTAAGGAAAATTCTCTTAAAAAATAATAGGTTAACTCAAGCTCTGATACTTGCACCGAATTGGCTTCTATTTGCCGTTGAAAATCGAGATTGGTTTTAACACGGATAAACAGTTGGCTCGATAAACTACGAATCACACTAACACCCACGTTTTTTTCTGAATCACTTAAACCAGTAAATAACGATTTACCCAAATTGTAATCCACTTTAATATCATCTACCCCAATATTTTTAGCCAAACCACGTTCATAGGGCCTTAACTGGCTTTTAAACACGCTATTTACTTGATTTTCAGACAACTGATTTATAATCCGCTGGGTTTCTAAGTTTTTATTGGTTTGGGTCGAATCGTAAATATCTGGAGCAACATATTCAAGCAATTTACTAATATTTTGCCCCCCCGTTTGGCTTGAATTAGATTTAAACGAATACGAATCTTGTAACTCAGCTGAAGCATCTTTGCCGTTTAGGCTAGTAAAACGATTAAAAGTAAACGAGTCTAGTTTGTTGGCGGGTCCTTCAATGTTTACCAAAATATGCTTATATTTTGTGGCATTTGGAACCGTACTGGTGCTAGATTTATCGGGCTCTTCAATAGAAAGTGCCACCACGCTTAAATAAGGCACATTACGCAACAAACCTACATCATTGGCTTCTAATCGAAATCGAATAGAATTGGGATGAACTTGGTATTGAGTATTTGAAGAATACAAACGTTGTCTATCGGTAGTGAGTAAATCAAAACTACGGTTAAACAAGGTTACACTGCCTTCAGAAAAAAACAGGGCCGACTGAATCGCAATGGTATTAAACGATCCTTGAATAGCAATTGGACTTAAACTAGGACTCAAAGACAAGCGAAATGAGTTAGCAATACCCGCTAAAAGACCTTCCCCCAATAAACTACCCACCAAGCCCACTTCGTTTTGAACATTGCACTCTAAATCAAATAAAATACTGGGCTTCAACGTTTTTTTACCCAAACTTGGAATCACCACATTGCCTGACTGAACCGATAAACTGCCTTTTAACACAGGTCCCACTTCTTTGTTATCAAGCACCCGTTGCAACCAAGCTTCTTTTTGAACTTTAGACAAAGGAATCAAATAGTCGCCTTTTAGCTGAACATTTTGTACTTGAACCAAGCCAGAATATAAGTTTGCAAATTGAATACCCAAAACCGTGTCTCTTAAAGTGATCCCCATACCTAATTGAATAAAATTAAATTGGGTTAAAGACCATTTTTTAATTTCAGCATACCCATTAAAAACCAAAGTGTTGGTATAAGGTGTCGACTGATGCAACGCCAACGTATCGGGACCTTTCCATAAAAAGGTAGCATTTTCCAAAGAAACTCGGTTATTAAAAATGGTAATTTGTCCATCGGTCAGAACAAAAGGCGATTGAATGGGCGTTGCCTCAGTAGAAAAATAAAACGTTGTGCCCAACAATTGGCTTTGAGACGCCGAAATTTGAGGCGCATTTAAGATTCCGTGCAAATCTAAAACCAATTCTCCAGGGCTTTGTATATCGGTTAAAGCGGGCATAAAGGCCGCTAGTAATCCGATATCGTTTTTTCTTAAAATAAGGCTAGCGGCCAACTCTTGTTTATCAGAACTATCCCAAAAACCAGCCAAGGGCAAACGACCCTTTAAAAGATTTTTTGATTGTTGAGATGGGGTTTCAAGCACTGAAGACTGAAACACCAACCCCGATTTTGAATCAAAATAGCCCTTCAAATTAAAACGATTTATAGCCTTAGGTCCCCACTGGGCTTTTGAAATCGTTAACTCCATCGGCGAATTATGATCGGCATTAGGGGCCTCTATCACTAATCTAAATTGCCCTGCATTAAGCAACGACATTTCCATATTTTCAATGGTAATATCCGTCTGCAACGAAGGAGCCGCATGAGGAACAAATTGCACATAAACCCGACCTGTCAAAATACCTTTAATCCAATTTTTCAAACCCAATTCATCCGGAGCCTGCGTTTGTTTAAACGAATTTAAAGCTGAAACAAATTTGCTAATACTCGACTTTTTAGTAGTCATTTCGCTAAAAACTACAGTAGGTGCATCCGCCTCAAACATATTTACTGCTGGGGCCCATTGTAAGTTCGCTTGAGGCACAATTTCTTGAGCAATAGCCTCTGAGCCCGACCTTCGTTTAAGTTCTTTACGGATGTTTTCTAATAACTGGGTAATATCTTCTAAATCAACCTTGGTTACACTGGCTTCCAATTGCAAATCAAGGGTACTTAAAGGCTGAGGCTGCCCCGATAAGATAGGGGCCAAATACACACGGCCTTTTAAAAAATATTCATTTGGGCCATGAACAACTGTCAAAGGAGATGCCGACAAGGACCCATTTTTCCATTGAAAATGTCCTGAACAACTGTCTATAAACAAAAAATAGGTCTGTAAATTTTTAGCCTGAATATCCAAATCAACAATAGGATTTAACAAAGACCCTGAAACAGAGCCTTCAAGAGCTATAACACCCGATGAAAGACCTTTGTTTTGAAGAAAAACTTGAAAATCTTTTAAAGCAATTACTGATCCTGAATGAAGCCTTAATTGAAGCGCATGCAAAGCCGTAATGGTTCCGCCTAATTCAATATGAGACTGACCTTGAGTTAACGATGCTTTTTCCAAATCAACTTGTTCCCCATCCCAAACTCCTCTAGCCGCTAAATGGGCAATCTCTTGACCTTGAACCTGAGCATTAGATAACTCAACATCGCCTTCCAAATGATACTGATTTAACCAAGGAAAAAACTTAGGAGTAACATTTGTTTTAGGTTCATTTAAACGCTTTGCGGCTACTTTCATAAACAAACTTCCGCTAAAAGGCTTATACGTAAGGGGGATATAATTTTGGATCCATTTTTGATCAGTAGATACGTTTTTTAAAAATAAATTTAATTGAACGGGTTTTTTATTTTCAAAACGGCCCGAAACAGAAATCTGTTCTGTTCTAGCTTGAGCTATGGCTTCATCTAACACCAAAACAGTTTTGTTAAGACGTCCCTTTGTACTTACACGCTCGTAAGGATGTCCATAAAACGACACCGACTCTGCATGTAACACCCACGACGCCACACATTGATCAAATGGATGCGTCCAGAAAGTAGGAGTGATTACCGATTGAAACTGACCACTAACACTGGCATGCCCCTGTTTTTTATAGCCTGCTTCAGGATCAGGATCAGCCACAGTTAGACCAGACCCCGAAAAAGCCAAATCAAACTGCTTCCAATCGCTTAAACGACCCGTTACTCGAACCGAGGCTCCATCGTTCACTGAAATATCTACCCCTTGAATCAAACAGTGGCTCAAATTTTGAATAACAAACTGCCCTTTAGCATTCGATAAACGCTGTCCATAGTACCTTGCAAACTCACCGGTTAAAGTTCCGGCTACATTCAGTTGATCCATGGGCCCCTGTAAAGATAAAGCCATCTGAGCTGGTTTTTTAGCCTGTAAAACTAAATTTTTTGAAAATACCGAAAAATGCACCTGTGGAGAAACGCCCCCTAAAGCCACCTCACCTTGGCCTGACCACTGACCCTCTAAATACTGCAAACTAAACCTTTTAACCGCTATGTTATGAGCTTGAAAGATAAAATCGAGGCTAAGATTTTTGGGCTTAATGGCCGCCCATTGGGGGGCTTGGCTTTGAAGCGTTCCTTGTAGCTGAATAGCTTGAACCGGGCCTTTTAAATATCCATTAAACGAAGCCAACCCTTTAATAGGCCAGCGACTCATCCCTGGAACTATGGATTTTAAATGCTCTAACTCAAACACTTGGGCAGTTATGCCAATATTCACTACTCCAGTTTTTAAAGAATACAGCCCCATTATGTTCAAAGGGATGCCGCCCAAATAACCCGACCCTTTTTCAATAGCCATAAAATAAGGTGGGCTCACTAACTGCTGATGCACCCAAGATTGAAGCGATTTCATTCGTAAAGGAACAGGGGTTTCATTGGCCGACACAATACGCAACAAATGCCCTTCATCGTCAATAACCTGTGCCGCCATAAGATCTGAAAAGAGCTGATTTTGAAGCTTAGAACTAACATTTGGAAACAACTGAGCTTTATTGAAATGCCCATACACAATGCGTATCACCGAATTTAAATGGGTTAAAGGCTGATTTAAAACTGGCACACAAAGAGTAACATCTTGCAACTGAAGCTTTAAATCTACCCAAAACGGTAAAGGATGATTTTGAATACCAGGCTTAGAACGAATACGACTATTTAAAGCAATGTTACCCTTGCTTAGCACCCATTGCTGAGTAGGCATCACATAGTTACCCCATCGCTTTGCGTCTAAATTAGCTACAATCATATTTAGGTCAAATTGTCCGTTTAAAACATTAAATTTACCCTTAATTTGCATAGGTGATTGTTGAGAAGTCACAAACCATTTTTTCCAAAACGAAACCCCAGAATCCGCTTTAGCTTCTACAATATGACCTGTTAACAACAACGTGGCCTGCTTTAAATTTTTACAATTAATAACCCCAGAAAGTGTACCTGCGGCCTTAAATACAGAAGGACTTTGCTTCCAGCCTTTTTCATCCTGAAAGTAAAACCCAATGTTTTTAATAAAAATTTTGCCTTTAAAAGTGGGTGGAGGCAAACTTGGATCAGCGGGTGGAAAAATATGTAAAATATTCCATTTATCCTCTATGGTACGCTGTATATACAGCTTTAATGACCCAATTTCTATGTATGGAGACGCCTTCATGACATCCCCCTTAAACCGAATCACATCTGCCAATGAATAGTGCACGGTTAAATCTTCAATGTGAATGGCCGTGCCTGGCTGAAAAGCCTTTGGATTATAAAAACGAACCCCATGAACGGTAGCTTGAGTAATTAAATTACCCGACACTTTTTCAACCGTTACTTTTTGCTGAAATATTTTGGCCAGTTCTTGCTGAGTCATTCGCCGTATAGTTTCTTGTGGAATACCGGTTTGATAAAACAACATCACGCCAACCAGCATCGATAAGGCTAAAGCTAGCCCAAACAAACCAAAATATTTAGCAATTTTAAGTACTAAGTGTCGAAAGGTCATCGAACCCTTAGCTTAAATAGGGTTTCAACAACTCTAAAATAGCGTGCTTATCGTTAGGAACCACCACTGGTTTTGATGAAATTTCAATAGCCCGATTTGGATCTTTTAACCCATGCCCCGTAAGCACAGACACAATAGATACCCCAGCAGGAATACCCTTGTTTTTGTGAGTTTTTATAATACCGGCTACCGAAGCCGCCGAAGCCGGCTCACAAAAAACTCCATCACAGCTAGCTAACAAACATTGCGCCTCAGTAATTTCATCATCGGTCACGCTATCAATAAAGCCTCCCGACTCGTCTTTAGCCTGAAGAGCCTGTTGCCAACTGGCTGGATTCCCAATCTGAATTGCGGTTGCAATGGTTAAGGGGTTGTCCACTTTATGACCCAAAACAATAGGTGCAGAACCCGCGGCCTGAAACCCTAGCATTTTGGGCAAGGTTTTGCTTTTTCCATGGTCTTTGTACTCTTTGTAGCCCTTCCAATAGGCCGTAATATTTCCTGCATTTCCTACCGGAATACTATGAATATCAGGCGCAAACCCAAGGGCGTCCACAATTTCAAAAGCCCCTGTTTTTTGACCCTCTATTCGATAAGGATTTACCGAATTTACTAAAGTAATCGGATAATGAGCAGTAATATCGCGCACTTGGTTCAAGGCATCGTCAAAATTACCTTGAATTTGAATCACCAACGCCCCATGCATCATGGCTTGAGACAATTTTCCTAATGAAATTTTTCCCTCAGGAATCAAAACACAACAGGCCATCCCCGCTCGGGTAGCATACGCCGCAGCCGAAGCCGAGGTATTTCCAGTAGACGCACACATCACCATCTTGGCGCCAGCTTCTTTGGCCTTGGTGATAGCCATAGTCATTCCACGATCCTTAAAGGAACCGGTTGGATTTAACCCCTCAAATTTTACATACCATTGCACATCTAAATTAATTTTTTTAGGTAAATTTTCAAGCTTAATTAAAGGAGTATTACCTTCACACAAACTCACAATTGGGGTACTTTCGCTTACTGGCAGATACGCTCGGTAGGCTTCAATTAGGCCTTTCCACATGGCAAATTCTCCTTGAAAAAAATGATGCCAATTTTACCATACCCCCCCTAAAAATGTCCCCTTAAAGAAGTTAGCCCACACACAAAATAAGCCAATCTAGCTGTTTCAAAAAGGCCAAAATGTGCTATTTTTCGCAAAAGGAGTTGTCTAAAACGGCAATGACTGAAGCGAAAATAGTGCAGGTTGAGACTTTTTGTACAGCCCCAAATGGGTAGACGCGAAAAAGTTTTTAGCCTATGCTTTTTTAATAATGAATCATATTAAAACTGGGGTTGAAGGCTTAGATACGTTGCTTTTTGGCGGGTTCCCGATTGGGCGCTCTATTTTGGTTTCTGGAGAACCAGGAACTGGCAAAACCATTTTGTGTTTACAGTTTCTTTTGGAAGGCCTTTCAAATGGCGAAAAAGCCTTGTTTATTACCATCGATGAAAAACCCGATCATCTTATTGCAGATGCCTTGGCTTTAGGCTGGGATCTTATCCCCTACCTACAAACCGGCCAGTTGCAAATTATGGATGTAACCTCGTATTTTTCAACCACCTCTATTGGCGAATACGACGGTATCAATATTGACCAAATTATCCACGATGTCATGCTTCATGTAAGAAACACAGGTGCCACTCGACTAGCCATAGACCCTATTGCGCCCCTTGTTTTTTCAGGAAATGGCTCACCCAAAGTAGTTGAATACATTCGAAAACTAATTTTTGAACTAGAAGCCTCGCAACTATGCACCACCCTTTTAACCTCTTACGTACCGGTAGGGTCTGACAAGGTCAGCCATCATGGTATTGAAGAGTTTGCAGCCTCTGGCATTATTGTTTTAAAACTAGCCTCTATTAACCAAAAATACATCCGCACCCTTAGGGTTAGAAAAATGCGAGGCACCCGTATCGATTTAACCGAATATAGCTTTGAAATTTTAAGCTCTCGAGGCTTAGTGTTAAGGCAGGCCGTATAATGGAACCCATAAAAATTTTAGTAGCTGATGACGAACCCAATATCGTTTTATTAATAGAAATGTTGTTTCAAGAAATGGGCTACCAAGTGGTAAAAGCCAGCAATGGCGAAGAAGCCATTCAATTGGCCCAAAGCGAAAAACCCGACCTCATTGTTACCGATGTGTTAATGCCCAAAAAAAGCGGATTTGAAGTGTGCAAAACCATACGATCTTTACCTCAAATTGCCGATACCCCCATCATCATTTTATCGGCCATGGGCGACGAATATAACAAAATTACCGGGTTCGATGGCGGAGCAGACGATTACATTACGAAGCCTTTTAGTGCCGAAGAATTAAAAGCACGTACCAAAGCGTTATTACACCGACATAAACCCAGCAAACAAGTGGTCACACCCGAAATCGCCATTGAAACCTTTAGCACGGGTATTTCTGGCCTCGACCAATGTTTAGGTGGAGGTTTACCTCGTGGCGCTAATATTTTAGTGATGGGCCCTACTGGAAAAGGAAAATCAAGCTTTAGCCGGCAATTTTTAGTGCAGGGACTTCGGCTTCAAGAGCGATGTTTATTTGTAGCTATCGACGACAATCCCCAATTAATTAGAAATGGCTTAAGCACTGAACTTAACAAACCCATAAAAGAGTTTGAAACACTGGGCTTATTTCGTTTGGTGGACGCCTATTCATGGTCAACCCTAACGCCTAGCGACGAACCCTTTACCCTTACTGGATCCTTAGATTTAAACCAGCTTTCAGGTGCCATTGCTGATGCCGGTTTTGAATTGGGGCAAACCATTCAACACAAATTAGGGGGCAGACGGGTTGTAGACTCAATTTCTAGCCTATTTGTTCACTTTGATCTATCGTCAGTTCAGCGATTTTTAAACCAAATTACCCGAACGGCCGTGTCATTTGGAGGAGTAACCACCCTTTATTTACTTGAAGAAGGGGCTGTATCAGAACAAATGGTTAATGCCATAAAATACACCATGGATGGCGTCATAGAATTTAGCGAACAACAACAGCAGCGCGTGGCTCGTGTAGCCTCCATGAAATGGGCCAAATACAATTCGGTTTGGGTAGAAGTTTAATCCAACAGTTTTAGCGATTCGGTTAATCAAGTTCCTTCTTTTTCCTACGTACCGATCCAAAAGAACTTCTGTCACTCTGGGACTGATCTGACAAATTAGGTTGTGGTTGAGCTAACAAAATACTCAAAGCGCTCCATGTTGAATCCTCAAGACGATCCAAAACTGTTTTTTCGGGCAGTTTTGACAAAGCCAATACGATCAAAAAGGCCACCTTTTGCTTTTTATGCCAAGCACAGGTATTTAAAATAGTAAGTATTTTTTGATTTAAGTTACTTTTGTTTTTTATTTTTTCTTTAAAATAATTCTCAAATTTTTCCACAGAATAATCTGTACGGTCTAAGTCAACTTGGTCAAAAAGTTTTTTCATTTGCCCACCCGATTTAGCCGTTGTTTCTTTAGACTCGGAAGTCTTTAAAAGTGTTTTAAGTAACATCGCACTTTGAACCACGGAGGGTTTTAGCATTAATGCACGAATAAAACGATTTTTGTGTTTTAAAAGTTCATCTCTACACACCGATAGTTCACACATTCTTACAAAGTAATCCGATTGTAAATCAGAAACAATAAATTTAGACTCAGATGACCACAACTGAGCCCATTGAGAGGTTAGCTGTACCAAATGAGTGTCCACAAAATCTTTTCGGTTACACACAAACTCAGGCACAGTAGCAACTCTTAACACAATATCCAACCCAACTTTACGATCTTCTGGGTTAGCACCCGTTTTAGCCAGGCTAACAAGCACATCTAAATTTTTAAGCCCTTTAAAAACATGGGGTTGCTGTACAGCCAATTGTTGAATAAGCTTGAGCAAATTTAATCCAAGTTTATTATCACCACTGAGTTTTACAAGCAAAACAAGCCGCTCTAAAAATTCAGGTTGTCTCTTGATACTTTCAAAAAGTTTAGATCCTACTTGAATACCATTCGCACAATTTAACAAGGTATCTACGATTAAATTTTTTCCTTTCAAAACTTCACAATTGTTATTGATTCGTTTTTTCATATCCGACACAGATTCATAGACCATCGTAGGCGAAGGTTGAATAGTTTGCTCCACTTCGTTTAATAAAACAGTTATACAGCTTGCAAAAACATCAAAAAGGTTCTGTTGAACCAAATGACCTAATAATTTTTTTTCTGAGTTAACACAAAAATCCATTAATTCTTTTGATGAAAAAAAAGGCACCAGAGCGGCACTCACATGATACAGTTGTTCTTCAAGTGAAAGTCTTAAAGCGGCACGCTTATCTTTACCAATATAACTGGTTACAAAGGTGTTAAAAGCAGTAGTAAGTGCAGTAAGTTCTTCTGCGTCATTTTCTTCTTTCATTGCTCCTAGCAAAGGATCTAGTAATTGAAACAAACCAGTCAAAGAAGGAGAGCGTGTTGTATGTGTTGCTAAAAGCACTTCTTGCGCTTCAAGGATGTTACCCAAACCCGACACCGGCATATTCCAATAGTCTCGGGCATAATAAGCCAACTGTTGTCCAAGTTCAGTTTTACTAGACCAGTCATACTTGGAATACAATTTACTTTCAGAAACTAGGGTGCGCATCCTAGACCTGTTATTCACATATTCGGCCGCAAGACTTCTTTGTAGATCGTTTAAAAAAACAACCATATTCAAGGTAACCGGACCATAGGCTTCATCACTTACCTTAAGCGTAGCCACTCCTTTTTCTAAAAAAACTTTTAAAGCTTTAAAATAAGGAATTCTAAGCTCTTTTTTAGCCCAATCTGACAAAGCCTGGCTATCAATAAATGCATCAAACTGTTTTTTTGCTGCTTTATAACTTTGCACCAAAACAACAGACTCGAATGATTGCTCAGCCTGTGTAGTTCGCAGCCCTAATAAAACATTTTCAATGGCACTCTTCATCTGAGATCTTTCATTACTGCCGCATTGCCCCATAAACCCACTTGCTGCGGCACAAAAATCGCAAGTAAATGTACGAATGTCTTTTGAATCTGTTTTACTAACCAAATAAATAGCTTTTTTCAAATCCGTCTGATCTTCAAGTTTGGAAGCATAGTCTTTTTTTGTAATAAAAGTACGTCGTGGATCCTCACTTTCAAAGAAGTTTTCAGCCCATTTTAATAGAAACTCATGAGGGGTAATCGCGCTGTATTCAGAAGTCTCTACACGAATTTCATTCACAAAAATGCCTTTTTTACCCAATGTATATCGGGGCAATCCTGACAACGTGTAAATCTGCATAAGATCTTTCTCATATTGCTTATCTCTGGGTACAGGGTCAAAATGATGTTTAAACATTTTTTCAAACTCTTGAATACGATTTTGTGAAATGTGGGTCGCCTTTTTTAGTTGTTCCAAAGCATTCAGAAACACCTTCTTTGCCTCGGAAACAGAGTAATGCTTATTATTTACATCGTCGTTAAGCAACATCCGCAAATAACACTCTAACGCGGGGATATTTTGAGGGTTTTCCTCCAAAGACCTTCTACAAACAAAATAAAGCCTGTCAAAATCAGAGGGTTGTTTAGCAGGTTCATAGGCTATTGCACTCCAATAATAAAAGGTAGACAACATATATTTGTCTGCATTATCAATTTCACTTTCCATACCTTTTTCAACACCAAAAAGTCTAAATCTCCAAAGGGCCATGTCGGCTTTTAAATCAGAGGAAACTTGCAAAGTAGATATAGCACGAAAAATATTTCTACTTTCGTCGACAAGATTAATATGAAAAAAAGTAACAGCGGCCGCCAAAGAAAGCCTTATAAAGTCGTCTTTAAGAAGAGATTGGGGATAAGAATTCGGAAATCCAAAAAACATCTCCTCTATAGCGTGGGAATCGCCCCAGTAGGACGATTTAGCCTGTAAATAAAACCACTTAGCTGCTTTTAAATACCCCCTGTTTGGAAGCAATTCGCAAGTTGTGTCCATATTGTGCCACTTATCAGGACTAACGGCTCTGTGCCTAACTACACTACTGAAAGAAAATACAAACGAATTCGGCGTCGTCCTCTCAAATATCTGCTCTACCCACATTTTCAATTGCCGTATCTCTTCACTAGAAGCAAAAGAATTTATTGGGCTATCGTTAAAATGAACCTCTACATCCGCTAAGTATGCTAATTGTTTTTTCATTACACTCTCCAATAAACAGTTACTATTGAAGTATAAGTGCAATTTTTGTGCCAATTTTTTTGGTGCTAACTTATACTATAAATTAATTAAAAATAATTAATAGTATAGTTAAAAATAACTAAAAAAAATAGTAAAATAACTTATAAGTTTTTAAACGAAAAATAAAACAGTTCCTGTTCTTTGCTCGATTTAAACAATTCCCCAATAAATCTCTCCAAGTTGTCTTCCACAAACTTATCTGGCAACGTAACTTCATCGGGAATATGCGTTTGCTTTAACTCTGGAAAAACCAAATACACATCACTCATTTTTAAGCCCTCGCAGAGCAACCATTTTTCTTTGGCCAAGGCATTTAACCATTTCAAGCGTTTTGGCAAAGCTACTCCGCCTAACCATTCTTGTCTAAAACAATTCGACAACGGTTCAAGAAACACCTTCGCCAACGTTTGCTTCAAACTGGGCTCAAACGACGGATGAGTCAAAACAAACGGAATCGTATAAAGACTAGGATGCTGTAACCATTGAAATGCCACTGCAAACAATTTAAACGAACCAAATACAATCACATTACAGCTCAATTGATCTACAACCCCTTGTTCATGCACTAAATCATCGGTAGAGGTAACCAAACTATGATAAACCTTAGTGCTAGCCAACTGTTTCAACTGTCTAAACGTCTTAAAATGATCAATAACGACTGACGAGGGCAATGCATTTTCCAAAACACCTACCACAGAAACATCTTCGGTTACCACAGCCATAGTTAAAGCATGATGCTCTAATTGTGTATGCAAAAACTCACTTACTTCTGTCACTTCTTCTTTCAGAACAGTCTGAGTACTCATCCATTTGGGCAAGTCTTTTTCGTTAAATTCTGTAGACACCCATTCAAAAAATTCATGATAACTTTGAACCAGTTGGTGTTGGTTTTTAAAGCGTTCTAAAAAATTTTTCCGGCTTAAAAGCGCCAATTGTTGGCTCATTTTTTTGGGCTGAAGCGACTTTATTTGCCTTGAAAAAATATCTTCTGTCATTTTTAAAGGCCATACATCTTCCAAAGAATGTCTCAACGCTAGTTCCATAGCCTCCGAATGGGTAGGATCTCCCAACCCTATGCAACGCTGTGGCCCTAATTGTTTACGCAACAAAAAAAGTTGTTTTTGAAGATTTTCTTCCGAAAAGTCTAAATCAAGCAAACAACAACTATACTCGTAGTTAGAATCAATGTGAGTATGAAAAGCAAATTTAGTACTAGTAGAAAATAAAAAACTTTCCAAAGGCTTATTGCTTAACAACAAAACAATGGGTTTTGACATCCCTGAACTTCCCCCCTTAAAAACTGTAGCAATCCTTGTTATGGGATATTTTTTGAATTTTTAAACATGGGAAAATTAGACCTCTACAATCTAGCTAAACGTCTTTAGCAGAAAAGCAAGTCTCCCCAAAATCTCCCAATCTTTTTTGCGTACTCCGGGGTCAAAACATTGGCCCTCACTGTTTTCAGAATGCCCAGAAAACTGATACACCTTTTTTTGACTATCGAGACTGAGTACGGTTAGTTGCTTAAGCTCAACCTGTTTACCTAATTTTACTAGCACCAAATCGTCTGTTTTTAAGGCTTTAAAAAGGGGGTCCACAACAGCGATATCTCCTTTGCTAAGCCCTAGTTCTTTTTGAGTGATGGGTACCCGAATGGCAAAATATTGAACTGGGTATAAAATTTCACTAATAGTCACATATGACAAAGGCGTTTGATTTTCAAAAGGAGGCAATATTTTTTCAGTAGGAATGTCCAAAAGTGGGATGCCCTCTTGAGACGCAGCTTTAGAGGGTCTACCAAACACAGGGGTTCCCAACAATTCAAAAAAGGGCTGATCACTGCGGTTGCTGGTAATACGATCAAGAGCTGCCTTTTCAAAAATGAGCTTCTTTTCAAGTTCATCCAAACTTAATGCCTCAGCAATTTGCTCACATAATTCAGGGGTAGGCGGTTTGGTGCGACCCGTTTCAAGCATAGTCACGTAAGCCGTTTTAACCCCTAGCTTAGCGGCCACCTCGTCTTGGGTTAGTTTGGCACGCAGGCGAAAGTTTTTATGAAGTTGTGAAAAAGTATCCAAAATAAGCCCTCTTTACAAATATAAGTGATTAACTTATATTATAGCATATGCTTACACAAATAACCATCAATTGGTTTATAAATGTAAGTGAAATTTAAATATTTATTCAGGGGGTTAGTATGTTATCTGTATCAAAAAATTTAGTTCTAGGCTGTGTCTTAAAATCGTTGTTTCCCGACATTAAAGTGATTCTTTCAGCCGATGAATCTGTAAAAATAGTTCAGCTCGATCAAAGCGCTACTGAAATGATGCCACGCACGGTAGTCATGTTTAAATCTTAAGCGTTTGTGGAAACTAGTAAATATTAAAAAATAGAAAAAGCGGGGGCTCAAGAGATTATGTCAAAACAACTTCTAGCTATGGTTTGGAATACAGACCACCAAGTACAAATTAAAACCCATTTAAGTCTTCAATACACCCTTATTTTTTGTAAAAATCCTCAAGAAGGGCTTGCCCTTTTAAATCAAAATCCTTCGGACTATCCGGTTGTATTATTGCAATTTGATATCCCTAATTTTGACAGCTTAGACTTATTAAAATCCATTTTAACAAGCAATCCTCGCTGTGAAGTTATTTGTTTAACCGCTGAACAAAACATGCAAGACTCTGTTGAAGCTATTCGCTACGGTGCTTTTCATTATTTATGTAACCCACTTAGCCTAGAAACTTTGGAAATTTTGATTGCAAGAGCCTTGTTCAAGCAAGACATGATTCAAAAAATAAAGCAGATTTCTGTTAAAAACTTCCTCAATGCGTTTGATACCGAACGAGGCCTGCTTTTAGCTCAAGAATTGGTCAGTAAACGCCGAAAAGAAGGCAAGGCCATTAGTCCAAATGAGCTTATCGCTTTACTGCCCAAACCCAAAAATATAAGCCCTTCTTACTTGGATGAATTTATGACCCAGTTAAACGATATTCACCAAGATGTTCAACACGAATGGAATACTATCCGTGTCTTAGTAGTAGAAGACGACCCTTTTGTGGGGCCGGGTTTGTTAAATACACTAACCGATGAAAACTACACGGTTACTCTTGCATGCACTCGTAAAGAAGCTCTAGAGCTTGCCTCCCGCCCTAAATCGATAGACGTTATTTTACTGGATGTATTTTTACCGGATGGGTTGGGATCAGAGTTGATGATCGATTTAAAAGCTTTGCATCCTGAGGCTGAAATAATTGTAATTACAGCCTATGAAATTTCAGAAATTGCAGTGGATGTACTTAAAAAAGGCGCCTGGACTTTTTTAAACAAGCCATTTTTAAAAATGGATTTGATGGCAGCATTGGCTTCAGCAATTCAAGCCAGTACGCTTAAAAAAGTGCTGAACGAACTTGAACTTAACATCATACACGAAGTACTGCCTCTTGGGGCACGAGTAGCTATGTTTAAAGAATTATTCGCCAAACGGGCCAAACTAGAAGAGCCCGTTTTGTTTGAAGATTTATTGATTTTTGTGCCTGAATTGGAAGCCAAAATTGGAGATAGAACTCAAATCATGGATATAACGACAGATGTAGACACCCTGATTTACGAACTAATTAAAAAATAGCTTTCCACCCACGGAAGATTTTCTTAGGATTTCAAAGTTTCTCCAGTATTCAAGTAACGTGATAAGATTCACGGATCTTGTTGAGGAGGAGTGTACTTATGGATAGTGAGTATCCTTTTTATACTGAAACATCACAACAAAAAACAATAAATGCAACAGATTTGGCATTCAAGTTTATACCCAATCTTCTTACTTCCCAACTTTATAGCAAAAATTGCGTAAAAAACCCTTATTTCAGACTTCAAAATATTTTTGAAAAAACCCCTGGTGTCATCTCTGGAATTGTACGAAAAGAACAACCTAAACTCTTTTCAGCTAGTCCCATTTCAGCAACAGAGGCATCCAGACATATGGCTATTTTAGGATCTTGCTCAATTACATTACAAGCAGAACTAGAAGAAGAAACATTTTTACTAGCCTCTGAAGCTGAAATGCATTTTGTTGGCAATCTTGAAACATTATCTACTGTTAATTTTGATGAGCCATTTGAACTCACAGCCTCTTCACATGTCTACTCCAAAAGAAAAGCTATGGCCCAAACTACTTTAGGCTACGCTGAAAAACCCTTGTTCCGCGCTACGATTTTTTACCAAATCATACCTAAAAAAGCATTTTTAAAACTAGCTCCTAAGATCCTTTCCACAGACATTCAAACAACTGAATCCCCTTACTCAAAGTTTATACCTTTAAAAAATATTACATTTACGGCCTCAAGTATAACAGCAATTTTTGAACAAATTACTCCAGAACATTGCGCAGGACATTTCCCCAACTATCCTGTTTTACCAATAGCTTTTTTAATGGGAATTTTCGAATATTGCGCTGGGCTTGGGTTGAATCATTTTTTCAAAAGAGAAACTATGTCAGTTGTAAAGTATGCAAAAATTTCTGTACATCATTTGGTTTTTCCAGGCGATAACCTAAAAATAGAAATGAACTTAGTTTCTTTAGAAAAAGATGTTTGCTCTTTTCAATGTAAGGGAATTAAGAAAGACATCACCGTCATTCTTTTAGACGTTGTATTTCAAATAAAATAAGGCTTGTTTAATGAGTTTAGCAAATGCTTTGGTGGCGATGGCTAGTTGCTGTTATGTAAGTCTATCTATATTCCTACTTACTAATTCTAGAGAACGACAAGAAATTTTCTATTTATTCGGAATTTCTTGCTCTAGCGCCATATGGGCAGTCGGGGTCTTTTCATTTTTAACTTTTTCTGGACCTTTCTCCTCAATTATCGATAAATCTCTGTACCTATCATCTTCGTGTATTGCTGCATTTTTCGTTCTATTTTCCTTTAAAATTTTCAAAAATAAGGAACTCTCTTTCTTAGAAAATGTATCCGTATTTATTCCTACAGCGATTCTTTGGGGCCTGATTTTTACAGATAGAGTAATAACGCTATCTCATGACCTTTCTAAGTTGATATTTCATAAAGGATTTTTTTTCTTTTTTGTCTATATCTTAGGTTACTTTTTTTGGGGAATAGCCCTACTCATTAAGCGGTTTTTAATTTCAGAAAGTGCCTCCGCAAAGAATCAATTGAAATACTTTATTTCAGCTACACTTTTAGTAGGATTTGTAGATATTACATTCAATCTTGTCCTTTTACCCATTTTTGAATATAAATTTTTATGGGTAGGGCCCTTAAGTGGATTTATTTGGGTATCTATTTTGACCTATGCCATCACCAAACATGAACTCATAGACATAAAAGTTGTGATTACAAGAGCTAGTGCTTTTATAGTAACAGCAGGGCTATTTTTAGGTGGATTCTGGATGCTGCTGTATTCCTACACCTACGTTATATCTCCCCATATCGGATGGACTTTTGTAGCAGCTTTTTCAGTTTTTATGGTTGGAACTTGGCTGCTATTTACCCGCATCCAACATTTTATCCAAACCCACCTTGAGTACAAATTTCTTAAAAACCACTACGATATAGATGAAGTTATACGAGATATCTCTAACCAATTGTTAATCTCTCAAGACCGAAAAAATGTGGTAGACGTGATTGCACATACCTTGCGCGAAACCATACAGCCTCACGGCATGTATTACCTACTACAAGAAACCCATAAACTCAAACTACCCAACGGTGACTTTGAAGAAAAAAACCTGTATCAACTGTACTCGTATGGCAAAGAAGGCGCTACGAAGGAAGGGTTGCATTTTGAAGGTGACCATCCGTTTATCAATTCCCTCGCCCATCAAACACAGGTAGAAAGTACACCTACTCCTGATAGGGTTCATGAGCTCGAAACCAATGGCCTACCCGCAAAAGGAGGTCTTATTGTGCCATTGCATGCCTACGATACGTTTCATGGTGCCTTTATTATAGGCCCCAAAGCATCCGAAGAAGACTACACCCGTATCGACATTAATTTATTTACTACTATCATGTACCAAATTATGCTGGTATTTGAACGCTTAAAACCCATTGAAAAATTAAAAGCCGACTATGAAAAAAGCTTAGAAATTGCAAAACAAGCCTCGATTAACAAAACCTTTGCCACCATGACCAAACAACTCGCTCACGAAATCCGTAATCCCATGCAGGGCCTGTCGATGCACACTGAAAATATGCTCTCCAAACTACAAAAGCCCTTGAACTCTGAACTACTTCAAAAAAACATCACAGACTACATTCATATAGCCCAAAAAGTAGTCCAGCAAGTAACCCGTGTAACCACCTCTATGATGAACTTTGGCCATTACAAAGGTTCGCTAAAAACAGCTATCCATCCCAAAATACCCGTGCGTGACAGTGTCGATATGATTGCCCACTATTTACTTACCAAACAAATCGTTTTGCACCAAAATATTTCGGATGATTTACCCCTTATTATGGCTCAACAATACGAGCTTAATCAGGTACTTATTAATATTATGATGAACGCAGCCCAAGCCATGGATGAAGGCAAAGATCTAACTATTTCTGCCTACACACAACACTTCACAACTCCCAAAGGCAACTGGGTAGAAGGAGTATGCTTTGAAATAACCGACACCGGAAAAGGGATGAGTCCCGAAGAAGTCAGTCGTATTTTCGAACCCTTTTTTACCAATAAATATGAAGGCATTGGCTTAGGTATGGCCGTTACTTTTCAAATTGTTACCGAACACGATGGGCGACTTGAAATAGACTCTGAGCTAGGAAAAGGCACAACAGTGAAGATTTTTGTGCCAGCAAGCTAACCCTTAACCCCAATTTTCCAAATATTTTTCTCTAAAAAAGCCTCTATGGTTTGTCGATTGGCCTTGTTGATTAAATTGGAATGCGATTGCTTGCTTTGTTTAGCATACTCATTCAAGGTAATAATTTTTTTACCCTCTAAATAGGCTAACTGCTTATGGTAACTATTGGTCAAAGCTTTCCCCACAATTTCTTCCATAATCTGGGAGCGCCCTTTTTCATCAAATTCTTTAAACGCATCATAATATTTTTTTCGATCTATAAACTTTATATTGATAGGCACAAACCCTTCACGTATCAATAAATAATTATTAATCACACGCCCAATGCGTCCATTTCCATCAACAAAAGGGTGAATATGCTCAAAAACAAGATGGGCTTTAGCAATACGTGTAAGAACATGCTTATGACTTGCTGCATTGTAGTCAGCCAACATCATTTCAAGAAGCCCCTTAATCTCTTTTGGATGCGGTGCAATATGATTCGCAACCCTTACATATTCATTTCCTTGCCTAAATCGTCCTGCGATATCGTCACGAATATTAGACATTAACATTTTGTGCAGCAATAAAATAAGCTCTAATGTAAGTGGCTGTTCTTTGGCTTTTTTGTCGATGTAAGCTACCACTCGAGCCAAGTTTTTAGCCTCAAACATCTCTCTTTCTGAAATAAATCGCTCTAGGTCTATTTGAAGCAATATTTTCTCGGTCTCTTCCAAGGTCAAGGTGCTATTTTCTATTGCGTTAGAGTTGTACACTTGCTCGGCTATTTCAGCCTCGCTAATAAGTTCAATCAACGACTCCCTCCCCACTATTGATCGATAGTATCTTTCTCTCAAAGAATGAAGTTTGGTAAAAACAGAGAATGTTTTCGGCATACTTCCAGAATACCATTTTTCACGATTTTGGCAACATAACCGTGAGAATATAGAGTTTTTTAGGTGTTTTTCACGTTTTTAACAACATAATCGTGAAAATTTATTTTTTAGTTAAGAACCACAACTTAAAACGTGGCTCAGGCCAGCGTTTAGTAATCGTTACAAAGAACCAAGTACCCAGTAAGGCAAAAGCCAAACGCCCCCACAAAATACCACTTAAATGGCCTCCAATACTTAACATTAATAAGGTGTCTTCTATAAGGCTATGGCATAAGGCCAAAAGCACCAGTGCATAAGTCACATCTCTACCTGTTAATTTACCACTTTGAGCCTCTTGAATAATCAAGCCCCCGCCATATACCATTCCCAACAACATACCTACAATCGTTAAAGGTGCCGTAAGGTGGCTAATCCCTAATCGAATCAAAACAGGATTTAATAACTTATTTAAAGCATCGATCACCTTAAAAAACCGCAATACACTCATCAAACACATCAAAAAGAAAATTATAAAGGCAATTTTTCCAAAGGTAATCAATTCACTGATCATCCAATGTGTCCAGCTTTCGTCATAAGGCAACGACTTTAACAATAAATGTGCCGGTTCCTGAAGCCAATGAAAACTTTGACAGATCGAAAAGAAAAGCCAGCCATAAAACACAGCACACGTTAATCTCAACGCCAATAAAAAACGTATCTTTACGCCTGCTTTTTGAGCAATTTTCAGTTCAATGGGTAGGGTATGAGCAAACAATATTAAACTGGTTAAAACCGTCGCTTGAGCAATGGTTAATGGATACATCGGAGCCAATGACAAATACGCCAAAATACCCCCATAAATATTTAAACAAGCCGTTGTTGCCCACACCAAACCCATACTTCCAGGCAACCCCACCCACGACATTACAGGCGACAATAACGACCCAATCCATTCGATGCCCCCCGACAAACTTAACAACCGAACCGCAATGCTGATAGGCACCATAATTTTAAGTATCATCCAAACCGTTTTACGCGTTTGAACTACAATCGAATGAAATTCTGTTTTAAGAGAGTCCATCACTAGTTTCATAAATATTGGCCCCTAACTGTCTCAGTTTTGCAGGAAGATTTTCATAGCCCCGTTTTATATGTTTTAAGCCATAAATAGTACTGGTTCCTTTAGCCGCCAAACCGGCCAAAATAACAGCAGCTCCGGCTCGCAAATCAGTCATTTTAACCTCCGCTCCACTTAAATGCTCTACCCCAGTTACCCAGGCATACTGAGCATCTAACTTAATAGAGGCTCCCATACGCATCAGTTCATGGGCATGCATAAATCGGTTTTCAAAAATAGTCTCTTTCACAACACTGGTTCCATCAGCTAAACACAACATGGCCATCATCTGTGCTTGCATATCCGTAGGAAATCCAGGAAAAGGCAACGTTTCAATATCACAGGCCGTATACCCATTGGGGGCTTTTACCCGTGCCCAATTGTCTTGATACTCAATATCGATCCCACATTCTTTCATTTTTTTTAGCTGAGGCTCTAAATATACTAAATCCAGATCTGTAACCGTCACATCACCTCGGGTAATGGCCCCAGCTATCAACAAGGTCCCCGCTTCAACTCTATCAGCAATAACCCGATGCGTTTTGCCTTGTAAACTAGTAACCCCTTTGATGAGAATTTTAGAAGTGCCATGTCCGGTTACTTGCCCACCACAATGGTTCAAAAAATTTCCTAAATCAATAATTTCAGGCTCTTGAGCAGCATTTTCCAATAATGTATCACCTTCAGCCAAACAGGCTGCCATCATAATATTTTCAGTAGCTCCCACTGAAGGAAAATCAAGGTAAACCGTATTTCCCTTTAATTTTTTCGCCTGAATGGTTACAAACCCATGTTCAATAGAATACGTAGCCCCCATTTGCTGAAAGCCTTTTAAATGAATATCAATAGGCCTTGAACCAATAGAACATCCTCCAGGAAGTGGAACCTTTGCCAAGCCAGTTTTAGCCAAAATAGGACCTGCTACAAAAAACGAGGCTCGCATAGCGGTTACCAATTCATAAGGGGCAATATGCCTTACTTTTTTTGCATTCCAAACCTTTACAGTATTGGGCGAATGAAACTCAGCCCGCATACCCAAAGCTTTTAACATACGAAGCATAGTTACAACATCCATTAAATAAGGCACATTGGTAAGCTCGATGGGACCATCAAGTAAAATAGTAGCTGCTAAAATCGGCAACACTGCATTTTTAGCCCCAGAGGTATGTACAGTTCCGATTAACGGAACACCCCCTTCAATAATTAATTTAGACACGGGCTAATTCCTCCAAAAAAGCATCTATTTGCAAAAACAAATCATTCAGAGTTCCTGTATTATTCAACATTTTTTTACAATAAGAAAAGGTTTCATTAATATTTTGACCACTGCTTAAACCTTGTCTCTCGTGATCATCCAACCGTTTAAAGGTTTCAAAATCAACAAAATCAGTGGCATGAGACCTCAGTTTAATACGCTCATAACGACTCTCAACCGGGGCATCAATACCCATAAGCACTACCCCTTGCTGGGTTAAATATGCTGCCTCAGAAGGATGACGAATGCTATCAAAAACCGTGGGCTGATGTTTGGGGGCCTCTAAAAAACAAGCATGGGCCAAATAATCTGACCCATGCTCTTGTTTTAGCCGAGTGCCGGTAGCTATTAAATTTTCACGAATTAACTCTAAACCTAGTTTTTTTGCTTCATTACGAACAATATCGGACAACGAAAACCGTTGAAAACCAAGAGTTTGCAAATAATCGCAAACCGATGATTTTCCCGCCCCATTTGAACCTACTAAGCCAAGCTGAATTATTTTTTCAGCCACGACATCATTTTTCGTAAGTCAGCTCCTGTTTTTTCAATTAAATGCGCCGCCCAGTTTTTTCTCATGGCATTCATTGTAGGTCGACCCGATTGGTTTTCTAAAATAAACGCTTTAGCAAATTCACCATTTTGTATACGATTCAAAGCTTCTTTCATACGCTTTTTAACATCTTCAGTCACTACCATTGGGCCTACCGTTAAATCACCGTATTCAGCAGTGTTTGAAATCGAATGACGCATATTAACCAATCCGCCTTCGTAAATAAGGTCAATAATTAATTTCAACTCGTGAACACATTCAAAATAAGCCAATTCAGGCTGATACCCAGCTTCTACCAAAGTTTCAAATCCTGATACCATCAACGATGTTAACCCACCACACAATACGGTTTGCTCACCAAAAAGATCGGTTTCAGTTTCTTCCTTAAATGTAGTTAACAGAACACCGGATCGGGTTCCGCCAATGCCTTTGGCATAGGCCAAAGCCAACTGCAATGCCTTTTTAGAAGCATCTTGCTCAACAGCTACCAAACAAGGCACCGCTCCACCTTCAGTGTATACACGACGTACCAAGTGACCCGGGCCTTTTGGAGCTACCAAAGCAACATCCACATCTTTAGGAGGAACGATTTGTCCATAATGAATGTTAAATCCATGAGCAAATAAAAGTAGTTTCCCCTTGCTTAAATGAGGCTCAATAGAATCATTGTAAATTTTAGCCTGAACTTCATCAGGTGCTAACAACATAATAATATCGGCTTGTTTTACAGCCTTTGGGGTATCTACTACTTTAAAGCCATCAGCTATTGCTTTTTTTAAAGTAGCACTGCGTTTTTGAACGTCTTTGTTTTCAGCATTTGGATAACCAATAATAACGTTAGCTCCCGAATCCTTTAAATTTAATGCGTGCGCATGGCCTTGGCTTCCGTACCCAATAACACAAATAGTTTTGTTTTTTAGCAATTTAAAATCAGCATCTTTATCATAAAATATTTTGGCCATTTTTTGCTCCTCTGCCTATAAAATTGAACTGTTATTTGTACACCATTTTTTATAAAAACACAAAAACAAACTCAGCATGTTTGACTTTGCAAAATTTAGCCTTCATACTTGGGTACATATTTTTCCAACGAAAAAATAATTTTTATTTAATCCTTAAGGAGGATTTTTTTGTATGAATAAAAAAATTACACTTGGAGCAGTACTATTAAGTAGCTCTCTTTTATTTGGGTTTTTTGGCTTTGGAATGGGAAAAGACGTTATCGCTAAAATTGGCGGAGAAGAAATTACCAAAACAGACTTAGCAGAACGCATCAAAGCTTATCCCCCTCAATTTGCTGAAGCATTAAAGCAAAAAGAAAACAAAATTCGTGTATTAGACCAAATGATCGATGAAAAGCTAATTTTAGCTGCCGCTAAAAAAGAAGGGTACGAAAAAAACAAAGAGTTTAAAACTCAAATTCAAAATGCTGAAGCCCAATTGTTAGTGAACCTGTATGTTCGCGACAAAATCGAAAAAAACACTACCGTAACCGATGCTGAAGTACGTCGTTTTTATGATGCCAACCCAGCGCAATTTCAAGCGGTTGAACAACGCAAAGCGCGTCACATTCTTGTAAAATCAGAAGCTGAAGCTCAAGCCATTTTAAAACAACTTAAAGGTGGCGCTGATTTTGTTGCTTTAGCAAAACAAAAATCTCAAGACCCTACCGCTCAAAATGGGGGTGACTTAGGGTGGTTTACCAAAGGTCAATTGGTTCCTGATTTTGAACGAGCTGTATTTGCTTTAAGCAAAGGTAAGCTTTCAGGAGTTGTTAGAACCCAATTTGGTTTCCACATCATTCGTCTTGACGATGTGTCAATGAGACCTAAATTAGATTTTGAAAAAGTTAAAGGTCAAATTAGAGACGCGTTAGTGGGCGAGAAAAAACGCGCTTTAACAGCTGACTACTTAACCAAGTTGAAAAAAGAAATTAAAATCAAAAAAGATATCAAGAAAATCGACTAATTTTTTAGTTAAATTCTAAACTCTTACAAATCGCTGTCCGATATTAAAGGGCAGCGATTTGTTTTTTACACATGATAAAACTTAGAACATTTGCAAAACTAAACTTATCACTTGCCCTTTTCAAACCCAGACTTGATGGGTACCACCCACTACAGTCTGTATTTCAAACCATTTCCCTGCACGACACCCTAACCCTAACAAAACAACCCAAGCATCACTGGCACTTAAGCTGCAACAATCCCAAAGTCCCCACCGATGAAACCAATTTACTAAGCAAGGTATTTCGGTCTTTTGAACCCCAACTTGAGTTTGGACTTGAGATACATTTAGAAAAAACCATTCCTCTAGGAGGGGGATGCGGTGGAGGTAGCAGCAATGCCGCCGCTTTAATGCATTTTTTAAATACAGAAGCTGATTGGAATTATTCTTTAGAAAAACTTGAAGAACTATCGCTTCCATTTGGAGCGGACATTCCCTTTTTTATTCGAGGGGGAACAGCCTATGTTGAAGGCATCGGTGAAAAACTAAGCCCGCTCCCTGCTTTAAAAGACATTTATTTTGTACTGATTAACCCTGGGTTTTCAATGCACACCCAAACCATGTACAAAGCCTGGGATAAAGAAAATCCAAAAGCCAAAAACCCTAGCAATACGGTGATTTCACTAGCGGCGCCCTACCTTGGCAACAACGACTTTTTAAACGTGGGCTGCACTGTATATCCTGAGCTTAAAACTGCCCTAGATCAGCTATCCACAATCGATGACACACCTGTACATTTATCAGGCTCGGGCAGTACACTGTTTACGGTTTTCAACACCATCAAAGAAGCCCAACAATGGAAAGCCAAAGCAGAAGCTAAACACCCCCAATGGACCTTTTATTTAGCTGAGCCTACCCCTCAAGGACATCTTTATGTTTAGTTTTCGAATTTTTAAAATCAGCCTAGTTTTATTTTTAAGCACAACCTGTTTAATAGCTAGCCCCGTGTTTTTTTATTCAGGCTCTTCCCACAAACCCTTAGTAGCGCTCAGCTTCGACGATGGTCCCAAACCAGGGGCCACTCAAGCCTTATTGGCCATACTGGCACACCACCATGCCAAAGCCACTTTTTTTGTAGTGGGCCGCGATGTGTCTCAAAATCCTGATTTAATTTTACAAATGCAAAAAGAAGGGCATGAAATCGCCAATCACAGCATTTCTCACCTACGCTTAGACGAATTAACCGACAGCCAAATTGAACTTGAAATTGAAGGCAACTCAGCATTAATTCGATCGTTAACAGGTAAACGACCTGTATTTTTTCGTCCACCCGGAGGACGCTACAACAAAAAAGTATTAGAAAAAGTTGAAAAAGCAGGCTTAAAAATGGGAATGTGGAACATTAATGCCGGTGACTACGATATATTCACTCCTGCAAAAGGCGAAAAAAGTTGGAGCCACACCGGAAAAGGCGACCAACGCCTAGCCCAAAAAATTATTACCCAACTGCAACCTGGATGCATCGTACTGATGCACAACGGCAATGAAGAAACCTTAGCCGCACTACCCCTTGTTTTAAAAGCCATAGAAGCTAAAGGCTATACCTGCGTAACATTAAGTGAACTTTACGCAACGCTGAAACCTGTGGTACCGAGGGCCGGACTTGAACCGGCACGAACGGCTTTACGTTCAACGGATTTTAAGTCCGTCGTGTCTACCAATTCCACCACCCCGGCACAATAATTTCAGATGGAAAAACTATACACTGTTACACTTAAGACTGGCAAGCCAAAGAAGTGTTTATAACAGCTCAAACTGTGTGGCAAAGTGTTGTGTAAACGATTGACACTGGAGCAAGATGTTTTTTAAAACAGGATCTACCTGGGTTTTCAACTCTGATTCTATCCAAGCTAACGTTTGCGCTAACGGCCTAAATTCGTCACGATTTTTTTCAAACTTACCCTCGATATATCGAGGCACTACATACCGATGAAAATGAGCCATCGGCACATCGGGGTGATAATTTAGATACACCCGGTTAAATAATTGAATAAGGTAAGTGTCTTTTTCGTCTTTTTTTTGAGCCATCAAGGTGCGTAACTGCTGGTCGTACCCTTTTGGATTTTTTAAAAGATCTTCCACAACCCGATACAGAACATCGATACGCTCAAACCCCAATTGATGAATCAAGTGTTCAATATCCCAAGGTTTAGCTATTAACTGAAAATATACCGAGGGCTCAAGCCCCTTAAAAAAGGGCATTTGAAAGGCTTGTTCAATATAGGGCAACCATTCCTGCCTCTCGCTATCAGAAAACGGCTCTAAATGAAAATAATGCTTGTTTGGATTGATATACTTCACACAACTCAATAACGATTCTTGTGAAAAATCAGCGTTTTGAACTAACTCTCTAAATTTATTCAAATTTAAAAATAATTTATCTTTCCCTTTCAAAGGCAATGCCACCCAATAGCTGGTTTCAAAATAACTAGGCACAGGCTGGCTAAACGAATAATCAACTTGTTTTAGCTTTCCAAATTCATAGTTCAATTGATGCGCAGAAGCTTGCATGTGAAAGCCTTTAAATGAATCCGGCGACACCCCAAAACGTTGTTCAAGCGTACGAATAAGTGAAATCAACAAATAGACGTCATCAATCGCTTGATGTGTTTGAGCTGAAGCATTAAGTTCAAACGCCTGAGACATTTCGTTTAAGGTAAAGGCATAGTACGGCCCCTTGTCTTTACTCACTAATCGCCATGGAAACGTACGGGGATTAGAAAAAGCTGCATGCTGGACCATATGAAGGCCGTCTTTTTGAATCAATCGGCCTCTAAAATACGGATTTAACCCATATCGAATAAGAGTGGTACGCAAAAACGGCAAATCAAACGAGGCCGAATTAAACCCCACCAAATAACACACGTCGTATCTATCGACACAGTGTTTTAAAAACCGATACATAGCATGGGCGGTTTCATAATCAGAATTCTGGTTTTTTTGAAGATCTGTAACACTCAGTTGGTTTACCAAAAGGGCTTCAGGATCAGGCAGTTGGATACGATTTAGCTTTGAAAACCCCTGCAAAGTATCTACCACGTTGTACTGAAAGTCGGTTACCACAAAGGCATAGCTTAAAATTTGGCCCAAAAAAGATTTGCTAGACGTTTCAAAATCGAAAAAAATATACATAGCTAGATCATTTTATTGTATCATTCCCAGTACGTACCCCGTACGAATGAAAAATAGTCAGATGCAAGGCACTTCAAGATCGAGACTCACAGCATAGCAAAACTATGTGAGACTCGAGATCGAAGAAGTAACACAGCAGATGGCCGTTTTTCAGCAGTACTTCAGGTCCTCGTAGCTCAGGTGGATAGAGCGCTAGATTCCTAATCTGGAGGCCACAGGTTCAAATCCTGTCGAGGACACCATTTTTTATTTTGGGGCTAGCGTCGCCCCCTCACCCGGCAAAGCCGTGCGAGCCTCCCCCTCTCGCGCCGTGGCGCTAATTTATTTATATTTGGGGCTAGCGTCGCCCCCTCACCCGGCAAAGCCGTGCGAGCCTCCCCCTCTCGCGCCGTGGCGCTAATTTATTTATATTTAGGGCTAGCGTCGCCCCCTCACCCGGCAAAGCCGTGCGAGCCTCCCCCTCTCGCGCCGTGGCGCTAATTTATTTATATTTGGGGCTAGCGACTACAGCAATCTAAAACTGAGCCGTTAGTGACAGTTCCGTTAAAATTCCCGATCCTGAATAGGTAAACTCTGCGTCTTTGGGGCCACCAAAAAACGATACCGCTGTACCTACCGACAAGTGATCGATAATCGCCCAATTTAAAGCAGGCGATACTATAAACGACCCGTCATTGAGGTTAAATATCGAATTGAGGGACAATGTTGTATCTGAAATAGGAAACTTTGAAACGGATAAAAATTGGGCGGCGTACCACTGCGAGTGATACATCGATTCTATTTGCCCTGAACTTACTAAATTTTGTGCAAGAACTGGATTGGCAAACACATTACTGCTGTACCCTAAGCCATTGTAAAAAATTTCAGTAGTATATGAAATTTGCTCTTTGTAATTGGCATCAAAAGTTTTAGTGGCATTCACCGCCACTCGAGGGATAATCCCTGAATACCGATACTCTGACGCAAGCCCATTTTTTAACTCAAACTTGGGTTTAGAATCGGCAAATTGCAGGGTGGTTTCACATGCAAGATCTAAATCCAGAAACCTCGACGAAACGTCATAACCAACTACCATGGGTTTATAGGGTTTTGCCCAAAACGATACCGACATTTCAGTTTTATCGGTCACCCACTCATACTTGCTAGACAAGGCCAGCTGGTCTAAGTTTGTCGCCTGTTGATTGGATACAAAAAAATACAGGTTTTTCTCGGCACCAAAGGGAAGGTGAATTCGAGTTCCGTAAGTTCCTTCTCGTTGTCGATTTAAATCTAGAAAACTTCTTTTTTCAATGTTGACTAAGTCTGTCGGATTCCAAAAAAAAGTGCGTCCCCATTGCACCAACTGTTTCCCAACTCGAACATAAGCAGCTTGATTGGCATTAAAATCAATAAAGAGCTCTTTTACGGCAAATAATGTTGAAAGTGAGCTTGTTCCTGAAGTTACCTTGGTAGAGTAATCTTGTATTTCAACGTTGGCAAAAGCCTTAATGCCTTTTTTAAGCCGAACATCTAAAAACAGATTGCCTTGAGTGAGGCTGGTTAAGCTGTTTTTTGCTCCAGTTCCATGTCCTGAGAGCCAATCACGGGTCATGGCGTACCAATTGCGAGACTGTAACTGCCCACTAAATCCTACCGACTCTTTTTCAACCTGAGCTTGAAGCTCCTGCTTAACCGGCTCCGCATTTTCAAATAGCTGAGCTTCTTGGACGCTATCCAACGAACCCGCCGACTCTACCGCAAAAACAGAAGATCCTGAACACAAAAGAAGAAAAAAAACAAACCCAACTACGAAAAAACAACGCACATGAAAAATACCGAAAACACGGATTTCGTTTCGTGCCTTAAAAAGGCTTAGCTGCAAGGCATTTTGAGTACGACGAGCGGAAAAATAACACCGCAGATAAGTATTTTTCAGGTACGACTTCCACCCCATTTATTTACTTAAATTCTCGAGGTGGGCCTTAGTAAAGACCTTCGACTCAATCGGTGCTAATGAAATCTCAGAAATCTCTAATAAGGTTCTATTACCTTTTTCAAACTCGTCCACAAACAATCCGTTGGTTAATACGTATTTTCCTTGAACAGAGGTGTATTTAATGTAGTAAGAGGTTTGCATCAAGGTTCCAGACAATGAAAAATTTTGCTCTTTTACTGGCAAAAAAGTGTCTTTTTTAACCCAATAAACCCGCTTAGGATATTTTGTGTCATTGGTTTTGGCTTTCAGTTCAATTTTATACACCGGAATACCAGCCACCGTTTCTTCGCTATAGTCTTGTCCAGAAGCCAATTTCACTGGAGTGTACAATTCGGCCAATTTTTTAGTTTCAAAATCATCCGCATTGGCATCAGTTCCTCCAATATTTTCATCGCGGCTAATATGTTGAAACGAACGGGTATTGCGCCTATACATCCAAAAATGATCGTCTTTTTTTAAATAACCATTCCCCTTTTCTACCTCGGGAGCAATCATTGAAATTAAAAAGGAATCATCTTGATCTCGCCTAAAATACCTCATTTCAATAACTCGTGTACCTTGAGACACTTTCTTTTGTGTCAGAACTACTTTCGCAGAAATATCACTTTTAAACCGCATGGCTTCATCCATTTTTTGAATAATGTACCCCCCCGAAATAGTTTGAGCCATAAGGGTGGTTACCGATATAAAAACTAGAAAAATTGTAGTCAAAAAAGAACTCATACCCTCAGTATAGGGAACCGTTTCGCAATCGTCTATAAAAATGCTATACTTTTGCCACTTTTATGAATGACACAAAGCAAGCCAAAGTGATTGTAGTGGTTAACCAAAAAGGCGGGGTTGGAAAAACAACTACGGCCATCAATTTAGCCTCATTTTTAAGCGAACTTCCCAAAAAAGTATTGCTTGTAGATATGGACGCCCAATCGAATGCCACCTCTGGAATTGGGCTAAAAATCGATGAAATTGAACACAATGTATACGACCTTTTATTAGATGGCAGTAGCCTTCCTCAAACCCTTTACCCCACCCCATTCGACAATTTACATATTATTCCAAGCACCAAAGATTTATCAGGGGCTGAAATTGAATTAGTAGCCTTTTCTGACCGAGAAAGTCGGCTTAAAAACCACCTTGAACCTGCAAAAAAACATTACGATTACATCATTATCGATTGCCCACCCTCTTTAGGACTATTAACCTTAAATGCCTTAGTAGCCTCTGATTGCACCTTAATACCCGTTCAATGTGAATATTTTGCATTAGAAGGCATCGCTAGGCTTTTGGAAACCCTTACCAGTGTTAAAGAAAGCATTAATCCCAAACTTGAAATTGGGGGCATAGTGCTCACCATGTTCGACAAGCGTATTGCCTTAAATCGACAAGTCGTAGAAAATGTGCGCACCTATTTTAAAGATCTTATTTTTGATACCATCATTCCTCGAAATGTACGTTTAACCGAAGCGCCAAGTCATGGGCTTCCTATTGCATTATACAGTCCGCAATCCACAGGGGCCCAGGCCTATCACAATCTAGCTTTGGAGGTAGTAAAACGTGTCTAACCCGCAAAATCGTCAACGACTAGGAAAAGGGCTTGAAGCCTTAATTCCTAAAACGGCTCTTTTATCTGGCAAAACCATTACTCAAATTCCTGTTCATCTTATTAAAGCCAACCCTTTTCAACCTCGGCATCATTTTGATGAAGCCAGTTTACAGGCTTTATCTGATTCCATCAGCCAACACGGCCTCACCCAACCTATCGTGGTACGTCGCGTGGGTGAACAGTACGAACTAATCGCAGGAGAACGTCGTTTCAGAGCTTGTTTAATGGCCAAAATGGAAACCATTCCAGCCATCATTAAAGCCGTTACCGATAAAGAATCATTACAACTTGCTTTAATTGAAAACCTTGAACGAGAAGACTTAAACCCCATAGAAGAAGCTAAGGGCTATATTCGACTGATTGAAGAATTCGGACATACCCACCAAGAAGTATCGGCCATTTTTAGCAAAAGCCGCTCAGCCGTCACCAACACCTTGCGTCTATTACACTTACCAGAACCTATACAACAAGCTGTTAGCGAAGGTAAATTATCTGAAGGTCATGCACGAACATTGCTATCACTAGAAGACCCAACCGCCATATTAGAAGCCTTCGCAGCCCTGCAAAAACAACCCATGAATGTTCGTCAAGTAGAAGAGTGGGTAGCCGAGAAAAAAGAAGCTCAAGGCACCAAAAAACCCAAAACCAATCAGCTTAGTTTATTTCCTGATATCGCCAAACAACTTTCAGAAAAATTAAGCACTCCCATAGCGGTTAAGGGTGATGAAAATAAAGGCCGAATTGAAATCAAATACAAATCAAAAGATCAATTAAACACACTGCTTAAACTGTTAGGATCATAGGCTTGTTGAGTTTTCAAATATCTCTGTTATAATTCGTTAACTTTATTTCCGACATTTAAAAGGACGCCTCCATTATGAATTATTTAGCCAAACTTTTCCCTCATCTTCGTTGCGATTTAGGTATCGACTTGGGTACTGCCAACACCTTAGTATTTGCTCATGGACGAGGCATTGTAATTCAGGAGCCTTCAGTTGTTGCCTTAGACACTCAAAAAAACCTAGTGTTAGCGGTGGGTGATGAAGCCAAGCGCATGATTGGAAGAACTCCGGGTAACGTTGTAGCTGTGCGTCCGTTACGCGACGGTGTTATTGCCGATTTTGAAATTACAGAAACCATGTTGAAATATTTTATTAAAAAAGCCCTGCCCAATAGCTTCGTTTTGCCGCCTCGCATCATTGTGGGTGTTCCTTCAGGCATTACCGGCGTTGAACAACGCGCCGTTTTAGAGGCAGCCAGAAACGCAGGCGCCAAAGAAGCTTACCTGATTGAAGAGCCTATGGCAGCCGCAATTGGAGCCAACTTGCCCGTATCAGAGCCTACCGGCAGCATGATTGTAGATATTGGTGGAGGTACCACCGAAGTGGCCGTTATTTCTTTGGGTGGCATTGTGGTGTCTAAATCAATCCGAGTAGCCGGTGACGAAATGGACGAAGCCATTATTTCGCATTGCCGTGAAAATTACCGTTTATTAATTGGTGAAAGAACCGCTGAAGACATTAAAATTAGACTTGGCTCAGCCTTTGATGTTGGCGACGAAAAAACCTTAGATGTTAGAGGTCGTGACCTAGTAACAGGGCTACCCAGAACCTTAACCTTAACCGGTGGAGAAATTCGTGAAGCCTTAAAAGAACCGATTCGTATTATTGTAGATGGTATTCGCACCACCCTTGAAAAAACGCCTCCAGAATTATCATCAGACATTATGGACATGGGCATTACCCTAGCGGGTGGCGGAGCTCTTTTAAAAGGTTTAGACAAACACATTCATGCTGAAACCGATATTTCAGTGGTGATTGCCAACAACCCCCTAGAATGTGTAGCTATAGGAACTGGAAAAGCTTTGGATGAAATTGAAGTACTTCGAAAAGTATTGATTTCTGACTAAATTTAGAGCCACCTTTTGTGAGTGTTGTTTCTTTAAAAACGCTTACCTTTAATTACGATTTTATAAAAAAGCACCAGCCCGAAACTTGCTGTCGTTTGAGGCTTATTTTGGTGTATGAAACCGACACCACATTGGGCATTGCCTGTGACCACAACTTAAATGACGAGCAACAACAATTTTTAGAAGACTATTTTAAACACAAAACCCTGCATATCAGCCTGATATCTCAAGCCGATATGAATCAATTTTGGTTTGAGACGAATCTTTTACCCAACATTCGATTTTTAGACACACTTTTACAATGGGCCATTGAGCTAAAAGCCTCCGACCTTCATATTCACCAAGAACCTTCTTTTGGACAAATTACCTGCAGAATACAAGGTCAGTTAATCTCTCTCACGCAATGCCACAATTCCTTACTAAAACAACTGTATTCACAAATTAAACTAGACGCACATATGGACATTTCAACAAGCACACTTCCACAAGATGGCCGATTAACGGTTAAAGCATCCCCCGTCGATGTAAGGGTTTCAAGCATCCCTACGGCTCATGGGGAAGACATGGTATTGCGATTTTTAAGTCGAACTGACGATTTAAAAACCTTAGCTCAGCTTGGGTTTTCAGTTGAAACCCAAACCGTTATTGAAAATATTCTTCAACACAAATCAGGGTTGGTACTCGTTACTGGCCCCACGGGTTCGGGCAAAACCACTACGGTATATGCCTTACTGCGCCAGTGGCTTACTCAGCATAAAGGCAACGTAGTAACCCTTGAAGATCCTATAGAATCGCTATTACCAGGTGTTCGGCAATCGCCAATGAATGAGGCGATTGGCTACACCTACGCACAAGCGTTAAAAACAGTACTTAGGCAAGACCCTGATGTGATTATGATAGGCGAAATTAGAGACGCACAAACCGCCAAAGTAGCCCTAGAAGCCGCTTATACCGGTCATTTGGTTATTTCAACCTTACACACCCACGATTGCAGCTCAAGTTTATTGCGTTTAGGTGGATTTAATTTAGATCCGTTTTGGGTGGGGTATTGTTTACGAGGCATACTTTCTCAAAAACTGCTTAAAAAACTTTGCAAAACCTGCAAAAAACCCCATGAAAAAGGCTTTGAACCCCAAGGATGTTCTGCTTGTAATCAGGGTTATTCAGGCCAAACCTTGGTTTCCCAAACCGTTCATGTCACCCACCCAAAAACCCCCTTACACTGGGGAAACGTTGAACTGTTTTTAAAAGCACAACAGCAAATACCCTGGAACATTTCTTCAAAACAAAAAAACGGTGAAATCGCCTGGTTCGACTCATGAAGGAAATTACCTCGATCACTGAAGTAGTTAACTTACTTAAACAAGGCGCCGTTGGCATTTTTCCCTGCGACACCATTTGGGGGCTCATTGGCCTGACAACCGAAGAAAACTGTAAAAAATTATTAGCCATTAAACAACGCCAAAAGTCGCCTTTTTTGATGTTAATGCCCACCATAAAAATGGCACTTGAATACTGCGACACCTTAAATTCAGAGCAAACAAACCTCATTAAAGAGGTTTGGCCAGGACCAACCACACTTATCTTACCCAAACATCCCCAAGTATCTTCAAGCCTTACATTAGGAAAAAACACGGTGGCGCTTAGGGTGCCTCAATGGCCGTTGTTAACTCAGCTTTTTGAAGAACTTCCATCTCCTATTTTTTCTACCAGTGTTAATGTGTCAGGCGAACCTGCCCTACAGCAGCTGGACGAACTTAAACCTGAACTAGCTAAAAGCATTGATTTTGTCTTTTTAAACCCCAATACAGGCTCAGGTAAAGCCTCGACCCTCATCGATACTACCCAAACTCCTTTTAAATGGGTTAGACCATGAATGTTTACACCCAAAGCTTCGACACCGCAAAAGCCAACATGGCCTTTGACGAGTGGATGCTGAACCAAGTACAAACTCAAAAAAAACCACTACTACGGGTTTATACTTGGAAAAATCCTGGCATCACTTATCCGAACCGAGTGTCACTTCCAATCGACCTATCTTCTTTTGACTATGCTCAGCGACTATCTGGGGGAGGTATTGTGTTTCATGCCCCCAACGATATTGTATTTTCAATAGCAACCCAACCCATAAAACACTCTAAAACACCTTTAAAACTCTTTTTAAACAACATTTCACAAGCAGTAAGCCTAACTCTCTATGAACTAGGAGTAAAGCTAGTTTCTGACTCAACAAATCAAAAAAATTCAATATCCGACTTCTGTGCAAACTATCCTTCTACGTTTGAGTGGAAAACAGGCGGGGAAAAACGACTAGGGATGGCTTTAAAAAAACAAAAAAATGGACTACTTATTCAAGGAAGTTTGAACATACACTCTAGCCTGCCTTGGTTCAACGCAATAAAAAGCCAGTATTCAGAGTATTTTGTATCTCCTTTAAACATTGCTGCACCAGAATGTGCCGCCTTATTGTTAGCTCGCCTTCAGCATTTACTAGGTGTAGAATAAAGCATTAACTTAAAAAGGACTGATCATGGGATTCATTCAAGGTGTTCAAGGATTCTCTCCCAAAGCAAGCCCAAACCAGGTATCTCTAAAGGGAAAAGACGCCTCCGACCAACTTCAAAACTTAAAAAAAATTACTCAAGAAATGCAGGCTTTGCAGCAAGACATTAAAGCCGATATGGCCCAAACGGTTATGGATTCCACCAAGGTGATCGATAACGAAGTCAGTTTTGTAAACAAAAATCAAATTAAAGGCAAAGATCAAGAGCAAAATACCTCTGCCAAAGACGTAAAACAATCGTCGTCAGGCCAATCATTGGCCTATGCCATTGAAGCGGCTTTAGCGGCCTTAATGTCAGATGAAGTTGATAAAAAAAGAAAAAAAGAAAAAAAATCGCTTGAAGACCGCATGTTAGAGCTTGCTGAATTAGAAGGAGCACTAGACTTAAGTGCATTATCAGCCCAAGAACAAGAAGAGGTAGCCGAATTTTTTGATAACTTAGCCCGTATCAAAAACATGAAAAAGCACCTCAATGGCTTGGAACGCCAAGAATCAGACCTGACCGAAAAATTAAAACAAGCCAACAAATTTTTACAAGAGCAAGAACAACGGCAAAATCAAGGACAGGAGCAAAAAAATGGCTAATCCTCCTAAAAAGAAATTAACCAAACAACAAACCAAAGAAGCCCTGCCTTCCATAAAAGAATTTAACGGGTTAGCCAAGCTGTTCATGAAACTTTTAGGCCAGCAAATTGAGCACAAAGAAAAACAAATGTCGAACATTCAAGTCCTGTTAAACGACATTAAACTTCCTCAGGTAACCAACCGAAGCAACATCAATATTCAAACCATCGACATGAACCGAACCACGGTTAAAAAACGTGGAGATGCCTCGTTTAACCAGCTCATGAACTGGGAAGACCAAATGCGCAAACAAAAAAGAGGGTTGATGCTATAAGGCAAACTTTTTTAACCCAACTTAAATATTTTTGCCATTTTTTTTGACTTCACCTAAAAATGTTTGTGGATTTTTGGATTAAAAAGGTATCAAAATATTAGAAAAACTTTTCAACAAACTCTTGAATTTTTATTCCAAGAAATCGATCCTTCTCGATTTTAATTTTAAACTTATCCTGTAAACATTCTAAAATTTCTCTTTGCCTAGTCTCCCCTATCCCATACATAGTGCCATAAAAATTAGGAGGCTGAATTTTATCAGAGTTTTTCCAAGGAACATCATAATGTTCTGCGTGGTCAAAACCAAAGAAATCTAAATTTTGATCATGATAAGCAAACCCTAAAAAAAACACATTTTCTGCCTCGATGATCTTCATATTAATCTCACTTAATGTTGTTCCAGAAACTCTTTCTACATTCTTCTGTAATTTTTCTCTATCCATTATTTCAGAAAAAGTCAGTATATCTTTGGCCGACCTAGCTCCTTCATGAACAAACTTTGGGCTATAGTCTCTAAAGGGTTCATCATTATTTTGAACTTGCCAAGGTAGTTTTCCAACTTGACCATAAACATGATGCACCTTTAAAGAACGTTTGAAAACAGCCTCTACCTCACCCTTTTGAGAGTTTTCCCCATACATGGATATCTCACTGGTGATTAAAAAATGTTCTAAAGAACGATCATAATTAAATGTAACTACAAAAAGATTTTGAAGACTTTTTTCAAATTCACTCAGACTGAAACATCCCGTAACAATTTTATGCCAAAGCCCCGTATACCAATTATCTTCTTTCAATAAATTGGCTTTATTTTCAGCCGAAGCAATCGTCGCGGCAATCCCTAACTTCCCTATTTCAGTAAAGTTATCGTTATTGATAGCCAAAAATTCATCAATGGACGGTGGATTCGCCCTTTTCAATTGACTTACAAAATCTGGACACCCCTCACCGCTTCCAAAGTAAGCCCCTACTTGTTCAATTAACTTTTTACCCGATGGAAGTCCTGAATCTAAGCTAGCCCCAGCACCTAAAATAAGAACTGTTTTTTTTGAAATCATTCCCCTGACCTAAACTTCATGACAGTTTTTCAGTAACCGTTCCACCTAAAATATTCAGTTGTTCGATAGCTAAGCTCCTTAATCTCAAAAACCTCTCTTCTTTATCAATACCTTCTTTAATTAAAATAGCGTTGTAATTTTCTATATTTGCAAGCACAATAAGTTGCTGAGTTTCAGCCATATCTCGCATATTGTTAATTCCATTCAAAATTAAAGTTGAGTTTTCTTCTCGCCACTGTTTAGCTGTTTTACCAAACAAGGCCATATTAATAATGTCCGCTTCTTCAGCGTACACCAACCAACTCTTATCTTTAGACAAATTTGAAATAGGAAGCAGGTATTGCTTTACAGCCTCTGTATGGATTTTATAATTTGCTTTACTCAAAAATCGTTTAACGTCCCAACCTTGGTGTAATCGCTTCTGCTCTTCTTCTTTTAGCCTCTGAAATTCTTTAATGAGTAGCAATTTGAAAAGTGGACTAAGCCAAGATCCAAACTCAAAAGCAATGTCTTTATGGGCAAATGTGCCACCATATCTACCCGACTTGGCCATAAGTCCAATTGCTTGTGTTTTTTCAATCCATTTCTTAACCGACATAGTAAATCGATTAGTCCCAGATGCTGACTTAATTCCCTCGAATTCGGGGGAATTAAAATTAGAATTATTTAACCCTTCCCAAACACCTAAAAACTCAAGAGTATTTTTATTACTTATCCATTTTTCAACTAAACGACTTCCTTCCTCATGAACACCCGTCATATCTGTAAGAGAAATATAATCTGAAAAATTACCTTCCAGAACTGTAATTTTTGTCCCTTGAACGTCTATTTTTGACATTATACTTCCACTTGCCCCTCAAACACCAAGGTCGCAGGACCCGTCATCATGACGTGGTTGTCACTAGCCTGCCATTCAATGGTTAAGTCGCCACCGGGTAAATGAATCAAAGCGCGGCGATCGAGCACATTGTTAAGCACCCCTGCCACCGTAATCGCGCAAGCCCCTGTACCACAGGCCAAGGTTTCACCCGAGCCACGTTCCCACACCATCATCACGGCTTCTTTGGGATTAATCACTTGCACAAATTCTACATTTACACGCTCTGGAAATAACGGATGATGCTCAAATAAAGGCCCTACTTCTTCAAGATCAATAGCTTTTAAATCGTCAACAAATATCACGGCATGAGGGTTGCCCATTGAGACGGCAGTAAACTGATAGGTTTTACCCGCAACCTCAATAGGCTGAGAAATAACCCTATCAGAAGCATTACCCCCCGAAACAGGAATCTTTCCTCTTTCAAGGATACTAGGCCCCATATCAACCTCAATAGCCTCAACACGACCTTCTTTTATTAGCAAAGCAGGAACAATAACCCCTGCCAAGGTTTCAACCGAAAAAACCTCTTTATCACTCAGGTGTCTGTCATGAACAAATTTAGCAAAACACCGAATCCCATTTCCACACATTTGGGGTTCAGATCCATCCGCATTAAAAATACGCATTTTAAAATCGCAATCCTGAGAAGGCAAAACCAACATTAATCCATCAGCACCAATGCCAAAATTTCGATCACACAAATTCACAGCCAACTCAGGCAAATCCAAGCCTTCCAAACGCTGGTTAATCGCATCAACCACAATAAAATCGTTGCCCAAGCCGTGCATTTTTGAAAAGTGAATGGTGTGTTTCATCTGTAGGTCCTTTTTTTATGTTTTGAATACCAAATTTAGAGTACCAAATCGGGTATGATTAAGCAATTTCTACCTCCATCTAGCAAGTTAAAATCTACTAGCAATTCTGCTAAAAATGTAGGGACACCTTTTGAACCTTCCATACGGAGTTCTTTTATTGCTGATAAATCAGTAGGAAACTGATCGAGCCTAACTTGACTAAAATCAACGTGCTCAAAATTCATTTTAGGGATTTTAGATTTAAAACATAGCTCTAAAAAATGGGGTGGAATAACTGCATAGCTCAAAGAAAAATATTTCAAACCTTTTAATTCTGAAGGAAACTCACGGAGTGTTCTAAGATCTATTCCATCAAACGAGAGCAATGGAACTCCAGACAACAAGCACAATTCCAAAAGTTGATATGGAACATTTGAAGTCCATTTTAAAGAAATCCTTTTTATTCCGATTAAATCAGTAGGAACCTTTTTTAGATTTCGAAAATCGATCTCATCAAAAAAATAGACCCTTGCTTTAGCTTCTAGAATATTTGTTAAAAAAGAACCGGGCACATAACCAGATCTACGGATATCGATGGTTGCATCTGAGTCAAACTTAAGTTCTGGAATGTGAACATTCCTAAAATCAAAGTCTTTTAATTCAAGCAGAGCAACTCGTGCACCTTTTAGTTGAAAAAAACATCCCATCAACGACAGACGCTCTGAGTGTGAAAACGCAGCTTCTTTTTGAATTGCTTCCCATGAAAACTTGCCGTTATTCAAATCGTTTATTGTATCCAGGTTTTCTATTCGGCTAATAAGATTTGCCCAGGGTATTGAAAGAGGAGGAATAGATACGATTTTAAACTGGCCCATAACGATACTACCTTCAATAGATATTATCGAATTTGGAGAAAATAAATTTCAGCTCATTTTTTAAATTGGCGTTGGGCCCAGGTTAAAGCCTCTTCAAGGGTAGTGAATTGCCCCTGTAACTGCAGGGTATAGGCTTTGTGCAGCCATTGGCCCAATGCAGGCCCGGGCTGTAAACCCAAAGCCATGCCGTGCTGTCCCTTTAAAAAAGGCTCAGGGCGGCTTTTATGAACACCCAGTGCAGTAGCCCTATCTAAGACCCAAGCGGCTGCCTCATCGGTTTTTAAGGCCTTTAGGGGCCATTGTTTGCCATTGGCATCGGCTTGCACCAACACCGCTAACAGCTCTATGGTCACTCGGGTAGCTAAACGCCGGATAGCGGCATCGCTTACTTTTTGGCCCGAATCAGCCATTTTGTACAGCTGATGAGGGTGCATATGGTTACGCACCAAATCACACACTTGTTCTATAAAATCGTGCTGATCCATCAACCGATACAACAGCTGTCTAGCCTTAGCCACACCCACCGTATCATGCTTAAAATGCCGAATTCTACCGTCTTCTTTAACGGTGGTGTCGGGCTTTCCTAAGTCATGACATACCGCCGCCCACATCAACAGCAAACGATGTTCTTCAGGCACCGTGGGCAATAAGGCCGCCATAGCATCTACCACAGCACAGGTATGAATCCACACATCCCCTTCGGGATGAAACTGAGGTTCTTGGGGTATCCCAATCAAAGCCGCCCATTCGGGAAACCGATGCAAAGCAAACACTTCTTTGGCAAATTGCAACCCTATTGACGGTCGTTTAGCTAATAAAAACAGTTTTTTAAATTCTTCCCAAATACGTTCTTTTGATAAATCAAACAACAAAGGCCACATGCTTTGGCATAAAGCTTGAGTCAAGGGGGGCATACTAAATTCAAATCGGGCTAAAAACTGTATGGCACGATACACCCGCAAGGGGTCTTCGGCAAACGAAGGACCCACATGTTTGAGTTGCTTAAGTTTTAAGTCAGATTGCCCATCAAAAGGGTCAAGCAAAGCACCTTTTAATACATCAAACCCCATGGCATTCACCGTAAAATCACGGCGCTTAGCCGCTTCTTCAAACGACAATTTAGGATCTGACACTACTTCAAATCCCTTATGACCTTTGCCTATTTGAGTTTCCAAACGGGGCAAGGCAATATCAAACTGTCGACCTTGATACAGCAACTTATACACCCCAAATTGTTTGCCTACTTTGTTTACCGAACCTAGCGACTGCAAAACACTCAAAAGTTCTGTTTCGGTAAATTCACCGTACACTTCACAATCACAATCACCCACAGGCTTGCCCATCAACACATCGCGTACTGCCCCACCCACAATCACTAACCTTGCCCCTAATTTTTTATGAAGGTGTTGGGCTAAAGACTCTACAAAGTTAAAAGCCTTATTCAACGTGGCGAAGGGCATCTGAAGGAGTCAACCGAGAGGCTCTTCTAGCCGGAAAATACGTAGTAATAGCAATAATCAACTGGATAAACAGCACATTTAACACAATGGCCACCCAGTTGGGCATAAAATGCAAATGATGATTTAAAAGAAACAAGCTAAACATGCTTTGACTGTAAATAGTAATGTGTCCCAAAAGGCCCATGGTAATAAACCCACCCAGGATGCCAAGCAACGACGAAAACCCTGTTAAAAGTGCCGTTTCAAGCATAAACAAGGCCACAATATCACCCCGCTGAAGGCCAATAGACCGCAAGGTTCCAATTTCTCGAGTGCGTTCCCGAATCGTCATGCGAAGGGTATTCACCAAACCCACCAAAATAATGCCAAACAACACCAGTACCGCAAAAAAGGTAATAAAATTAAAGGCCTTTTCAAGCTTTAATACGTCACTAGCACTTTCGTACATGGTGCGTACATCTAACACCGAGCCTTTGTAACGCTGTTGTACCGTTTCACGCATTTTTTTGCGTAATTCATCCGAGGTTTTAGTACGTTCTAACAGCTTCCATTCGGGTACCACCCAAGCCGTCAGGGGGTGATTTGGGCTTAACACAACCCCGGGCTGGCCCGACTGAATCGGCAGCGGATTGTAGTAGTACTTAAAAAAGGTTTTATCGGCTAGCAACACCACATTATTGGGCTTAGCCCATGAAACCGTTTCCAAAATACCTTCAACGTTTACATTTACGGTCACTGTTTTACGTGAAAATTTCGCCGTATAAGTAAAGGTTAGGGCTTGTCCTGGGCTCAATTTCAAAGCCTCTGCCACACTACGCGATATCCAAGCGCCCTCAGCATTTAACGAAAAAGGCTTTCCCTCACTTACTTTAAGCGACCTATTTAAAGTACTTAAAGTGTTTGAGTACAAACCCAACCCAAACACCGAAAAGTCGATACCTTCAGAGCTTCCCTGAATTAATGCAATAGAAGGCTTAAATTTTTTATGAATGGCATCGGCTTGTTGAATAGCTGTTTGAGGATTTTTTAAAATAACGTGGTACCCACCCGTTTCATTGGGTTGATACCCCATCAAGGTTTTTAAAGAGTGAATAGGCACAAAAACGGCCATATCCATGAACATGTTTTGCGACTCGGTAATAGCCACCACCTGCATCATAGCTGTTTGCACTTGACCATGAATGGTTTTAAGCTGGGCTTTAACCACATCTCCCACTTTTACCTTAAGGTAGTCCGCCTTAGCTTTTGTAAGCACTACAGGACATGCCAAGTTGCCTTGCTTTAAGGCCGAAACATTACCCGAAATCACCGTTACAGAACGAAAATAATCATCATCGGGTGATATCCCTACAATGGCCATAAAGTCAGATTTTCCATTGCCCACTCCCTGCACCCAAGCACCTACATTTTCGCGTATGCCTTTGGCCTCTTTAAGTTCTGATTTCAAAATTGCCTCAAAACGAGGTCTATCAAACACCGCACTGGTGTACATACTGCCTTTGTGAGACATAAACAATTCCAAATGACCATTGGTATACACCACAATATGGTTCAACAAAATATCAGAAATTCCCTGGCTAAATGAATTGGCCACAACCAGTATCATCATGCCAAACCCAATGGCGGTACCCAATAAAATATTGCGACGTTTTTGTCGAATCACATTTCGAAAACTGATATGCAACAAAGTAAAAAATTTAGATTTAGTATCCATATTAATCTCGGCTTACCGCATCTAGTGCTGTAATTTTTCGGGCCACCCACAACGGATAAAGCACCGATAAAATGGTGACAAATACCAACTGCACCACGCAAATCATCACATCTGAGGCATGCAACAGCGGATGAAAAGTATCGCCTCCATAAAACAACTGTAAAAAGTCGTTATCGGTAGACAGCTTTAACCAAGCAAACACTTTAATGGCAAACACCCCCAAGCCCATGCCTAAGCCTCCAAAAAACAAGGCCAATAACGAAGTTTCTAAAAAAAACAAAGCCGACACAAACCATTTTTGAACTCCAATTGCCCGCATCATGCCCAACTCAGCAGTACGCTCAAGTGCCGCCATACTTAAGGTATTCATAACAATTACAATAGCCACAAAAAACACAAAACCCACAAATAAAAACAACGCAAATTTCATCAAAGAGGCCGTTTGAGCAATCTCACCCAAAGCATTTTTCCAACTAATAGCTCTAGCCGGAATACCTTGTTTTTTGAACTGTGCATTCATTTTATCCAACTCAGTTTTTAGGGTTATTTGAGGTTTTAATTTAACAAAAACTTGAGTATAAACTTCATCATTTTTAAGAATAGCTGGCACATCGGTTTTTACTTCTTTTTTAACGTGATCAGGAATAGGACCTCCCGATAACAAAGCGTCCAAATTAGTTTCATCAATGTCTAAGATAGCCTGTGTCTTTTTAGAAACGGGCTTTTGCTCGGCTTGAATAAAACCCATGGTTTGTCGAAATGTATCTACATCTACAAAGTTATACAACCCTAAAATGCCGTTTAACGCCTTAAACTTAACCACCCCTAAAATAGGAGCCACCACATCCAAGGTCGATTGTTTTTCATTTGAACCTATCAAAACCAAACTATCTTTTGTTCTTAACTCTGTTTTACGCTTTTTTGCATCTTCGGTTAAATGAGCCTCAACCACAGTACCACCTTGAGGTATCGTCCAAATATTTAAAAAATCATAAATGCGCTCACGATTTTTAGGGGTTACCAAAAGCCCTGCTTCACCCGAATGATTCAAACGCCCCTCAAGCACCTTAAGTGGGGTGTTAAATACGGATTGATATCGATTGATATCTACACCCACCACCATCACATAATCAGGATCGGGAGCCACATCGTCCAATATCATGGCATACCCTTGTAAAGCAGGTACAAACCCTTGAATATTGGCATTATTTTTTAAGGCTTCCTCTACAATTTTATATTGCCTAATGGGCTCAATAGGTCTTGCCATAGGATTAATTAAAATATTGTCGGTTTCTTGTTTATCAGACACCACCACAATATGACCACAAAATTGCTGAATTAAATGCTGAGTTAAGCCTTCATTTAGGCCCGAAATAACCCCATTTCCAAAGGTCATAATAAACGCACCAAAACACAAAATGCTCCCTACCACCAAGCTTTTACCTTTGTGTCTAAACAAATTTCTAAAAGCAAACTGAACCAATAAACGAAACATTATTCGACTACGGTTCCATCTTTAATTTTTACAATGCGCTTGGCATAGCTTAATACGTCAGGATCGTGAGTAGAAAAAATAAAAGTTGTTTTTTGGGTTTCATTCATGCGCTGCATGATATTTAAAATATCAGCCCCTGTTTTTGAATCTAAATTGGCGGTAGGTTCATCCGCCAAAACAATAGCGGGCTCGGTTACCAAGGCCCTTGCAATGGCTACACGCTGTCGCTGCCCACCCGAAAGTTCAGCCGGCCTATGTTTAATGTAAGGCCCAATCCCAACGGCCTCAATTAAAGCTTCTGCTTTGGCTTTACACTCTTGTTTAGAATATCGATTCATCATCAACAAAGGAAATTCTACGTTTTCTAACACATCCAAAACAGGAATAAGGTTAAACGTTTGAAAAATAAACCCAATTTTGTAAAGCCTCAATGAGGTCAATGCCTTATCGTTTAAAGCGTTAATTTTTTGTCCATCGACCCAAATGTCCCCTTCAGAGGGAGTATCTAAACAGCCAATTAAATTTAACAAAGTGGTTTTACCGCTGCCTGAGGGCCCCACTATCGACATAAATTCGCCTTTTTGTACGCTAAACGTAACGCCTCTTAACGCCTCAACCCGAGTTTTTTCAAGCGCGTAGCTTTTTTTAACCTCTTTTAACTCAATAATGGGTTCCATAAGAACTCCTCCTTAAAGTTTAAACCCCAGCTGCTTTAACACAGGTCGCATTCCTAAAGCTAACAGCACTTTTTTAACTGCAAATTTAATATGAATAATGGCATTAATACCCCATAAAATTGGCAACGCAGCTACGGCATTGGCTTTTTTCATCGCATGATACACAGCATACACTCGCAGTAATTCTTTATGGCCAATGCCTCCCTCTCTCCAGGCCGAAACCACTACCGATTTCATCACGGTTTTAGGAAAGCCCTGTTTGTAAGCACGAAGCAACAAGTCGTAATCCATGGCCAATTTAATAGAGGTATCAAACAAGCCTACTTTTTCAAAAAATCGTTTATGGGTAAACAAAGCCTGATGTGGCAAAGCCATTCGCCATAACAGCATACTTGATTTAAACAATGGATTGGTTTCATACAAAGATTTACCATCTTCTTGGATACGACGAATTTGACCACAAACCAAAGTATCCTGATCAGGATGTATATCTTTCATCATTTCAGCCACCGCAGTGGGTTTAATAAAATAATCGTCAGCACCCTGAAAATTAATGTAATCACCCTGGGCCAAAAGCACACCCTTATTAAAGGCATCACTGATACCTTTATCAGGTTCACTAATCCACAACGAAATGCGGTCAGAATACTGATTCAACAAAGCCAAGGTTTGATCGGTTGACCCACCGTCAATGATAATCAGTTCAATAGCATCATAGGTTTGGCTTAAAACACTACTTATTACATGCTCTAAGCGCTTTCCGGCGTTAAAGGTGGCTACAATTACCGTTACAAGGGGTAAATCAGTTCGTTTTTTTACCCACCCTTGCAAACGCAATCCACCCATACGGGTACCCGGTTTTGGAGTATATTGCGACTCATACACTCCACGCTCAAGCCCCCGTACTGTCGCGCTTAATGCACGATTATTAGACATGGGTTGTTTCTTTAATTCGTCCCGCTTTTTTAAGCTCGTTGTAAATCCACTTATAGGTTCTTTGCAAGCCATCTTCCAACGATATTTGAGGTTCCCAATTTAATACTTCACGCAACAAGGTGTTATCACTGTTTCTGCCACGTACCCCTTGAGGCTTAGTTAAATCGTGACGTTTTGAGATAGTTTTACCAGCGATATTGGCAATAATATCTACCAATTCGTTAATCGAAAGCATACGGTCTTGACCCAAGTTAATCGGCTCATGAAAATTAGACTGCATCAAACGATAAATCCCTTGTACACAGTCGTCTACATGGCAGTATGAACGGGTTTGAAAACCATCTCCCCATACTTCAATTTCATCTGTTGAATTTGCCAAAGCAATTTTTCTACAAATCGCAGCAGGCGATTTTTCACGGCCACCTTCGTAAGTCCCCAATTCTCCAAAAATATTATGAAAACGAACCGAATAGGTTTTTAATCCGTAATCTTCATAATAGTGACGGCAGGTTCTTTCAGCATACAATTTTTCCCATCCATAGCCATCTTCAGCATCAGCAGGGTAAGCATCGGCTTCTTTTAAAGGAGCAATATCGGGCGACTTTTGCATATAACCCGGATAAATACAGGCAGAGGACGTATATAAAAATTTATCCACTGCATTAATGCGAGCCGCTTCAATCATGTGCATGTTAATTAAGGTATTATCATGGGTAATTACAGCTTTATTTGACTCAATAAACCCAATTCCACCCATGTTAGCTGCCAAGTTATACACCTGATCAACGTTTCGGGTCGCTTGCAAACAATTATCCCATTTTCTTAAATCTAACACTTCAAACTCGTCGGCCTTTGTAGGTTCATAAGCTGGCATTACAATATCAGCACCCCGTACCCAATAACCCTTGCTTTTTAATAAATTTACCAAGTGATGACCAATAAATCCGCCGGCTCCTGTAACCAATACACGTGTTTGTGACATACGCTTTTCTCCTTTAAAAATAAATATATATTTTAAGCACAAGTTGAGCCACTATAAGGATTGAACAACGATATTAACCCACACCTAGAACCTGTTGACAAGTGGGTAACCGAGGTCAATAATAACGCCCGACATGCCAAAACATTTAGTTATTGTAGAATCTCCTGCCAAAGCCAAAACTATTTCGAAATATTTAGGTAAAGACTACGTTATCAAAGCCTCTTACGGACATGTAAGAGACCTCCCCGATCGCAAATTGGGGGTAGATTTGGACAATAATTTTGAACCCGTTTACCAACCCTTAAAAGACAAGAAAAAGGTTTTAGCAGATTTAAAAACTGCAGCCAAAAACAACTCTATCCTAATCGCAACCGACCCTGATAGAGAAGGCGAAGCCATCGCTTGGCATATTCAACATGCTCTAAAATGGAAAGACTCTGAGGTACGAAGGGTCGTATTTAACGAAATTACCCCTAAAGCTGTAAAATTTGCCATTGAAAATTCTCGTTTGATTGATAAAAACTTAGTAGACGCACAACAAGCCCGCCGCATTTTAGACCGTTTAATTGGCTACAAACTTAGTCCTATTTTATCAAAAAAAATTCGCAAAGGCTTAAGCGCAGGTCGTGTTCAATCGGTAGCTGTAAAAATCATTTGTGATCGCGAAAACGAAATCAATGCCTTTGTGTCTAAAGAATATTGGGTGATTGAAGGCCGTTTTGAAGGTCAAAAAACAAAAAAACCCTTTAGCGCCAAATTATTTGCGATCGAAAACCTACAAAACAAAAGCGACGTCACCAACGAAAAAGACGCCTCTGCTATTGTTACCGCGCTAAAAAAAGCAACCGCTGAAGTAAGTGAAGTAAAAACATCGCCACAAAAACGTAACCCCTATCCCCCTTTCATTACTTCAACCCTGCAACAAGAAGCTTCCAGAAAATTAAACTGGACAGCAAAAAAAACTATGTTGGTGGCTCAACAACTTTATGAAGGTGTAGAAATTAAAGGGGAGCCAGTAGGGCTTATTACCTACATGAGAACCGATTCAGTGCGTATTTCTGACGATGCCAAAGCCGCTGCAAAAAACGTTATCTCCTCAATTTTTGGAACCGACTATTTAGGCGAAGGAGCCAAAGGAAAAGCCAAAAAAAATGTACAAGATGCCCACGAAGCCATTCGTCCCAGCTACCCCGACAAATTACCAGCCTCATTAAAAGACTCACTCACCCCCGATCAAGCCAAGCTTTACAAGCTCATTTGGGATCGATTTATTGCTTCGCAAATGCCTCCAGCACAGCTAAATCAAACCACCGTAATTGTAAATGCTAACGGATCAGACCAAAAAGTGTATTTATTTAAAGCAACAGGCTCAGTCATTGTATTTGACGGGTTTTTAAAGTTGTATGCTGAAGGGTCTGACAACGACGAGGAAGAAGAAAATGCCAAATTACCTGCCCTTTCTGAAGGCGAGAAATGTGCATTACATGAGTTAACCCATGTTCAAAAATTCACTCAACCTCCAGCACGGTATACCGAAGCTACTTTGGTTAAAATTTTAGAAGAAAAAGGCATAGGACGACCTTCTACCTACGCCCCAACCATTAGCGTTATTCAGGACCGTGGCTATGTTACCAAAGATAAAAAAACCTTACTTCCTTCTGAATTGGGCATGCTGGTAAACACCAAGCTTGAATCGTACTTTGACGCCATTGTAGATGTTGACTTTACAGCCTCAATGGAAAGTAAATTGGACGAAGTAAGCCACGGCAAACATGAATGGCAAGAAGTAGTACGAGATTTTTATACCCCTTTTAGCGCCTTACTTAAAAAAGCCGATAGCGAAATGGAAAAAGTGGACACCTCTCGTCCCTCGGATGAAATTTGTGATAAATGCGGATCCCCCATGCTTATTAAAGCAGGCCGCTTTGGAGAATTTTTAGCCTGCAGTAATTACCCTGATTGTAAAAATACAAAATCGATTGTTATATCGATGGACATTCCCTGCCCCGAGTGCAAAGACGGAGAAATCATTGAAAAACGCTCGAAACGAGGATTCGTGTTTTATGGATGCACCAAGTTTCCAAGCTGCAAGTACGCCACATGGGATCAACCCTTAAAACAAGAATGTCCTACATGCAACGCACCGATAATGTTTAAAAAAGTAAACAAAAAGTTTAAAAAGGAAACAATTTATTGTGCTGTCTGTACTCCGCAAACTAAGTAATTCCTTAAAAACAGCCATCACCCATAACATTGGGCTAAAAACTACAGCCATAATTTTAGCCATTTTTTTTTGGATTTTAGCCAGACTTAAGCTGTAATGAACCAGATTTTTCATAGCGCCGAGCTTCAAGCCGCCTGCCAAGAACTCCGGATGCAAGGCAAATTTCCAAAAATTGGTTTTGTGCCCACTATGGGCGCCCTCCATGAAGGCCACCTTTCATTAATCGAACACGCTAAAAACCACTGCAATCAGGTGGTTGTCAGCATTTTTGTAAACCCTACTCAATTTGGCAAAAACGAAGACTTTTCAAAATACCCTCGAACATTAGAAAATGACCTTACCTTACTCAAAAAAGCCAAGGTATCCGTAGTGTTTACTCCTTCGGCAAACGACCTATACAAAAACCCATTTTCACGTGAAACACGCATAGACGTACCTGTATTAGCTAAAAAACTATGTGGTAAAACCCGAAAAAACCACTTTCGTGGAGTAACTATGGTGGTCAATCGTTTACTCAATTTGGTTCAACCCAACACTCTTTTTTTGGGCGAAAAAGACTTTCAACAACTGGTGATTATTAAAAAAATGATATCTGATTTATGGATCCCTGTAAGCGTTGTAGGTTGCCCTACTTTGCGAGAAGCGGATGGATTGGCCATGAGTTCAAGAAACCGTTATTTGAACTCTGGCGAGCGCAGTGTAGCCGCCTCGATTTATCAATCATTAAGCACATTGCAACGCTATTTTGACAAAGGCCACAAAAACCCACGCGTTTGGATTAAAGAAACAAGTACCCAACTTGAAAGCTTAGGGTTTAAACTAGACTATTTAGACGTGATTAACGAAAAAACCTTAAACCCTGTTTCAACTTTAAAACCTGGAAACCGAGCTGTCATAGCCGCATATTTAGGAAAAACCCGTCTTATCGACAACTTTAAATTGGAGTAAAACCATGTACGAAACCTTGAACATTCAAACTGTTTTTATTACCGGAGCCACCGGCTGTGTGGGCCATTATGTGATGGACCAATTGGTTCAACACCCCAACTTAACCATTTACGCGCTAGTTCGCGACCCTAATCGATTTAAACAACCCTTTGCTAATTTACCCAACGTTCATATCTGCCAAGGCGATTTAGCCAGCATAGAAGCTTACAAAGATGTTTTGGCTCAATGCGACGGCTTGATACATTTAGCCACCGACTGGGGCGATTCAGAAGAAGCCACCCGCCTCAACAAAGAAAAAACCCATGAAATGTTATCCTACTGTTCACAAGACAAACTGAAACGCGTGGTTTATTTTTCTACGGCCAGCATTTTGGGCAAAGGTAATAAAGTCATAGACGAAGCCGAAACCTATGGAACGGGCTATGTACGTTCAAAATACCGAGCCTACCACGCTTTAAAAAGCATGCCTGGTTATGAAAAAATCATCACGGTATTTCCTACTTTGGTATTCGGTGGCGACAAAACACATCCCTTTTCACATATCAGCGGGGGGTTAGTACCCAGTATGCATTACGCCAAGTGGGTTCGCTTTTTAACCATGGACGCTCGCTTTCACTTTTTACACTCAAAAGATATTGCCACTGTAACTTTATTTTTATTGTTTCACAGTGTTCCACAAAACGAATACGCCCTGGGCATGCCAGTAGTACAAGGCAAACAAGCCATTTTAACCCTTTGCAAAGTGTTTAAAGTGCCGGTGTATTTTCAAATCAAAATTGCGCCTTGGTTTTTATTAGGACTCGCAAAATTGTTTAAAATCAGAGTAGCGCCTTGGGATTTGTTTTGTATTAAAAATCCGTTTTTTGAATACAGCACCGTAAACCCAGAAACCTTTGGCTTGCCTTGCGCATACCCCACCTTAGAAAGCATTGTTGAAAATATTAAACAAAACCACCCTTCATGAGCATTGTAAAACGCATCGGTAAACACGGCTTTTTATACTCGGCCACAGGATTTTTACAAAAAGGGGTTTCGTTTTTTCTTTTACCCCTGTACACGCATTTTTTAACCCCCAACGATTACGGCATTTTATCGGTAGTTACGTCGTTAAATGGATTTTTATCATTACTGATCATGTTATCGCTGCACGGAGCTGTTTCAAGATATTATTTTGAGTATAAAGACACCCCTAAAGAACTAGCACGATTTTGGGGGACCCTTGTAACCTTTGTAGGTAGCCTTGGATTTTTCATAAGTTTTTTTCTGCTTACTGTTGGCGCAGTTTTATTAAAGCCTCTTCTTGGAAACATTGCATTTTGGCCTTACATTGCCTTGGGTATCTCTACTTTAATGTTTCAACCGCTATGTCAAATGGTTACCGTAATGCTTCAAACCCAAGAAAAATCAAAATGGGTATCGCTATATACCTTTAGCCAATTTTTAGTCACTTTGCTATTAACGATAAGTTTTGTTGTGCTACTAAAATGGGACGCCTCAGGACCTCTAACCGCTACTTTATGCATGCAGATACTGGCCTTTATTGTTGCTTTTGTCTATTTAAGCAAAACCATCAAATGGGGCATTCATTGGCCGTATTTAAAAGAAGCCTTAAGCTATTCAGGCCCGCTTATTCCACACTCGGTAGCAGGCCACTTATTGGTGTTTTCAGACCGACTCATCATCAATCGTTTACTCAATGCTGCAGCCACAGGATTATTCAATATCAGCTACATGTTTGGCTCCATCGTTAGCATTTTTGCCGACAGCATCAACCAAGCCTACGTACCTGTAATGATGGACACCTACAAAAAAAATAACCCTGCAGAACTTCATCAACTAAAAAAAATGGCCGAAGTTATTTTAGGTTTTTATTGTGTATTAGGCTGTGGCATCGCCTTTTTTTCAAAAGAACTGATACTGTTAATGACCACTCGATCCTTTTTTGAAAGCGCCATTTACGTACCCATCATTGTGTTTAATTATGTACTTACAGGGCTTTATTACCTTTGGGTAAACCCCTTATTTTTCGATAAATCTGGGGTTAAATATATTCCGGTAGCAACAGGCATAGGAGCTGCTTTAAACATTGGGTTAAACATTGTTTTAATTTTAAAATGGGGCCTAATCGGAGCGGCTTTTGCCTCACTATCGGCGCAATTACTTACTGTTTTTGTAGTGATTTTTTTAAGCAAAAAAATCGATTTAATAAATTGGAATTACTTTAAAATGATAGCTTTAGCTTTACTATCGTTTGCATTTTCTTTAGGCTTTTCTCAGTTCACTTTAACAATGCCTCTAGCACCGGGCTTGGGTATAAAATTGGTACTTTTTAGTATTTTTACATTAAGTGTAGGATACTGGACAGTAGGCTCACGATTTATTGTTTTTTTAAAACAAATTCCAAGTTTGCGTAAGCCTAAAGATCTCATTGATCTTTTAAGGGACACCTCAGCATGAGACTTCAGAAGTACCTATCCGAACAAAATTTAGCCTCTCGTAGGCAAGCCGAAGCCTACATTCGCGATGGATACGTATGGATAAACGGCCAACAAGTAACCCAAATGGGAGTTCAAGTAGACCCCACGGTCGATAAAATTGAACTGAAACTACCTCAAACCCAACAGACAACCACACTTAAATTTCACAAACCACGCGGCTTTGTTAGCAATTGCCCACAACCCGGAGAAAAACAAATCACCGACTTATTACCTCCTCAGTTGCAGCATTTACACACCATTGGCAGGCTTGATAAAGATTCTGAAGGTCTTATTTTGTTAACCGATGACGGGGTGTTAGCCAAACATATTTTAAACGCCGAACGGCCTCATATCCGCGAATATTTGGTATGGATAAAAGGCGAATTAACCGAATCGATGATTGAACGGCTTGAATCGGGGGTGCTGTTATTTGGAGAACCTACACGGCCTGTGAGTATTGAAAAATACGACAGTAATTATTTTAAAATGACCCTCTGGGAAGGTAAAAACCGGCAAATACGGCGTATGATGTTAAAGGTTGGGGTTTGGGTACTGCGTCTTAAACGCATTGTTTTTGGGCCCATTCGGCTCGACGATTTACCCAAAGGCCAATACGAAATACTTAGTCCTGAACAAATTGCTGCACTAAAGGAGTCTTAAAATGGATACTAAAGAACTCAAAACAGCCTGTAAAACCCTAGCTACCCTAGGCAGTGTAACCTCGGTATTGCATTGGGACCAAGAAACCTACATGCCTTCAGGAAGTATTGAGTTTCGATCCGAACAACTGGCCCTCATGTCATCCCTCACACACCAACGTCAAACCTCCCCCGAATTTGAACAGTTATTGGCCCAGTTTATCGACCTAAAAACAGGGCAAGCCAATACAGTTCTTTCTAAAACCGATCAAAAATGGGTTCAGGGCGTACACCGTGATTGGAAAATGGCCAAAGCTTTGCCCGATGCCTTTGTACAAAATTGGGCCAAAACCTCAGCCCAATCACAACACACCTGGCAAGCAGCCCGAGTTAAAAACGATTTTTCGTTGTTTGCCCCGCTACTTGAAAAAATGATAGGCCTTGCCAAAGAAAAAGCCAGCTACTTAAACACAGCCTCTACCGCTTACGACACCCTTTTAGACGAATTTGAACCCGGTATGACAGCTGCCGAATTAACCCCTGTTTTTGCTAGGCTTCGAGACGGCATTGTAACTTTGCTTAAAACCCTGCAAGAACGTCCTGAAACACAAATACCCTGGGCCCACACAAGCTTTGACCCCGATCAACAATGGGCCTTTGGCCTTAGGGTTTTAACCGATATGGGCTATCGCTTTGAGCATGGCCGGCAGGATAAATCGGCACATCCATTCACCATTCATTTTCACCCCCACGACGTACGCATTACTACTCGCATTAGCCCCACCGATTTTTTAGACGGGCTTTCAAGTACTATCCATGAAGGAGGCCATGCTTTATACGAACAAGGGGTAAACCCCGATTGGTTCGGCACGCCTATCGGCACCACCAATTCATTAGGAGTCCACGAAAGTCAATCGCGTTTATGGGAAAACATCGTAGGTAAAAGCTTAGCCTTTTGGACCCATTATTACCCCGTTTTACAAACTCATTTTCCAAACATTTTTCAACAGGTCAGTCTGCCCCAGTTTTACAAAGCCTTACACAAGGTAAAACCTGGTCTTATTCGGGTTAATGCCGATGAAGTCACCTACAATTTGCATATTTTAATTCGATTTGAGCTTGAACAAATGTTATTCAATGGCAACTTAGCCATTGCTGATTTACCCGAGGCCTGGAACCAAAAGTACGAACACTATTTAGGCATACGCCCTAGCTCAAACGCCGAAGGAGTATTACAAGACGTGCATTGGTCTTGTGGGCTTTTTGGCTATTTTCCTACCTACACCTTGGGCAACTTATACAGTTGCCAACTGTTTGAAAAAGCCCAAAAAGACATCCCCAACTTAAACCAAGCCCTTGAAACCGGACAATTAACCCTACTTACCCAATGGCTTAGCCAAAACGTTTTTGCTACAGGACGCCTGCATTCTGCCAAAGAACTTATGGAATCAATAACTGGCGAAACCCTGTCTGAACAGCCGTTTTTAAACTATTTGAACACAAAATACCTAAATTAGTCACCTCAGAGTAGGTTTCATTTTTTTAAAAAAGGGGAAAAAATGGAAATGCAATTTAAAATGTTGGCTGTTCCTCAAGAAAAAACTAAAGTATTTACTGAAATACAAAACAATTCAAACTCAGGGTTATTAACTCATTTTAAAAAACATATTTTATTAGATAAAGATCGGCCAAAAGACTTCAAAATAGTTACAAAGGCAATCCCAAAAAAATCTTTTACTCTTCAAGAACCATTGTCCAATTTAGTCTCTGATTGGAAAGACGGACAGTTTCCGGGGGTTATTTACCTAACGGTGAATTCTGAACAAAAAACACCGTCTCTCGATTCATCCCGAAGCACTTCCACTTCAAAATTGACACTGAACACCCCAGAAACACCCCCTGACAGCAAATCCGATACATCCGAACAATCTCCAAGCAGCCTCTCTCAAACCTTCCACACCGACACTACCGAAACTTCTAATTCAACACCCTCAAGTGAAACAAAAACTGTTCAGAACAAATCAAAAGAAACCAAACCTACCCCAAAACCTGGGCTAGGCGAACGTTTTTTTGCATTTTTTTGCTGTGGTAGCACTAACGAAGTGGAGCCTATAAAAACCGAAAATCAGCTAGAAAAACAACTTTTAGTGTCCTATCAGTGCTTGGGTATCGAGTTTCAATACAATGAAACAAAAGTTCCTATGTTCAAACATGCCGATCAAAACTGGCTCTGTGAAATAAACGGAAAGTTAAAAAAAATCCCCGCCAAATGGGTCGAATTATTGCTTGCCTTAGATACACCTAAAAAACTGCTTTACGCACACAAGTCTGGGCGCTATAACTATACCTTTGAACAAAATGATACCCCCCTAACCTTTACGAATCATTCGTTAGCACATGCCTTATCAGGGCCTACCTACACTGCTCTTCAAAGCAATAGAACCCATTTCAATACACTTAAATTAGACTACTTAAAAGGAACCATTTTTGAATATCTGTTTGAGATTCGTGATTTATGCCATGAACAACTTACCCAAGAAGACTGGAATAAATGGAAACAAAATTTAGCAACCGTTAAATAACGATAGCTTCAAACCATTTTTTAAAAGCCAAACC